>Ga0182030_10012612_pt1 | contig 16906 bp, 15 predicted proteins | sample 812S3MmetaG_FD_121299 | JGI IMG/M metagenome (GOLD analysis project Ga0182030, IMG submission 121299) | Permafrost microbial communities from Stordalen Mire, Sweden - 812S3M metaG (Illumina Assembly) | ecosystem: Environmental > Terrestrial > Soil > Wetlands > Permafrost | place: Sweden...
AGCGTCTATGGCCCGAACAATCAGGCCGCCTTCACGTTCTTGAAGGTTGCCGAAGACGTGCAACGCCTGTGCCAGGACCTGCAATCGCAGGCGGCCAGAGATCTCCCCGGCTATCCCGTCAACGGCTTCTACATGGATCATTAGACCCCGGTTCCCTTCACCGCCTGTTAGCACGGTCCTGGTCATGCGAACGGTGATTTACGGCACAGTTGAGCCAGTCGCCGAGCCCCAGGCTGGCGCGGGCGCGCCCGATCTCACGGTAGGGCAGGTTGGAAACGGCCCCTCGCAAATTACACCAGGTCAGGAGTTGGAGAGCCATCCCGGCGCTTATCGAAGTTCAAAGCCATGTTCACCGCTTGGTTGGACGGCGATAAAGCCTTTGTCCCCCCGGATGGCGATCGGAAGTCACGGCGCGCGCACGGCAAACCGGCGGTGGCGCCCCCAATCGCCCGGGTGCTAGAGATCTAAGCGCTGAAAGCTGAAGGCTGGCCGCCTGTTTAGGTGAGGCGAACCTGCGCCTGCGGGCAGCGGGCACGCAGCTCGCGCTCGATCATGGCTAGGTCGCCCGCGCCATCCTTTGGAATCGCCACGTGCATCACGTCTTCGGACACGGCATCGCCGAAAGACCTTTTCCGGAACGTAAAATTGAGGCGCGGCGGGGATTCCACAGTGGTATCGGCGCGCACCAGTTGGTAGACGCTGAGCGTCCAGGGCGCGTAGTCGCCCACGAACAGCAGCCCCTCGGGGCCCATCCAGGTCTCTGGAGCGGCATGCGGATCGAGCCCCTTCCAGGCTTGCAACTCGCCGGCGGCATACCGCCAGTGCACCCAGAACTGCGATTGCAGCGCGGCCCTGCCGTAATCGAAGCGGCGCGCCTTGTAGTGCAGGAACCAGAGCGCCACCGTCGAGCCTAGCGCCGCGACGAAGGTGGCGATCATGAGATTGTCGTGCCAGGATTCGGGTACCACGCCGAGCGCCGCGGCCATCGCCAGCACCACGGCTGCCGCGGCGGCCATCCACGGATAGAGCTTGCGGCGATCGACGTTGACCGGCGCGACCGCGGGAAACGGCCCGTCGATGGCGCGAAAGCCCAGTTCGCAAAGGCCCAGAACTACCGGCAGCGCCAGCGCCGCAACCGCTGCCTCAAAGGCCTCGCCCGACAGGTTGTCCAGCACCTTTGCGCCCGGCCCCGCCACCAGCGCGAGCAGGCCGAAATACACCGCGATAGCGGCGGCGATCCACAGAATCAGCCTGCGCCACGGACCCTTTCGCTGCCAGATGGTCCACACCCGGTGCGCCGCCAAAGCGGTCAGGATTACGTATATAATCGCGCTCAAAAGCATCGTCTGGCTATCTTACCGCGATGGCACGAAGCCTGCTGCAAAAACCCGTACGCGGCATAACCGCCGGGAAATGCGAAAATCGAACGAGGGAGGTGGTACGTGGCGGTCACACTGTGGTCCGCCTGGGCCGTCGGGCTGGCTGCCGTCTGGGCGCCGGCCGCTTGGCTGACGGCGCAGGAAGCGTCTGCGGAAAGCTGTGTGTTCGAAGGAACCGCGCGCAACAGCGTGACACAACTGCCCTTGGGGAAAGTCTCGATCCAGTTGATTCCCGCCAACGGTTCGGTGGGCTACTCCGGCTCCAGCAAGGCCGACGGCTCCTTCCGCTTCGCAGGCGTCGTGGCGGGCGATTACGGGTTGCAAGCGCAGCGGGCCGGCTATTCCGCGCAATGGGTGCTGACCGATAATTCCGGTCACGCCATCTCCACCCTGCACCTGGCGCCGGGCCAGACGGTGACCGGGAACCATCTCTGGTTCATGCCCGAGAGTTCGATTTCCGGGACGGTGATCGGCTTCGACGGCGAACCGCTTCCCTCGGCGGCGGTCACGCTAATCGCGCGGAAATGGCGGAATGGCAAGCGCGTCTACGTGGGGGCCGGCAGCGCCACCACCGGCGACACGGGAGAGTACCACTTATCGTCGCTCGCGCCCGGCCGCTATTTCCTCTATGCCGGGCCTCCTCAAGAGGGACCGCTGGCTGGTTCCATTCTGGAAGCGCCCGGTAAACCGGAAATGCGCATCGCCGGGCGCTACTACCCCAACGCTTCGCAATTGGACGGAGCGGCGGCTATCGACTTGGGTCCCGGCGATCGAGTCCCGGCGATCGACTGGAAGCTGCCGCTCGCGCCGGTATTTCATCTCACCGGCAGCGCCGATCCGGGCCCATCGGAAAACGCCGGCGTGGCACTCAAACCGCAGTACAACGGCCAGATGCTGGACTGGGCGGGGGAAGGCGCTCCCATTGGGAAGGATGGCAAGTTCGACATTGCAGGCGTGACTCCGGGCAGCTATTTCCTATACTCCTTCGATGACAGCCTCCACGATCGTCTGGTGAGCGCCAAATTGCCGGTCATCGTCGCCGCGCAGAACCTCGCCGGTGTGACCGCTCCGAAGGTGGCGCGATTCGACCTGAAGGGGCAGGTCCGCGCGGAAGGCGCCGCCGCGCCGGACAAGATCCCCGTGCAGATTTTCTATGAAGGTAGCGAGGCCGATGAGTACACTTCCTTCCAGAGGCGGGCCGAACCGCAGCCGGACGGAACCTTCGCCATTCGCGACCTGACTCCCGACCGCTACACCATCCGCATCGCCAACCTGGACACCGGCAAGGAAGGCGGCTTTTATCTGAAATCCGTGCGCGTCGATGGAGTGGACGCCGCTGGCCGCGGGATCGACCTGACGGGCGGGCCGGCGGAGAACGTGGAGTTGATTCTGAGCGACGCCGTGGGGAGCGTCACGGGAACGGTACGATGGCCCGAGACGAAATCCAATAGCGAGACTGTACCGGAGCCGGCCGCGGAATTGACGATCGTAACCATTCCCGAAAACGTGGAGTCGGGAGATACCCGGCCGATCGCCGCATATCTAGACCAGGATGGCCATTTCCGGTTGTCCGACCTGGAGCCGGGGACGTACCGCGTCTTCGCCGTGACGAACTACGATGACGGCTTGTGGCGGAACGCCGAATTTCAGCGCCGGATCGCCGCCCGCGGCACGCCGCTGGAGGTGGCGGAGAAAGCCACCGCGCGGATCACGGTGCCGGTTTTGCCGGCCGCGGACGTGCGGCAGGTGGAGGAGCGGATTCCATGATGCGGAGCGCCGTGGCTTCCCTCGCGATTCTGTGCCTGCGGGCAGCCGCCCAGGAGGCGGCGCCATGCACGCTCGGCGGCACGGTGGTGGATAGCTTCAGCGACAAGCCGGTAGTGCGCGCGCGAGTGATAGCGGAGACGGAGGGTTACTCCCTTGTCAGACTGACGGACGCCCGTGGCAGCTTCTGTTTCGAGAATCTTACTCCCGGCGACTATGACCTAATGGCGCAAAAGGCCGGCTATGGCGATGCCCTTCACCCCGTGACCTTGGCGGTGGAAGAGAACGCCGTGGTGAAACCGCTGCTCATTCGCATGACGCGCTATGCGGGCCTTTCGGGAACGGTTCTGGACACAGAGGGAGAATTGCTGCCCGGCGTCCAGGTGACGGTTTGGCAGCGAGTGCGAAGCCAGAACGGCGCCGGTCCCCTGGCAGTCGATGTTACCCGTGCCGACAGCCGCGGCGCGTTCCGTGTCTCCCGGTTAGACCCGGGCACTTACTATTTGAGTGTGAATCCCGAGAACAAGCTGGAAACCAGGTTCGTTCTTCCGTTCGTCGACAATCACGGACAGATGCCCCGCGAAAAGGAGGTGGAAACGTTCTATTCCGCCGCCTTCACGTTGGCTGGAGCCACCCCGCTGGAGTTGAAGCCCGGGCAGCAGTTGGACAGCCTGGTGCTGACGCTGCGGAAGGCGCGCCTGCGACGCGTGACCGGGCGAATCGCGAATCCGCCGCGAGAAGGTTTCCTGTCGTTCGAGGGCGAGACCGGGGCTGGGTCCGATCGCTCAGGCGCCATTCCGATTGCGAGCGACGGCAGCTTCGTGAGAGCGGACCTCCCTCCCGGGAAATACACCTTCCGTCTGTACGACGGCCGCAAGCCGATCGCGCGCCAGGATATCGATTTGACCGATGGCGACGCGGTGGGAATCACGCTGGACCCGATCGAGACCGCGGACATACCGGTGACTTTTCGGACGGAAGGCAAGGGTCCGCCGTTTCGGCCTCGCGCGCCGGGGCCATACTGGGGCGCCAGCATGCTGGTGCGCGATGGGTCCGGCGAAGCGGTGGGCCTGGAACCGGCCGGCGGCGGCACTTACCGCTTCCCCGGCGTCGAGCGCGGTATTTACCGGCTCCGCATGGAACTGGCGGGGCAGCAACTCTATCTCAAGGGAGTAACTTACGGCGGTGAGACGCAGACGGGAGACAAGTTGGACCTGCGCAGCCTCCGCCCGGGCGGCCTCGAAATTACCTTCAGCTCCAACGTGGCGGAGGTGCAGGGACTAGCCACGGCTCCCGAGGACGAGAGCGGCGGCCTCACCGTGATTCTGGTGGACGAGGCGAACGACGGCGAGCCCGCACGAATCGCCGGCGCCACGGGCACCGACCAGAAAGGGCGGTTCCGCTTGCCGGGCGTTGCGCCGGGGAAGTACCGCCTTTTCGCCATCGAGGGCTTCGACGACGAGGAGTGGGGCAGTCCGGAGCTGGCGAAAGTGCTGCAGGCGAAGTCGGTGGAACTGCAGTTGAAAGAGAGCGATAAGCGGCAGGTGAGCGTGACGGCGATTACCGCCGGCGAGTGGGCCGCGGCGGTCAAGAAAACCGGCGGGTGAAGCCGCATCCGGACAATGAACGAAGACGAGCAACACGCTCACATGCTCACATGCTCGTCGATCGCGTCCCCGACGATCGGATGATCGCCGCGTTTCGTTTCCCGGAGTTCCTGCTCCTCGGCCCGGTGAACCGCCTGGCCCAAGCCGGCGTGGGCCGTGTTAGGCTTAGGGCGCTCCGGGGCGAGGACGGCGACAAGCGCCTCCGCGCCCGCGATTTCCGCGTTCGGTTCACGGCGGAGGACCCCGATACCCCGCGCATCCACGCCGTCAAGAACCGCAAGAACGCCTATCGCTGAAGGGTCATCGCCCCGGCGCGGAAGCTGTTCGTGGCGCAGCCTGTTTAGGCTGCCGTCTCGGCACTCGTGCCGAGACCTGGAGATTAGCCCTTTGTGACATAAAGCTGCGACGGCGGGCTGGAGAGTCAGGCTGGAGAGCCTGCGCCACAAAGCAACACGCAAGGTCCCATGAGAAATGCGGGCTAATGCGTCATGGCGTAGACGATATAGTTAATGCCGATGCGCATGCCCAGCCAGGAGAACTTCTCGGGATACTTCGGGTCGTCGGCATTCTCCCACGAATCGCCCAGGTCGTTGTCGTGGGTCATCACCGCAATCAGCCGGCCGCGATCGTCGTAGACGCCGCGGAAATGCGGATCGTCGCCGCCGCTTCCCCAGGTGGGATTGGTGCGGCACTTTTCGCAGATGCTGTACGGCGGGTACTCGTATTGCGCGCCCGGAACCTGGTAACGCTCATTGATGTCGTAGACCGTGTGGTTGATGGGGTCGTCGAGGGGGATGTCGACGATCTGCCGGTCGGGCAGGATCTTCTTAAAGCTATGGAGGAATACCTCCCATTCCTTGGTGCCGTGGAAATCGTCGCACATGAAGAAGCCGCCGCGGTCCAGAAACTCGCGGAACTTCGCCACCATCTGGTCGGTCAAATCCCAGTGGCCCACTTCCACCGCATACAGCCACGGGTAATTGAATACGTCGTCGTCCTGTTCGAGGTTGATGGGCTGCTCCGCGGACTTGCCGTCGATGCGCGTCAGCCGGCGGACCGCCAGGGACAGGTGCCGGTCCGACCGAGGATAGTCGATGGTCCAGTTGGTGTGCCCGGTATGCCAGTCGAACAGCGTATTCGGATCGGTGGACTGCCAATCCACATATGTGTGGCTGGTGGGGTACATCAGCCGCGCGAAGGTCCACTCGCCCGGCACCAAGTAGTCTTTGGCGAGCGGGAAATTATTGTACTCCCAGGCCGGGTACTCCCGAAAGGGGTCTTGCCCCCAGAGAGTGCATACCACCAGCCCGCAGCCGATCAGTCCCGCTAGAATCTTGCCACGATGCATCTATATCCAGTATAGACGCGCCACTACCGTTCTCGTTTCCCCGCCGGCGGCCGCCGCTACGCTCGCGGCCAGTTCGTTGTACCGCATGATGGCTCCGCGCATCGGTCGGTACAGCAGTACAGCCACTCCCAGGCCAAAACCGTCTTTCGCAATCTGCTGGATCTCTCCGGCAAAGTGGAGGTCACGGCCACCTCGGTTGGGGTCACCTTGGACCAGCGCGGTAGCCTCCGGTCCGGCCGATCAGCCCACAGCCATGCCCTGGTTCGGCGACAAGAAGCTGATCATTCAATTTGCCTGCACGGCGGGCGGTAGCGAAAGGCGCGTTAAGACGACATACCCGCGAACGCCTCTGCCGGCCGCGCGGAGCCCGTCCCCGGCGAGGTAGACACGCCCGCTTTGCTGGAATACCCCACCCTTCAGACCGCGGAAAGCCGCCCGTCCGCACATTTTGTGCGGAGACTCGGCTACTTCGCCGCCCGCATGGCGTAAGCGCGATTGGACTCTTTGAGCAGCGACTCCGCTTTCGGCATGTCATCGATCGCCGCCAGCACTTCCGGATCGGTCTCACGGGCTGCCTGGTTGGCAACCTTCTTGTCATACGCCCGGAACAGGAACTCGTAGCGGATGCGGTCGCGCATCCAGCTCAGGTTGTCCGTGAATTCCTGGTCGGTGAAGGTAACCTGCCGGGTCTTCAGGAATTCCTTGAAGCGGTTCAAGGTATCGGCATCCGGCGTCCAGGTTTCGCTGGCAACCACCGGTTTCTTGGGGCCGAAGTAAGTGCTCGCGAAGTGCCAGAACGCGTCCTGCTCGGGTTGGTTTCCGGTGGACAGCACGCGGCGCTGGAAGAGGTTGGCGCGCAGCGGGGGGTACTTCTCGTCGGGGGTAATGCCGCCGCCGCCGTATACCTTGCGGCCGCTGTCGGTGGCCTTCACGTCATCGGTGGGAACCGGCGCGTCGGTCTTGGGCCGTTCCGTGTAGTATTCGAGCATCGATTCGTGGGAGTAGTCGCGCTGAATCAGCCGGCCGCTGGGCGTGTAGTAGTGCGCAATGGTGAGCAACAGCGCGGAGCCGTCGTCCAGTTGCACCTGCTCCTGCACCAGGCCCTTGCCAAACGTGGTTTCGCCCATGATCAGGGCGCGGTCGTGATCCTGCAGGGCGCCCGACACGATCTCCGACGCCGACGCGGAATTGCGATTCACCAATACGATCATGGGGTACTTGAGCGCCGGATCCTTGAGGTCTTTGGCCTTGGCTTTGTAGACCTGGTCCGCTTCCACCCGCCCGTGCTGGGAAACGATCACCTGGCCGCCGCGCAGAAAGCGTCCCGCCAGGAATACGGCTTCGTTCACCAGGCCGCCCAGGTTTTCGCGCAGGTCCAGAATCAGCGAGTTGACCTTGGACTCGTCGAGCGCCTTCATCCCGGCCTGCACGTCGCGTTCGATATTGGAAGCTTCGAAACTGCTCACTCCCAGGTACGCCACGCCAGGTTTGAGCCAGTAGACATCCACCACGCTGGTTTCGATGGCGTCGCGCGTTACCGTCGTGGCGTACGGCTCGGCCGCGCCGTCGCGCTTCACACTGACCTGCACCCGCGTGCCGCGCGCACCGCGCAGCATATCGGCCACCTGTTGGGTGTCCATGGCGTCAGCCGCGGTGCAGGGGTCCGGGCAGGTTTGCTTGCCGTCCACCGCATAGATCCAATCGCCGCGCCGCAGATCCGCGTTAGCCGCCGGCGAGCCAGGGAAAGGCTCCATCACGACTACTTTGGGGCCGTCCACGGTGATTTGCATGCCCACGCCGTAGTAATGCGCCTGCTGCTTGCGCATCATCTCTTTGTATTCCGCCGGCTCGATGAAGCTGGAATGCGGATCCAGGGCGTGCAGCATGCCCGGTATGGCGCCCGCATAGAAGGCGTGTTCCGCGGTCACCGGCTCGGCGGCGTTCTGCTGCAACAACGCAAACGCCTGGGTTACGTCTTTCACGGCGGGAGGGAGATCGTCGCCCGCGGGCGTTGCCGCGCGCGCCAGAATTCCGGGACCATAAAGCTGTGCTAGCACCGCTGCGACTGCAACCACCAGGGCGGCTAATAGTGTTTTTCTCATGTTGGTATTTCTGTCGGGTGGAACCGACGGATCGCATCCCACCTTAGTCTTAGACTTGGACGGAGCCCCCTACGGAAATGGTAGCAGATTAGCGGGCCGTCTTTTTAGGGCTTCCGCACCACCGCGCCCCAGTCCTCCGGATTCACGTCGGCCACGGATTGCGAAAACGTCCAGCGGTAGCCGGCCAGATCTTCGACACTGTACTGCCTTTCCCCGAACTCGCACGTCCTCGGCGGACTGAGAATGCGCGCACCGAACTGCCGCGCCCGATCGCAGTGCGCATCCACGTCGTCCACCGGCACCAACAGCGACGGGGCCGGCTCGCCCCACGGATCGTGGCCCGGCCGGCTGGTCAATACCACCGCGCCCGCGCCCACGGCCAACTGGGCGTGGTGGATGCTGCCGTCGGACTCGGGCGGCGTGCGCAGCCGTTCCGTGAAACCAAAAGCTCCGCAGAGCCAGGCGATGGCCCGGTCAACATCTTTATACGTCAGCCAGGGGACGACCGTCCCCGGCGGCGCCGAACGATTGTGGATCATCGCGTGCCCTCCGGCAATCCGCGGCCGCTCACCAGGTAGACCGCGAAACTCCCCAGCCAATGGCCGCCCTCGTAATGTTCGCTCTTGATGCTCTCGATCCCGGCTTGTTTCAGCCGGCCCGCGAGCGTGGTGAGCGCCCCGCGGCGGGCATCGCCGGCCGGCAAGCGGGACACGATCCCCTCCAGCATCCAGGCGCGGCTCAGGTTCAGACCCGCCAGGTGATACAGCTTGCCGTCGGTGACGTCCGCCACGCGCGTTGGCTCCAAATCCACGCGCGGAAGAAATGCCGCGAACCAGGCGGCGAATTCGGCCTGCGGAAGCACCCGCCGCATGGCGTCGGCCTCCGCCAGACAGGGCGACAGAAAATCTTCGCCCGAGGGCTCGTAGGCCAGCGGGCAGGCCCGGTCTTTCAGGTAATAATCCCGCGCGCGCGATTCCACCAGCTTGCCGAACTCGGAATTGCCCGCCACGCGGGCGTAGTCGAGCATCAGCCCGATGGCAAAGGCGGTGCTGTTGTGCTCACCCGTGCGGATGGGGTGCTCGAGCTTGGGCAGCCAGCCTGCGATGCGGGCGGCGACGGCCTGCTCCAGCGGGCGCAGCGTGGCGGACCATTGGCGCGCCTGCGGATCGTCCCACTCCCGCAGTTCGGCGGCCAGTTGCAGCAGCCATGCCAGGCCGTAAGGGCGCTCGAAGGTGTTACGCCCGTCGGCGTCGAGGTACCTCACTTCCTGGGCGATGTTGGCCGGCGTCAGGCTCTGGGCCACGGCGCGGCGCGCTTCCGCCGCGAAGGGAGCTTGCGGAAAAAGACGCGCCAGGCGCACCAGCAGCCAGTGGCCGTGCACCGACGAGTGCCAGTCGTAGCAGCCGTAGAAGGCCGGGGTGAGCAGGCGCGGCGGCTGGACGTCGGCGTCGGAGTTCAGGGAGTGCGCTATCTTGTTGGGGTACTCCTGGTGGACGCAGTCGAGCGCCAGGCGGGCGAAGCGCGCGGCCTGCGCCCGGTCGAAATCGGAATCCGCCATGAGGCCTCCCGCCAGTAACATGCCGAGCAACATGCCGATCGACAGGGGCCGCATCATTTCACTCCCAACCAATTGGTGACCAGCTTGTAGGTAAAGCCCCACAGCGGCACGCCGTTCAGCTCGATCCCCGGGAATTGCATATCGGGAGGCATGCCGGGCACGGACTGCACCGCGTGGCGGGCCGGATCGCGCAGCACGCGCACCGGGATCCAGAGCGCTTCCACGGCCTCTTCCGGGTCCGCCACGGCCGGCAATTCGCGATCCACGGAAAAGACGAAGGGCGCCACCAGCATGCGCGGTCCCAGCAGCCGGCCCACGCTGCTGGCCGGAAGGGCCGCTTCCAGTTGGTCGGGCGTGAGCCGGATGGCGCACTCTTCGGCGAGTTCCCGCAGCGCCGTGTGGAGCAGGTCGGGGTCCTCCGGGTCGCGCCGGCCGCCGGGCAGCGACCAGTGTCCCGACCAGGGGTCGCCCACCCGTTCCGCGCGCCGGATCAGGAGAATGGATTCCTCCGGGGCGCGCGCCCGCACGATTGCCACTGCCGCTTCGGGGTCCGCCATCCTTCTCATGATGCGATGGCAAGGGGCAATAACGCAAAGGCGGAGCGCCCAACGCCCGCAAACAAAGTGCCGGTTTGGCGCTGGCTGTGCCATGCTGGAAGTTCCATGCGAGACCCCGAGATCATAGAAACCGAGCTGATGGAAATCAGCGCCATCGCCGACGATTCTGTCAAGTTCGAGCGCATCATTGCCTGGTGTGCAACGTATCCCGACGAAGTCCCCTTCGCCCTGCATCAGTTCATGCGCCGGAGCGGCAAGCACCCGTCCGAAACCTCGGAAACTTAGCCCGCCCTTCCCACAAGTGCCCGGCAATGGAGCGTGGCGCAGGCACTCCTGCCGGCGATCTGCCGCCCCGCAATTTCGGCGCTCCGAGGAACCAGACCGCGCCACCGCTGCGCACAGACATATTGAGCCACGGAGGAACACGGATAAAACAAGGCCTCGTCTTATTCGTGTTTATTCGTGTTCATGCGTGGCCATTATCCGGCGCCTACGCCGCGCGCAGCGCCAGCACGGCGTTCAAACCGCCGAAAGCGAACGAATTCGACAGCGCATACTCCACCCGCGCGACGCGTGCCTGGTTGGGGATGACGTCGAGGTCGCATTCCGGGTCGGGCTCGCGGTAGTTGGCGGTGGGCGGCAGCAGGCCGTCACGCAGCGCCAGCGCGGTGGCCACACATTCCAGCGCCGCCGATGCGCCCAACGCGTGGCCATGCATGGACTTGGTGGAGCTGACCGCCAGGCGGCCGGCATGCGCGCCGAATACCGCGCGGATGGCGGCCGTCTCGGTGGGGTCGTTGGCGGCAGTGCCCGTGCCGTGCGCGTTGATGTAGGCGATTTGTTCAGGCGCCAGCGCGGCGTCGCGGAGGGCCGCCCGCATGGCGCGCGCCGCCCCTTCGGCGGAGGGCTGAGTGATGTGTCCGGCGTCCGCGGACATGCCGAAACCCACGATTTCGGCGTGAATCCGCGCGCCGCGGGCGCGCGCGGCTTCGAGCGGCTCCAGCACCAGCATGGCGGCGCCTTCCCCCAGGATCATGCCGTGGCGGTCCTTGGAAAACGGCCGGCAGGTGTCCGGCGAAACCACTCGCATGGCCTCCCACGCCTTGAGGATTCCAAAACTGAAGGGCGCCTCGCTGCCGCCGCTAATGGCCAGATCGGTGGCGCCCGAGCGCACCATCCAGTACGCCTGGCCAATGGCGTGCGCGGCCGAGGAACAGGCGGTGGAGATGGTGAAGCTGGGACCGGTGATGCCGAATTCCATGGAGATATGGCTGGCGCCGGCGTTAGCCATGGTCTTGGGAATGGTCAACGGGTGGACGCGATTGTGCCCCAGCTTATACACTTCCTGAAAACCGATGTCTTGGGTGCTCTGGCCGCCCACGCAGGAACCGGTCACAATGGCGGCGGATTCGCGCAACTCGGGAGTCCACTGGACGCCGGCATCGCCGATGGCCTCGCGCGCGGCGATTACCGCGAATTGCGCGAACCGGTCGATGAAATCGGCGCGGCGATCCTCGAAATAAGGAGCGTGGCTGTAGCCTTTCACCTCTGCGCCGTTCTGAAAACGCATCTGGGACATGCTGGTGGATTCGATGGGGCCTATGCCCGAGCGGCCCGCGGCAAGCGCCCGGGCGAACTCCGCGGTATTCCGGCCCAGGGCGCAGATGGCGCCCATGCCGGTGATGGCTACGCGCCGCATGCGTTACTCGGGCGCCTTCGCGGCGGACTTTGCCGCCAGCAGCCGTTCCACACCCTGGCACATCTGCCGGATGCCGCGAACCGAGCGCACTTCGTCGTCGGGTATGCTCACGTCGAACTCGTTTTCGAGCGCGAACAGGATTTCCACGGCATCCATGGAATCGATCCCCAGTTGCACGAAGTCGCTATCGATGGTCACCGACTCCACGGGAATCCGCTTCGTCGCGGCAATCACTTTGATGACTCTTTGAATCAGGTCGTCGGACATAGCAATCGGTCTATCGTCTCAAACTCGCAGCCCCGTTCCAACAGCGTGGGAACCAGGCGGCGCACCGCTTCCACGGTGGCGCCGATGTCGGGTCTGGCCCGCAATTCCCGGCCATCGTGTAGACACAGGATAGCGCCATTCGCGGCGCGATTCGCCAGATGATCGCAGACCGCGCCGGAATTCCACTTCCAATCGTGGCCGATGGCGCTCCACATGACGCCGGTGAGCCCCAGGCGGCGTTGCGCCCGGCCCATCCCGAACCAGCGCACGCCATAGGGCGCGCGAAACCACGCGGGCGCGACGCCGGTATGCGCCCGGATGGTCTGCTGCGCGCGCCGCAGGTCGGCTTCGATGAAGTCCGGCGGCCGGAAACAAAACAGCGGATGCGCGTAGCTATGGTTGCCGATGGCGTGGCCGGCGGCCGCCACCGCGCGCGCCACATCCGGCAGCCGGTCGACGTTGGCGCCCACCTGAAAGAACGTGGCGGGCGCGCGGTATTGGGCCAGGATGTCGAGGATGGCGGGGGTGCCTTCGCTGGGCCCATCGTCGAAAGTGAGAGCCACGGCGCGCCGCTGGGGGCTGCCTCGCCACACGGAGGGACCAAACACCGCGGCGGAGCGTCCCCGCACGGCCCACGCCAGAAATGCGCCGGCGGAACAGAGGCCGCCGCCGGCGATCGGCAGGGAGTACATGGCGTTCCCTTCTACGAACGCGGCGGCGGATGCAGACGAGTCGCGCTTTGCCGCGGCAACATCCAGCCGGGGTACTCGGGCGGCAGGGCGCTCACGTCGTCCAACTGCTTGATCTCGTCCGGAGCGAGTTGCACATCCACGGCGGCCAGGTTGTCCTGGAGCTGGTCCAGGCGTTTGGCGCCGATGATGACCGATGTCACCAAAGGTTTCGAGAGCACCCATGCCAGCGCGATCCGCGCCGCGCTGCAATCGTGCGCTTTGGCGATGGGGGCCATGACGTCGAGGATCTTCCAGGCGCGCTCCTTATCGACGATCGGGAAATCGAATTCCGAGCGCCGGGATCCGGCCGGCTTCTGGTTTTCGCGGCTGAATTTGCCGGAAAGCAATCCGCCGGCGAGCGGGCTCCAAACCAGCAGGCCGGTCTTCTCGGCTGCGAGCAACGGCAGGATCTCGCGTTCGAGGTCGCGCCCGGCGATCGAATAGTAGGCTTGCAGCGTATCGAAGCGCGCCAACCCCCGGAACTCCGAGATGGTCAGCGCCTTGGCGATTTTCCACGCCTGCCAGTTGGAACAGCCGATGTAGCGGACCTTGCCTTGCGACACCAGCGTATCGAGCGCGCGCAGCGTCTCTTCGAGGGGCGTGACCGCGTCGTTGCCGTGGATCTGGTAGAGGTCGATGTAGTCCATTTGGAGACGGCGGAGACTGGCGTCCACGGCGTCCATGATGTGCCCGCGCGAGGCGCCCACGTCGTTGCGGCCGGGGCCCACGCGGCCGAAGACCTTGGTGGCGATGACCACGTCCTTACGGGCGATATTCAGGTTCTTGAGCGCCTGGCCGAGCGCTTTTTCGCTTTCCCCTTCGGAGTAGACATCCGCGGTATCGAAAAAGTTGATGCCGGCATCGAGGGACGCCTTGATGAGCGCATCGGCGCCCGCCTGGTCGACGGCGCCGATGGCTTTCCAGAAGCCTTCGCCACCGTGAAACGTCATGGTGCCGAGGCAGAGATGCGAGACCAGCAGGCCGGTGTTGCCTAATGTTTTGTATTCCATGGGTACTCTCCATTATCGGCCCACAGGGCCGGGTGGGGCGAGGGGCTCCTGTCCAGCCGTCGCTACGGACGCAAGTGTCCGGCAAAAGGACCTGAGGCGACCGAAGACGGCGTTCCCACCTGCCGTGTTGCGAGGTGCAAGAACTCCCGCAGACGACGAACAATGGGCCGAGGAGATCGATGAAGATCTCGATCTCAGGGACCATCTAAATGGGCGCGCATGGAATGGCTATGTGGCTACCGCACGGAAATGGATGCGGTCTGTGCGGCGTTCGCGGACGAGTTCCCGACGTAGATCCGGTATTGCCCGCCTGGAACGGTCCAATTCTGCGCTTTGCTGTCCCAAATGCTCAGGGGATTGCTGCTCGCCGCGGGATCGATGGTCACGCGGACGACCCGTTTTTCCCGAGGCCGCAGAGACACCTTCTCGAAAGCCACCAGGCGCTTGGGCGGTTCGCTCGCCGAGGGCGGCAACCCCAAATAGACTTGCGCGACCTCGGCGCCTTCGCGCTGGCCCACGTTTTCGATCTCGAAACGGAGCTCAATCGGCCGTTTCCCGTCGCCGGTTTTCGGAGTCACCTGTAGTTTCGAGATCCGGAATTCGGTGTAGGAAAGGCCGAAACCGAACGGGAACAGCGGCGTCTTTCCCTGCGCCTGGAACCAGCGATACCCCATCTCCAATCCTTCGCTGTACTGGACTACGGGATAGCCTTGCGGCGATGCGATGCCCGGATATCTCTCCGGCGTATTCGCCGCGGTGTCAGCCGCCGAGCGTGGATAGGTCATGGGCAATTTCCCCGACGGATTCACCACGCCGAACAGCAAACGTCCAGCCACGTGACCATCCTCCTCTCCGGGATTGAACGTTTCGAGCACGGCTGGAACGCTGTCGATCCACGGCATCAGGACCGGATCCAGGTCTTTCAGCACAATCACCGTGCGCGGATTTGCGGCCGCTATGGCGGAGATCATGCCGTCCTGTTTCGTAGGGAGCGAAAGGTCGGGGCGATCCCGTCCTTCGCTCGTATAAACGCCGGCCATGACGATTGCCACGTCCGCCGACTTCGCCGCCGCCACGGCACCGGCAAGATCGTTGAGGTCGTCTGCGACAACCGTCAGGTTCACCGTGGCGGAGGAACCCAGCCCCTTCAGCACGTCTTGCAGGCCTTCGAGCGGAGCAACCGTGTACAGCGGCGAGATCCTCGCGCTTCCACCTCCACCCACCGCCGCGCTGCTGGCGTACCTCGATTGGCCGATGAGGGCGATAGTCTTGACGGTAGCGGCGTTGAGCGGCAGAATCCCGGAGTTCTTCAGGAGAACGGAACTCTGCTCGGCGAACTCGCGCGCCAGGGCGCCATGGGCCGCTGCATCGATGGTTCCGTGGACAATCGGCCGGTCGAAAACACCAGCCTTGAACTCTTCCGTGTAACGGCGTCTGAGAGCCTCATCGATGGTCGCCATCTTCAGGCTGCCATCATCGAGCGCCTTCCGGATCGCATCGGGAGTATAAAACCGGCCGCTCTGCATTTCGAGATCTTCGCCCGCATTGAGCGATGCCGCCGTGGAATGGGTGGCGCCGAAGTCCGATTGTACGTATCCCTGGAATCCCCATTGCCCGCGCAGCACGGTGGTGAGCGCGTAGGGGTTCTCGCAGGCGTAGACGCCGCCGATCCGGTTGTACGAGCACATGACCGAGCCGATGCCGCCGTCCTTGACGGTCATTTCAAATGGCAGCAGATAGAGCTCGTGGTACGGGCGGTCGTCGATGACCACGCTGACCGAGTTGCGATTCGTTTCCTGGTCGTTGAGCACGAAGTGCTTGGCCATCGCAATGACGCCGTTGCTCTGGATGCCCTTCGTCATATTCGCGGCCATCACGCCGGCAAGGTAGGGATCTTCTCCCAAATATTCGAAGTTGCGCCCGCCCTGAGCCACGCGCCCCAAATCCATCCCGGGCCCTTCGAGCTCGTGCAGCCCGAGCGTTCGCGCTTCGCCGCCGATGAGTGTACCGTACGCCTGGGCGAGCGCGGCGTCGAAGCTCGCAGCCAAGCCGAGAGAAACCGGAACAGCGGTCGCCTTATCCTGCGGACTGCAGTCGCCGGTGCCGACGCCGATAGGTCCATTGGTGACCCGGAACGTGGGAATCTTCAATTCGGGAATGCCGGGCACGTGCCGCATCGGTCTGCCGCACTCCGGGACTTCCGGGATAACGCCTGTCTGTCCGTGGAGCTGTTGAATTTTCTGATCGAGCGTCATCGCTCCAATCAGCAGGCCGGCGCGCTGGGCCGGCGCCAGTGATTTGTCCATCCAAGGCGGCTCTTGAGCCTCCGCCAGCGACGGGGAAATGAGAGCGGCTATGAGAGCCATGGTGAAAAGCCAAAAGGCGGCGCGGCGGCGGCCCTGGGCAGGTCCGGTGGTGTTCATCGATGCCAATTCAACTCCATTCGCCCCCTCCGGCTGCGCCCAGTCCCCCCGGGTACACAGCCACCACCATACAGATTTGCGTCTTCCGAGGCAACCGGGCGAAACGGAAAAGGGGGATCTTGAATTTCCGTTGGTTGGGCGGGCTGAGGGGTCGCCACGCCAACATATCGCGCAAACCAACCGCATCGAGTTCGCTACTGGGCGAGCGTCGTCTTCCCGGCTTGGCGAGGGCCAATCAGGGTAGCGGCGGCCTGTCTGGACAAGGCGTCCTGGACCAATGTGAGGGCGCGGCGGGAATCATCCTTGTATATTATCCATGGCGTGGACGATATGCAAGGCGACAAATACCACTGTGTGGGCGACTCAGAAATGAGGGAGCGGTCGAAGTGCACGCCGGTCGAACGAATCTTAGCGTGCCCGATACTTACAGCCGCCGGACGTCGGTGGGGCGGACCCCCTGG
>Ga0182030_10012613_pt1 | contig 16904 bp, 16 predicted proteins | sample 812S3MmetaG_FD_121299 | JGI IMG/M metagenome (GOLD analysis project Ga0182030, IMG submission 121299) | Permafrost microbial communities from Stordalen Mire, Sweden - 812S3M metaG (Illumina Assembly) | ecosystem: Environmental > Terrestrial > Soil > Wetlands > Permafrost | place: Sweden...
AGAAAAATTCTTTGCGAACATCAATCAAAAGCACCATTCGGAATTGAAGTCTCTACTTAGCTTGAAGTTCCAATTCTTTGATAAAAACAGTCCACTAATTTATCCCTTGTGAAGTATAACTATTTCTTACAATTATGGGACTAGCCAGTATGGTGAGCGCGATATAACTGTTTATAATGAAATGGGAAATAAGGTTGCGAGTGTCGTACCGCAAAATGTGCAGGGAAACTGGAACCTGAATACGAACGATTGGAGTCCCGGTATATACATCATCCGAATGGACGCTGATGGGAAGGCGTTGCAAATACAAAGGATGGTTGTAGTGAGTAAATAGCAGACTAATAGCCGCTCCTATTCGTTGGAGCGGCTATTATTTTTACCTAACTTTATAAAAATGAGAATCCATGAAAAACCTATCGGCTCAAATACTAACATGGTTACTTATTTTTTCTTTGATCGTTTTTCCTTCTCATGCACAACAACGATTTAAATGGGTGACCGGTGGCGGTTCCAATCAGAGTTTTGGCTCAGACCCAGTTGATGATTGGGAACAGACAGAGCAAATTTGCACTGATGCTGATGGAAACATTTACGCTTTAAGTCTTGTTGGTGATAATGCTATCTATGCAGATACCTTTGTGTTATCGACGGGCGCATATGGTGCTTATCAAAATATCCTTTTAACGAGCTATAATTGTAATGGGCAAATGCGTTGGGCGAAACTCATTGCTTCAAATGCTGGCCCATGTACCTCACTAGGCATTGTTGCGGATGATTTAGGCAATATATATGTGGCTGGTTCATTTACGAATGCCACTTTGTATATTGGCTATGATACTACTATCACAGGCTTGGCTTATGAGGGTACGGGGTTAATGCAATTTGACACTACAGGTAATTTTCATTGGGTTCGATTTGTAGGCGATAATACTCCGTCAACATACTACGCCTCTTCTCCAAATGCTTTGGCGTTGGATGGGTCTAACAATGCACATATGCTTACCTATATTGGAAGTGGAGTGCATGTTACACTGTCGCTAACAGGAATGCGAGGTATTTATGATTTAGTCTATAACACTTCCGGTACATTATTAAGCTCTCTCCGCCTTGATTTGGATTCGGAGTGGTATTTAAATAGTGTGGTTATTGACCCGACAACGAATAAAATGTATGTGTCCGGACAAAATGGGGGTGGTCTTGTGACTGATACTTTTTTTGCTGCTGCATTTGATGGTAGCAGAAATTTAATCTGGCAATACTTTGCTGATGGTGCAGGTGCTTTGACAGGTGTTAGTTTAGATCAATCAAAACATCTCTACTTCTGTGGTGCCGCAGGCCCAACCGCGTTTTATTTTAACAGAGATTCTGTATTTGCTGCTGGCTTCTTTGCTGTAGCGATACTGATGAAGACAGATACTGATGAAGACAGATACAAATGGTCATCCTGAATGGATAAGACATTATGACAGCCATTCCGGTGTAAATAGCTTTGCCGGTGTTACTGCGCTCCCTAATAATATGGTTGCCGCAATAGGCACTTTTGCTGAAAACGTTACCAGTGGTGCAGTAACCTTTTCGTTGGGCTCGGGCCAAGACCCATATTTTGTAATCGTTGATTCAGCAGGAAACCTACAAACCATGCAACAGATATATGGTGATGGGTTTTATAATGCTGGAAATTTCATTACCTCAGATAAAGTGGGCAATATATATATCGGCGGCTATGTTACAGACAGCATATTCGGAGGAACTATAGCTGCTTATCACTCTGTTGGTGGCAATAATGATTTCTTTGTAATGAAGTATGGAGTAGATTGTAGTTGCACCAGCGGACCTACTGCGGCATTCTCTGATACCGGCACACATCATACAATAGGGGTAACCTATACAGGTACAACTTCTGGCTTAGATAGTGTGGTTTGGAGTTTTGGAGATGGCGCTACATATACTGGAACGGGTACGACACATACCTATGCAGCTGCTGGGACTTACAATGTTTGTGTAACTACTTATACGACATGTGGCATTGATGAGCATTGTGGGAATTTTGTGGTTGATAGCCCTACGCATGTTTTGGTAGGAAGTATTAGTAACAGCATTATAAAGGTATATCCTAATCCTGCGAGGGATGAATTGAATGTGACGGGGTTAAATGAAAATACTAAGTATCGTTTGCTGAGTGTTACTGGTGTGAGTGTGGAGGAAGGGATTTTGCAAATTGGGAGCAGTAGTATATCTATGCAAGGCGTTTCTCCTGGAGTTTATATTTTGGAAATGATTGGTGAAGGTGGGGAGAAGGATATTGTTAGAGTGGTGAAGGAGTAGCCCTTGCCAGGCTCACGGTGACAACCGTTCGGCGAAAGCTCACGGTGACAATTGTGGAAGGGGGTATAATTTTCCTTTATTTGTAATTATGAGCAAAGGGCAAGCGATAAGCAGTGGAATGGTGCCAATCCTTCGATTCCTCAGGACAGGCTGCACTACAGCGAAATAGCAGCTATGAAGTTTGGACACAAAGATAGTTTGTGCACAGATTGCAAATCACGACGCTGACAGTATTTAACTTGAAAATCATCTGCAAACTTATAGCGGGCAGACGTATATTTGCCGTTCAATCATTTGTAGATTTATGAGACAGTTTTTTAAGATGTTTTTTGCTTCGCTGCTGGCAATCATAGTTAGCGGCGTCATTTTGGTGGGCATTATCATAGCCTGTATTGCTGGACTGTCGAAATCAGTCAAGGACAAAGAGGCAAAGTTAGCCGCCGGTAATGTGCTGGAAATAGACCTCGGCAAGCGGATACATGAGCAGGGGCAGAACAATTCGCTGGCTATGCTAGATAATGGCGCGGCTTATGAAGCAGGCATCTATGATATCACCAGGGCGCTGGCCAGGGCCAAAACGGACGCAAACGTAAAAGGCATACTGCTGAAACTCACAGCATCGCCTAATGGATGGGCTACCCTACAACAGCTTAAAACGGCACTGGAGGATTTCAAAACCTCCAACAAGTTTATTTATGCCTACGGCGAGGACATTACCCAGGGAGCTTATTTTGTAGCCACTGCCGGAGACAGCATTTTTCTGAACCCGGCAGGCAACCTTGATTTAAAAGGTTTTGCAACGGTGATGCCTTTTTTTAAAGGCACCCTCGAGAAGTTGGAGATAACCCCTGAGATATATTATGCCGGTAAATTTAAGAGTGCAACCGAGCCATTCCGGGCAGACAAAATAAGTGACCCAAACCGGCTGCAGATAGAGGCCTACCAAAGCAGTATATGGAACCAGTTTTTAGAAGCCGCTGCAGCTTATACCCATGCAGACAAAGCTACTATAAACCAATGGGCCATGAGTGGCGCCATACAATTCCCATCTGATGCACTGAAGTATAAAATGGTAGCGGGGCTGAAGTATTGGGATGAGGTGGAACAAAGAATACGCGCAAAGACCGGGCAAAAGGAAACTGAGGAGATCAAGTATGTGAATATCAACGACTATGCCGACGATGAAAAGAACGATGGCAAAGTAAGTGACGAAAGGATAGCAGTGCTGTTTGCTGAGGGTGACATAGTAGATGGGGAACAAGCCAACGAGCCGGAAATAGCCTCAAAAACGCTGTGCGAAGAAATACGTAAGGTGGCTAAGAACGATAAAATAAAGGCTGTGGTACTGCGCGTCAATTCACCGGGTGGAGGCGCCCTGGCATCGGAGGTGATATTGCGTGAACTTATGCTGCTGAAACAAAAGAAACACCTCGTCGTATCCATGGGTGATTATGCGGCTTCTGGCGGCTACTATATATCCAGCCAGGCAGACAGTATTTTTGCCATGCCCAATACGATCACAGGGAGCATAGGGGTATTCGGGATGATGTTTGACATAGACAAACTGATGAAAAATAAGCTGGGCGTGACATTTGACGAGGTTAAAAACGCGCCTTATGCTGACCTGCCCACCGCATCGCGCCCGCTGACTGCGGAAGAGGGGCAACGGATGCAAAACTCAGTAGATACAATTTATGAGCTGTTCAAAGGCCACGTGTCTGCAGGCAGGCACCTAAGCCTGGCTGACGTGGACAGCATAGCACAGGGCAGGGTATGGACAGGCAGCGATGCACTGGGTATAGGCCTCGTAGATGGTATGGGTGGCCTTGACAGGGCCATAGCCAGCGCCGCGCAAATGGCTAACCTTAAAGATTATAAAGTGGTGACTTATCCTGAGCCATCTGATAAGCTGAGCACAATGCTACGTAAATTCACTTCACGCACACAGTCTAACACAGCTGTTAAAGCTGCTATAAAGGTAGAGTTGGGCGCGGGATATGAATGGTATGAGAGGATACAGGGGCTGAGCAAGATGAACGGCAAAGCCTTAATGATGATGCCATTTGTGCCACATGTTGACTAACGCAAAATGCAGTTAACTTGTGGAGGGTAAATTTTTTCATGATGAGATATGTCCCAATCTTGTTATTTTCTTTTTTTGTTGGTTTTGCATCGTGTACGCAGCGGTCAGCATTCACATGTTATATTTGCAAGAGTACGGTTGTTACAGATTCCAACGGGAGCAAAACATACCTGAACCTGCCAGACTACTCCAAATGCAATATTGATAAGTCTGAAATTGATACCTACCAGGCAGCACACAATAAGGTTGATACTCCCGCCTCGGGAGTTGTAGTGGATACGAATACGCTGTGCAGCCAGTTTTAAGAGGTCTTAACCTTGATTTTCCTTTCCGCAATGAGCGGGCCAGGAATTAAAGGATTTCAATGATTAGTATTTTTGCAGCCTATTTTATTCTTTACATTTAGATAATGCTTTTCTATAGGGTTTGGCTTTATATCTTTGCGGTATGCAAAACGAGGGGCCTGTTATTCTGATTACTAATGATGATGGCATTACATCGCCGGGGATCAGGGCATTAGTGGACGCTGTTAGAGATCTGGGGAAGGTAGTTGTAGTAGCGCCGGACAGTCCGCAGTCCGGTATGGGCCATGCGATCACTATTGGTGATCCGCTTCGGTTGAATAAAGTTGATGTATTTGAGAGTATTGACTCGTGGCAATGCAGCGGCACTCCGGCTGACTGCGTGAAGCTGGCAAGAGATAAAATACTACATGCTAAGCCTGACATATGCCTCAGCGGTATAAACCATGGCGCTAACCACTCTATAAACGTGATCTATTCGGGCACGATGAGTGCGGCTATGGAAGCTGCCATAGAAGGTGTACCGTCCATTGGCCTTTCTTCCCTTGATTATAAGTTTGAGGCTGATTTTGCGGTGGCTAAGAAAGTGGCCCGTGACCTTACCCAACGGATGCTTGGTCAGCAAATGCCAGAGCATGTATTGCTTAATGTAAATATTCCCATTACTACACTAGCCACGTTCAAAGGGATGAAAATATGCAGGCAGGCATATGCGAAATGGGCAGAAGAGTTTGACCATAGAGTGGACCCCAGAGGGAAGGATTATTTTTGGATGGTGGGTAAATTTGTGAATATGGACAAGCATCCGGGCACAGATGTAGAGGCGCTAAGCCAGGGTTATGCGTCCATAGTGCCGATAACCATTGACTTTACAGATATGAAGATGAAGGAATGGCTGGAGAAGGAGTGGAATTTTGATTAGGAATTGGGATTGTCGTTTAACTGCCGTGGAAGAATTAACGGAATGAGTGCCCAATACCTTTAGATTGCAATCCCCATTCCCAGTACCTTTTTTATCCTAACACCTAATTCCTACTTTTACACCATGGTTTATAAAGTTATCGGACTGATGTCTGGAAGCTCGTTAGATGGGTTGGATATTGTACATGTCCAGTTAGATGAAGTGCGGGGCCAGTGGAGCTATGAAATACTACATGGAGATTGTATTCCTTATAATGAACAATGGACGACAGACCTGCGCCATGCTGCGGATATTCATGTAAGCGAATTTCTGAAATTGCATACCCGATATGGGAGATACCTTGGTGAGCAGGTGAACAAATTTATTGCACGTTATGATCTGGGCCACCAGGTGCATTTTATAGCATCGCATGGGCATACGGTTTTTCACGAGCCGGAGAATTATACTACCTGCCAGATCGGGGATGGGGCAGTTATCTCCGCAATTACGGGCCTGCCGGTGATTAGTGACCTGCGTTCCATGGATGTGGCGCTAGGCGGGCAGGGCGCGCCAATAGTGCCTATTGGGGATAAGCTACTTTTTGGCGGCTATGATTATTTACTGAACATCGGAGGGATTGCCAATATTACCGTGCAGGAAGCAGGGCAACCGCAAGGGATTGCCTCTACGATGATTGCGTTTGATGTATGCGCTGCTAACCAGGTACTTAATGCACTAGCAGAGCGCGAAGGGAAACCCATGGATGAAAATGGTACAATGGCATCAGTTGGAAGTTTGATAGGTGATGTATTGGAAGACTTGAATACCGGGGGGTACTACAAACTACCGCCGCCGAAATCATTGAGCAACGACGCAGCCCGTGAATTAGTATTTCCTAAACTCCTTGAGAGCAGCCATAGTATTTATGATCTGCTACACACTGCGACGCAGCATATAGCCTATCAAGTGGGTGAAGCTGTGAAGCAAAATCCGCATGGTAAAGAGCAGGCAACACTTCTTGTTACGGGAGGCGGCGCTTTTAATAGCTTTTTAATTGAACAAATACAGAAAGCACTATTGCCCTGTAAGGTGACCATGGTTGTGCCGGACGCTAATGTTATAAAATTTAAAGAGGCCCTAATAATGGCACTAATAGGGACACTTAGATGGCGTGAAGAAATAAATGTGCTGAGCAGTGTTACCGGGGGGAGCAGGGATAGTGTAGGCGGGGCGTTGTGGATTGGTTGATAGTCGTTGGCTGCTCGTTTGGTTGTTTCAATACTGCCCGGTGCTGAGCATTACGAGGGTGCACGATTCTAACACATTGATACCTTCCTGAGCGGCAATGCGTTCGAGTTCGTCATTTTCGGCGCCGGGGTTGAAGATTATACGCTTTGGCTTTAGGGATAAGATGTAGTCGTAATAGGGTTTTTGATGGAGGGGGTTTAGGTATAGAGTTACTGTTTCAATATCATCGGAGGGTACTTGTTGTGTAAATATTTCTATATTATTGACTTTACCTGCTTTTTTGCCTATTGCTATTACTTCTTCTCCCTTACTTTGTAATTTCAGAATGGCTTTATTACTATACCTATCCGGATTTTCGGATGCGCCTAATACTAATGTTTTATTTTTCATTTTCATCTATGTTTATGCCGTTCTAAAAGAGTTTTGATAACAAGTATGTTTTAAAAACCATGCCCATATTGTCAAATGATACTCCAATAGCATCTAAAATTAAGTAAATTTACCGTCATTGATGAAAGGTAGCCGCACGTCATCTATATATGTAAACTTTTTTAAGCCACTTGAAGACTTTGTGGTTGCGCTGGTTGTTTTTTTGATTTTGTCCCCGGTATTTTTTGTAGTTGTGCTGTTACTTGCTATTGCTAATTCCGGCAAGCCTTTTTTTATTCAGCGACGGCCAGGTAAGGAGGGTAAGATATTTAAGGTCATCAAGTTTAAAACAATGAATGACAGAAAAGATGGGAATGGACAGTTATTACCTGATGTGGAAAGAATGACAGCAATAGGAAGATTTATCCGCAAAACATCTCTGGATGAAGTGCCTCAGCTATTGAATGTAATTAAGGGAGATATGAGCATTGTCGGGCCCCGGCCATTACTGGAGGAATATCTGCCGCTTTATAATGATACCCAAAAACAAAGGCATGAAGTTCGGCCTGGCATAACCGGATGGGCGCAGGTGAATGGACGGAATACTATAAGCTGGGACCAAAAGTTTACTTACGATGTTTGGTATGTGAATCATATCAGTTTTACACTTGACGTTAAGATATTATTGCTGACGTTTAGAAATGTAGCTAAATCGGAAGGGATAAGTTCAGAGACTTCGGCGACTATGGAGAAGTTTAGGGGGAATTAAAAAGAACCAGCTAACAACTAAATGCATTTTTGAATAACCTCAATAAGTATCTTTGTTATTATGATCATTTACGGCGCAAGTGGACATGGGAAGGTGATTATAGATATACTGGAAAGTATAGGGGAATCAAATATTATTGTATGGGACGACGCTGAAAAGCTTTCGATTTGGGAGTATAAAGTGTTGCGGCCATTTCCTGATGGCATGCAGATAAGCGACATGATGATCATCAGCATAGGCCGAAACGCTACACGTAAGAAAGTAGCCGAGCGATTTGGGAGCGCCGTTGCATTTGGTACAGCGATACATGCAGCTGCACACATTTCCAAAAGGGCGGCAGAGATAGGTGAAGGTACCGTTGTGATGGCAGGTGTTGTTGTAAATCCTGATGTACGAATAGGGAGACACTGCATTATCAATACAAGTGCCTCTATAGATCATGATTGCATGATAGGGGATTATGTACACGTTTCCCCAAACGTGACGCTAAGCGGGGATGTGCGTATTGGGGAGGGAACGCATGTTGGGTCAGGAGCCTCGGTGATTCAAGGAATAAAAATAGGTAAGTGGTGTACCATAGGCGCTGGCGCCGTTATCATTAATGATATACCGGACTACGCGACTGCTGTGGGTAACCCGGCAAGAATCATTAAGGTTAAAGAAGCTGAAGCATGAAATCAAAGATATGGCTGTCATCGCCGCACATGGGCGGCACGGAGGAACAGTATGTGAAGGAGGCGTTTGATACTAATTGGATAGCCCCGCTTGGGCCTAATGTAAATGGCTTTGAGCAAGACCTAGAATTATTCCTGGGAAATGGCACACACGTGGCTGCACTCAGCTCAGGGACTGCCGGCCTGCACCTGGGGTTGGTATTGCTTGGAGTAAAAGCCGGGGATGAGGTAATCTGCCAGAGCATGACTTTTTCTGCAACTGCCAACCCAATTTCTTATGTCGGTGCCACGCCAGTTTTTGTGGACAGTGAAAGAGATACCTGGAACATATCGCCGGCCCTGCTGGAAGACGCGATAAAAGGCCGTATTGCTACAGGTAAAAAGCCAAAGGCGATCATACCCGTGCATTTATATGGGATGCCAGCTAAAATGGATGAAATAACGGCCGTAGCAAGACGTTATGAAATACCTGTTTTGGAAGATGCAGCAGAAGCGCTGGGGTCTTCTATAAATGGGAGGAAATGCGGGTCGTTTGGAGACATTGGTGTGCTTTCATTCAATGGCAATAAAATAATTACTACATCCGGGGGAGGGGCACTTGTTTCGCACAACGCAGCCATAGTAAAAGACGCCCGGTTTCTTTCCACTCAGGCGAGGGATGAAGCGCCGCACTACCAACATTCGCAGATAGGATATAACTACCGCATGAGCAATATATGTGCTGGTGTAGGGCGAGGGCAGATGGAAGTGCTGGCGAAGAGAGTTGAGCAACGGAGAAGTATTTTTAACAAATACTACCAGTTGCTTGGCAATAAAAAAGGGATTCATTTTGTAAAGGAGCCTGATGGTTATTTCAGTAACCGCTGGCTAACAACGATACTGATTGACCCATCGGAAGCAGGCTTTACAAGGGAGGACATGCGGCTGCAATTTGAAAAAGAAAACATTGAATCACGGCCATTATGGAAACCAATGCACCTGCAACCAGTATTTGAAAATTGTATTTTTTACGGGGATGGTACAGCTGATGGATTATTTCAAAATGGGCTGTGCCTGCCCTCGGGTTCTAACCTGAGCGAGGCGGATATGGAACGAATATTTAGCGTGATCAATAAGATGGTCGGTTGACTTATTGCGGTAATCGCTTAGTTTTGTCCATCAGTAAATTTCGTGACTAATAATAATTCATGGGCGATGCTCCGGGAATAAAAGAAAGATTCCATTTTTTAGATGGGCTTAGGGGGCTGGCGGCTTTAATGATCGTTATCCATCACGCTTTTACCGCCAATATTGTGAAATTTTTGGATCATATTAGGCTGCCTGTTTTGGGTTTTTATTTTTCCTATTTCACCCAATCCGGTGTGGAGCTTTTTTTTGTGTTGAGTGGTGTTGTACTGCTCCGGCCTTATCTAAGAAAGCAAAAGGAATTCAAGGTTGGCGAGTATTTTTACAGAAGGATAAAGCGTATTTATCCGCCGTACTTTTTTGCTTTGCTTTTTGCTTTTTTAGTTGTCTGGCTCATCAGGGCCTATCCTGATTGGTATTCAAGTATATTTCAATGGGCAGATCTGTCTGTAAAGCAGCTTGTATCACAAACAGCGATCATTAATTTTGATGGTTATTATTATAATCTTGCATGGTGGAGCCTGGGTATAGAGTTGCTGTTTTACATATTTGTCCCTTTGTGTATTTTTATTTTTCCGGGAAGTGACAAAGTTAATACTGCCCGCATGTGGACTATGTTATTAATCGTTTTAGTGGCGTCTACGTTTTTGCAATTATGGCTTACAAAGTATTATCCGCAACTATATAACTATAAACATTTGGTACCAGACATTTACCAATCTATATGTTATCCGGTTTGTTTTCTACTGGGTATGTTACTCGCTGCAAAGGATTTTAATAATGGGGTGGCCCTTTGGTTTACATTAGCTGGCAGCTTATTAGTACTGTCATCTAAATTTTATTTACCTTTGGTAAATCCCGGTTATGGGTTCCTGTACGCAGCAATCATTATTTTTGCGATCAATAAACGAGCGCTTAAAGCTTTTTTAAGTAAGCCGATCATGATATGGCTGGGTGAAAGATCTTATTCGCTGTTTCTCATTCATTTTTCGGTTTTTTATCTCACTAACTATTTAGTGGCCCATTTTACTTCAGAGAGACGTGCAATGTATGGAATTGTTACGAGGATGGTTGGTATTCCCGTGGCTTTGTTTGCTGCCATGCTTCTGTTTAATTTTGTGGAAAGAAAACAGGCAAGAGGGCTGGTTACCGGAGAGATATTTTGGCCGTGGAATATTGGGAGGGTAAAAAGTTGAGTAGTGGTTAAGATTGGAATTTTAGATTTTGTCATTGATTTTTTAAAAAAAAATAATAGTAAATGCAACAATGGGAAAAGGCTATAGAAGAAGCCTACAGCAACCGAGCGTTATTGAAAGATGAGCACTATATTACTGCCATAAGGGCCGTAATAGAGGAAGTAGATAAAGGCAGGCTTAGGGTGGCGCTACCTGGAGCGAACGGGTGGGAAGTACAGGAATGGATAAAGAAAGCCATTCTGCTATACTTTGGGATACAGCAGATGCAGACATGGGAACTGGCGCCGTTTGAGTTTTACGATAAAATGCAACTAAAAAAGGACTACGCTTCCCTTGGTGTCCGGGCTGTGCCGCATGCCGTAGCGAGGTACGGGGCATACCTGGCAAAAAATGTGGTGCTCATGCCATCTTACGTGAACATAGGCGCTTACGTGGATGAAGGCACAATGGTAGATACATGGGCTACTGTAGGCTCCTGTGCACAGATAGGAAAGGGAGTACATCTGAGTGGCGGGGTGGGGATTGGCGGAGTGCTGGAGCCTTTGCAGGCCGCACCGGTAATTATAGAAGATGGCTGCTTTATTGGGTCACGGTGCATAGTAGTGGAAGGTGTAATTGTAGAAACAGAAGCTGTGCTTGGCGCAAATGTGGTATTGACGCAATCAACTAAAATTATAGACGTGAGCGGAGCGGAGCCGGTAACCTACAAGGGACGCGTGCCTGGCCGTAGTGTGGTGATACCGGGCAGCTACACCAAGCGTTTTCCTGCGGGGGAATACCAGGTAAGCTGTGCACTAATAATAGGGGAAAGAAAACCATCCACTGATCTGAAGACAAGCCTAAATGATGCGCTGAGAGAATTTAATGTGTCTGTATAGACGTTGTTTTCGTGAGTTGCAGGCATGATACGAGCATAATTGGTTTTAGTTATCCACCTATTATCCGATATTTCATTACTTCCCGTAACTTTACATCAAATAAAAGATAAACAATGTATCCTGAACAGATTGTAGCGCCGATGAAGGCTGAACTTACCAGCCATGGATTTCAAGAATTGCTTTCCCCCACTGATGTTGACCAGACATTAAAGCAAGAAGGAACTACTTTATTAGTGATCAATAGCGTTTGCGGCTGCTCTGCAGGTACAGCGCGCCCTGGTGTGGTAATGGCTATCCAAAATGCAGGTAAGAAGCCTGACAGGCTCACTACCAGCTTTGCGGGTTTTGATATTGACGCTGTGAAACAGGCCCGTAGCTATTTGCTGCCTTATCCTCCATCATCGCCATCTATAGTATTGCTAAAAGACGGTAAAGTAGTGCATATGATAGAGCGCCATAATATTGAAGGCCGTCCTGCGCAAATGATCGCGGCTAACCTGATGCAGGCTTTTGAAACTTATTGCTGATAAATCAGTATTTGAAATAATATTAAAGGGTGGATAGATGTCCGCCCTTTAATATATATATATAAATTGTAAATTCCCACTTATTTCTTAAATGTTTTATAATCTGTACGTCAGAGCCGTTATTGATTAGAATAACCCGACCTTTTTTGCTTTATTCGCAGAATATTCGTTTATCTATTTGGAAGCAGGAAAGATAATAGTGATCACGGCACCATCCGGCTCAGGTAAAACCACCCTGGTGAGGCATCTTTTGGAACAATGCCCTCATCTTGCCTTTTCCATATCAGCATGTACCCGTCATCCGAGATCTGCTGAACTACATGGCCGGGACTATTATTTTTACGATGAAACCCAATTTAAAAAGCTAATAGATGAAGACGCCTTTGTGGAATGGGAAATGGTGTATACAGGAAAATACTACGGAACGCTGAAATCTGAGTTGCAGCGGATTTGGGATGCAGGCAAATCACCACTTGTGGATATCGATGTGCAGGGTGCATTGGCTATCAGGGATAAATATCCGCAAAATTGCCTGACAATATTTATTGAAGCCCCTTCACTGGATGTGTTGCGCGAGCGTTTGAAGAAAAGAGGATCTGAAACTGACCATAGCCTGGAGGAACGTATTAGTAAAGCTGCCCTGGAACTTACATTCGCTCCGCAGTTTGACCGGATCATTATTAACGAAAACCTTGACACAGCCACAAAGGAATTGATGCATGTGGTGGAAGAATTTGCGGGCTGCTGATTCTGTGTTCATTCATTTTTACTTTGGGTTGGCGGATTTCTATCTTTAAACAGTTTAAATAATTATTTTTGACTGTCAGATCAATAATATGGCCAAAAAACAGAAAAGCAAACCATCGCCAAATATAGCACCTGTGCCCGAAACACCGGAGGCGTCTACAACAACTAATCATCCTGCTGCAAAGTCAAATCTATTAACAGGCTGGTCGCTTTATGATTTTAAAGCCCAGGCGGTGATTATTAGCCTTTTGGCATTCATATTTTATTTCAACAGTTTTTTTAATGATTATGCTCATGACGACGGTATAGTGATCGTTAAGAATGAATATGTGCAGGAGGGCTTTGCCGGCATACCAAAAATTCTTACACGTGATGCCTATGATAGCTATTACCGGCAGTTAAATACCTCTAACCAGCTTTCTGGCGGGCGTTACCGTCCATTATCTATTGTTACGTTTGCAATCGAACAACAGTTTTTCGGGGCGGTACCGGAGGAAAATGTGGACAGTATTTTACGGCAGAATATTTCTTTTGGTGTAAAAGGAAAACAGCAGGCGAGATTAGTGCAGCAAATGCATGTAAGACACGTGATCAATGTACTTTGGTTTATCCTTTCTGTTGTCGTTTTACTCTATTTTTTCAGGTATATCGTGTTTAAAAATGAGCCAATAATGGCCTTTATAGCAGCACTGCTTTTTACTATACATCCTATACACACAGAAGTAGTCGCTAATGTGAAAAGCCGGGATGAGATCATGTCTTTATTGTTCATGTGCATGACATTTATTTTCCAGTTTAAGTACATTGAACAAAAGAAAATATGGTTACTAATCGCAGGACTTCTCAGCTATTTCCTTGCGTTTCTTTCAAAAGAATATGCCATAACTATGGTATTTTTGCTACCTCTATCTCTTTATATTTTTAACGGCTATTCTATAAAGAAAAGCATTATTTCATTTTTCCCTTACCTGGCTGTTATAGTTGTTTATCTCGTCATTCGATTCAGTATTGTAGCGCCGATGAGTGAAAACTCTGAAACAGAAGTACTGAATAATCCTTATGTTTTTGCATCAGGTATGGAAAAACTCGCTACTGAAATAGCTACTTCACTGAATTACCTGAAATTGCTCATCTGGCCACATCCTTTGTCCGCAGACTATTCCTACGATAGCATTCCCTATAAAGATTTTTCAAGTTTTGAGGTGTGGCTGGCACTTGTTGTATATGCTGGACTTGCTGTTGGAATGGTTGTGGCATTCAGAAAACGCAGTGTGTTTTGTTTTGCCATTGCATTTTATTTGCTTCACCTGGCCCTGGTCTGCAATATTTTCTTTGATATTGGCGCTACCATGGGCGAGCGCCTTATTTATACATCATCTGTCGGGTTCGTAATAGCTGCAGGATATATCCTGGTTAAGTTATTTGGCAAAATTAAGCCTGCGGCGGTTGCGCAAAAATCACTTGCAGCATTTCTTGGTGTTGTCGTTGTTTTGTCTGGTTTTAAAACTATTGAACGGAATGCCGACTGGAAAAATGATAATGTATTATTTGCGGCCGATCTCAAGACCGTACCCAACAGTGTGCTGGTGCTTGGGAATGTGGCTGCGTCTGACATTACTATTGCCGATGATCAGAAGACTGATAGCGCAAGAAACAAATACTTGTATGACGCCATTAAACTGCTGAATCATGCTATCATCATACACCCGAAATTTGTTGCCGGATTTCTTAACCGGGGAATTGCATGGTATAAATTAGGCAATATGGCTAATGCTAAGGCGAACTTAGACAGTGCCAAAGCGCTTTATCCTACCTACCCTACATTGCCGGGAATATACAAACTCATAGGTGAAGACTATATGAAGAAGGGGTGGGATAAATATGGCAAAATGGGTAAATACCCTGAAGCGATAAACGAATTTATTAAGGGTATAGCTATTGACTCTACTAATTCGGACCTATGGTATAATCTTGGCGGCGCCTACTTTTCTAATAAGCAATATAAAGAGGCGGTAGGTGCGTGGCAAATAGCTCTGAAGATAAAACCAGATAATAAACAAGCTCAAGCGGGCATGCAAGCTGCAATGGGAGCACTCAATGCAGCGAACGGACAACCTCCCAAAAAATAGAAACCGAATTTACGTTGCAATTAGAATTCGCCGGAAATGTGCAGAGCACTTCTTAAAAACCAAAAATCCCATACTTGCTGTCCGACAGCCTCTTTGGGAATTTCGTGCAGCTAATCTGCAATAGGTGTAGTACAATTATTATGCCAAATTTGCGGATTGTTTTGATGCTTTGCGGATACCCTTACCTAGGCAGGATAACGGCGGTGCTTATAGAAACACCAGCCCAAGCGCTTATTACCACCATGGCAGCTATAGCGTCACGTTAACCGCTACAGTTTCTGTACATCCGGTTAATTCTAACTTACAAAAACTGGTCAATAAATTATTCCCTATTTACTTGCAACCATTGACAAAGCCAACTGGTCGTCGAACAAGAACTAAACATTTGGGTTCAATATGCTTTCTGGCACAAGGGGCTCTTCTTCCGCAGCGATAGCGTCGTCATAAGGGCGTTTGCCCAATAGGCGTTCCATATCATCTTTAAATAACACTTCCCTTTTCAATAGCTCTTCAGCTATCATTTTTACAGATTCTGTTTTGTCAACAAGCATTTGTTTTACTCTCTGGTAAGCACCATCCACGAGTTTCCTCACCTCGTTATCTATCATCTTACCCGTTTCCTCAGAGTACGGCTTGGAGAAGGTATTTTCGCTTTGTGGGTCATAAAACGATACATTGCCTATTACACTGCTCATACCATACATAGATACCATTGCGTAAGCCATACGGGTCACGTGCTGGAGGTCACTGAGTGCGCCGGTAGAAATTTTGCCAAATATCAGTTCTTCCACAGCTCTTCCTCCCAATGACATGCACATATCATCCAACAGGTGGTCCGTAGTACGGATATATACTTCCTTAGGCAGGTATTGGGCGTATCCCAAAGCCGCCACACCACGAGGCACAATAGTCACTTTCACCAGCGGGTGCGCATGCTCCAGGAACCAGCCTGATACCGCGTGCCCCGCTTCATGATAAGCGATGATGCGTTTCTCTTCAGGCTGTATAATCTTGTTTTTCTTTTCCAAGCCGCCTATTACACGGTCTATAGCATCATTGAAGTCGCTCATGTCCACCTCGGTCTTGCCTTTACGGGCAGCTATCAGTGCGGCTTCATTACATATATTGGCTATATCTGCTCCGGCGAACCCAGGGGTTTGCAGCGCCAGTTTTCTAATATTGAGGTCCTTCGATTTTTTGATAGGTTTCAGATGCACATCAAATATCTTCTCCCTGCCCTTTACATCCGGTATGTCGATGGATATCTGACGGTCAAAACGGCCCGGACGCAATAATGCAGTGTCCAGCACATCTGGGCGATTAGTAGCTGCTAGTACAATGATGCCGCTGTCACCACTGAACCCATCCATTTCAACAAGCAACTGGTTAAGTGTGTTTTCCCGCTCATCATTGCTCATTACTACGTTCTTGCCGCGCGCACGGCCTATAGCATCAATTTCATCAATAAATACAATACATGGAGCTTTTTCACGAGCCTGTTTAAAAACGTCGCGGACACGGCTGGCGCCAACACCCACAAACAACTCTACGAAATCCGAACCAGACATGGAAAAGAACGGTACTTGCGCTTCGCCCGCCATGGCCTTTGCCAGCAAGGTCTTACCGGTTCC
>Ga0182030_10012614_pt1 | contig 16903 bp, 14 predicted proteins | sample 812S3MmetaG_FD_121299 | JGI IMG/M metagenome (GOLD analysis project Ga0182030, IMG submission 121299) | Permafrost microbial communities from Stordalen Mire, Sweden - 812S3M metaG (Illumina Assembly) | ecosystem: Environmental > Terrestrial > Soil > Wetlands > Permafrost | place: Sweden...
CCGCGACGGACACCGGTGACCACCACCAGCCACAAGTACAGCCCCAGGGCAGCGCTGCTGCGCGCACGAGAATGTCAGACCCAAACGTGAAGATAAGCGCAGGTCAAACGAGACTTTCAGGTGGGGCGGGTGGGGCTCGAACCCACGACCGGCGGATTATGAGAAGTACGGCCCAACGCTCCGGGTGCGCTATCTGCACAGATACCACGGAGTCGTGCCGCCGATGGCGCTAATCGCACCGTTTGCACGGGTGACTCGGTCCACGAACCGGTCCACGCTTTACCATGGCCATCACCGGATGCCGTCACAGAACGTTACGGCCGCCCGGCCGACCAGCGCGCCCGCGCCCGGTGGCATAAGGCCGCCCGAGGAGAGCCCAACGTTGCTAACCGCCGAGCCACTGGATCTTGACTACAAGCACAAGATCATCAGGCGGGTACACCAGGAACGTGGCCAGGCCCCCGCCGTCCGGGCCGAAATGCAGTGAGCGCAGCGGCAGAGAGACGTCATCACGCTCATCGTGGCGGCGCTGGTACTGAACCGATCCACGATCACGACCGCGTCCATGAATGCCGCTAGGGACACTCGCGCGACCGGAGGCAGGTCGGCGAACTCCTGCTGAGCCGGGCCATCCAGCTCCCACCGGTACACGCGTCAGACGCCGAACTGGGCCCGGATCTCCTCCCGGCTCATCCGCTGTTCCGCAGGCGGCGGACTCTCGTCTCGGTAGGTGTCGATGCGAGCTAGGTACTCCCGCTGCGCTTGGGGGTCACGCCAGGCGTCCGCCTCGAACCACCAGCGCTTGACCGCCTGCACCAGCGGTGTCACGTCACCTTGCTCGCGGGCCTGTTCGAACGCTGCATCCAGATCCTCGTCGTACCGCTGGAGGACTTCGCCATCGGCGTTGGCGGCCAGCACGGCCCGGATCGCCGTCGGCGTGCAGGCCGGGCGAGGCAGGACCTGAGGTTGCCTGGCATGCGGCGCGGTCATCAGCAGCTCTCCCATAGATCGCCGTTTCGCCCAGCATAAGCGCGTCTGCCGACAGGCAGCACATCACGTTCCCGGCGCGCGAGTCTGTTGGCGGCCATCAGGATCTGCCCGCTGGGATCGTCGCACGCGGTGTGCTCGGCGCCTGCGCTACGGCGGCCACCTTCGGCCCGGCGACCGCCGCGGTTGCCAGTCATGACCTCCACCTCGACCCCTCCGGTATGACGCCGACCAGACCGTGATCACCGGCGCCATCGTCCTGGCCGCGGTAACCAACATCCCCAACGCCGTCGCGGCCGTCTTCCTGGCCCGCCGCGGATGGGCCGCGGCCACCCTCAGCGAGGCCTTCAACAGCAACACCCTCAACGTCCTGGCCGGGCTGCTCATCCCCGCTGTGATCATCGCCAGCCCCGGCCTTGGAGGCGCCCTTCGGATTGCCATCTGGTACGGCGTCCTCACCGTCGCCACCATCGCCCTGGCCCTGGCCGGCCGCGGGATCAACCGGCGCAGCGGCGCCTTGATCATCGCCTCCTATCTCGTCTTCACCATCACCGTTGTTGCCCAGGCGATCCGGCCGCCCTTGTAGGAGAGGGCCCTCGACGAACAACGGAACAGCCAGTCGCTGACCGGCTGGGATAACCTTCCTCACCGTGACCGGCTGTACCAAAGCGCAGCGACCTCAAGCTCTAGCGGTGTATTGGCCGTACCCGGCTGAGACCTCCTTGCCGTGACCGGCCATCCCATTATTCCTCGAGGGCCAGGCCGGCAGCGCCCTTAACCCTGCACGGGAATCGTCGCCCGATTCTGCATGCTCCGGACAGGGCACCGTAATACGGCTACTCTTGTGACTTGGTGAGCCAGGAAGCCTGGTCGGCATTGGTTAAACGCGTCAGCACACAAAAGCTGAGGGGCAGACCGGCCATGATTTTAACCACGTCGTTGGGATCATTCACGTCCTCCATGCGATCAGTGCCCTGGCCAGGGCACCGGTTCGCGCGGACAGGTCATCCCGGGCAGCTAGCCGCCGCCTCGCCGCCCGGCCGGTTCCCGGGCGGGGCGGCCGGGCCGCGGCACGCCGGGATGTCACCGGCGCCCGCCGCCGGTTCGGCGGCTGTTCTGCCGCTGGCTCTGCGTCCCGGGGGCCGTGCTCGCAGATGGGGTGTGCCTGGCGGGTGGCTGCTGCTGGTTGTGCTGGCGGTACAGGCGGGGTTGTCAGTGCGGCTGCTGCGGGCCGATACCGCGTCCCAAAGTGAGGCCCTGTACCTGCGTGCCGGGCATCTGGAATGGGCGCACTGGCTGCACGGCGTGCCGATCCCGCCGTTCACCGCGTATCTTTCTGGCGCGCCGGTCCTTTACCCGCCGATCGGCGCGGCGGCGGACAGCATCGGCGGGCTGGCCGGTGCCCGGGTCCTGTCCCTGGTGTTCATGCTCGGCGCCACTGTCCTGCTGTGGGACGCTGCGGCCCGGCTGTTCGGGCGGCGGGCCGCGTTTTTCGCCGTCGCATTGTTCGCCGTGCTCGGCACGACCTTGCACCTGGGTGCGTTCGCCACTTACGACGCGATGTCGGTGTTCCTGGTGGCGCTGGCAGCCTGGTGCGTGATCCGTGCCGGGGTCCGGGGCCCGGCGACCGGGTGGATGGTCGCCGGGGCGGCCGTCTTGGCGCTGGCCAACGCCACGGCCTATAGCTCCTTGCTCTTCGACCCGCTGATCGCCGCGCTCGCCCTGCTCACCGCGCCATGGACCGCCCGCGGCTTGCTCGCGGCCCGGCGTGCCGGGACCATGCTGGCCGTCACGGCCGCGCTGCTGGCCGTCGGCCTGGGGGTCGGCGGGAGCAGCTACCTGAGCGGTTTCCAGCGGACAATGCTGACCCGTGACCCTGGCTCGGCCTCCCCGCTGCAGGTGCTCGGCCAGTCCTGGGCCTGGGCCGGCCTGCTGCTGGTCCTGGCCCTCTCCGCCGTCGTCATCAGCTGGGCCAGCCAGCACGGCGCCGCGCAGACGACGTTGCTCGCGTTCTTGTCCGCCGCCTTGGTGCTCGGGCCGCTGGAGCAGGCCCCCCTGCATACCGAGGCCTCGCTGAATCATCATGTCGGCCTGGGCGCCTGGTTCGCCGCCATCGCCGCCGGGTACGCGGTGGACCGGTTCATCGCGGCCGCACCGCCCGGCCGGGGCCGCACGGTGAGCTGCGGAGCGTGCGTGATCGCACTGGTCTTCCCGGCCTCGCTCGGCCTCACCCAGTCCCGAGCCTTTTCGGCCAGCTGGCCGAACGCGTCCACCTTCATCGCGGTCTTCGGCCCGCTGGCCGGCCACAGCACCGGGCCGCTCCTGGTCGAGGACCCCTCCGTCGCGGAGTACTACCTGCCGGCCGGAGCCCGGTGGCAGCGGTGGTCCAGCACCCGCAACATCACCTTGCCCGCAGGCACCTACACCGGCGGCCCGGCCGCCACCGCAAGCGTCACCAGCCCCGGCAACGCGCCCGTCTACGCCAATTACATCGCCAAGGGCTATTTCTCCCTGGTCGCGCTGAACTTCACCGACACCACCGCCCTGGACCACCAGATAACCGCCGACCTGCGCCGCAATCACCACTACCACCTCATCCAGGTCGTCCCGTATGGCATCGAGATCCCCCCGATCGGGATCGGCGATTACGTCATCTGGCAGTACCAGGCGACTACCAGCCAAGCGGGCGACACGCCTGACAAGTGAACCGGCCGCTGGCGCCGGCCGCGCAAGCCCGGCCCGAGCCAGCCAGCGACAGCAAGACGGCCGTCGTAACACCCGCTGGGCAGCGGAGCGGGAACCAGCACGGCAGCTGACGGAGAAGTGGACCATATCGCCGCCCGCACTGCCGCCGCGCCGCCAGCGACCCGGCTCCCGATCGCGGCGACCGCGACCACAACCAGCAGCAAGGCCGCGTTCGTGGCGAGCCAGCTCGCACAGAACGGCAGCAGCACGGCCGCTGCCACCAGCGCAGCCGCAACCGCCATGCGACCCCTCGTCTTTAAGCTCGCGGTCGCCATATCGGGCGCCCTGCAGGCCCATCAGCGACCGGTTACGGCGAACCCGGACACCAGCCGCGGAGCTGTGCTTTCCGCGCCTACTGGTCCTTACTTGCTCTTCGCCACTGCCAGGTTGGCCTCAGCAGCCAACCGGGACTCAATCGTCTTCAGGCCCTTCAGCGGCGCCGCCGCCCTCAGCAGTGCGCTGATCCCATGGGCCGAGCTCGCGTCGTAGCCAGCCAGCTCGACCGTCATCACGTAGTCGCCGTAGAGACGGCCCGGATCCGTGCAACGCGGCGGCGCGGCATCTGCAGCGGCCACGGCAGCTGGCACCAGCTTCTTCAACGCTGATCCTATGGCCGCCCCATTCCCGGACTCCTCAGCAGCCTGGACGGCGTCTACCGCGGCCTGCATCCTGTCCTCGGCCAATGCCGGGCCGCGCTTCCAGGCCTCATACTGCTGGCGACAAGAGACCGGCCGCGCCGCAGACACAGGCACGGCAGGACGGAGACCGGAAGACGACGCCGGGTTACCGCAGCCAGCGGCGAGGGAGGCCGTGACCATGAACCCCATGCCAGCACGGACGGTAATAACGAGCGCCAGCGTGCTGCTCACCGCCACCAACACGGCCCAGCCGATAAGAACCCTCTGCAGGCTGGTCCCCCAGATCCCATCCGGGATGCCAAGAACCACGACAAGACTGATCGACCAGGCCCCTGCCACCGCCGTCCGAAGCCACCGTCCGGTGAATAGGACACAAACCGGGCCGATCAACACAAACCCGCTAAGCACAAGCCGCCGGCCCGTCGATGCATCCAACACGGCGACCACCAAGGACCATGCCATACCCAGCTGCCACAGCAAGACAGCCGAGGGCTCAGACAACGCCCAGGCGCGCCGACGCCGTCGGCAAAACGCAGGTGAAAGACCCATGCTGAGACAATACCGAGGACGCGACTCGATCTCCGCGGCTTTCCCGACCTTGGGAGCTGAAAATTGAGCTTCCGACAGCGAGCATGCGGGCGGAAATGCAGGCGGCCTCCCCCGAACCCGCCGAAGGCGTATTCACGTCGGCCGGAACCTGTCCAGGGCGTCCCCGGCGTCCCTTCGGCTACGTCGACCCCCCGGGACAGTCCGCCCTTGCAGCTCACACCGTATAGAAGCCCGGACCACGGCTCGACCGAAACTACCGCTAAAACCGCAGGTGGGGCGGGTGGGGCTCGAACCCACGACCGGCGGATTATGAGTCCGCTGCTCTGACCGGCTGAGCTACCGCCCCGCACCGGTGCACATTACCAGTTTGCCGCAGCCGACGGAGGCCGGAGGCCAGCCGGCAAGCGCGCGGATTACCCGTCGTCACTCGCCGGGGCGGGTGCGGCGTCGTCAGGGGCGGGTGCGGCCTGGCCGGCCGACGCAGGCGGGCCGTCCTGGGTCAGGGTCACCAGCAGGTCGTTGAGCTTGGCCACGAAGACGGCGGGGTCCTCCAGGCGCGCGCCCAGGGTGAGCACCGCCTGGCTGTAGAGCAGCTGCGCCCATTCGGCCAGGTGCGGATCGTCTAGGTCGCGGTTGAGCCGCTGGACCAGCGGGTGCTGCGGGTTGATCTCGAGCACCGGCTGACGGGGCAGCCCGGTGCCGGCCAGCCGGCGCGCCGGGTTGAGGTCGAGGTCCGGCTCGTTGGCCACCATGCAGGCCGGCGAGGTGGTCAGGCGGCTGGTGACCCGGACGTCGGTGACCTGGCCCGCCAGGATGCCTTTGAGCTTGGCCACCAGGCCGGCGAACTCGGTGGTGGCCTGCTCCTTGGCCTGCACTTCCGCCTCGTCCTCCAGCGCGCCGAGGTCGGCGGTGCCCTGAGCGACCGATTGCAGCTGCTTGCCCGCGAAGTCGCGCAGGCTGCTCACCAGCCAGTTGTCGATTTCCTCGGCCAGCAGCAGGACCTCGATGCCCTTCCTGGAGAACGTCTCCAGGTGCGGGCTCGACTTGGCGGCGGCCAGGCTCGGCGCCAGCAGGTAGTAGATCTTCTCCTGGCCTTCCTTCATCCGGCTGATGTAGTCGGTGAGCGAGGTGGCCGGGTCATCGCCGACCGACGTGGTCGAGGAGAAGCGGAGCAGCTTGGCGATCTCCTCCCGGTTGCCGAAGTCCTCCACCACGCCTTCCTTGAGGACCGCGCCGAACTCCGTCCAGAACGCGACGTACTTCTCCGGTTCGCTGGCGGCCAGGTCGGCGAGCAGCTTCAGGATCTTCTTCACCGCGTTGGAGCGGATGTTGTCAACCACGCGGCTGCCCTGAAGCAGTTCCCTGGAAACGTTGAGCGGCAGGTCGGCCGAGTCGATCACGCCGCGGATGAACCGCAGGTACTGGGGCAGCAGCTGGCCGTTGTCCTCCAGCACGAAGACCCGCCGGATATGCAGCTTGACACCCCGGCCGGCCTGCGGCATCCACAGGTCAAACGGGGCGCGGGACGGGATGAACAGCAGCAGCGTGTACTCGTAGGTGCCCTCGATCTTGCTGTGCACCCAGGCCAGCGGATCGGTGAAATCACCGCCCACGTGCCGGTAGAAGTCCCGGTAGTCCTGATCGGTCAGCTCGCTCTTGGGCCGCGCCCACAGTGCCGACGCCTGGTTGACCGGCGCCGCGGGAGCGTCCGCGGCCGCGCTTTCACCGGGCGGCATCAGGATCGGCAGGCTGATGTGATCGGAGTACTTCTTGATGATCGAGCGCAGCCGGTAGTCGCTGAGCAGGTCGTCCTCGCCGTCCCGGAGCTTGAGCACGATCGTGGTGCCCCGGGCCGGCACCTCCGCCGTTTCCAGCGTGTACTCGCCCCGGCCGTCGGACTCCCACCGCACGCCCTCGGTGGCCGGCAGGCCGGCCCGGCGGGTGGTCAGCGTCACCCGGTCCGCCACGATGAACGCGGAGTAGAAGCCGACGCCGAACTGGCCGATCAGGCTGGCGTCCTTGCGCTGGTCGCCGGTCAGGGAACTGAGGAACTCGCGGGTGCCCGACTTGGCGATGGTCCCGATGTGCTCGATCACTTCCGGCCGGCTCATGCCGATCCCGTTGTCGGCGACGGTGATCGTGCGCGCGCCGGAGTCGAAGCTGACCGCGATCTGCAGCGGCCCCTCGGCTTCCGGCTGCTCGCCGCGGGCGAGCAATTCCAGCCGCAGCCGGTCAATGGCATCGGACGCGTTGGAAATCAGCTCGCGCAGGAAGATCTCCTTGTTGCTGTACAGCGAGTGGATCATCAGGTCCAGGATCTGGACCACCTCGGCCTGGAAACTGAAGCTTTCCTGCTCCGCCTCGACGCTCATTATCGCTTCTCCATCAGATATCGACCCAGTCATCCGCCGCGACGAATCCGTACCCGCGACCCTGGTCAAGCTGCAGCACCCGCCACCGGGCGCGGTTCAGCCACCACATACCTTAGCCGCAGGAATAGGCCGCAGGCCTGCCGCCGTCACAGGACCCAGCGCGCCGAGGACGGGCCCCGAAGAGGTAAGAACCATTCCCGGGTGGACGGACCACTGTCCGTTCGGCAGCCGGGAGCTTAGGCCCTACGGCGCCGTCACAGGCCCAGCCCAGGGAACCGCCGCCGGACCCGGGTTTCGTGCGGGCACCCGATAAGCGCGCGCGAACGCCCCGGGGCAAAGCCGTGCTGGCCGGGTAGTGACCAGCGGGCACCTGTCAGAACCGCCCGGCGGCCTGCAAGGACATGGCGTGCTCGACCAGCGTGACCAGGGTGGCCTTGGTCGACTCCCGGTTCCGCGCGTCACACGGGATCACCGGCACGTCCGGTGAAATGGCCAGCGCCTCACTGACGTCCCGTGACCGGTGCGGGAATTGCCCGTGGAACCCGTTGATCCCGATGACGAACGGAAGACCGGACGCCTCGAAATAATCCACCGCGGGGAAGGAGTCAGCCAGGCGCCGGGTGTCGACCAGCACGACCGCGCCGATCGCACCCTGGATCAGGTCGTCCCACATGAACCAGAACCGGTGCTGGCCCGGCGTCCCGAACATGTAGAGGACGAGGTCCTTATCCAGGGTGATCCGCCCGAAGTCCATCGCGACCGTGGTGGTGGACTTGTCCGGCACGTGCGACAGATCATCGACATCTGTGCTGGCCTCCGTCATCACGGCTTCGGTCGTCAGCGGGGTGATCTCTGATACCGAGCCAACGAACGTCGTCTTGCCGACGCCGAATCCGCCGGCCACCACAATCTTGACCGACGTCATGGCCGAGGGAGCGTCGGACCTCGGCTGGGCGACGCTAGATTTTACGGAGTCCACTAAGCACCCTTTCGAGCAAATTGAGGTCCGGACGGCCCTCAGAATCATCGCGCTGGTGGATGCGGACGAGCCCGTCCGCGCCCATATCCGCGATGAGGATCCTGGCTACGCCGAGCGGCAGCCGCAGCACCGCCGACACCTCCGCCACCGATCTCCAGTCCCGGCAGAACTGCAGGATCGCCTGACATTCAGGCGCCAGCACTGAGAGGTCGCGAGGCTCGAGAACGGTCGCCGTGACCAGCGCCTCGATGGCGAGCTGGTACCTCGGCTGCGTCCGGCCTCCTGTTACCGTATATGGCCGGACAAGCCTAGTCGCACCGTCCTCGTCGGTCCCGAAGCCGCCGAAACCAGAACGTCCTGGTCCCGGCCCCTCATCCCATAGACCGGCCCGGCCCTGCCAGGAACCAGGCAAGCCCACGAACGGCGGCCGGTCATCACCTCGCCCTTGGCCCGCCACTGCAACCTCCGGTCACCGTCGTCCATCACCTGGGATGGCTGATTGCATGACACCACGGGTGGCGGGGGTAAGGACCCGGCCGGCCCGCTCAACCAGCAGGGTCATCTCGTAGGCCACAAGCCCGAGATCGCAAGTGGACGCAGCGAGAACAGCAAGGCTCGACCCATTGCTGATCGCCATGATCACCAGCACTCCCCGCTGCATCTCCACTACAGTCTGCACCACCGCGCCGCCCTCAAAAACCCGCGACGCACCCTGGGTCAAGCTCGTCAGCCCCGAGGTCACCGCCGCCAGCTGATCGGCCCGTTCCTGCGGAAAACCGGCACTGAACGCCAGCGGCAGACCGTCCGAGGACACCACCACGGCGTGGGCCACATCAGGTACCCGCTCGACGAAGTTGGTGATCAGCCAGTTGAGGTCCTGCGCAGGGCGCCCTGGCGTGCTCATGCGCACTCCTCTCGTCGCCCGCTCATGCAGGTTCTTCCTCCGGGTGTCATCATGCCTGGGCCTTGGTAAGTCATCGGTCCTAGGGCTCCTCGGTCTGGGGTGGTGCGGCGGCGCGGCCCTCGCGCACGCCTCGCTGGAAGCTGGACATGCGGCTGCGAGCCGCATCCGGCGACCTGGCTGGGGCTTCGGTTTCTGTCTCCTGGCTTCCGGGGGCGCCGTTGCCGACCGACCCTGGTACGAGGTTAGCCCTTGGCACTCGCCGGGGCAGCCCGGCCAGCGTCGTCTCCCCGGCCGCGGGCTCCGCGACCGCCTGGGCCGCGCGCATGCCCTCGTCGGCGGGCGAGGTCCACGAGCCCTGCCCAGCCGACTGCGCTTGAGCTTCCTGGGGTCCTTGGGTCCGCGCCCCGGCAGTGGTCAGGGGCTCGCCGCTCCGGCGGAACCAATCGGACTCGAGCGAATCGAAGATCGGCAGCCGCTGCTCGTGCGGGCCCGGCGGCGGGACGCTCACGCGGCCGGAGTCGGTGGCCGCGTCGTCCGCGCCGGAGCCGTTCCCGGCGCCGCCCGGTCCCCTCGCCCCGTTCGTCACGCCGCTCGTGTCGGACGCGCTCGGGCCGTCACTGCCGTGCACATTCTGGCTGCCGAGCGGGAACTGCGGGGCCTGCGGCCCGTGTGAGCTGAGCCCGGTGAACGCGGGCAGCCGGGTGGGACCGGACGGAGCCCCAGGACCGGACGGAGCCCCAGGACCGGACGGAGCCCCAGGACCGGACGGAGCCCCAGGACCGGACGGAGCCGGAATCGCAGGACCGGCCGCAGCCGCAGGACCAGCCGTAGCCGCGGGACCGGCTGGGTCTGGTAGCTCGGCGCCGTCGTCGGCCGAGTTGCCATTCACGGGCGCGGCGTTGCCGTTGCGGACGGGCAGTGCCTGGGTCGGCGGTTCGTCGTCGTCGTCATCGCCCCATTGACCGCCCAGATCCCAGCCGTTGCGCACGGCCGCCAGGCCACCGTCCCCGAGACCCGCGGCAGCGGGGGCAGCCGGAGAATCCGGGGATCCCTGGCCGGCCTGGGGCCCGGGCGGGGCCTGGGATCCCTGGACCGGCTGGGCGGGCATGCCCGACCCGCTGGCCGGGATGTCGGTCGCGGGGCTCCCGGTGGTGGGAGCGCCGGTGGCGGGAGCGCCGGTGGCGGGAGTGCCGGTGGTAGGAGTGTGCGTGGGGGGATTAAAGGGCGGGGCCGGGGGCTGTGTCGCGGACCCGGCGGGTGAGGACGCGGGCGCGCCCGGTGAGAACCTCGGTATCCGCGCGGCCGCCGTGGCCTGCGAGGCGAGGGTGGCGGTGGGCGCGGACAGAGACGCCGCAGGCCCGTAGTCGTCCGCTTCGAACCGGCGGAGCCTGCCCAGCGGGGGCGCGACCTCAGGCGCCGCCACCGTGTCCGGCAGCCAGATCAGTGCGGTCAGGCCGCCCGCCTGAGCGTGCCGCAGCCGGACCCTGACGCCGTGCCGGGCGGCCAGGCGGCCGACCACGAACAGGCCCATGCGCCGGGATACGGCCACGTCGACCACCGGCGGGTTGTCCAGCCGCCAGTTGGCGTGCGACATCTCCTGGTCTGAGATCCCCACGCCGTTGTCGGTGATGTCAAGCAGCACGCCGCCGCTGCTCAGCGGCTGGCCGGACACGTACACCTGGGTATCTTCCGGGGAGAACGTGGTCGCGTTCTCCACGATCTCCGCCACCAGGTGCACCACGTCGTTGACGGCCTGACCGACCACCACGATCCCGGGCTGCACGTTCAGGACTACCCGCTCGTACTGCTCGATCTCGGAGATCGCCGCGCGCAGCACGTCGACAAGCGCGACCGGCTGGCTCCACCGCCTGGTCACCTCATGGCCGGCCAGGACCAGCAGGTTCTCGGAGTTGCGGCGCATGCGGGTGGCGAGGTGGTCCAGCCGGAACAAGCTGCTGAGCCGGCCGGAGTCCTGCTCGCTCTGCTCGAGCGAGTCGATCAGCGACAGCTGCCGCTCGATCAGCGACTGGCTGCGCCGGGACAGGTTGATAAACATGGCGTTCAGGTTGCCGCGCAGCATGGCCTCGTCGGCCGCCAGCCGGACCGCCTCACGGTGAACCTGGTCGAAGGCCCGCGCGACCTCACCGATCTCGTCGGTGGAGGTAACGCCGATCGGCTCGATCTCCACGCCCTCGTCCGCGCCCTCGCTCTGGCTCAGCCGGCGCACCATCTCGGGCAGCCGGTGGCCGGCCACGTCAAGCGCGTCGCTGCGGAGCTTGCGCAGCGGCCGGATCAGCGAGCGGGCCACGATCGTCGAGACCAGCAGCACCAGAAGGAGCAGGAGCAGCGTCACCATGCTGGTGATCAGCAGGGTCTGGGTCGCCCGCGACCGCAGCGTGTTGGCCCGGGCGGTGACGGCACTGGTGAACTCGTCGGCGACCTGGCGCGTGTCGTCGATGGTCGCCTACATGTTCGTGTACCAGCCGCCGGCGGTCAGGCCGCTGTTATGCGCGGTCAGCGGCAGGGTGGCGTCGGCGGACGACATCGACTCGGCGAGGTCTTCCTGGTACAGCGCGAGGTCGACGCGGGGGCCGCTCACCGTGTTCTGGAAGTTCTGCTGCTCGGCGGTGTTCGTCGAGCCGGTGAAGTCGGCCTGGTCCGCGGTCTGCAGCTCGAAGGCCTGCGTCAGGGTGAGCAGCGCGTTGGGTGCCAGCGTGGCCGTCGGGGAACTGAGCGCCGCGAACAAGATGGCGCGCTGCTGCGACATGTCGTTCTCGGTCCGCAGCAGGGCGCCCAGGGTGATGACGTTACCCTCAAGGGAAGCGTCGTTAGCGCCGGCACCGACCGAGGCGCTGAACGTATTCGCGGGGTCGATGATGCTTTCCGTGTAGACCTGGATGATCTTCGACACGGGGGTCGGCGAGACCGCGAGCTCACTCCGGATGATCTTGATGTCCTGCAGGCTGTCGGTCAGCGTGTTCAGGTCCTGCACCGTGCCCGGCAGATACCCGGCGCCGGTCGTGACGCCGTTCGCGAGCGAGGTGACCGTGCTGGCGTCAGTGGTGGTCGTGGCCTGCACCGTGGCCAGCTCGCCGCCCAGCGCGCTGCCGCGGCCCGCCGTCCGGGCCGTCGGGTAGGCGGCCGCGTAGCCGGCCGACAGGTCGCGCTCGTCTTCCAGGGCCTGGCTGAGCTTCACCACCGCGGAGTTGAGCTGAGCCAGGTGCTGGACGCGGCCGGCCGCGTTCCAGTTGCTGACATCGCCGTAGATCTGCAGTGAGCCGAGTATCGCCGCGGTCAGGGTCGGGACCGCGATCACCGCCACGAGCCGCCAGCGGACACGCCAGTTGGTCAGCGCGAACCTGGAGCTGGAGGTGGCGGGCCGCCTCGGCCGGGCCGGGGAGGGACGGCCGGTGCCCGGCGGGGCTGCGGGCGGGGCGGCCTGCGCCCTCGGGCTTCGGTGGCCTTCATCGGTCGTCAGGGCACCGCCCTGAACACCTTGCGCAGCCGCGGTCTGCCCGACGGCGACCTGGGGAGCGGTAGCCGCCACGTCCCATGTGCCGTTGGCTTCGGCTGCGCCCGAGTCGCCGGCGCTGCCGTCCGCTAGAAGCCCTGAACCTCCCCCGTTGGCCTGCTCTCCGTTGACGGATCCGGTATCACCATTTGATTCGCCGAGATTCGTCGCCGATCGTCTACGCACTACGTTCGCACCTCGCATCGGCCGACCTGACCTGTACGTATGTCGGGCTGCGACCACAGTAGCCGGACAACATACATACCCCTCTTTCCCTCCGCAGCGATCGCCGCTGCTCGGGTCAACAGAGCGGCCGAGGCCACACTCTCGCGTTACATAACGGGTAAGGACATATAATCATCTTCTGGGTCCATGCCATGGCGCATTCGCTAAGTAAACGGGCGAGATCTTCCTGAAGCAGGTTACCGGCCCGCCTCACCGCGTCATGCCCAAGTGCGCTTTTGTGCTACTCAGTAGCTTAATCATAACTCTTCGTATCCGATGTAGTGGCCGAATCCCGCCGACTCCCCTCAGAGTACTCGTCAGACTGTCCAGGTTACGTGGGGTTGGCATACAGCTAGTACGGAACGTCCGGACCGCCCGCAGCCCGGTACCGCGGTGCGCACCCGAGAGCCCGCAGGGGACGTCCCCTGCTCCTGCCGCCAGCCGCGAAGACCTGCCGAGGCTACCGGATCTGGTCATCTAATCAGTCCATAATGATGTCAATTGCCGGTAATTGTTAGCTCATTAGGATTATCCTCAATAGCGTTCCCGTCCCCCGGCAGAACTACCCGCGCAGACCAGAGTTCACGGGCGATTAGCATCCGCCGGGCCGTCGAGGTTCCCGCGCCGGCCGGGGTGATCGAGGTCCCGAGCGGGTGCGGCCGGAGGCGGCCCAGCCGGCCGCCCGAGGTGGTACAGCCCGCTGCGAACCCCACATCCGCGGCGGTAGTCTAACGTTGGCCGGATACCCAAACATGAGAGCGAGAACATGGCCAGCCTGAGCTGCCCCGATTGCGGCGTCAAGGTCCAGCCGGAGGATCTGATCTGCTTCCGGTGCGGCGCGAACCTGCCGCACAGCGCCGAACCCGACGAAGACGTACTGACGCCGACCATCTCGCAGAGGTACATCGCGGCCGGGCCTGAACCCTATGACCCTTCGGCCTTCTGCCCGAACTGCGGTGCCGCGGTATCCGACGCGGCGGACGTGGTCTGCCGGACCTGCGGAGACCCGCTGCCGACCGGTCGGCGCCGACGCATCTCGCCGGTGGTGATGCGGATCACCTTCCCCACCGGCAACGTGGACATCCCGGCGGGGACTTCGGTCCTGCTCGGCCGGGACCCGGCCGAGTCCCTGGTGGCGGCGGCCTTCGCTCGCTTCGACAACGTCTCGCGGCGGCATGCCACCGTCCAGGTGGACGACTTCGGGCACGCCTCGATCAGGGACGAGAACTCGACCAACGGGACCTTCGTCAACGAGGACCGGGTGCCGCCCGGCAACGAGGTCCGGCTGGTCGACGGGGACCGGGTGCGGCTGGGCGCGGACGTGACCGGCGATGTGTCCCTGCCGCAGGGCGAGCCCGACCCGTCCGGCCTCAGCCGTCACGGCGTGGGCTGAGCGCGAGCGGTCCGTCCCGTTAACGCAGGGCGAAGCGGGGCCTAAACGGAGGCTTCCTCCCGGTTACGTATGATCGTGCCAGGATTCCTCCAGGGAGATCGGCGGACGATTCGGGGGCATGGCCATGCCGCATTTCATGCTCTCCTGGCAGGACGCGATGGCCGTCGCCGTCTGCCTGGCCGTCGCGGCCGCGGTGATCAGGGTCGTTTGGGGCCGCCGGATCGGCGTGACCGCCGAAGCCGCGCTGCTGTTCGGGCTGTACGGCCTGTGGCAGTTCGCCGGGTCGTTCACGGTGCTGAGCCAGGCCGGAGCGGTGTCGCGGGGCCGCTGGCTGTGGCACCTCGAGCGCATCGGCCACCTGCCCAGCGAGACGAGCGTGCAGCGGCTCTTCCTGCCGCATCCGGTGCTGGTGCAAGCCTTCAACCTGTACTACGACATCCTGCACTTCCCGGTCCTCGGCGCCTGCCTCATCTGGCTTTACGTGCGGCACCGGGAGTCCTACCCGGCCATCAGGAACACCGTGGCCCTGTTCACCGGGGCCAGCCTGCTCATCCAGCTGATCCCGGTGGCGCCGCCCCGGCTGCTGCCAGGTACCGGGCTGGTCGACACCGCCGCGCGCTACGGCCAGTCCGTGTACTCCTGGCACGGCGGCTTCAACGCGGACGAATTCTCGGCCATGCCGTCGGTCCACGTCGGGTGGGCGCTGATCGTCGCCGTCGCGGTCATCACGGCGTCGCACCGCCGGTGGCGCTGGCTGGCCGCGGGCTACCCCGCGCTCACCATGCTCGTCGTGGTGGTGACAGCCAATCACTACTGGCTCGACGGAATCGTGGCCGGGCTGCTGGTGGCGCTGGTCCTGATGGCGCAGCGCCTGTTCCGGGCGCTGTGGCCGCGGGCGCTGCGCCGGCTCCGGGCGCTGCGGCCTCGGGCGCTGCGGCCTCGGGCGGGGAGCCGGGATCGCGATCCGGATCTGGCTGACCCTGTGCCGGGGAAAGTCTCCACGCCATCATGACGCCATGGCTGACCGCGACGGCCGCTAGGCGGGCCTAGCGCTCGCTGTCCAGCGCGGCCACTTGCGCGGCCTCGTACCGGTCCCCCGCGACCGCGCCGGCCGGCACGGCGGCCTCGATTGCGGCCAGGTCGTCCGCGCTCAGCGTCAGGTCCAGGGCCTTGAGCGCCTCGGCCAGGCGATCCCGGCGCTTGGTCCCGATCAGCGGGATGATGTCGTCGCCGCGCGCGGCCACCCAGGCGATGGCCAGCTGGGCGGCGGTTACCCCGCGGGCCTCGGCGGCCGCCTCAAGCGCCGTCAGCAGCTCCAGGTTCCGCGCATGATTCTCAGCACGGAACCGGGGAAAGCGAGAGCGCGGGTCACTCGGTGCCAGCCGGGCGGTGCCGCTGCTCAGCAGGCCGCGGGACAGAATCCCGTAAGCGGTCACGCTGATGCCGAGCTCCCGCACGGTGGGCAGGATGCGCGCCTCGATACCCCGGCTCATCAGCGAGTACTCGATCTGCAGCGCCGCCACGGGGTGCACCGCGTGCGCCCGGCGGATGGTGTCCGCGCCCATCTCGGACAGGCCAAGGTAGCGGACGTATCCCGCCTTGATCATCTCCGCGACGGCCCCGACCGTATCCTCGACCGGCACCCGCGGGTCGAGCCGGGCGGGCTGGTACAGGTCCACGTAGTCGGTGCCGAGCCGGGTCAGCGTGTAAGCCAGCGAGTTCTTCACCGCGTTCGGGCTGGCGTCGTGCCCGACGAACGCACCGGACGGGTCCCGCTGGCCGCCGAACTTCACCTGGATGAACACGGCATCCCGCGGAATTTCCCGCAGCGCGTCGCGGAGCAGCAGCTCGTTGTGGCCCATGCCGTAGAAGTCGCCGGTGTCAAGCAGCGTGATCCCGGCGTCGATCGCGGCGTGGATGGTGGCGATGCTCTCCTGGTCATCAGCCTGGCCGTAGATGCCGGACATGCCCATCAGGCCGAGCCCGGCCCGGGACACGACCGGGCCGCCCCGGCCCAGCGTCGTCGTCTCGATCATTTCTGCACCCTACCCGTGGGCGGCCGGCCGATAGGGTCAGGTGGCGTGACGTCGATCATTCTCGCGTCGGCCTCGCCGGCCAGGCTCGCGGTGCTGCGCTCGGCCGGGCTCGAGCCTGAGGTCATGGTCAGCGGCGTGGACGAGAGCGCGTTGTCGGCCGGCACGCCGGCCGAGCTGGCGGGCCTGCTGGCCCAGGCCAAGGCCGCCGCGGTAGCCGACGGACTGGCCGGCGGACTGGTGATCGGCTGTGATTCCCTGCTCGACCTGGACGGGCGCGCCCTGGGCAAGCCGGCCACGGCCGAGCAGGCCGCCGACCGCTGGCGCGAGATGTCCGGCCGGACCGGCACCCTGGTCACCGGGCACTGCGTGATCAACGCCGCCACCGGCCAGCGAACCGCCGCGGTGGCCGCGACCCGGGTCAGGTTCGGCAGTCCGTCGGAGCAGGAGATCGCCGCCTACGTCGCCTCCGGCGAGCCGCTCGCGGTGGCCGGGGCATTCACGCTAGACGGGCGCGGCGGCTGGTTCGTCGAGGGGATCGACGGCGATCACGGCAACGTGCTCGGC
>Ga0182030_10012616_pt1 | contig 16903 bp, 15 predicted proteins | sample 812S3MmetaG_FD_121299 | JGI IMG/M metagenome (GOLD analysis project Ga0182030, IMG submission 121299) | Permafrost microbial communities from Stordalen Mire, Sweden - 812S3M metaG (Illumina Assembly) | ecosystem: Environmental > Terrestrial > Soil > Wetlands > Permafrost | place: Sweden...
AAATACCGGCCCGCCCGCGCCGCCGAGGGCGCGGCCCTCAGAACGCCGCCCGCCGAGGACCCGATCGCCAAAGTCCTGTTGGCGCTGACCGGGCACGGCACGGCGCATCTGACCGACCGAATGCTGATCGGCAACGAACCGCTGCTGCATTACGCCGGCCTGTTCGCCATGCGCCCGCGCTCCGCCGAACGCCTCGGCGCCCTCGTCTCCGATTGGCTGGGCATGCGCGTCGAGGTGATCGAGTTCGCCGGCGCCTGGCTCAACCTGCCGCCGGATCAACGTACCCGGATTGGCGCGATCGGTCAGTTCAACCAGCTCAGCGCCAACGCGGCCGCCGGCGTGCGCGCCTGGGATCCGCAGGCTCGCGTGATCCTGCGGATCGGCCCGCTGGATCGCGCCGGGTTCGAGCGGCTACTGCCGGATCGCCTGGCACTGCAACGCCTGGTCTCGCTGGTACGCACGTTCGTCGGTTTCGAGATCGGCTTCGCGATCAATCCCGTGTTGAGGGCCGGTTCCGTGCCGCTGCTGCGCCTCGACGCCACCGTCGATCCGCCACCGCGCCTGGGCTGGAACACCTGGCTCGAGCATGGCGTCGGCGGTCCGCGGCGCACCGAAGACGCCGGAGAATCGGTGTTCGAAGCCGAAATCATTGAGGCGCAAAGCGTGGCCCCAGCCGAAGCTCATCGTCCCGGTCTGGCGTCGGAGCGTTTTTCCAAATCCACCAACACGCGAAATATCGCGACAAAGGAGCCCGTGGCATGAGCGATTGGGGCGGCGGCTACGTCACCGATGTGACCTACTCCCTGGGCTGGTACCGCCAGCAATCGCCGATGATGATGGCCCTGGCCTCGATCATCGGGGGCTCCCTGGCCACCATTCCCGCCGGCGATGACCCCGTCCAGCTGCTCGAACTGGGGTGCGGCTTCGGCTACGGCGCGATGGCGTTGGCCGCGAGCAACCCATCCTGGACCGTCACCGCCGTGGACTTCAACCCCGCGCATATCGCCACCGCGCGCGAATGGGCCGCCGAGGCGGGCCTGACCAACATCACGTTCGTCGAAGGCGACCTGTCGAGTTGGGAGGACAACCCGGCGTTACGTGACTTGCCGGAGATGGACTTCGTCACCATGCACGGCGTCTGGAGCTGGGTCCCCCCGGCGGCGCAACAAGGCATCGTTCGGCTGCTGGCCCAGAAGGTTCGGCCGGGCGGGCTGGTTCACATCAGTTATAACACCCTTCCCGGCTGGCAGGAGCGGATGGGCGCCGCGCGGATCATCCGCGAGGTCGGCCGGCGAACGCCGGGCCGCAGTGACGTCCAGGCCAAGGAAGGCCTTCGGGTCGTCAAGGATCTCGCCGCGGTCGGCGCGCATTCGTTGCAGGACAACAAGAGCCTCACGAACCTGATCGAGGCGCTGGACAGCGTCAGCGTGCATTATCTGGCGCACGAGTTCATGAACGCCCACTGGCAGCCCTGCTTCGCCATGGACGTCGCCGCCGCGCTGAGCGAGGCCAAGCTGGATTGGATCGCCTCCAGCAACCTGACCGAGAATTTCCCCGAACTGATGCTGAGCGAAGAGCAGCGGGAGATCTTCAACCGCTACAGCGATCCGGCGATGCAGGAACTGATCAAGGACATGTGTTGTCCGCGCGGGCTGCGGCACGACGTCTTCGTGCGGGGCGCCCGCCGCCTGAACCTGGCAGAGCGGGCCAACGCCCTGATGGATGTCAGCCTCACGCTGCTCAAAACACCACTGGAACTGCCCGAGGCCGTCGATACACCCGCGGGACGGGCGGAACTGAACAAGGAGTTCTACCTACCGATAGTTGAGGCCCTGGATACTCGCTCCTCGCGGGTGCGCGATTTGCTGGACCTGCCGAATATCGTCGGCCGCCGCGACAACCCCGCGGAGCTGATCAGCATCCTGATCGCCGCCGACATGGTCGCGCCGGCGTCGCGTCCCAACACCGAACCCGGCCCGGAGGCAATCCGCTTCAACACCGCTTCCACCCGGCGAATGATTGTCCGGGAGCCGCCGCAGCGCCCGGTCGCCGCCGCGTGCCGCCCGACTGGCATCCCCGTGGTGGTGCCGCTGATGGCGCTGGTGGTGCTGGACTACACCCGCGTGGGAGTCACCAGCCTCGAAGGCCTCGTGCGGGCGTTGAACGCCGACCCGGCGCAGGAGGAAGCGGTCCGGAAATCGGTCGAGTCGTGCCTCGACCGATTCATTCCCATGATGAAGCGAACCGGCGTCTGCTAGTCCGGGGATCCATGGACGTCCGCTCTGTCACCGTCATCCTGGATGCCCCGGAATCAGCCGCCGCTCCTGGGCTCGAGCCCGTTGCTTCGGGTCCAATCGTCCGGCGGCCCCGCTCACTCCATTCACCGGTCGCGTCTCATGTACCGAAAAAAAAGATTATCGCGCTGACTTGGATTCAGGCGGACAATGTTTGATTAAACTGATCGACTCTCCTATGGTGCGCGCCTATAGAGCAAACCCTGCCGCCGAAGGAGGATCAATCATGCGCGGGTTCCTGAAACCCATCGCCGCCATTCCCCTCGCCATGTTCGCCGTGACCGGAGCTGGTGGTGGTGCGAGTGCGCAGCAATCGGCTGACTCGATTATCAACGCCCTGAAGCCCACCGGAAACCTCGTGTCAGGCTCGACGCGCGGCATCAAACTGGGCGGCAGCGCGCCCGCCGCGCAGGCGCCCGCGCCCGCCCGTCCGGTGTCAACCTCGGCGGCGCCATCGCAACCGCGGGTCGCGCATACCGCGGCTCCGACGGAAACCCAGGCGCCGGTATCCGGGCCGTCGGTGAACCTGACCGTCAACTTCCCCACCGGGTCGGCCGACCTGACGCCCGCCACCCGCGCGTCTCTCGATGCTCTGGGCAAGGCTCTGGCGTCCAGCGACCTCGCCAGCTTCCGCTTCCGCATCGAGGGCCACACCGACAATGTCGGCTCGCGCGAGGAAAACCTGGCGCTATCGCAGAAGCGCGCGGAGGCCGTCGTATCCTACCTGACGAGCCAGTACAACGTGGCGCCGTCGCGGCTGGAAGCAGTCGGGATGGGCCAGGAGCGCCCGCTTGTCGACACACCGCCGCAGACGCCGGAAGCCCGCAACCGTCGCGTGCAGGTCGTCAACCTCGGCGCCTGACCAGCGACACAATGATCCTTCCTTTTCGGAACGCGCGGCCTTCGGGCCGCGCGTTTTGTATGTACGCCTCAGGGTGCCGGATCGATGCTCGGCCCACGTGTCCATGACCGCTCGATGGCACCCGCCGACGCGTCCCGCCGGTCGCGCGAACGGCTCGCCCCGGGCGTGAGATACCCCGTCCATCTCGCGAGATGAAAGCCCCGCGCAAGCAGAATTCGCTTATTGGGGAAGCCAGGCGGCCACGTCCGCCGTAGGGCGTTCAGCCTCTCCGCCCCGGCGAGGCACCCCCGCTCGCTCGTCAGGACCCAGGTGGCCATAAACAAAAAAACCCTGCTCGACGGCCACGAATGAGCGACGCTTCTCCGAGCGCGATCCGGCCTCCGCCGCGGCGATCGGGAGGGTTTCCCAAACAGCCTGGCATTGTCTCGCCGCGTGATATCGCCCTTGCTCTCGATCCAAGGCTGGGGCATCCTGCGCCCGTAGCGGATCGGGCGATCCCCTTCCCCAGGCAGGCTTCTTCCCGGGCCAGGGATCCTGTCACGAGCCAGGATCCGGGCCTTCATCCAGCTTATGGCGACGCCAGGATGCCGCAACCGGCTGACGACGATCCAACGGTCCGGCTGACGAAACCGTTCGCAGGCGTTTCGGCCGGGGCTGGCGGTTCGCCCGCCTCGTCACCCGCCTCACGCGGCACCATCGCACGGGCGCCAGGCGCCATCTCGGCGCGGCGCGTTTCCCCGTTGGCGATCGCACTGCCGGCCCTGGCTGTGGTTCTCGCGGTGGTTGGGGGCCTCTATTTGGGGAAATCGGCGCCAACGCCGCCCCCGGTCGCCACCACGGCCGCGCCCGTGTCTCAGGCGGGCTTGATCCCACCGTCCCAAACCACGCCAACGCAAACCACGTCGGCCCAGATCGTCCCAGCCCAGATCGCGCCACCCCAGATCGCGCCAGCCCAGGGCGCGCTGGCGTTGGCCACGTCCGAGGCGACCCAGCCCCCGGCACGGACCGGCACGGCCATCACGCCGGTCCTGTTGCCTCTCCCCGTGGAACCCGCTCACCCGGCGATCGGCCAACAAGAGTTCCGGATCGAAACCGGCACCGAGCAATCCATTCTCGATCACGTTCCCCCCGGCGCCGCCCCCGACCTGACGGTGTTCCGCTTCAAACCGAATCCGCGCATCCTGGTGCTCGACTTCACTTCGTTGCGGGAGCAAGGGCGGATGCTCAACCGCGCCGCCGCGTTGATCGAGAAATCGGGCCTGCCGCACGACCGCCTGCTGTCCGAGGTCGATCTCGTCGCCGCCATCCGCGCGGGCGGCGATACGGTCGAGACGTTCTATTACGGTCACGATTACAGCAGCGCGGAACTGATCCGTTTCTTCGCCCTGGCCGAACGCGACAACATCGCCTTGCTTGAGGAGGAAGACGCGCTTGGCCACCTGATCCGCCAGGAGGGCTGGTTCGAGGCGAACGCGCGAGGCGGCCTGATCTCGATTCCGCAAATCGGCGCCGACGAGCACGTGACCCGTGCCGCGCGCGCCACCATCCTGCATCATGAGCTGTCGCACGGCGAGTATTTCACCAACCCAACCTACGCGGCGTTCGTCCACCGGTTCTGGACCCAGACCCTGACCTCCGCCGAGCGTGATCACATCCGGCGCCATCTGCAGTCCGATGGCTATGATTCCAACCTCGAAGAGGTGATGGAAAACGAGGCTCAGGCCTATCTGATGTTCACGGACGGGGCGGAGTTTTTCACGCCGGAGATGATCGGCATGAGCAACGCGCGGCTCGCCGAGCTACGCGCGGGATTTTACCGCGCCATGCCGGCGGGTTGGCTGCGCGACAGCCTCGGCCAGACCCTGAGCGCCAGTAAGGTCGTCGTCCACCCGTAATCCCCGTGGCGTAACCCCGCGGCGGTGGGATCACGCCCCCAGCAGCAGCCGGTTCACGTCCGCCGCGGCGATCCCCGCCATCGCGCGCAAGTCGTCGTCGGTCGCGCTGCTGACCGGATGCGGGATCACCACGAACGGATACCCCGGCATCCCCAGCACGCGCGCCATCAACTCCGCCGCGCTGACGAAACGGGTCGTCATCACGCCCATCGCGGGCCGGCCCAGACGTTCGGCGGTCACGGCGTCATGCAAACTGCACGACGAGCAACTGCCTCAGTCGCCGATCCCGGAAACCACAGCGTCCCACTGAGGGATCTCCGCCGCGATATGTGGATCGGCCGGCGCGCTGTAATTTGATTTCACCCGCGTGACGACGTTGGCGACCCCGAACTCGTCGCGCAAAATCCGGTCGAGATGGGCGAAGAAGCCTTTGCTGCCTTCTTTCCCATTCGAAATAAACCCGACGGTACGGCCAGCCAGCGTCGTCAATCGCGGCGCTGGCTGGCCTACCGCCGGGATCGCTTCATTGGTGGGATCGAGGACCTGAAGGTCCATGACGCAGTCTCCATTTTTCACTGGCCCAAAGCTCAGGCCCTCGGGGGTTCGCAGTCAACACAGACGCCGATCGGCTCGGTCACGGTGCGGCTTTTATGGCCGAGCCAGGGGGGAATGATCGCGCCGAACCCGCCCGCCGGACCACCCGCCGCGACGACCAGCAACTGATCCGGTGACTCGAGCGCGGCATAAACCGTGTCGCCGCGATCGCGCACGACGACGCTTTTGCCGACCTCCGCCCACTCGCGGCGGTGGATCCGGGCGCGTTCGAAAATGTAAGCGGCGATCTCGGTCTTGCCCCAGCCGGCGGCTTGCAGGTGTTCCCGCAGTTGCGGCGGGATGATCAGCACGTAGTTGCCGGGCCAGATCGAATAATGCCGCATGTTGGCGCGCATTTCGGCGGCGAAAGTCTCCAGGATTTCCTCGGGCTTCGTCGTCCACTCGTTCATGATCTGCCGCGGCGCGCCGGCGGCGAGCACCGTCACCGCCGACACGTCCGGCGGCAGCCCGCGTTGCACCGATAAAGGCGGCCAGGTGGTGTTTTCCTCATCCTCGGCGATGCAGTAACTGTATTTGCCCGGATGCCCGAGCGTGGAACGATCGATCCCTCCCGGCCGCACCTCAAGAATGTTGATCAGCGCCAGGCGGATGGCGCGGCCGATCACGGCGGTCGCCCGGTCGCTGTTCCCCAGAGTGTTGAACGAACTGTCGATCCCGAGTTCGCGGCGAATGGGACCATTGATGATCACCAGCACCGCGCAGCCGCCGGTCGACGCGGTGGCGCCGTGCAACAGGAACTCCGGCCGCAGCATCGCGGTGAACGCGGTGACGACGACCGGAAAATGCATCGGCAGGCAGCCCGCCATCACGGCGTTGATCGCGAGTTTCTCGGCGGTGATGGCGACACCGCGCACCGGTTCGATGCCGATCAATTGTTCCGGCGGCAGCATCGCCCAATCCAGGCACGCCGAGACCGCGTCGCGGGTGGGCGGAACGATCGGCAGGCCATCGGTCCAGCCGTTGGAGTGGTAAAGCTCCTGCACCGCCCAAACGTCGGTCACGTCATAAGTCTTCGAGGCCAGTCGCATGGCGGCGATGGTAGCGCCAATCTTCGGGCGGTCAAAGCCGGTGTGAAGCGCGAGGGCACCAACACGGACGCTGGAAGGTCAACGACAGGCTCCCCGGTTGCTCTAGCCCCTGGCGGAGCCGGTCACTTCTGGTTGCCGAAAATCCGTTGCTCGACTTTGTCGCCGACGCGGATGTTCAGCCGCGCGGCGGTCCCCGCCGCCACTTCCAGTGTCGCGCGCACCGGGCCTCGGCTGTCGATGACCGCGAGGCTCTGCGGCACCGCGTTCTCGGCGATCGAGCGGATCGACCCGTCCGCGTTGATGAAGATCATGTCCAACGACGCCATGGTATTGCGCATCCACATCTGGGATTCGCGCGGCACACCCCAGTCGAACAGCATGCCGCCGTCGGCCGGGACCGTGGGCCGGAACATCTCGCCGACGGTTTGCTGATCCTGGCTCAGCGCCATTTCGACGTGGAATACATGCCGGGGCCCATCCCGGGTCACGATCACCAGTTCCTCTTTCGGCAATTCCGGCTGGGCTTTTGAGGTATCGACCGCCCAGGCGGGCGTGGCGAGGGTCACGGTGAGCAGGGCGAGCAGATGACGGCGTCGCATGGGTTCGATCCCCCTCCTTCGGAAAGAGGCGTCGCCCTACCACGGGGCGGGGATCGGCCGCCAGCGCACCCTGTTCAGGATCGATCCGGGTCTGACCTCGCGTTGAGGTTCCGAAAGATCGCTTCGACCGTGCGCGATGACGGGGGATGGCCGGAGAAGTCGAGGCCGGTCAGGAAATATTTCGGCGTAGCGTACAATCGCTCAATTTCCCTCGGGATGTCCTCGAACGACGGCCGGTATTCGTTTTGTACGAAGAACGCGTTCGCGCCCGTGATATTACAGCATGCGAGGAAATAATCATGCGTTTCGAACATGCCGGCGAAACTGGCGAGGCTGGCGCCGAAGTAGTCGTCACCGGCCCAATGGTGATCGGGATCGTAGTCGATTTTGAATTTAATGGGGGGAATGAAACGTCCGTTGTATTCGACGATAAACAGTTTTGGCCTGGCGCCGGACGCCAACAATGCATCGACGAAATAATAATCGTTGCCGTCAAGATCCAAAGAGATCAGGTCGCATCGCGGCCGTCTGATCGCGGCGAGTCCGTCGCGATGGAAATCGACGATGTTCGATTGGGTGATCCAACCTTTTTGATAATGAAAATTTGGTTGCGCGGATCGTCCCGGGTTCGTGTCGAACGCCAGATCGCCGGCGCCGGTCCAGAATCCGCTCCATCCGGCGGCGGCCAGCGCGAGCGTGTTGTTTTCGACGCCATTGCCGACGCCGAACTCGGCGAAGACTCCGCCCGACACCCCAATGCGCCGCAGGATTTCAAACGTGATGCCATCCTCGTCGTTCTGGGAATAGACCTTGGCGCCGTATTCCAGCAGAGGGTTTGGGTGATTCTGTAAGCGCGCGTTCGCGGCGTAGCGGATCAAGCGGTCTGACATTCGCGCGGCACCTGTCGGCCATGGGTTAGGGTGCGCCCGCGCGTCATGACGCGCGGGCGCACGGCCCAATGTGCCGGGGAATGTTTAACGAGTGCTTATGCCGGCAGGCCGGGAAGACCCGGTGACGGTTATTGCCCTCGCTGCGGCATCCCCGAGGGGATGATCGTGGTCACGATCGACGCGTCCAGCGCCTCATAATCGTGATAGCCAATGGTCGCGTAGAGTTCGGCGCGGGTCTGCATGCGTTCGACCATCTTGTGGGTGCTGTCGTGCTTCGCCAGCGATGCGTACAATTCCGCCTGTGCCTTGTTGGCGGCGCGCAGGCTGCTGACCGGCCAGATCACCATTTTATAGCCCATTTCCTCGAACTCGGCGCCGGTGAAGAAAGGCGTCCGCCCGAACTCGGTCATGTTGGCCAGCAGCGGCACGCCGGGCAGCCGCCGCGCGACCTCCCGGAACATATCGGCGGTGATCAGCGCTTCGGGAAAGATCGCGTCGGCGCCGGCATCCATGAACAATTTGGCGCGGCCGACCGAGCCGTCGATGCCCTCGCTGGCGGCGGCGTCGGTGCGCGCGACGATGAACAGATGCTTCCGGGCCCGCCGCGCGGCGGCGATCTTGGCGGCCATGTCATGCGGATCGGCCAGTTTCTTGTCATTGAGGTGGCCGCATTTCTTGGGCAGCAACTGGTCCTCGATATGCACGGCGGCGGCGCCCGCGTCCTCGAAGGAACGAACCATGTGCATGACGTTCAACGCCTCGCCATAGCCGGTGTCGCCATCGACCAGCAGCGGCAGGCCAGTGGCGCGGGCGATCTGGCGAACGAAGAAGCAAACTTCATCGACGGTGATCATGCCCAGATCGGGGATGCCCATCGAGGCGGTCATCGCCGCGCCGGACAAGTACAACGCGTCGAATCCGGCCGCCCTGGCCTGCAACGCGGCCTGTCCGTTATGCGCGCCGGGCATGCGCAGAATTCCCGGACGGGCGAGCAAGGCGCGAAACCGCTCCCCGGCCGGGGCGGTGGGCAGGTCATCGGCGACGAGATAGGTCATGGGTCGAACTCCCGAGAACAGTCTGGAGTTCGATAATCCATTCCGCTCCCGCGGGGAACGGCGGTGCTGGGACCACGTCGAGGAGGCCTCTCGGTCGTGACGCCCCTGACCGGTCATCCTCGGGCTGGGGAATCGTCATCCTCGGGCTGGGTGAATCGTCATCCTCGGGCTGGGTGAATCGTCATCCTCGGGCTCGACCCGAGGATCGGCCTGCACAAAACTCGTGTCCGATCGGACACGCGGGGGGCCTGCGTCACGCGACGCTCGGTTCAAGCCCGAGCATGACGAATTGGGGGCCTGACGCCTGAAAAAGCCATCCCACCGTGCACGCCGTTAACCGAATATTTGCCTCGATGACCTTCAATGGCGTTCTTCACCCTGGATGAGGCCGCCGCGCGATGACCCAGCCCGAACCGGAGCCCGCCGCTCACGCGCTCCAGCGCCTGGCGACGCTCTCCTTTGGCGATTTGTTGACCATGGTCGATCCGATCGGCACCAACAAAGGCGACCGTCAGGTGATCGATCTCTATCGCAACTGGATCGCGCTACAGGGCTCGGGAGGCCACCAGGCGCACGCCGCGTGGTTCAATCTTGGCGCCGAATGGGGCCACGCCGGGGACATCGAGAACGCCATCCTCGCATACCGTACCGCGCTGGCGCTGCGTCCCGACTTCGCTCCGGCCGCCATCAACCTTGGCCTGCTGCTGGAACGCCGCGGCGATCCAAAACAGGCCCTGGACTGTTGGCGTGTGGCACTGCAGGCGGACGAGTCCCGGATCATGCTCATCAACCAACGCGCCCGGCTGCTGGAGCAACTGGTCCGATTGGATGAGGCGGAAGCGGAAATGCGGTCCAGCCTGGAAATCCAGCCCGATCAACCCGATGTGATCCAGCACTGGCTGCATATCCGCCAGCGCATGTGCCAATGGCCGATCCTGACCGACACGATCCGGGGCCTTTCGCGCGCCGATCTGATGGCGAATTGCGGACCGCTCGCGGCGCTGGCGTTGACCGATCAGGTCGCGGTGCAGGCGCAGGTGGCGGCGGACTGGATCGAACGGAAAATCCCCCCGGCGCCGGAGCATCTCGCGCCCGCCGGCGGCTATCACCACGAGCGCATTCGCGTGGGCTACATGTCGTCCGACTTCTGCAGCCACGCCATGAGCTACCTCATCGCCGAACTGTTCGAGCGGCACGACCGGTCGCGGTTTGAAATTCATGGCTATTGCACCAGTCCGGAGGACGGCAGCGCCATCCGCAAGCGGGTGATCGCGGCGTTCGATCATTTCACCATCATCAAGACCATGTCGGACGAGGCGGCCGCGCGCGCCATCCGCGCCGATGAGATCGACATCCTGATCGACCTCAATGGGCTCACGACGGGCACGCGCATGGCGATCCTGCGGTGGCGGCCGGCGCCGATCCAGGCAACCTATCTGGGGTTCATCGGGCCGGTGCCGATGCCGGAGCTGGATTTCCTGCTGTGCGACGAATTCGTCATCCCGCCGGCCTTCGCCGCGCTGTATCAGCCGACCCCGCTGTATGTCGCGCCGAACTATCAGGCCAACGACCGCAAGCGGGTGATCGGCGATCCGATGTCCCGCCAGGCCGCCGGCTTGCCGGACGACCGGTTCGTGTTCTGCAACTTCTCCAATCATTACAAGATCACCGAGGCGATGTTCGGCGCCTGGATGGAAATCCTGCGGCGCGTCGAGGGCTCGATCCTGTGGCTCGTCGCGGACAACAAGTGGTCGTGCGACAATCTGCGGGCGCGCGCGACCGGCGTCGGCGTCGATCCGGACCGGTTGCTGTTCGGTGGGCGGGTCGCGCCGGACAAGTACATGGCCCGGCTGGCGCTGCCGGATCTGTTCCTGGATACCTCGCCGTACAACGCGGGCACGATCGCCAGCGACGCGATCCGCATGGGATTGCCAATGGTGACGCTCAGCGGCGAATCGTTCGCCTCCCGCATGGCGGCGCGCCTGCTGCGGGCGATCGGCGCCGATGCCGGAATCACGGAGAGCCTGGACCAGTATGTCGAAGCAGCGGTCGCGCTCGCCACCCAGCCCGAACTGCTCGCCCGCTACCGCTCCGTCTTCACCGAAGCCAACTGGGCCGCGACCATCGGCGACATCGCGACGTTCACGTTCCATTACGAGGAATCGCTGATCCAGATCGAGCTCGCGCTACGGACCAGGCCGGCTGTGATGGCCGGAACCGAGATGGACGGCGCGGAGATCCCACGGGAAGTCCCGGAGGAGACGGGGGTCGCCGAGGCGGCGGCGGCCTGATCCCCTCATGTCCGATCGCCCTCAGCCGGATGGCGCGCCGCCCGACCCTCGAGCCCCCGACCCTCGAGCGATCGTCGCAGGTCAGTACACCGTCGATCCGTCCCGGCGGCTGCCCGATGCCGGCGGCGGTCTTCCCGCGTACGCCGCCACCAGCCGGCGGGGCATCCTCACGCCGCTAATGGCGATCGCGGTCAATCGGAACGCGCCGGCTCGCCCCAAGACGTTGATCACCGGGACGGGCGGTATCGATGGCCTGGCCTGCGCGGTCGGCCACGGCACGGGACCACCGATCGACGGCCGCGACGCCTGGTACGTCATTTGTGAGGCGCCGTCCGGCCCACCTTTGTCGCATGGCCTGCATCCCTGGCCGGAACCGATGGTGATCGAACTCGTCCTGCGGCCGATCGCGGCGGTGCTGGAACATTTGCACGAGCGCGGTTGGACCCATCGCGCCATCCGTCCCAACAACGTCTTTCACAGTCAGCCCAACCGTCCGGTCACCCTCGGCGCCGCATGGGCCGCGCCCCCCGCGATGCACCAACCCGCTGTGTTCGAGACCGCCTACACCGCGATATGCCATCCCGCCGCCCGCGGCGACGGCCGCATCGCCGACGACGTCTATGCTTTGGGCGTGTTGCTGGCGTCCTTGGCTCTGGGCCGGGTCCCGCTGGAGGGGCTCGACGACAGGACCATCCTGCACCGGAAGCTCGAATTCGGCGACTTCATGGCGATCACCGGCGGGGACCGGTTGCCGCCCATGCTGAACGACCTCGTGCGCGGCATGCTCGCCGAGGATCCGGACCATCGGCCAACGCCCGCTTTGTTGCGCGACCCCGCCGGCGCCCGCGGACGCCGGGTCGCCGCCCGCCCGCCCGCGCGCGCGCAGCGGCCGTTCAAACTCGGGGCGACGACGATCTGGAACAACCGGACGCTGGCGATGGCGATGGCGCTCGATCCCGAGGAGGCGCTGACCGCGATCCAGAACGGCCAACTGATGTACTGGCTCCGACGGGCACTGGGCGATTCCGGCCTTGCGGTGAAGCTGGAGGACCTGGTCCGGCAGAGCGCTCAGGATTTGGTGACGGACAGGGAACTGGCGAACGCGGGATTGGTGATGCGGGCGATCGCCGATTCCGATGTTTGGATGCCTCTGTGTTGGCGCGGGCTGGCGATGTTCCCGGACGGGCTCGGGCCCGCGCTGGTTGCCGCCACGGCCCCGGGGGAGCCCGGCGGCGGCGGCCCGTCACCCGGCGATCTGTACGGCAAGCTGTTCGAGATCGTGCAGACCGAGGCACAAGGTGTCTGGGCTGCCATGCATGAAGAGCGGACGCCCTCCGCTCCCCAGCGCCTGGAAGCGCGTCAGCGGCGAGCGATCCTGCAGATCAGAGGCCCGGCCGGTGGCCTCCCGCGGCTGACCTACACGCTCAATCCGTTGATCCCCTGCGCCAGTCCGTTGCTCGGCGACCGCTGGATCACCAATGTCGCCGATCTGGCGACCGCCCTGGACGCCACCGTGACGGCATCTCCCGACGCGGAAATACTCGAACCCCATATCGCCGCGTTTATCGGCGCGCGGTCCGACCGGGTGCTGGATCAGGAGGTGAAGGCTCTGGCGAGCGAAGCCGACCCGCTGGACCGTGCTCTGGGCGCATTACGGCTGCTGGCCGAGTTGCAGAGCCGCTATCACGCCAACGCTCTGAAAGGCCTCACGGCCTGGGTCGTCGCACGGTCACCGTCTTTGGTCGCGCGCTGGCAAAACCGGGAACGGCGGAACGAGGTGGAAGAGAAGCTGAAAACGCTCGCCGCTCTTGGGTTCCTGCCGCCGATCAGAGATCTGCTGGAGGATCACGCGGGCCATGAGGCCGATTCCGAGGGCCTGCATGCCGCCCTCGCCGATCTGGCGCGGCTGGACGCCGAGTTGCACGATATCGCGGACGGCGGACGCCGGCGGGGCGTTCTCGCGGCGCGATTGGGACAGGAGATCGCGGCGGGGATCGGTCTGGCGGCGATCGCGACCACGCTGCTTCTCGCGGCGATGGGCTGAACGTATGGCGAAGGCGGCAAAAGCCGGCAAAGCCCCGAAGCACGCGGCCCCCAGGGAGGCGGGAGGGGGTGCGGGAGGGGGCGCGGGAGGGGGCGTAAGGTCGGTCGTGTGGTTGTCGGGACTGGCATGCGGCGTGCTGGCCGCGATCGCGCCGGGCGTGGCGATCGTCGCGGCGGGACTACTGGCACCCGGCTTCCTGGCGCTGAAGCTGGACCGGGATCCGGGCCGCCCGGTCGCGCGGACCGTGCTGACCTGCGGATTGGCGGGCTGCGTGCACCCCGTCATCGCTTTGTGGAACACCGGGCAATCCTTCGATGCCGCGATGTCGATCGTCACCGACCCGGGCACGCTTGGAGTCGCGTGGAGCGCGGCGGCCGCCGGATGGCTGTTGACCCAGTTGGCGCCGCTGCTGGTGCGCGCGGCCCTTGAGGCGGGTGCCCTGGGACGCGCGACCCGGCTGCGCGCGGCTCGCGGCCGCCTCGCCGAAGCCTGGGGCATCGACCACGCGACGAGGGAACCGGGTCAGGGTGGCTGAGCGGGCCGGGCCCAGGAGGAATCGTCAGCACTCCGCCACGAAACAACTTCGAAGGGTAAAGCCCCGGTGCTACCGAGGCTTCTCCTGGGGATCAGGCGCTCAGGGCCAAATGCTCCGCCGCGCGTTGGCCGGCTTCCGCGCGTTGCTCGGCGACCCGGGCTTTCATCGCCTTTTGCAGCTTTTCAAACGACCGCACCTCGATCTGCCGCACCCGCTCGCGGGAGATATTATATTTGTGCGACAAATCCTCGAGCGTAGCCGGGTTATCCTTCAGCCGGCGCTCGATCAGGATGTCGCGCTCGCGTTCGTTCAGGGTCTTCAAGGCACCCGCGAGCAACGCTTTGCGGCCGGTCAGTTCCTCACGTTCCGCCAGTCCGGACTCCTGGCTTTCCGTCTCATCGACCAGCCAATCCTGCCATTCGCCTTCGCTGTCCTGCCGCACCGGGGCGTTCAGGCTGTGATCCGGCGCGGCGAGGCGGCGGTTCATGTTGACGACATCCTGTTCCGGCACGCCGAGCACGCGCGCGATTTCGGTGACCTGCTCAGGCTGTAGATCGCCGTCGTCGATCGCCTTCATCTGCCCCTTCAACCGGCGCAAATTGAAAAATAACTTCTTCTGCGCGGCCGTGGTGCCCATTTTGACCAGGGACCAGGAATGCAGGATGTATTCCTGGATGGCGGCGCGGATCCACCACATCGCGTAGGTCGCCAGGCGAAAGCCGCGGTCCGGATCGAACCGCTTCACCGCCTGCATCATGCCGACGTTGCCCTCGCTGATCAGCTCGCCCACCGGCAGGCCGTAACCGCGGTAGCCCATCGCTATTTTCGCGACGAGGCGCAAATGGGAGGTGACAAGCTTATGCGCCGCCTCCATATCCTGGCTGTCGCGCCAGCGATGAGAGAGGGACAGTTCCTCCTCGGGGGTCAGCATCGGGAATTTCCGGATCTCTTGCAGATACCGGGTGAGGTTGCCCTCGGGGGCGATGTTGAGGACGGCTGATGCCATCTGCGGCTCCATTCGTCGGCCATGCGGACGTGCCCGGGACTGGCGCGCGTACGTTGGCCTGATTCAGTTATAAGCGGGATGCGGGGAAGGAGTTCCGTCCCGGGCAACCCACCCCGTTAAGGCGGCGGCGTATCCGGACTGCTCCATCGAAGCGGCACATCCCCCGCTTCGACGGCAATCTTTATACAGGACCATTATAGTCCTGTCAAGATTACTAACCAGTTAATGTCCGGAAAGGTTGACTTCCAGCAAAGCGATCAGCGCCGCCATGTCGGCCGGAGGCGGGGTTTCGAAGCGCAGGAACGCCCCCGTTCGCGGGTGCGAAAACCCCAGGCTGGCCGCGTGCAGGGCCTGCCGCGGGAAGTCCAGCATGGCGCGCCGAATGACCTCCGGCAGGCCCTTCGCCATGACCGGAATACGGCGTAAATACAGCGGATCTCCGACAATCGGGTGACCGCGGGCGCTCATGTGGACGCGGATCTGATGGGTGCGTCCGGTGGCCAGCCGGCACTCCACCAAAGCGGCGGCGAGGCCCGCCGTTGCCCCCGTTGGCGAGGCGTATGCACGCATGACCCTGTAGCGGGTCAGGGCCGCCTTGCCGCCATGACTGACCACCGCCATTCGCTTGCGGTCGCGCTTGTCGCGGCCGATCGCGCCCTCGATTTCGCCACTCACCGGAGTCGGAACGCCCCAGCACACGGCCAGATAGGTCCGTTCAAGGTCGCGCGCCGCGAAGGCCGCGGTCAGGGTGTCATTGGCCAATTGCGTCTTCGCCACGACCATGACGCCCGAGGTGTCCTTGTCCAACCGATGGACGATCCCCGGCCGCTTCTCGGCGCCGATGCCGGTGAAACCTGGCCCGCAATGCGCCAGCAGGGCGTTCACCAGGGTGCCGGCCCAGTTGCCCGGCGCGGGATGCACCACGAGGCCCGCGGGCTTGTCCAGCACGATGAGATCGCGGTCCTCGAACAGAATCGGGAAGGGAATCGCCTCCGGCTGGGGCGCGGCGGCGACCGGCGGCGGCACCATCAGCGTGTAGGTCGCTCCGGCGCGGGCCGGCTCGGCGGGTTCGGTGACCGCGACCGCGCCGCCACCGCGCGCGGCGTCCTCTATCCGCGACAACGCGCCTTCCTCTATCAGCGCCTTGACGCGGGAGCGGGACATCGCGCCGATCGCCTCGGCCAGCAGCCGGTCGATTCGCTGGCCGGCCTGCTCACGCGTCGGGGTGACGTGGATGGGACCGGATCTGGGCGCGAGTTCTGGGAGTGCGTCCGCCATGACGGCAGGCATAGTCCTCGGCGGACCGGGCGGAAAGGATGCGACGATGCCAGGGGGAACATTGGGCGGCGGCGGCGGAATGCGAGCGATCAAGATCGCCACGATCGCGATGGGCGTGCTGATCGTACTGGGCACCACGGTGATCCTGGTGACCATCGTCAAACGCATGACCTCCGGTCCGCCGGGGTTACCGGAGAAAGCATTTGCCGCGATATTCGACGAACCGGCGGGAACCTCGATTGCGGGCGTCGCGTCCGTGCGGGACCGGCTGGCGATACAACTGCATGGCGGGGGCACCGATCGGGTGCTGCTGATCGATCCGGCGTCCGGCGCCGTGGTGGGTCGGGTGTCGTTAGCGCGTTAGTTTGAATGACGCGGGCGATCCGGAATATCGTTCCGTCGTTTGAACGCCTTATACCAACCCGCGTTTACGTTATACCAACCCGCGTGCGCATTGACCCTCGTTCGTGACGCTCCCGTAGCGTCATCCTCGGGCTCGACCCGAGGATCA
>Ga0182030_10012617_pt1 | contig 16901 bp, 11 predicted proteins | sample 812S3MmetaG_FD_121299 | JGI IMG/M metagenome (GOLD analysis project Ga0182030, IMG submission 121299) | Permafrost microbial communities from Stordalen Mire, Sweden - 812S3M metaG (Illumina Assembly) | ecosystem: Environmental > Terrestrial > Soil > Wetlands > Permafrost | place: Sweden...
CTCGGGGATGACGGTCTTGAGGTTCTTGACCTCGGCGCCGAACTTCACGTATTTGGCGGCGAGATCGCGCTTCATCTTGATATCGGCGTAGGGCAGGATGGCGACGTCCACCATGAGGTCTTCGCGCTTGGGGAGGAACTCGTGGAGCGGCGGATCGAGCGTGCGGATGACCACCGGGAAGCCGTCCATGGCGGTGAAGAGGCCGGCGAAATCCCTACGCTGCATGGGGAGGAGCTTCAACAGGGCCTTGCGGCGGCTCTTTTCGTCGCGCGCCAGGATCATGGCCTGCATGTGCTCGATGCGGTCTTCGGCGAAGAACATGTGCTCGGTGCGGCACAGTCCGATGCCTTCGGCGCCGAACTTGCGCGCCGTTTTGGCGTCGCGCGGGATATCGGCATTGGCGCGGACGCCGAACTTGCCGCGGAACTCATCGGCCCACTCCATGAAGCTCTTCAACACGCCGGAAGAGGGGTCGGCATCGAGGGTGTTGGCCTTGCCGGCGAAGACTTCGCCGGTGGAACCATCGAGCGAGATCCAGTCGCCTTCCTTCAAGGTGACGAGCTTGCCGCCGACGGTGACGGAGACTTCCTTTTTGTGCTCGTTGACGGTGAAGGCTTCGGCGCCGGCGACGCAGGGGGTGCCCATGCCGCGGCAGACCACGGCGGCGTGAGAGGTCATGCCGCCGCGCGCGGTGAGAATGCCCTTGGCGACTTCCATGCCGTGGATATCGTCCGGCACGGTTTCCTTGCGGACCAGGACGACGGGGGCGACTTTGGAAGCCTCCACGGCGTCATCGGCCGAGAATACGACGGTGCCGACCGAAGCGCCGGGTGAGGCGGGCAGACCCTTGGCCAGGAGGGTGAGTTCCTTCTTGCTCTTGGGGTCGAGCACCGGGTGCAGAAGCTGATCGAGCTGCTGGGGATCGACGCGGAGGACGGCTTCCTGCTTGCTGATGAGGCCTTCGTTGACCATTTCGACGGCGATGCGAACCGCCGCGGGACCGGTGCGCTTGCCGTTGCGGGTCTGCAACATGTAGAGCTTGCCGTCCTGGATGGTGAACTCGAAGTCCTGAATATCGCGGTAGTGATTTTCCAGCGAGGTGGTGATGTCTTTGAGCTGGTTGTAGACGGCGGCGTTCCACGTTTCGAGCTGGCTGATGGGGTGCGGGGTGCGGATGCCGGCCACCACGTCTTCGCCCTGGGCGTTCTCCAGGAACTCGCCGTAGAAGGCCTTTTCGCCGGTGGCGGGATTGCGGGTGAAGCCGACGCCGGTGGCGGAGGTTTCGCCGAGGTTGCCGAACACCATGGCCTGCACGTTGACGGCGGTGCCCAGATCGTCGGGGATCTGGTTCATCTTGCGGTAGTACTTGGCACGGTCGTTAAACCAGGAGCCGAAGACGGCATCGCGGGCGCCGGTGAGCTGCACCAGGGCATCCTGCGGGAACGGCTTGCCGGTTTTCTTCTGCACCAGCGCCTTGTAGCCGGCGATAACTTCCTGCAAATCCTCAGCGGTGAGGTCGGTATCGAGCTTGGCCTTGGCCTTCTTTTTCTGGCCGTCGAACACCGTGTCGAAATCGTGCTTGGGGACTTCGAGAACCACGTTGCCGTACATCTGGATGAAGCGGCGGTAGCAATCGTAGGCGAAACGCGGGTTGCTGCTCTTGGCTACCACGGCTTTGACGGTCTCGTCATTCAGTCCCAGGTTGAGGATGGTATCCATCATGCCCGGCATGGAGAACTTGGCGCCACTGCGCACGCTGACCAGCAGCGGGTTTTCGATGTCGCCGAGCTTCTGGCCCATGCGTCCTTCCAGCTTCTTGAGGGCCTCCATCATCTGCTCGTCGATTTCGGCGGGGACGGTGAAATTGTTATCGAAGTAGATGTTGCACACCTGGGTCGAAATGGTGAAGCCGGGGGGCACCGGCAGCTTGGCCCGGCACATTTCGGCCAGCCCGGCGCCTTTGCCACCGAGCGTATCTTTCATCTTTCCATCGCCGTCGGCGGTTCCGTTGCCGAACGAGTAGACATTCTTCGTCATGCTTGTTTGCTCCTATGAATTAGTTACAATTTCCGAAAAGTCCGCTATGGTGGAAAATTCCGCCAAGAGCGTTTCTAGCAGGGTTAACCGATTTTGCCGGACAGCCAGGTCCGGCGCATTCACCAACACTTTGTCAAAGAAGAGGTCGATTTTGGGACGCAGGCGCGCGATCGCGTTTTCGATGGGCTGGCCGGCGGTGCGGCGGAACTCCCGGTAGAGTTCCTGTTCCGGTCCGGCTTCCAGGAGGGTTTCGTCGACGCCGGAAGGCAAGGCAGTGAAGCCTATGCCTTTGGCCTGCCCGAGGATGTTCGCGATGCGTTTGAAGGCGGCGGCGACGGGCGCGAAATCGGGGCTGGCGCGCAGCGAGCGCACGCGTTCCAGACGCGCTTCCAGATCCACCAGGTTGCCCCAGCCACAACTGGCGGCCATGCAGGCATTGATTTCGTCGTAGGCGAAGCCGCGGATGTCCTTGAAGTAGTAGCGCACGCGCTCGGCGAAGAAGGACTTGAGCGCTTCATCGGCGCCGATGTAATCGAACAGGGAAAGGTCGAAGCGGCCTTCGATGAGGATGCGGACCACACCCTGGGCGGCGCGGCGTAGGGCGAAGGGGTCGCGCGATCCGGTGGGCACCATGCCTACCCCGAAACAGCCGCGCAGGGTATCGAGCTTATCGGCCAGCGCCACGATCTGCGCGGTGCGATGGCGCGGGATGGCGTCCTCCATGCTCTCCGGCTTGTAATGATCGTAGATGGCTTGCCAGACGGGGTCGCTCTCGCCCTGCACGCGGGCGTACAATCCGCCCACCACGCCCTGAAGTTCGGTGAATTCCTTGACCAGTTCGGTGGTGAGATCGATTTTGCAGAGTTCGGCGGCGCGCACGGCGTGGGCATCGCCGCCCAGTTCGGCGGCCAATTGCATCATGCGTTCGGTCTTGGCCAGGTAGCTGCCGAGTTTGGCCTGGAAGGTGACGTGGGCGAGGTCCGGCTGGCGATCGGCCAGCTTCTTCTTCTGATCGGTTTCCCAGAAGAAGCGCGCATCGTTGAAGCGGGCGCGCAGGACGCGCTCGTTGCCGGAGCGCACGAAGCCCTCGGGGTCGCTCGGGATGTTCATCACGGCGACGAAGGCGGGCGCCAGTTTGCCATCGGAATCCTCCACCGAGAAGTACTTCTGGTGGTGCCGCATGACGGTAATCAGCACCTCTTCGGGCAGTTCCAGGAACTGCGGATCGAAGCTGCCCTGGATGGGCGTGGGGCACTCGGTGAGGTAGACCAGGGTTTCCAGCAGGGCGTCGTCCGGCTTGATGCGGATGGCGGCCATGCCGCGGCGGATGCGGTTGCGGCGCTCCTCGGCGGAGAGCACGACGCCGTGCTCGCCGAGGCGCCGTTCGTAATTCGCGGTGGTAACGGCGATCTCGCGCGCGCCCAGGCGGCGGTGGCCGCTGGTCAGCCGGCCGGAGCGCACGCCGGCCAGCTCGAAGGGGATGATTTCATCGCCGAGGAGGGCGACAATCCAGCGGATGGGGCGGATGAAGCGCGGACCGCCCTTGCCGGTCCAGTACATGGTCTTGGGGAAGTAGAGGCCGAGGATCACGCCGGGGAGGGCTTCAGCGAGGAGATCGACGATGTTGCGGCCCGGCACCTTCTTCAGGTAGGTGTAGTACTCGCCCTTGGGAGTGGATTCCACCTTCAGGTCGGCGAGCAGGACGCCTTGCTTGCGGGCGAATCCGGCGGCCGCCTGCGGGGGAGCAGCTTTGGGCGGACCGAGCACGCGTTCCACGGAATCGGGCTGGCGTGCCGGCAGGCCTTCGGCGCGCAGCACGAGGCGGCGCGGGGTGGCATCGAGACGGACCGATTCGTGGGGGATTTCCAGCTTTTCAAAGGAGAGGCGCAGGTTTTCCAGCGCCGTGGGAATCATCCAATCGGGGATTTCCTCGGTGCCGATTTCCACGAGAAGGCGGAGACTCACCTCGCCGCCCGCTTCCTTGCGCTGGGGTTGGGCCAGCGCGAGCAGCGTCTCGGCTTCGGTGTCGACCGCCGGGTCAGGGAAATCCACCAGGATCTCGGGGGCTTCCAGCACGGGGCCGTTGGCGGTATCGGGGACGCTCATTGGGCCACCTCAGCTACTGCAGACTGCTGGTCGCTCCAGGCGGCGGCGACGGCGACGGCCATCTTGCGCACCCGCTGGATCACGCCGACGCGCTCGGTGACGCTGATCGCGCCCCGGGCATCCAGGGTGTTGAAGAGGTTGGAGCACTTGAGCACCTGGTCGTAGGCGGGAAGCACGGGGAATCGCTTCTTCCCGGGCGATTTGGGGTCGTAGAGCTGGAGCAGGCGGGTGGCTTCGCCCTCGTACAGGTCGAAGAGCTTCCAAAGGGTCGCAATGTCGGCCATCTCGAAGTTGTAGACCGAGTACTGCAGCTCGTCCTTATAGCGCACGTCGCCGTAGCTGAAGCCGGGCGCCCACTCGATATCGTAGACGCTGTCTTTGACCTGAAGGAAGGCGGTGAGGCGTTCCAGGCCGTAGGTCAGCTCGGCCGGCACCAGGTCCAGGTCGATGCCGCCACATTGTTGAAAATAAGTGAATTGTGAGATCTCCAGGCCGTCGAGCATGACCTGCCAGCCGATCCCCCAGGCGCCCAGGGTGGGGGCCTCCCAATTGTCCTCTTCGAGCTTGAGATCGTGCTGCTTGAGGTCGATGCCGATGGCTTCGAGGCTGCCCAGGTACTGCTCGATGACGTCGGCGGGGGCCGGTTTGAGGATTACCTGGAGCTGGGAATGCTTGTAGAGCCGGTTGGGGTTATCGCCGTAGCGGCCGTCGGCGGGGCGGCGGCTGGGCTGCACGTAGGCCACACGATACGGGTCGGGACCGAGCACGCGGAGGAAAGTTTCGGGGCACATGGTGCCGGCGCCCACCTCGGTATCGTAGGGCTCTTGAATGACACAGCCGCGGTCTGCCCAATACTGCTTCAGCGTGAGAATGATCTGTTGAAACGATCGCATCTATTCAGTCAAACCTTCCAACATCGGAACCGTCACCAGACGCCGTTCCGCGTGCGACTCCATCTGCTGCGCCAGGAAGCGGCGCAAATCCGCGGCGGTGGACTGCGTCCAGGAGTCCCCGAGCCGCGCCACCGGTTGGCGCAGAATCCGCCCGGCGATTTCCCTGGATTCCCGGCTCAACTCCCAGCTATTGCCCGCACCCAACGTGCGCCGGCAATGGCCGCAAATCAGACCGGGCCGGTCGCGGCTGAAGAACGCCCGCTCCGGAGATTCGGGGTCGTCCAAGAGGCTGCCGCAACCCAGGCACACATGCAATTCCGGCAGCCATCCCGAAAGCCGCACCGCCCAAAGCGAAAAATACGTGACGGCGCGCCACACCCTGCCCGCTTGCCCACTATCCTCCCCGCCCGCCGGCCGAAGCGATTCCAGCACGGCGACAAGGAGGCGAAAAAACTTCTCCGCCGGCTCCGCGGAGGGCAACAACAACTCGCTCACCTCCGCGAAGAAATCCAGCGCGACGCTCGCCTGATAATCGGTGACGAGATCGAACTGCGAGCGGATCAACTCGCAGGAATCCAGATTGACCAACTCGTGGCTTTCCCGCTGGAAGTAAGCCATCCGCACGTGCGATAACCGCTCCAGCCCGCTGCCGAAGGTACTCTTCGGACGCCGCGCCCGCTTGGCCACACCACGCAACTTACCCTGATCCCTGGTAAGAAAACTGACGACGAGGTCCGCTTCCTTCAACGGATAAGTACGCAGAACGAGAGCTTCGCTGACGCGTGCCGGCACACGTGGAAGTTTCAGAGTATCACAGTTGAAAAGGCGGAGTCCCGCGGAGGGGCATACGCCACCCTCACCGCGGCGGCCCGAGCGAGCCTTCGAGCGCGATACGAACCAACTGGCTGCGCGTCCGCACCCCGGTCTTTTGAAACAACTGTTGCAGCGTCGCCTTCACCGCGCCATCCGTAACGCCGAGCTGGGCGCCGATTTCCTTGTTCGTCAGACCCTCGAAGATGCCGCGCAGCACCTGCTGCTCGCGTTCCGTCAACAGCGGGCTGACCCTCTCGTCCTCCTGCTGGTCGACGCGGTCCGCCATCAGTTGAATCACTTTCGGATCCACCCAGATCTCGCCACTCATGATCAGGCGGACGGCTTTGGCCAGCGTACCCGGAGAATTGTGCTTGAGGAAGATGCCCGACGCCCCCAGGTGCAGCGCGGTCGAGGATTCCTTGGCGCTCATTCCCGCCGTGACCATGAGGACCTTCCCCGTATAGCCGGCGCGCCGGGCCGCGGAGACGAAGTGGCTCCCGTGATCCTCGCCCAGATCGTAATCCAGAAGCACGATATCGACGCGCTCGCGCCCCACCGTCTCGAGAGCTTCGGCAACCGTGCCGCAGCCGGCTACCACTTCCAGGTCCGGCTCCAACGCCAAAAGCCGGCTCAGTCCGTCTCGAAACAGAATGTGGTCATCGATCAACAACAGCCGTATTCGTCCCATTCCCGCCTACCCGTTCGTGGTGCAACTCGTCGTTGCCGGCCACCGCCAGCTCAATCACAAAGGAGCACCCCGGCATGGACGGATCGTGCCGCAACTCGCCGCGGAAAGACCGCACAAAAGCGCGCGATAGATACAATCCCAGGCCCGTCGATTCCGCGCCTTGCTGGAACGGCTGAAAAAGCTTGGGGACCGAACCGATCCCCGGCCCCGTATCGGTGACTCTCACCGATACCACGCCTTTTCCAGCCGATGCCGAAATATCGATGCGCTTCACCTCCGCGTCGCGCAGCGCCCGCTCGCTGTTCTTCGTCAGGTTCAGCAGCACCTGCAAAAGCCGGTGGCGGTCGGCCCAGACCGGAGGCAGCCCACCGGGAATGTCCCAGCGCACCGCGATGTCGGCTTCGTGGCAACAGGGTTCGAGCACGATTCGCAGATCGTCCAGGGCTTCGGAGAGATCGATGGCACCGGCCTGCGGCCGGCTGGAACTTTGCGTCAGTTCCATGGAGGCAATCCGGTTGAGCGTCTCCACCAGTGCGCCGAGCCCCTCGAAATCCTGATTACCGCTCAGCACTCCGCTGCGAACCAGGTTTTCGTGCATGATCGCGATGGCTCCGCAAACATTGCGCACTTCATGCGAGACCGCGCCCACCAGAATTCGCGAGCCTGCCAGGAGTTGCTCCAGGTTCGACTCTTCGCGGTCCCGGAGCTCTTCGGAGGCATCCACCACCATGGCGGCCAGTCTTGGCCCCGCCGCCGTGTTGTAGGTGGAGAAGAACACGTTGGCCAGGAAGACTTCCCCGTTATCCCGCTCGCCGCGGCATTGCATTTCGGTGCGGAAGGCCTGGCGCAGCTCCGAGGGACACACGCGTCCCAGGGCCGGGATGTATTTGCGGATGGACTTTCCCGGCAGCTCTCCCTGCCTCAGTCCTAACAGCCGGTACGCCGCCGGATTCGCGCGCAGAACCAGGAAGTCCGCGCTCATGGTCAGAATGGCCGCGGGGCTGCTCTCAATCAGGAATTCGAGCTGTTCTTCGGCTTCGCGCCGCGCCGTCACCTCCAACTCTACCCGGCGGCGGTCGGCGGCCTCCCGCCGGCTGCGCCTCGTGACTTCGTAGGCGAACAGACCGCAGCCAACCAAGGCCGCGAAAACCAAAATGTCCTGCGGCAGCGAGGCCGCGAAAGTAAAAGGAAGGGGTTGAAATAATCGGAGAGAAACGTGCAAACCAGCGCCGTGAACACGACCAGCCGCCAGGACAGGACCGTTCCCACCAGAAGAACAGGCAGCAGGTAGAGGAACGCAAAAGCGAAGTTGAGGTCCACCCGCCAATCGATTGTCGCGATGACCACGATCAGCAGGCCTGCTATCGCTACTCGCGGCGATCCTTGCATGCGACGAAAAACCATACGACTGCGCCCCTACCCGATTCTAGGGTGAATCGCCATCGCGGGCCAAGGCCTGTGCCAAAAGATAGGCTGGCTTATCCAAAAGATAGGCGCTCCTGGCGGCCCGAAGCGGCTAGATTCAAGGAGAGGAGCACAATGCCGGAGGAGAAATGCGGCGCCTGACGCGGTGCGTGTGGATCGTCGTGGCGATTGCCGCTGCCGTGCCAAGTGGGGCGTTCGCGCAGAAATCGCTGACCTGGCAGCAGGTCAAAGACCGGTTCGAAGCCACCAATCCCACTCTGCTCGCCGGCCGCACCGGTATTGACGAAGCGAGAACCCAGGAAATCACGGCCTATCTGCGTCCCAATCCGGACATGACCACTAGCCTCGATCAAATCGCCCCGTTCAATGCCAACCCCTACCGCCCCTTCGGCAGCACCCTGCCGGCGCTCTCGGCCAGCTACCTCCACGAGCGCGGCGGCAAGCGCGAACTGCGGCTGGAAAGCGCGCGCAAGGCCACCGCGGTCGCGGAGTCTCAATTGGCCGACCAGGAGAGAACTCTTCTCTTCAGCCTGCGCAATGCCTTCGTGCAGACGCTGCAGCAAAAATCGGTGTTGGCCCTGGCCACCGAGAACCTCTCCTATTATGACCGCCTGCTCGGCGTCTCCAGCGACCGGTTCAAAGCCGGCGACATTGCGCAGGTCGATCTCGACCGCCTGGAACTGCAGCGCGTGCAGTTCGAAACCGATTTGCAATCTGCGCTGGTCAATCTGCGCACCGCCAAGATCCAATTGCTGACGCTGCTCAACGACCGCACCCCTATCGAACAGTTCGATGTTACCGGGCCTTTCGAGTTCACCGAACAGATCCTCACGCCGGACGAGCTCCATCAAACCGCGCTGGCCAACCGGCCGGACCTGAAAGCCGCCATTCAGGCGGTGGATAAAGCCCGGACCGACCACCGCCTGGCGGTCGCCAACGGAACCGCCGACCCCACGTTTGGCGTGGATCTGGGGCGCAATCCACCGATCCCCGCCTACCTCGGCTTCAACGTCACCATTCCGCTGCGCATCTTCGACCGCAACCAGGGCGAAAAGGTGCGCACGCAACTGGACATCCGGCGCAACCAACAGCTCCAGGAAGTCAACGAAGCCCAGATCTTCAGCGACGCCGATTCCGCCTTCGCCACCCTGAATAGCAGCCGCGTCCTCTTGCGCGCCTACAAGACCAAGTACCTCGACCAGGCCACCAGGGTTCGCGATACGGTTTCCTTCGCCTATCAGCACGGCGGAGCATCGTTGTTGGACTTCCTGAACGCGCAGAACGATTACCGCACTGTCCAGCTCAACTACCTGAACCTGGTCGGGTCCTACATGACAGCCGCCAGTCAGTTGAACATGGCGGTTGGGACGGAGGTCATCAAATGAGAAACCCTCTGAGGTTTGCACAATGCATCGAGAAACCGCTCCTGGCCGCGCTGCTCGCCCTGGCACTTCTGCTCGCCGGCTGCCGCGCCAAAGCCGCCGGCGATCCGGCCGCCGGAGCGCCCCAGGCCGCGCCAGTGGAGCAAGAGGGCAATGCCGACCTAGTCAAGGTGGACCACCCCGAGCAGTTTGCCATCGCCACCGCCGGCCGCCACGATTCCGTGCCCGCCTTGAACGTGACCGGCACCGTCACCGCCGATGTCTCGCGCAACGTTCCGGTCATCTCCATCGCCTCCGGCCGCATTTTGGAAGTCCATGCCCGCCTGGGCGATACCGTGACCCAGGGCCAGCTCCTGCTGCGCGTGCAGAGCTCCGATACTTCCTCGGCATTCTCGGACTACCGGCAGGCCGTCGCCGATGAGACTTTGGCGCGCGCCCAACTCGCCCGTTCGAAGCTCCTCTACGATAAGGGCGCTATTGCCCAGAAGGATCTCGAAGTCGCCCAGGATGTCGACGAGAAAGCCAAAATCACCGTGGAAACCACCTCGGAGCGTCTCCGCGTCCTCGGCGCGGACAAGGATCATCCCTCGCCAATCGTGGACATTGTCGCACCGGTTTCCGGTGTCATCACCGATCAGCAGGTGACCACCGCGTCGGGCACGCAGGGCCTGGCATCGCCCAACGCCTTTACCATCTCCGACCTGTCCCACGTATGGATCCTCTGCGACGTCTACGAAAACGATCTGGCTTTCGTTCACCTCGGCGAATACGCGGAAATCCGCTTGAACGCCTTCCCGGATACCGTCCTCAAAGGCCGCGTCAGCAATATCGGCCCGACCCTCGACCCCAATCTCCGCACCGCCAAGGTTCGGCTGGAGGTGCAGAACCCCGGGTTCATCCGCCTCGGCATGTTCGTCAAGGCCACTTTCCACGGCCAGCAGAGAGAGGTGCACGCCATGGTTCCGGCCACCGCCGTTCTGCATCTCCACGACCGCGACTGGGTCTACGTGCCCACGGACAACGGCCAGTTCCGGCGCGTGGAAGTCTCCGGCGGAGACATGCTCCCCGGCGAGATGCAGGAGATTCGCACGGGTATTCAGCCGGGCCAGCGCGTCGTGCAAAACGCCCTCGTCCTGCAGAATACCGAAGGGCAGTGACCGGCCCATGATTCGCGGCTTAGTCGATTTCGCGCTTAATAACCGCTTCCTGGTGGCGGTGATCGCGGTCCTGTTGTTGGGCTGGGGCGTCATCTCCTTCCAGGCGCTTCCCATCGAGGCCTATCCCGACGTGGCCAACAACTACGTCCAGGTCATTACCCAGTGGCCCGGCCGCGCCGCCGAAGAGGTGGAGCAGCAGGTCACCATTCCGCTCGAAATCGTGGTCAACGGCTTGCCGCACCTGGAGCATCTGCGATCCGTTTCCATCTTCGGCCTTTCCAGCCTGATGCTCATCTTCGACGACGAATCGGAGAACGATTGGAACCGCCAGAAGGTGCTGGAGCGGCTCGCGCAGGTGACGCTCCCTCCGGGGTTACAGCCGCAAATCGGCACCGATTGGAGCCCCGTCGGCCAGATCTTCTTCTACACCCTGAAGAGCACCAACCCGCAGTACGGCGTGATGGACCTGAAGTCGCTGGAAGACTGGGTGCTCGAGAAGCAATTCAAGTCCGTGGCGAACGTGGTCGATGTTTCCAGCCTGGGCGGCGAAACGCGCGAATACCAGGTCCGCGTCGATCCCGACAAGCTCATTTCGTACGGCCTGAGCATCGGCCAGGTGGAGCAGCAGCTCACCAACAACAACGTGAACGCCGGCGGCAGCTTCATCGAGCAAGGCCTGCAGCAGGTCAACGTGCGCGCCATCGGTCTGGTCAGAACCGTGCGCGACATCGAAGAAACCGTCATCAAGGCGCAGAACGGCACGGCCCTGCGCGTCAAGGATATCGCCACCGTCACGCAAGGTCCGAAGATCCGCCTGGGCCGCAATGGCAAAGCCATTCACCGCGCCGACGGCCACATCCTGGATAACGACGACGTGGTCGAAGGCATCGTGCTGCTGCGCAAGGGCGCCAACGCGGACTCCGCGCTCGACGGCATCCACGAAAAGATGAAGGAGCTCAACGAGCACCTCCTTCCGCCCGGCGTGAAGGTGGTTCCCTTCCTCGATCGCAGCGTCCTGGTGCACTACACCACGCACACCGTTTTGCACAATCTCACCGAGGGAATCATCCTGGTCGCCATCATCCTATTCGTGTTCCTCGGCAATGTCCGCGGCGCGCTCGTCGTCGCCCTCACCATCCCGTTCTCGCTGTTGTTCGCTTCCATCTGTCTCGACCTCCGCCATATTCCCGCCAACCTCCTCTCGCTCGGCGCCCTGGATTTCGGCATGGTGGTGGATGGAGCGGTGGTCATGGTGGAGAACATCGTGCGCCACATGGGGCGCCAGGATTCCTCCAAGCCGGTCATCGTCCGCATACGCGAGGCTGCCCACGAAGTCCAGCGGCCCGTGTTTTACGCCATCGGCATCATCATCACCGCCTACCTGCCGATTTTCACCCTGCAGAGCGTGGAAGGCCGGCTCTTCCAGCCCATGGCCTGGACGGTCGCATTTGCGTTGCTGGGCGCGCTCATCTTCTCCATCGTGATCGCGCCCGTGCTGTCCAGCTTCCTCTTCCGCGAGGGCATGAAAGAGTGGCGCAACCCGCTGATGACGCTCCTCACGGCCGGCTACAAATCGGCCGTGCGATGGGCTGTGCGCAGCCGCTGGGTGGTTCTGGCCGCGGCTGTCTCTTCTCTGGTGGCCGCGGCTTACCTGATGACCAGCGGCTTGATTGGCTCCGAGTTCCTGCCCCACCTCGACGAGGGCGCCATCTGGGTGCGCGGCACGTTGGCGCCCAGCACCGGACCCACTGAAGGCTTCCGCCTCGCCAACCAGGCGCGCGTGCTGCTGGCCTCTTTCCCGGAGGTCACCGTGGCCACCAGCCAGGTGGGAAGGCCCGACGACGGCACCGACACCACCGGCTTCTTCAATACCGAATACTTCGTGGATCTCAAACAGAAGGAAGAGTGGCGGCCCATCTTCCACCAGAACAAAGAGGAACTGATCGCCGCCATGAACCTCCAGTTGTCGAAAATTCCCGGGGTGATCTGGAACTTTTCCCAGCCCATTGCCGACAACATGGAAGAGGCCGTCAGCGGCGTCAAAGGCGAGCTCGCCATCAAGGTTTACGGCAACGATCTCAAGCTGCTCGAAGAGAAGGGCGACCAGATCATCGGCGTCATGCGCCGCATTCCGGGCATTCAGGACCTGGGCTTGTTTCGCGTGATTGGCCAGCCCAATCTGAACCTCGTGGTGGACCGCCAGAAGGCCGCGCGTTATCAGATCAACGTGGCCGATGTGCAGGACGCCGTTCAGACCGCCGTGGGCGGCGGCGCCGTCAGTCAGGTCCTGCAAGGCGAGGAGCGCTACGACCTCGTCATCCGCTATCTTGCCGAATACCGCGATACCACCGAGGCCATTGAGAAGATCCGCTTGCTCTCGCCCTCCGGAGAACGCGTCTCCCTGGCCCAGCTTTGCACCGTCCAAACCATGGATGGGGCTTCGCAGATCTACCGCGAGGGCAATTCCCGTTACGTGGCCATCAAGTACAGCGTGCGCGGCCGCGATCTGGGCAGCACGGTGGAAGAGGCCATCCGCAAAGTGACGCAGCAGGTGAAACTGCCCAGCGGATACCGCATCGATTGGGCCGGTGAGTACGCCAGCCAGAAAAGATCCCAGAAACGCCTCATGGTGGTGCTGCCCATCACCATTCTGGTGATTTTTATTATTCTGTATACCATGTTCCACTCGTTCAAATGGGCGGCGATGATGCTGGCCAACATCGCCATGGCGCCCCTGGGCGGTCTGCTGGCCCTGCTCATCACGGGAACGCACTTCAGCGTATCCTCCGGCGTCGGCTTTCTAGCCTTGTTCGGCGTCTGCGTGCAGACCGGCGTCATCATGCTCGAATACATCAACCAGCTTCGCGCCCGCGGCCACGACGTCGCCGATGCCGCCGTGGAAGGGGCCGTTTTGCGGCTCCGGCCCATCATGATGACCACCCTGGTGGCCACCCTCGGCCTGCTGCCGGCGGCGCTATCGCGCGGCATCGGCTCCGATTCCCAGCGCCCCTTCGCCATCGTCATCGTCGGCGGGCTCATGGTCGCCATGCTGTTCAATATCTTCCTGCTGCCCACCCTCTACGTGTGGATCGCCGGCCCCAACGACGTGCTCCCCGAACCCGAAGCGGATTTCGATGAGCAGGAATAGAGGAGCGAAACATCCATGACCCGGGAAGAAGTTCGCGCGCGCATCACCGAAATCGGCGTCATCCCCGGCATCCGCGTCTCCTCGCCGGAGGATGCGCTATTCGCCGCCCAGGCGGTCGCTAGCGGCGGCATCCCCATCGTGGAAATCACCATGACCGTGCCGGGCGCCATCGAAGTGATCTCTCACCTGGTCGAGAACGGGCCCGAGTTGATCGTCGGCGCGGGCACGGTCTGGGATGTGGAAACCGCCCGCCGCTGCCTGGATGCGGGCGCGGCGTTTCTCACCACCACCGGGCTCGATCTCAAGATTGTGGAGTTCGCGGACCAGGAGAAGGTGGTCGTTTTCCCCGGTGCGCTCACCCCCACCGAGGTGATGACGGCGTGGAAAGCCGGCGTCGATTTCGTCAAAATCTTCCCCTGCTCCCAACTCGGCGGCGCCCCGTACATCAAAGCGCTCAAGGCGCCGTTTCCACAAATTCCGCTGATCGCCTCCGGAGGCGTCAACCAACTCAACGTCACCGATTTCATTCTGGCCGGCGCCACCGCGGTCGGCGTCGGCGCCCACCTCGTCCCCCAAAAAGCCATCGAATTGCGCCAGCCGCACCGCATACGAGAACTGTCGGTCCGGCTCGCCAGTACGGTGCGTGAGGCTCGCAAGCAGTTCAAACGATAACCACCTCCATAGCTCTGTTGAGCTATAATCGGGACGGAGAGTGATCCATGGGTCGGTTTGACATACCCGAAATACTCATTGGAATGAGCATCATTGCCATCCTGATGTGGGCGGTCTACAACCGGACGCACCGTAACGTGGGTGGGCGCAAGTAACGGCGCCAATCCGAGCCACCACCAGGGTACCCTTTGGCGGTCAGCCCGTAGGTGGACTGTGTCCCGCTATGACCCGCCGATGGTCAACCATTTGCCCGGCGGCGCAGCCAGATCGGGGAAGAGAGTTGATGCTGTGACAGGAGCCGATTCACGCATGCCAAGGGCTACTTTCCTGGCTGCTCTGACCGTGGTGATTCTGTCCGCAGCCCTATCCAGTTGCTCGCGCGAGCCGGCGCATGCGGCCCCTGCCATGCCGGCGGCCGCCACCGTGGAATCCGTGCCGGACCGCAACCTGATTACGGTCGCCAACCCCGAGCGATTCCCCTTGGCGCAGGCAGTCGCGCGGCGCGAATCCGACCAGATTCTCGCCAATGGCACCGTGGCGGCCGACGTCAGCCGCTCCTACGCCGTCAACGCGCTCTCCTCCGGCCGCGTCGTCGAAGTCAAGGCCCGCTTGGGCGACGATGTGCAAAAAGGTCAGCTCCTGCTTACCATGACCAGCCCCGATATGTCGCAGGCTTTCGCCGACTATCAGAAGTTCCAGGCCACCGCCGCCCTGGCCAAAACCCAACTGGACCGCACGCGGCTGCTCTATTCCCATGGAGCCACGCCACAAAAAGACCTGGAGGTGGCCGAAGACACGCTCAACCGCGCCAACATCGATACCCAGGCCGCCGCGGAGCACATTCGCCTGCTCGGGGGCGATCCGCCGCATGCTTCGTCCCTGATTGAAATCCACGCGCCCGTGTCGGGCACCATCATCGAGCAGAACGTCACTTCCGCCGCCGGAGTAAAGTCCCTCGACAACGCGCCCAACCTGTTCACCATCGCCGATCTCTCCAATGTCTGGATTCTTTGCGACGTGTTCGAAAATGACCTGGCGCACGTTCATTTGGGCGACCGCGCCGAAATCGAGCTGAACGCATACCCCGACCGGCGTTTGGCCGGCCGCGTCACCAATATCTCCAAGCTGCTCGATCCCAACACCCGAGCCGCCAAAGTGCGCATCGAACTGCCCAACGAGGCTGGCATCCTGCGGCCGAACATGTTTGCCACGGTCCATTTTGTGGCGCAGGGGACCCAATCGCGCACCGTGATCCCGTCGAGCGCGGTGTTGCGCCTTCAGGACCGCGACTGGGTCTTCGTCAAGCTGAACAACCAACAGTTCCGCAGGACCGAAGTGGTAACCGGCCCCATCGACGCCGATAAGACGCAACAGATACTCAGCGGCCTTCACCCCGGCGACCAGGTTGTCACTACCGCGTTGCTGTTCGATCGTGAAGTCCAGAAGAGTACCGAACAGTGATTCAAAAGTCCGTCGCCTTCGCCCTTAAGAATCGTTTCCTCGTGCTCTGCGCCGGAATCCTGGCGCTCATCTGGGGAGCTATTTCTTTCAAGCAACTGCCCGTCGAAGCCTACCCCGACGTCGCCAATAACTACGTCCAGGTGATTACCCAATGGCCCGGACGGGCGGCCGAGGAGGTGGAACAACAGGTCACCATCCCCATCGAAGTGCAGATGAACGGGATGCCCCAACTGGTGTCACTGCGTTCCTGGTCGCTGGCCGGCCTTTCCAGCATCAACCTCACTTTCGACGATGGTTCCAACAACGATCTCAACCGCCAGAAGGTGCTCGAAAAGCTTACGCAGGTCAACCTACCCAACGGCCTGCAGCCCACCTTGGGCGCCGACTACAGTCCCGTCGGGCAGATTTACTTTTTCACCCTCACCAGCACCAATCCCAACTACGATGTGATGGAGTTGAAGAGGCTCCAGGACTGGGTAATCGTCAAGCAGTTGAAGTCCGTGCCCGACGTGGTGGACGTTTCCATCTTCGGCGGCGCCACCCGCGAATACCAGGTGCAGGTGGACCCCAACAAGCTGATCTCCTATGGGCTCGGCATCGCTCAGGTGGAGGCCGCGCTATCCAATAACAACGTCAACGCCGGCGGCAGCTTCATCGAGCGCGGAGAGCAGGCTATCAACGTCAGGGCCGTGGGCCTGGTCCAATCCACCGAGGACATCGCCGCCATCGTCCTGAAAACGCAGAACGGGATACCGGTGCGCGTACGCGACATCGGCACGGTCCGCCAGGGACCCAAAATCCGGCTGGGACAGATGGGCAAGGCGGACCACACCGACCCCGCCAAAGTGGTGGACGATCCCGATGTCGTCTCCGGCATTGTCCTGCTCCGCAAAGGCGCCGACGGCGACAATGTGCTGACCGCCCTGCACGAAAAAGTCGAGTTCCTCAACAATCATTTCCTGCCGCCCGGCGTCAAGATCGTCCCCCACCTGGATCGCAGCGACCTGGTGCATCTCACTACGCATACCGTGCTTCACAACCTGACCGAGGGAATTATTCTGGTTGCGGTCATTCTGTTTATCTTTCTCGGCAACGTACGCGGCGCTCTCATCGTCACCC
>Ga0182030_10012619_pt1 | contig 16897 bp, 13 predicted proteins | sample 812S3MmetaG_FD_121299 | JGI IMG/M metagenome (GOLD analysis project Ga0182030, IMG submission 121299) | Permafrost microbial communities from Stordalen Mire, Sweden - 812S3M metaG (Illumina Assembly) | ecosystem: Environmental > Terrestrial > Soil > Wetlands > Permafrost | place: Sweden...
CGACGAACCGCAGCTGCACGATCTCTCGATCTCGCGGTGACAGGGTGCCCATGGCTTTCGCCAAGGCGGAATGGTTCTCGACCCCGGCGAACCCGCTGTCCTCCGAACCGAGGGATTCGGCCAAGCTCTGACCCTCCCGGTCGCGGGCGTCGAGCGAGGAGGTCCGGTAACTCTGACCGGCCTCGAGGGCTTCGAGGATGTCCGCCTCACTGGCGCCGATCTCCTTGGCCAGTTCGGGGACGGTCGGTGCCCGCCCCAATTCCTGTCCGAGGCGGTCTGTGGCGCTTCCGATCTCGAGGACCATCTCCTGGAGGCGTCGCGGGGCACGCACGGCCCAGCCCCGGTCCCTGAAGTGCCGCTTGAGCTCTCCGATGATGCTGGCCGCCGCGAAGGTGCTGAACATCACGCCTCGGTCGGGATCGAAGCGCTCGGCCGCCCGTACCAGGGCCAACGACGCCACCTGCACCAGATCGTCGTGGGTCTCGCCGCGATTGCTGAATCGGCGCGCCAGCTGGTGGGCCAGCCCGAGGTGCGAGTGCACGCGCTCGTCACGGATCTCGCGGTCCCGCTGTGCCTCGGCGCGAGTTGGGACAGGTACTGAGAGGCCGGCGTCGACAGTTGCCACGGTGGCGCTCACCCCGCGCCCGTGCCGCGTTCTTTTGTCAGCCAGGCGACGGAGCGCCCGTTGGCGATCTCCCGGCCATGCGTCGTGACCAGCTCGTCGAGAAGCTGCGCCGACAGCTCGCGGGCCTGCTGCCAGTCGATCAGGTCCCGTTCGGAATGGCCTGCGCCGCCGTCGCCCTCTTGGTCGGACGGCTCGCGGGTGCAGCGCACATCCACCGTGTCGCCCTCGCGGAGGAAGGTGTAGCGCAGGCGCGTCTCGGCGTCGAGAGGCCCGAATGACACGCTGAGTTCGTCCACGGCGAGCCGGAGGTCGTCGATCTCGTCCAGATCGAAGCCGGCCCGGGCTCCGATTGTGGCGGCGGTGAACCGCGCCAGCACGACGAGGTCGACCGAACCAGGGATGGAGATCTCGATGACTTCACGCTCCGACGTCCGCACCACTCCTTCAATCAGATCTCCATGGGCCATGGCGCTCACAGTTCATCCTTTCTTCGTTGCAGCTCGACCCGGTCTTTGTGCAGGGCGAACTCGTCCTCGAGTCCCGTGATGGCGAGCACCCGGAGAATCTGGGGTTCCTGCACGACGAGGTGGACCACCCCACCTCGCTCGCGACTCCGGTTCAGTGCGCTCACCAGGACACCCAGCGCCGTCGAATCCAAGAAGGTGGCGGCGGAGAGGTCGACGACGATGGAGTCGGCCCCTCCGACGTAAAGGGCATCCAGTTGGTCCCGCAGCCACGGGGCAACGGCGAGGTCGAGCTCCCCTTCCACCTCCAACGTGGGAAGATCCAGGGCGCCGTCGGCAGGTTGGGGGGGCGATGTCATGCTTCCTTCCATGGTGGTCTCTCCTCTGGGCTGGGGAAATCGGGCGGGCGTCTCGCAGGATCACGGTGCCGGGCGGCTCGCCACCCTCCCGCTCGCGCCGCGCCATCGGACACGCATGGGGGATACCCACTACGAAATGGATTGAAACAGGGGGCGCCGATCCCGCTGGGTCCCCTGCCGTCGCTCTCAATCGATGCGGCCCTCGCCTTCGACGTGTGCCCCGATATCGGACATCTCCTCGTAGTGCGCCGCCGCCGACTCGCGATCGCCCGCGAATTTCTCGGCCGCCCCCTCTGCGGCCGCCTCCTCCTCGTCGGTCGGGGGCCGGTCAGCCACATGGGCCTCCGCGGCATCGACTCGTTCCGCCTCCAGTGTTCCTTCGTCGGGCTGCGTTTCGTTGTCCACCATCTGTCCTCTGTCTCCTCTCGTCTCGCCAGAGACCCGGCCCCCGTGCGGGGCCACCAGGGTGTCAGGTACCCGCCGGGGAGTGCCACAAAACGGCGGGATCGTGCGCTGCTCCCCTGGTCGCCGCGGTTTCGGCGCGCGCTCGGCCCGCGTCGGCCACGCCGGTCCCGCCCCAGCGCAGGGTCTGCGGACCTCCTCTTCCAGTTGGGGGGCCTATTCCCCGCGTGAGAGACTCACTCCGGCAGCAGTCGGCGAGCCGCGGAGGGGCGATGATCAAGTCGATCGACCGGTGTGGAAGGGCATCGGTCACGTTCACGCTCCCGGTGGCCGTGCGGGCGACCCGGGTGGCCATCTGCGGGGAGTGGAATGGCTGGTCGGCGGGGCGGGACGTGATGGACCGGGTGGGAGACGTCTTCTCCCTGACGATCGTGCTCCAGCCGGGTCGGGCATACCGATTCCGGTACCTGCTCGACGGGGAGCGATGGGAGAACGACTGGGACGCCGACGCCTACCTTCCGAACGGCTTCGGCACCAACGACTCCGTCGTGGACCTGACGGCGCTCGCCACCCTGGTCCCGCCCGCCGGTCCGGAGGTGGCCAGGGATGAGACCACGACGAGCGCGAGGAAGGGGTCGAACATCGAACGGGAGGCGAAACTCGTGGCGCCGCCCGGGTTGGCCATTCCCGACCTGAACGGCCTGGTGGCCGGGGCAACGGCGAGAGTGCTGCCCGTCGAGCGCCTCGACGCCACCTATTACGACACGGCCGACCTGCGCCTGGCTCGTTCGGGCGTCACCGTCCGCCACCGCGGCGGCGAGTCCGGGCCCCCCTGGACGGTGAAGCTCCCCGAGGACGACAGGGGTTCGGATCTGGTCCGCCGGGAGGTCCGCTTCGAGGGCCCGGTCGAGGGGGTTCCCAGTGCGGCCGCCGACCTGGTTCTCGCCTCCACCCGGTTTCTGCCCCTCGAGGCGGTGGCCAGCCTCACCACCGTCCGGCGCCCGGTCGAGATCCGAGGCGCGGACGGGGAGCTCCTGGCCGAGGTGGTCGACGACACCGTGTCGGTGTCGCACAACCAGAACCCGACGGGGTGGTTCCGCGAAGTCGAGGTTGAACTGCACGTCTCCGGCGACGAAGGAGATCGCGTGCTCGAGGCCGCCGTTTCCCGGCTGATCGGGGCCGGGTGCGGAGCCGAGCCCCCCCTCCCCAAGCTGGTGCGGGCGCTCGGCGAACCGGCGACCAGGCCGGCCGATGTGGTCGTGCCCGCAATGCCGGCGAGGGCCACCGTGATCGATCTGGTGCGCCGCGCCGCAGCGGGCGCGGTGGCCCAGATCCTCCATCACGATCCCGGCGCCAGGCTGGGCGACGACCCCGAGGACGTCCACAAGCTCCGCGTGGCGACCCGCCGGTTGCGCTCGGACCTGCACAGCTTCGCCGATGTGCTCGATCCCGCACGGACCGAGGCGATCCGTTCCGAGCTCGGCTGGCTGGGGCGCGTGGTCGGAGTGGTGCGCGATACCGACGTGCTGTCCGCCCGTCTGGCGACCCGGCTCGCCGCGCTTCCCGAAGCCGACCCGGCCGGGGTGCACCGCCTGGAGGTGCTGCTGGAGCGCCAGGCCGCGGACACCCGCGCCGCCATGCTGATCGCGCTGGGGAGTGACCGTTACCTCCATCTCCTCGACGCGCTCGTCGAGCTGGCGGCCGCACCGCCGTTTCGCAAGGCGGCCGGAAAGCTCACCCCTCGGACATCGCAGCGGCTGGCGTCGAAAATCGTCCAGAAGCCGTGGCGGCGTGTGGCCTACGCCGTCGAGTCGCTGGGGCCGGACCCCTCCGATGCGCAACTGCACGAGGTGAGGATTCTGGCCAAGCGCTCCCGCTACGCGGCCGAAGCCGCCGCCCCCCTGCTACGCCCGTCCGCCACGCGCTTCGCCGCGGCGGTGGCGGACCTGCAGACCGTGCTCGGCGACCACCAGGACACCGTCTTGGCCGAGGCGTGGTTGCGCAATGCCGTCGTCGGCCACCCCGAGGCGGTCCCGACGGTCCGCCAGCTGATCGCGCTGGAGCAGGAGCGCCGTCATGCCCTCCGCGCCCAGTGGCTCGCCATTTGGCGCAAGGCCAACGCCAAGAAGCTCCACACCTGGGTCTGAACGCGCCCGGTTCTCCCGACCGGGTCCCGCCTCATCCCAGCCGTGGCGGGGGTAGGTACGCGGCCTCGGCGAACCGCCCGTCGGTGCGGTCGAGCACCCAGACCGACCCCTTTTCCCGTAACGACGCCGGGCCGAAGTCCGGGGGGCCGTCGTGGGCGAGCCGTGCCTGCATGTCGTGGATCACCTCACCGTGCGTGCACAGCACAATGGCCCCGGGCCCGTCGATCGAGACACCCCGCGCCAGCAGTGTCGCATCCGCGCCAGCCTCGGGAACCAGGCTCGGTGAGCGCTCGATCGTGATGCCGTGTGCGTCACCGAGCGGGGTGACCGTCTGGACGCACCGGAGGAACGGGCTCGAAAGAATCCGCGCCGGCGTGAACGGGGCGAGCAGATCGACCAGAGCCGCCGCTTGGGCCAGACCCTGCGCGTCGAGCGGGCGGAAGCCGTCGTCGCCGTGCCACTGCCGTTTGGCGCCCGCGTGTCCATGGCGGAGCAGCAGCACCAGCATCGGCGCATCCTACGCAGCGGCAGTCCCCGTTCCGCCGGCCGGCCCGGATCCGGCGCGCCGCGGGGCCCCAGTGCGCCGAGGGTGGCCGGGATTGCCCCCGCGGTTGCGGTGCGGTTGCGTAACGGTTGTTCGGCGTGAATCCGCCCGATTTCTCGAGTCCTTGGCCCATCTCGCCCGGAGAACGGCCGTGATTGATGGGACACTCCTGCGCTCGGAGGACGGCGCGGGGAAGAACCCCCGGCGACGCCGGGGCCCGGGCGCAAGCGCAGACGCAGGCGGCACGAGGGCGCGGCGGTGGACCGGGTGGCAAGGGGCAACGACATGGATTCGGGCGCGACACAAAAGGGTGGGCAGGAGCCGCCCGGTCCGACCGTCCCGATGACGCGCAGCGGCGTCGGGCTGATCCTGTCGGTGGGGGACTCTTGTCACGACCTGCTCGGTTGGAGGCCTGAACAGATGGTCGGCTCGTCCTCGACCAGATTCATCCACCCCGACGACCAGCCGTCCGCCATCGCGGCCTGGGTGAAGATGATCGACTCGTCAGACGGCACCGGCGTCTGGCGCGGACGCTACCAATCGGCCTGGGGGACGTGGGTGTGGGTCGAGACGGTCAACCGGTACGGCGGACCGGACGACCCGACCGTGTCCACCACCGTGACCGGGGTGACAGCCGAGCAGGTCAGCATGGAGGAGCGGTTGTACGCCCGCAGCCAGCTCCTGAGCCGGCTGTCGGACGCGCTGCCCGTCGGCGTGTTCCAGGTGAACTTGGCCGGCCACGTGACCTTCACCAACGACCGCCTCCACGTGATCGTGGGGGTCGGGCTGCGGGCCACGATCGCCGAGCAGATGGCGTCCATCGCGGACGAGGACAGGCCCCTCTTCGAGGCCGCCCTGGCCACGGCGTTCGCCGACCACCCGGTCGAGGACGTCGAGCTCCGGCTCCGCCTCCCCACCGGCGACGGGGAACGGGTGTGCCTGCTCGGTCTGCGGACCCTCACCGACAGCACGGGAGTGGTCAGCGGTGCCGTCGGATGCCTGAGCGATGTGACCGAACGGGCCCAGCTCCGCAAAGAGCTCGAGGTCAGGGCATCGGTCGATGCACTCACCTCCTGCTTGAACCGGGCCGCCACGCTGGAACTGGTCGACCGCACCGTCTCGGCGCCGGACGGGGACGGTGGCAATGCCGTCGTCTTCATCGACCTGGACCGGTTCAAGGCGGTCAACGACGATCTCGGCCATGCCGCCGGCGACAGGCTCCTGGTCGAAGTGGCCGAGCGCCTGCGGGACACTCTCAGGCCCGGGGACCATGTGGGCCGTTTCGGAGGAGACGAGTTCCTGGTGATCTGTCCTGGGGTCGACACCGCCGATCAGGCCAGGGAGATCGCCGAGAGGATCGCCACGGTGCTGACGTCCACGGTGGACATCGAGTCACGGCCGGTCCAGCTGCGTGCGAGCGTCGGCGTGGCGTGGACCACCGAATCCCTCAAGGCCGACACCCTGATCGCCTGGGCGGACAGCGCCATGTACGAGTCGAAGCGGCTCGGGTCGCCGGCCGTCACCCTCTTTACGGGACCGGGCGGGGGAGGGGGCACGTTCCCGGTCGCCGTCCCGGTCGCTGGCTGATCCAATTCGGAAATCGTTGTCTGGGTAGAGGCCAGCCGGTACGCTGGCCCGGTCGCCCTCGGTACCCCTAAACACGGAGACCGTGGGGCGGCAAGAGAGCGGTTGTTGTGGCAACGGACCGGCAACTGGCAGACGTACTCAGCGAGTTCGCTCGCACCATGGCCTCGGACTTCCCGATTCAGGGCATTTTGGACCATCTCGTCCGGCGAATCGTCGACATCCTGCCGATCACCGGCGCCGGGGTCACGCTGATCCCCTCGACGACCAGCCCCCACGACGTGGCGGCCTCGGACGAGGCGGCGCTGCTCTTCGAGAAGTTGCAGACCGAGATGGGCGAGGGTCCCTGTCTCAGCGCGTACCGGTCCGGGAAGGCGGTTGCCGTGCCCGACCTGCGCGGCCAGCACCCGTACACGGCGTTCGGGCCGGCGGCGCTCGCCGCGGGCCTCGCCGCGGTGTTCACCTTCCCCCTGCGGCACAACGCCGGACAGCTCGGGGCGCTCGATCTGTACCGGAACACGCCGGGCCCGCTCAGCCCGGGCGACATGGAGGCGGCCCCGACGCTGGCCGACGTGACCGTGGCCTACCTGGCGAACGCCCGGGCCCGGTCGGAGCTGCAGGACGCGTCCGAGCAGTTCCACAGCAGCTCCCTGCATGATGCCCTGACGGGCCTCCCGAACCGCCTCCTCCTCCTCGAGCGCCTGGAACACGCGCTGCTCCGCAGCGTGCGCTCCCGTCACCCGGTGGCCCTACTCTTCGTCGACCTCGACCGGTTCAAGCTGGTGAACGACAGCCACGGGCACATGATCGGCGACGAGCTCCTGGTCGCCGTGGCCGAGTTCGTGATCGTCTGCGAGGCGATCACGAAGAAGCTGCAGATCCACTTGATCGCCCGGAGGATCGTCGAAGCGCTGGGGGCACCGTTCCCTCTCGACGACGTGGTGGTGGAGGTGTCGGCGAGCGTCGGCATCGCCTTCTCCACCCCGAACGGGGCGGATCCAGAGGAGCTGCTCCGCGAGGCCGACATCGCCATGTACCAGGCGAAGCGCCGGGGCGGTGGCACCCACCAGGTGGTCGACGTGCAGGAGCAGGGCTTGGCCGAGCGGCTGGTCGCGCTCCAGCGGGATCTAGGCCTGGCGGTCGAACGGGGGGAGTTGCGCAACGAGTACCAGCCGATCGTGCGCATCAGCGACGGGCGGATTCTCGGGGCCGAGGCGCTCCTGCGCTGGGACCACCCGTCGTTCGGCCTGGTTCCGCCGAGCACGATGATCCCGCTGGCCGAGCAGTCCGGGGTGATCAACGACATCGGGCGCTGGGTGCTCGAGCGCGCCTACCCCGACCTGCGTCGCTGGAGCCAAGGAGAGCGGGGGCCGGACGGCCTCCCCTTCACCTTCGGGATGGCGGTGAACGTCTCGGCGCACCAGCTGTTGGCGCCCGACTTCGTGGCCACGGTGGCCGACGTGCTGGATTCCACGGGCACGCCCCCCCCACGACCTCACGCTCGAGATCACCGAGAGCGTCTTCATCCACGACCCCAAGCGGGCCCGGGTCGTGCTGTCGGACCTCAAGGCGCTCGGGGTGCTCATCGCCCTCGACGATTTCGGCACCGGCTATTCGTCGCTCAGCTTCCTCAAGCATTTCCCGGTCGACAGCGTCAAGATCGATCGGATCTTCACGGCGGACCTGGTCCACGACTCCGCCAGCCATGCCATCGCCTCCAGGATGATCGAGCTGGCCCATCTGCTCGATCTCTCGGTCGTGACCGAAGGGGTGGAGACGGCCGCCCGGCGCGACGAGGCGCGGCGCATGGGCAGCGAGTGCTACCAGGGTTACTACTTCGCCCGGCCCATGTCGGCCGAAAACCTCGATGACCTGATGATCGAGGCGGCGGCCGTCTGATCCCGTATCCGCGGTGGACGTGGGCGGTGGCAGTAGATTTCGATCGGGTCCGGAGGGATCCTCATGTAGGTGCCAGTTCCATATCGTGCACGAATGAGGCATATCAGTGGGCAACATGATCAGTCGGCGGTATCGCTATGGAGCAAGCTTCATCGACCGCGCCTCCGGGGTGCGGTTCGAGGGGCACCACCCCCATGAGCGGCCCGACCTGTGGAAGCTCTACCTGCACGAAGCGGAGGGGCGCTACCGCAACTTCGGCTTCGAGGGAAAGCTGCACCTCCAGGATCTCGACGAGGGGAACGGCGTTCCCCTGTTCTTCCTGGGCTTCGACGTCCACGGCAAGCCCGTGGCCGGCGTCCGCTGCCACGGCCCGCTGGACTCTCGGGATCAGGCCTTCTTGCTGGAGGAGATGGGCTCCTCCTCGGAGATCGACATGCTGGCCCGGACCCTCGACGAGGAGATACCGCTCGGCGTCGTGGAGATCAAGGGGGCGTGGTCCAAGGGCGAGGCGGCCACCGGCCACCGGCTCATCGAGGCCATCGCGCGCACGGCCACCCATTCGATGAACTGGCTCGGCGCCGAGCACGCCGTCGCCGCCATCTCGGACACGCTGCTCTCCGCCGGCACGGCCAGCGGGGCCCGCATGCTCGGCTCCGCCGCCGTGCCCTTCCCCGACGCCCGGTACCGCACCATCGCCCTTTCCTGGCACCGTTCCCGCACGCTCGAGCTGGCCACACCCGAGGGTCGGCAGTCGCTGCGCCTGGAGGGCGAGCAGCTCTCACGCGGCCCCGACCTCCACCTCCGCGGGGCCGTCCCCGCCGAGTCGACCAGCACCATGGCGTGGCGCCCGTTGGTGCTCGACGTCCGGGCCCGCCAGCAACGCGAGATCTTGCGCGTCCTGCGGGAGGATCCGTCGTTACAGGTGATCGACCGCCTGTCCGAGCAGCGCGCGCAGCTCTCCGACGTCATACCCTCGCCCGCACGTTCCCTCGAGGACGAGTCCCAACGCTGGATCTACTACCCCTGGCGCCGGGCCGTGGTGCGCCTGCTCGGACCGCGGGCGTTCGGGACGCTGCGGCTCGACCGGAACCGCAACAAGCTCACCCGGGCCGAACAGGCGCGCCAGCGCACCTTGCGCATCGGCGTGGTGGGCTTGAGCGCCGGCCACTCGATCGCCCACGTCCTGGCCATGGAAGGCCTGGCCGGCGAGCTCCGGCTGGCCGACTTCGACAACGTCGAGCTGTCCAACCTCAACCGGATCCCGGGCAGCGTTCTCGACCTGGGGGTGAACAAGGCGGTGGTGGCGGCGCGCCGGATCGGCGAGATCGACCCGTACCTGCGGGTGGTGACGGTCACCGAGGGCATCACGTCCGAGAATCTGGAGAACTTTCTCGACGGGTTGGACCTGGTGATAGAGGAGTGCGACTCGCTCGACGTGAAGCTCTTGGTGCGCGAGGCGGCCCGGGCGCGGCGGATACCGGTGCTGATGGAGACCAGCGACCGCGGGGTGCTCGACGTCGAGCGCTTCGACCTCGAACCGGAGCGGCCGGTCTTCCACGGACTGTTGGCCGGGTTGCACTCGTCGGACCTCTCCGACCTCACGACCGCGCAAAAGGCGCCGTACGTGCTGCGGATCCTCGGTCCGGGCGACGTCAGCTCCCGCGGGGCGGCCTCCCTCATCGAGGTGGGCGAGACCATCACAGGGTGGCCCCAGCTCGGCAGCGAGGTGACGCTCGGGGCCGCCACCGCGGCCGCCGCCGTGCGGCGGATCGGGCTCACAGGGGACCTGCCGTCGGGCCGCGTCCGCTTCGACGTGGACGACATGCTGTCCGGCATCTTGCCGGTGAAGGTCGCCGTCGATGACGATCTGGACCTCGAGTTCGAGGACGAGGCCGGCGCGGGGGCCGGGAACGGGGCCGCCTACGACGCCTCGGTGGCCAGGACCGACGCTCCCCTCCCGGATGGGTCCGACCCGATCGAGATGATCGTCGACGCGGCGCGCTGGGCCCCGTCCGGCGGGAACATCCAGCCGTGGCGCTTCGAGGCGGACCCGCGCGAGATCCGCATGTACCTCGTGCCCGATCGCACCACCACCATGGACGTGCGGCATCGGGGCAGTTACGTCGCCATCGGCGCCGCACTGTTCAACGCCCGCGTGGCCGCCGCCTCGCTGAAGAACCTCGGGGAGACCCAGCTCTTCCCCGAAGGCTCGCCGTCGCACCACGTCGCCACCCTGATGGTCGGCGACGCCACCGACTACGAAATCGCCCCGCTGGCCAGCCGGGTGCGCACGCGGGTGGCCAACCGGCAGCTGGGCGACCGGGAGCCCCTGGATGACCAGATCGTCAAGGTGCTCACCCGGGGGGTCGAGCGGGAGGGCGCCCAGCTGCGCCTCGCCACCGGCCGCGGGCGGATCGAGACCATGGCCGAGTTGCTGGGGGAGTCGGACCGCATCCGCTTCCTGCTGCCCACGCTGCACCGCGAAATGGTGGGGGAGCTGCGTTTCCCCGGCCGGGACTCCCTGAGCGAGGGCCTCGACGTGCGCACGCTTGAGCTCTCCCCGCCCGAGATGGCGGCCCTCGACCTCCTGCGCCGTTCCGACGTCATGGAGCACCTGGCCGACTGGCGCGCCGGGCAGATGTTGGGCGCCCGTACCCGCGCCGCCGTCGAATCGAGTTCGGCGGTGGCCGTGGTCAGCGTGCCCCGGACGGACCCCGCCTGGTACGTCCGGGGCGGGGCCGCGGTGGAGCGCCTGTGGCTCACCGCCGAGCTCCACGGTCTCGCCGTCCAGCCCGTGTCCCCCGTCTTCCTCTACGCCGTCGACGACAAGGACCTCCTCCGTCTGGGGGGAGAGCGCCACGTCGAGACGATCTACGGTCTCTCCCAGCGGTTCCACGACTTCTGGGACCTCGACGACGGGGAGGAGGCGACGCTGCTGCTCCGCCTGAGCCATGCCCCGCCACCCTCCACCCGCAGTGCACGGCTGCCCCTCCATGAGCTTCTCAGCCGTGAGCTTGAAATGGCATGAAACGCTGTCGATAGAGGGTTGCGGCGCCGACTTCCCCCGAGTTGGTGGCTGTGCAATACTTGTGGGCAGGTATAGGTGCCGGGGAAACGTGCCTATTCCCAGTGAACCCTCGAGGGGGGGGTTCCAATATGACAGCTCCGACCGACATTTCGCCCGGCGTGGCCGGCCTGCAGACTCGTCTCGTCATCGAGACGATCACCCAGGTCGTCTCCGGTGCGGAGATCGTCGAGATCGTGGGCAGTCTCGACGAGACCATACCCGGCTTCGAAGCGGAGTCCTGGTCGATCCCCGGTTCGGCCCACGCGCTCACCCATATCCGTAAGCGCGTCGTCAGCCTTCTGGGGACCCAGAATGCGGTCGGGTCCTTCTCGTGCGTCGTGTCCGGCGTCGCCTGGGGAGTCCTGGTCGAGCCCATCGCCCTGCAGGACGGCGCCGTCATCGGCGCCCTCGTCGTGGCCCGGCAGGGCCGGGCCTGGTCCAGCCGTGAGCGTGCGCTGGCCAAGGCCTTCGGCGGCCTGCTGAGCCACACGGTCACCCTCGCCTCGCGTGAGAGCGCCCTGCTCGACCAGCGCCGCCTGGACGAGCTGGTGGGTCAAGTGGCGGAACGGCTCATGTCGGCGTCGTCACGGACCCGTCATGACGTGCTGACCTGGACGACGCGGGTACTCGCCGAGTTCCTGGGCGCGGACGTGGCGTTCCTGCGGCGCAACGACCACCAGCGGGGCCTCAGCGTCCTGGAAGCCGAGTGGCCGCCCCGCGAGAACATTCCCGACCCCGATCCCCTCGGCGAGGTGCCCTTCGACGCCGACCCGGTGTTCGCGGCGACCAAGAACCTGCGCACGCCGTATTTGGCCGGGGCGAACGAGGACGACTATCTGGACCGGGTGGAAAAGGGCTCGCCCAGCAACGTGCAGCTGGTCGGCGGGGCGTGCGTGCCCCTCCTGCTGGCCGACACCACCTGGGGCGTTCTGGGCTTCCTCCACTTCGGGCTCCACGGCTGGACGCCCGAGGAGATCAGCGCCCTGCAGGCCATCGCCTCCATGCTCGTGCAGCTCCAGGCCCGCATCGACGCCGAGGAGCGGACCGAGTACATCGCCCTCCACGACGACCTGACCGGCCTGCCCAACCGCCGCGCCCTCCTCCGGGAGCTCGAGGTGCGCCTGGCCGCCAACCGGGAGACGGCCATCCTCTTCTTCGACCTGGACCGCTTCAAGGTGATGAACGACTTCTTGGGTCACGCCAGCGGCGACCGGGTGCTCACCACCATCGCGGACCGGATCCGCACCAGCATCAGGCCGAACGACTTTTCTGCCCGGCTCGGGGGCGACGAATTCGTGATCCTGGTGGGCGATGTGGGCAGCGAAATGGAGGTGGCCGCCACCGCGTACCGGATCCTCGGGATCATCGGCGAGCCCATCGACTTCGCCGGCCAGGAGGTCAGCCACACCGCCAGCATTGGCATCGTCCTCTCCAAGCCGGGCGTGAAGAACGGGATAGAGCTGCTCGGGTGGGCCGACGTGGCGCTGTACGCCGCCAAGCGCCAGGGGCGCAATCAGGCCGTGGTGTTCGACGAGGTGCTGCGGGAGTCGGTCAGCGAGCGCTCGCGCACGGAGCTCACCCTGCGGGAGGCCATCGAGGGCGACGGGCTGCGCCTGCACTACCAGCCCGAAGTCGATCTGCGCACGGGCCGGCTGCTCGCCGTCGAGGCCCTGGTGCGCTGGCAGCACCCGACCCGCGGGCTCCTGCCGGCATCCGCCTTCATCACCGTGGCCGAGGAGACCGGCCTGGTGGTCGACATGGGGCGCTGGGTCTTCGCCGAGGCGTGCCGCCAGCTGTCGGTATGGCGCCGGGACTACCCCGACCTGCCGCTGGTCGTACGGGTCAACATGTCGCCCGCGCAGTTCGTGATCAGTGGGCTGGTCGAGTTCGTGGAGAACTGCCTCTCGGTGCACCGAATCCCCGGCGAGCGCCTGTGCATCGAAATGACCGAGCACGCCGTCCTCCAAGAGCCCGAGCAGACGGCGCGCATCCTGCGCGGTTTCCAGGCCCTCGGTGTCGAGGTGGCCATCGACGACTTCGGGACGGGGTATGCCTCGTTCACGGAGCTCAAGCACCTGCCGGTGAACTTCCTCAAGCTCGACCAGACCTTCGTGCAGGGGATCGAAACCGACCCGAGCGACCGGGCCATCGTCGAAGCGATCATCCAACTGGGCCGCGCCCTCGACCTCGGCATCATCGCCGAGGGCATCGAGTGCAGGGCCACCATCGACAAGCTCCTCGAGCTGGGTTGCCATCGTGGCCAGGGGTACCTCATGTCGGTACCGATGTCCGCCGAGGAGCTGGCGCCGGTGCTGCGGGCGGGCGCGGTGCCACTGACGGCGTTCCGCACGAGTGGAAAGGTGGCCCCCGCGTTGTCGGACCGGTCCCTGTGACCTTGGTGGGCGACATGGCGGACCGGGACATCGTCGAAATCGATATCGAGAGCGCCGTCGACGGCGACGGGAACGGCGACGGGAAACTCCACGAGCCCTGGGTCTTCTTGACCATGCTCGACCAGATGTCGACGAGCGAGGTCAACATCGGCTTCATCTACTCGGTGATCGACCTTTTGGCCCGGCGCTACCAGCTCAGCGACGCCGTGGTGGTGCTGCGCGACGAGGCGCTCGGCACACAGGCCTTCCGGCTGGGGCAAAAGAGCCTCGACGGTGACTCCCCGGCCGCCGACGCGACATCCCCGGGCGTCTTCTGCGAGCCAGATTGCGTACCCCACGTGGTGCGTGACGTCGTCCGCAACGTGTGCCAGCTCGCCCTGACGCTCCATTTGGCCCGGCACAGCGCCGACCATGATCCTCTCACCAACATCGCCAACCGACGCTCCTTCGACGCCGCCCTGCGCAACGCCTCGGTCCAGAGCGCGCGGTACGGCTGGGCCTTCACCCTGGTGCTGATCGACCTCGACGGGTTCAAGGCCGTGAACGACAAGCTCGGCCACGCGGTCGGCGACGACATGCTGCGCTCCTTCGGCTGGGCCCTGCGCCGCTCGGTGCGCAGTGGTGACACGACGGCCCGCATGGGCGGGGACGAGTTCGCCATCATCCTCGCCAACGCGGAGGGAACCGAGGTCCTGGCCTTCACCGAGCGACTGCGGGCCCTCCTGGTCTCGTTGCCCGAGCTCGACTTCTCGGTGGGCACCGCCACCTCGCCCGCCGACTCGACCGACCCCGCCGAGCTCTACCGCATTGCGGACGCGCGCCTCTACGAGAAGAAGGGCATCGTGCTCCGGTGAGCTCGACCATAGAAGAGGACTTCGAGCTCGAGCTGCGCTCGCTCCCCGGCGTGGTCAACGTGGGGATAGTGCACAGCGGGGAAGGCGACGTCGAGTCGGTGGTGCTGACCATCCGCAACCACGATCCCGAGATCGTGCGGGAGAGCGCCATTCAGGTCGCCAGCCTCTACTACCCCGACGCCGCCGTCATCTTGGAGGAGACGCGCACGGCGCGGGCCGACCGGGGCCGGGTCGCGCCGGCGGCCCGGATCGCCCTGGAGGTGGCCGAGTTCAACGAGGACGACGGGGTCAGCGAGGTGCGTCTGAGCTTCGCCGGCAGCGTCGGGGTCGGCCGGGCCGGGAGCGGGCCGCTGATCGGTGGGGCCGAGGCGACGCTCGACGCCCTGCGAGACCTCGGCAACGTCATCCCGTTCTACCTGATGGGGGTGACCAAGGTCGACACGATGATCGGGTGTTCGGTGATCGTCGCGTTGCGGTCGCTGGCGGCCAACGATGACCGGATGGGCATCGCCCTCGCCCATGACGACCTGCTAGCGGCGGCCAAGGCGACGCTCGACGCCCTGAACCGCTATCTCTCGATGGACCCCGGGCGCCAGCAGGGCACCGCCGGGGAGATCGAAGCCGGCGCCGGGGTGAGCCAACACCAGGTCGAGTAGGGCGGACCGCCCCCGCGCCCGCGACCGCGGCCCCCGTATACCGTGGGCCTATGGACCACGTTCGACTCGGCAACACCGGCCTACTCGTCTCGAAGCTGTGCCTCGGGACCATGACCTTCGGGTTGCAGTGCGACGAGACGACGTCCGCCGCCATCATGGATCGGGCCGCCGACGGTGGCATCACCTTCTTCGATACGGCCGACGTCTATCCGCTCGGCGGCGGGCTGTCCACCGTGGGCCGCACCGAGGAGATCGTGGGGGAGTGGCTCCGCGGCAAGCGGGAGAAGTTCGTGGTGGCGACCAAGTGCGTCGGGCGCACGGGCCCGGCCGCCTGGGAGCAGGGCAGCTCGCGCAAGCACGTCCTCGCTGCCGTCGAGGGCTCGTTGCGGCGCCTGGGCACCGACTACATCGATCTCTACCAGCTCCACGCGCCCGATCCCTCGACGCCGATCGACGAGACGTTGGGCGCCCTGGACGACCTCGTCCATGCGGGCAAGGTCCGCTACGTGGGCTGTTCCAACTTCCTGGCCTACCAGGTGGCACGGGCGCTCGGCCGGAGCGAGGCCCGCGGCCTCGTGCGCTTCGACTCGGTGCAACCGCGCTACAACCTGCTGTTCCGCCAGATCGAACGCGAGCTCCTCCCTCTCTGCGCCGAGGAGGGCCTCGGCGTCACTCCGTACAACCCGATCGCCGGCGGCCTGCTGTCGGGCAAGCACAACGCAGCGGGGCCCCCGACCGAGGGCACCCGTTTCACTCTCGGCAACGCCGCCGACAACTATCAGAACCGTTACTGGCACGACCAGGAGTTCGCCACGGTGGAGGAGCTGCGCAAAATCGCCGAACGCGAGGGGATCCCCCTCGTCACTCTCGCCGTCGCCTGGGTCCTGGCCCATCCGGCGGTGACGGCACCGATCATCGGGGCCAGCCGACCCGACCAGCTGGAGTCCAGCCTGGCGGCCGCGGAATTCACCATGTCCGTCGAGCTCAAGGACGAGCTCGACGGGGCGACCCGCCCGTACCGCCTGGGCGACGCCGCCCGCTGAAAGGAGACAGTCATGGGCATCATCCCTGCGTCGCACCGAGACCTTCTCGAGGCCCGGGTCGCCACGTTCGCCACCGTCGGGGTCGACGGCTACCCCCAGCTCTCCGAGGTGTGGTTCCTGGCCGAGGATGACACCATCCGGCTCTCCCTCAACAGCGCCCGACAGAAGACGAGGAACATCATCCGCCATCCGGCCTGCACCCTCTTCATCCTCGACCTGGCCAACACGTACCGCTACCTGGAGCTGCGGGCCGACGCGCTGGTCGAGCCCGACAACGACTACCGCCTCGCCGACAAGGTCGGGGCCAAATACGACAGCGACCTGCGCGCGCACGACCAACCCGGCCAGTCCCGCGTCGTCGTCACCCTCCACCCGCACAAGGTCAACGCGGTGAACATGGGCGGTTGAGAGTGAGCCCAGCCAGGCCGCGATCCCTCCCCGGCCTCAAGATCAAGCCCGCCTGGGCCCGTTGCGGTCCTTCTTCACGAACGCCTTGCCTTTGGCCACCGCCACCCTGCGGGCCCGGGCCATCTGCTGCGCGCTCGGTGGTTTCGAAGGTGCGACCCATTCCCACGAACCGGGTCCGCCTTCGAGGCGCCAGCCACCGTCGGTCTTGAGCTTGTGATGGGCCGGACACAAGCGGACGAGGTTCTCGAGCTCGCTCGGACCGTCGTGGCCGTAGTCGAGCTGCCAGTGGTCGCGTTCGAGGCCGATCCGATTGCCGCAGCCGGGAACGGCACAGACACGGTCTCGCACAATGAGCGCCATGTCGATGCAGTTGGCGATGACCCGGGTGCTCTTGGTCACGGTCTTGATGTCGAAGCCCTCCTTGACGAGATACTGGAACCCGCCTTCTGAGA
>Ga0182030_10012621_pt1 | contig 16897 bp, 16 predicted proteins | sample 812S3MmetaG_FD_121299 | JGI IMG/M metagenome (GOLD analysis project Ga0182030, IMG submission 121299) | Permafrost microbial communities from Stordalen Mire, Sweden - 812S3M metaG (Illumina Assembly) | ecosystem: Environmental > Terrestrial > Soil > Wetlands > Permafrost | place: Sweden...
ATCTCCGAAGAGCGCCAGCAGCAGATGGAGAAGCAAACCGCGCTGCTGGTCGACATGCTCGGCCAGAACACCGTGCTGACGCAGAGCGTCGAAGCGCTGTTGCGCCAGAACACCGAACTGACCGACAAGGTCAGAGCGCTGGCCGAGCGGATCGAGGCGATGACCGCCAAGGTGAGCGAGCGCGTTGGCCTGCCGGCCGGCGGCTAGGTCCGGCCGCGCGGCGCCCGCGCCGGAATCTTTGACTCGGCCGGCGTCTTGTCGGAAACAGGCGCATGGTTCCGACGGTCAAAATCTGCGGTCTGGCCACCGCGGCGACGCTCGAGGCGGCGCTCGACGCCGGCGCCGACATGGTCGGGCTGGTGTTCTTCGCCAGGAGCCCGCGCTTCGTCGGCCTCGACCATGCTCGCGAGCTCGCCGCCCAGGCGCGCGACCGCGCCCGCATCGTCGCGCTGACCGTCGACGCCGACGACGCTCTGCTGGCGGCGATCGCCCGCGTCGTCGGCCCCGACATGCTGCAATTGCATGGCCGCGAGACGCCGCAGCGGGTGGCGGCGATCAAGCAGGCGTTCGGCCTGCCGGCGATGAAGGCGATCGGCGTCTCCGAGGCGGCGGACTTCGACCGCGCGCGCGACTACGAGGGCGTCGCTGATGGACTGCTGATCGACGCCAAACCGCCGAAAGACGCCGTGCTGCCAGGCGGCAACGGCCGGCCGTTCGACTGGCGCCTGGCGCGCGGCTTCGCCCCCAAGGTTCCGTGGCTGCTGTCGGGCGGGCTCGACGCGGACAACGTCGGCGCGGCGATCGCGCTTTCGGGCGCGCTCGGCGTCGACGTCTCGTCGGGCGTCGAACGCGCGCCGGGCGTCAAGGACGAAAAGAAGATTGCGGCCTTCGCCGCCGCCGCGCGCGCCGCCTTCGCGCAGCGATACGAGGCAAGGAGCCCTGCGTGACCAAGATTGACAAGCCCAATTCGTTCCGCAACGGCCCTGACGAGCGCGGCCATTTCGGCATCTTCGGCGGCCGGTTCGTCGCCGAGACGCTGATGCCGCTGGTGCTGGCGCTGGAGGAGGCCTACGGCAAGGCCAAGGCCGATCCGGAATTCCATCGCGAGCTCGACGGCCTGCTCAAGCATTATGTCGGTCGGCCGAGCCCGCTCTATTTCGCCGAGCGGCTGACCGCCCATCTCGGCGGCGCGAAGATCTATTTCAAGCGCGAGGAGCTCAATCATACCGGCGCGCACAAGATCAACAACGTGCTCGGCCAGATCCTGCTGGCGCGGCGGATGGGCAAGACGCGCATCATCGCCGAGACCGGCGCCGGCCAGCACGGCGTCGCCACCGCCACCGCCTGCGCGCGCTTCGGACTGAAATGCGTCGTCTACATGGGCGCGGTCGACATCGAACGGCAGAAGCCCAACGTCTTCCGCATGAAGCTGCTCGGCGCGGAAGTGCGCCCGGTGCAGTCGGGCGCGCGCACGCTCAAGGACGCGATGAACGAGGCGCTGCGCGACTGGGTGACCAACGTCGCCGACACCTTCTATTGCATCGGCACTTGCGCCGGCCCGCATCCCTATCCGGCGATGGTGCGCGACTTCCAAAGCGTGATCGGTGACGAGACGCGCGTCCAGATGCAGGAGATGGAAGGCCGACTGCCCGACAGCCTGGTCGCATGCATCGGCGGCGGCTCCAACGCCATCGGCCTCTTTCATCCGTTCCTCGACGACGAGAGCGTCGAAATGTACGGGGTCGAGGCGGCGGGCCACGGCCTCGACGTGCCCGACGGTCATGCCGCATCGCTCGCCGGCGGCAGGCCCGGCGTGCTGCACGGCAACCGCACCTATCTACTGATGAACGAGGACGGCCAGATCAATGAGGGCCACTCGATCTCGGCCGGCCTCGACTATCCCGGCATCGGCCCCGAGCATGCGTGGCTGAAGGAAAGCGGCCGCGTCACCTATCTTTCCGCGACCGACAAGGAGACGCTGGTCGCGTTCCAGCTCTGCTCGCAGCTCGAAGGAATCATCCCGGCGCTCGAGCCGGCCCACGCGCTCGCCAAGGTGACGGAACTCGCGCCGAAGAAGCCCAGCGATCACCTGATGGTGGTCAACATCTCCGGCCGCGGCGACAAGGACATTTTCGCCGTCGCCGACCATCTCGGCGGGATGTAGCCTCGGGCGACGCAAACCGGGGGGGACGCCGATGGACGCCGAAATGGTGACGACCGCGCTCGAGCTGCCCGGCTGGCGCATCGTCCGCAACGTCGGGGTGGCGCGCGGCATCGTCGTGCGCTCGCGCTCGCTGGTCGGCAATTTCGCCGGCGGACTGCAGACTTTGTTCGGCGGCGCCAACTCGGTCTACACCAACCTCTGCGAGCAGACTCGCACCGAGTCCTACCGCATGATGTGCGCCCACGCCGAGGCCAACGGCGCCAATGCGATCGTCGCCATGCGCGACGACGCCAACGAGATCCTCAGCGGCGTCACCGAGGTCATCTGCTACGGGGCGGCGGTGGTTGCGGAGCCGGCGCGATGAGCCTCGCGGCGATCCTCGCCTTCGGCCTGTTCATCCTCGGCGTCGCCGGCGGACCGGCGCAGCTTTGGCTGCAGGTCTGGTCGACCGACGTTTTCACCAAGCTGGCGATCACCGACGGCGCGCTGATCGTCGTCGCTCTGGCGTGGCATTTCGTCGCAGGAGAGCGGCGCGCCAGCGAACGCCTGAGCAAGGACAGGCGGCTCGACTGAGCGCCGGGCTCACGCCTCTTTGCCGGCGACGCCCGCCTCGGCGAAGGTCGCCATGCCGTTGTGGCAGGCGACCGCCGCCTTGACGATCGCGACCGCCAGCGCCGCGCCCGAGCCCTCGCCGAGCCGCATGCCGAGATCGATGAGCGGCCGTTTGCCGAGCCGGCGCAGGACTTCGGCGTGGGCGCCTTCCGCCGAGACGTGCGCGGCGAGGCAATGATCGAGCGCGCGATCGTCGAGCGCTTGGAGGACGGCCGCCGCGGCGCAGACGACGAAACCGTCCAGCAGCACCGGCACGCGCTGGATGCGCGCGGCGAGAATCGCGCCGGCGATCGCCGCGATCTCGCGCCCGCCGAGGCGGCGCAAGACCTCGAGCGGATCGCCGAGATGCTCGCGATGAAGCGCAATCGCCGCGCGCACCGCTTCCGCCTTTCGCCGCAGTCCGGCGTCGTCGACGCCGGCGCCGCGGCCGACCCAATCCTCCGCCGCGCCGCCGTATAGCCCGCAATAGATTGCGGCGGCGGCGGTGGTGTTGCCGATGCCCATTTCCCCGAGACAGAGCAGATCGGGTTGGGCGGCGAGCGCCTCCATGCCGAACGCCATCGTCGCCGCGCAGGCCTTTTCGTCGAGCGCCGGCTCGCGCGTGATGTCGCCGGTCGGCCGTTCGAGCGCGAGTTCGAACACCCGCAGCGAAATATCGAAGGTCTTGCAGATCTGGTTGATCGCCGCGCCGCCGGCGGCGAAATTGGCCACCATCGCCTGGGTGACCGAGGCGGGATAGGCCGAGACGCCCTGGGCGACGACGCCGTGATTGCCGGCGAACACCGCCACCAGCGGCGCGTCGACGTGCGGCGCCCCGCCCTGCCAGCCGGCGAGCCACTTGGCGATGTCTTCGAGCCGGCCGAGCGATCCGGCGGGCTTGGTCAACTCCACCTGGCGCGCGCACGCCGCGTCGAACGCGGCAGCGTCGGGTTCCGGCATCGCCCTGACCAGCGCGCGAATATCGTCGAAGGGCCTCAGCGGCGCGTTCATCTTCACTCTCCGGGGGCGGCCGACGTCCGAAGCGACGAACGCCGGCCGCGGACCATAACGCGGCCGAACTTGGGGAGGAAGATGACGACGTCGCCGATCAGGATCAAAGGCGCTCCGATCAGCGCCCAGCGGCTCCACTGGTAGTTTTCGAGCAGCCAGGAGAAGCCGAGCGCGATCGCCGGCGACATCACGGTCGTGTAGGCGGCGCGCTCGGGGCCGATTCGGGCGACGAGCGCGAGATAGGCGAGGAAGCCGAGCACCGAACCGATCGCCGCCAGATAGAGCAGCGCGCCGAGATAGACCGGCTCGGTCGACGGCGCGAAGCTGAGGCCGCGCGCGGCGACGACGACGGCGAGCATCGCCGTTCCCCAGGTCATCGCGCGGGCGACCGCGTTGGCCAGGTCGCCCGCCGCCGCGGCGGCGGGCCGCGAGGCGAGATTGCCGAGCGAGAAGCAATAGGTCCCGCCGACGGCCAGGACGAGGCCGAGCGCCGAGCCGCCGCCGACGGTCGCGCCGAGTTGGTCGGCGAACAGGCAGGCGACGCCGGCGACGCCGATCAACGCGCCGGCGATCGTGCGCGCGCTCGGCCGCACGCGGTTGAACAGCCACTGGTTGAAGACATTAAACGCCGCAGCCATGGCGAACATGACCGACACGACGCCGCTCGCGACGAAGCGCTCGGCGTTGTAGAAAAACAGGAAATTGGCGAAGAACAGCACGAAGCCGAGCGCCGCGAACCACAGATGGGCCCTGAGCGCGACCCGCTTCAGCCGACCGGTGGCGGCCAAGCCGATCCACAGGATCGCCGAAGCGACGAGAAAGCGCCAGAAGATCGAAGTTTCGGGCGGAACCGCGCCGAGTTCGAGCCGCATGGCGTACCAAGTCAGGCCCCAGACGAAGACGACGACCGTGAAGAGCAGCGCGTTCAAGTCTCACCTCGGCGGCCGCGGCGGCGTTTGCGAATGGACAGGGCGAGGATCCGCGCCCGACGACCGAACCGCCGCGACTCGGCGCCCCGATTTCCTCCGTTTGCGCGCGCTCCGGCCTCGGCGCCGGACGCGCCAATCCGCGCGGGACGATCGGCCTCGGCCTATTGCGCAGCGCAATCGCGCGTTCTACATGGATTCCAGCGATCTGTCGTCGGCGTCTGCCGCGTTTTCGCCTGTCGCTGATCCTGGCGGGCGGGTGAGCGGTTTAGAAGGGCAGCCGGCGACTGGCGGGGGGATGATCCGTGGCCGATGCGACGGGACCCAAGCGACGGCGAACCGCGAGATGGGCGGCTAGCGGCGAGCGCGACGAAACGGGCGAAAGCGGGGTCGCGCCGAAACGAAACGTTAACGATTCCCTCGCCGCGGCGCTCGGGTGCGAGATCATCGCCGGCGTCCATCCGCCTGGTTCGCGCCTGCCGAACGAAGCCAGTCTGCTGGTGCGTTTCGGGGTGTCGCGGCCGACGCTGCGCGAGGCTTTCCGCGCGCTCGAAGCGAAGGGCTTGATCGTTTCGCGCCAGAAGGTCGGCACGCTGGTCAGGCCGAAGGCCGACTGGCACATGCTCGACGCCGACTTCCTCGCCTGGCACATGCAGGCGGCGCCCACCGAGGCGTTCGTCAACGACGTCTTCCAGCTCAGGCGCATTTTCGAGCCGCAGGCGGCCGGACTCGCAGCCGAGAGCCGCGACGCGGCGGCGCTCGGACGCATCGAGGCCGCCTACGCCGACATGGAGGCGCACAAGTCGGGCGACTCCGAGCTGATCGCCGCCGACGTCCGCTTCCACAAGGAAATCCTCCAGGCGAGCGGCAACCGCCTGCTCGGCGCGCTCGGCAGCCTGATCGAGATGGCGCTCGTCGGAACGTTCAAGATGGGCTGGCGCAGCCTGGCGATCAAGGACGACCGCCTGCATCAGCATCGCGACGTCATGGCGGCGATCGCCGCCAAGCGCCCCGAGACGGCCCGCGCGGCGATGGCCAAGCTGTTGCAGGAATCGGCCGACGACGTCCGCCGCGCGCTCGTCGACGACCGCACGTCGGCCCCGGTTTCGACCGCTCCCGCCCGCGTCTAACGTCTGGCGCCGCGGCTGTGGTAAAAGACGGTCATGCCCTCTTGGCTCGCTGTCATCTTTATCTTCTTCGCGCTGATCGCCGCCGCCTTCTTCGCCGGCGCCGAGACCGCGCTCACCGCAGCTTCGCGCGCCCGATTGCGCGCGCTGGAGACCGCTGGCGACGCGCGCGCCGCGCTGGTCGCGCGGCTGGTCGCGACCCGCAGCCGACTCATCAGCGCGATGCTGCTCGGCGGTCAGCTCGTCACCATCGGCGCCTCGGCGCTCGCCACCAACCAGTTGGTGTCGACGCTCGGCGAGCGCGGAGTCGTCTACGCCACCGGGATCATGACAGCCCTGATCGTCGTCTTCGGCGAAGTGCTGCCGAAAACGATCGCCATCGCCTATCCAGACCGGGTCTCGCTGCTGATCGCCCCGGCGGTTTCGTTCTTCGTCACCGTGTTCGGTCCGATCGTCAGCGCGGTCGAAGCGCTCGTGCGCGTCATGCTGCGCCTGTTCGGCGTCAACCTGACGATCCGATCGAGCGTCTCCGTCTACGACGAGCTGCGCGGCGCGGTCGACATCCTCCACAGCGAAGGCGGCGTCGCGCGTGACGAGCGCGACATGTTCGGCGGCCTGCTCGAACTCTCCGAGGTGACCGTCGCCGACGTCATGGTCCACCGCACCAATATGCGCACCCTCGACGCCGATCTGCCGCCCGACGAACTCGTGCGCGAGGCCCTCGCCTCGCCCTACACCCGCCTGCCGCTGTGGCGCGGCGAGCCCGACAACATCATCGGCGTGCTGCACGCCAAGGACCTGTTCCGCGCCTATGCCGCCGCCGGCGGCGCCGCGAGCCGGATCGACGCGGCCAAGATCGCGCTCGAGCCATGGTTCGTGCCGGAGGCGACGACGCTCAGCGACCAGTTGAAGGCGTTCCTCGGCCGCAAGATCCATTCGGCGCTGGTGGTCGACGAATACGGGGTGGTGCTCGGGCTGCTGACGCTCGAGGACATCATCGAGGAGATCGTCGGCGACATCAAAGACGAGCACGACGTCCTGGCGCAGGGCGTGCGCCAGCAGGCCGACGGCTCGCTGATCGTCGACGGTTCGGTGACGATCCGCGACCTCAATCGCGCAATGGAGTGGAACCTGCCCGACGACGAAGCGGCGACGGTCGCCGGGCTGGTGATCCACGAGGCGCGGGCGATTCCCGAGCCGAAGCAGACCTTCAGCTTCCACGGCCTGCGTTTCGAAGTGCTGCGCCGGCAGAAGAACCGTATCGCCACTCTGCGCATCATCCCGCTGACGCCGCGCGAAGGCGGGCCGCCAAAGGCCGAGGCGCCGCCGCCGCCGGGCGGGGTGTGAGCCGCCCGTCCGCCCTGTGGCGCAAGACGCGGCGCGCCGGAGATCGCGGCGGCCAAACAAGGCGCTGACGCGCCGCGCTGCCCCCCGAACGCTGTCGACGCAGCGCCGACGCGCCGATCGGTTTCGCCTTCGCCCGCAGGCGCGAAAAAGGGCGCCGCGTTGCCGGCGCCGTCGCCAACGCCTATATAGGCGCCCGAACGGCGCAAAATGACCGCGCCTAGACGAGGTCGCATGTCCTGGAACAATCAAGGCGGCGGACCCTGGCGTTCGCCGGGGCAAGGGCCTTGGGGCCAGGGGCCGGGCGGGGCGCAGCAGCCGCCAAGCGATTTCGAGGAGTGGCTGCGCCGCCTGCAGGAGGGCCTGCGCGGCCTGACGCCAGGAGGCGGCCGAGGCGGCGGCGCGGGAGGCGGCGGCAGCCCCGCGCGACTCATCCTCCTCGTCGCGCTGATTGCGCTGGTGGCGTGGTTCGCGCTCGGATCGTTCTACACGGTCCAGCCCAACGAAGTCGGCCTCAACCTCGTCTTCGGCCGCTACACCGGCAAGACCGCTGCCGGCCTCAACACCAACTGGCCGTGGCCGATCGGCACGGTGATCAAGGTTCCGGTGTTCGACCAGCAGATCACCGAAGTCGGTTACAGCAGCGAGACCGGCGGCGGCGACATCCTCGCCGAGAGCCAGATGCTGACCGGCGATCAGAACATCGTCAACGTCCACTCTCGCGTCATCTGGCAGATCGACCCCGCCCATCCCGAGGACTTCGTCTTCAACATCCTCAACCCGCGCGAGACGGTCAAAGCGGTCGCTGAGAGCGTCACGCGCGAAGTGGTCGGCCTGAAGACGATCGACGGCGTCCTCACCACCGACCGCACGTCGATGGAGCCCGACATTCAAAAGCGGATGCAATCCGTGCTGAACGATTATCACGCTGGCGTGATGGTGCTGCAGGTGCAGTTGCAGTCGGTCGACGTGCCGGCGCAGGTCGTCTCGGCCTATCGCGACCTCACCGCCGCGCCGCAGGACAAGCAGCGCGCGATCAACGACGCCTACTCCTACGCCAACAAAGTCGTCCCCGAGGCGAAGGGCGCGGCCTCGCGCATCCTCAATGATGCGGAAGCCTACAAGAGCCAGACGATCCTCGACGCGCAAGGCCAGACGCAGCGCTATAATTACATCTCCGCCCAATACAAGCTTGCCCCCGGCGTGACGCGCGAACGCATGTATCTCGAGACGATGGAGCGCGTGCTCGGCGGCATGAGCAAGACGATCCTCGACGCGCCCGGCGCGAGTCCGCCGGTGCCCTACCTGGCGCTCGAACCGTCGACCGAAAAACCGGCGGGAGCGCCGAAATGAGGAATCCGTTCAGCAGCCTGGGGATCCTGATCGCCGTCGTCCTGGCGATCATCGTCGCCAGCGCCACGTTCTTCACCGTCGATCCGACCGAGCAGGCGCTGGTGCTGCGCTTCGGCCAGCCGGTCGGCGACCTCGTCAGCGAACCGGGCCTGCACGTCAAAGTCCCGTTCGTCGACTCGGTCGTCTACATCGACAAGCGCATTCTCGCCCTCGACAATCCGCGCCAGGAGGTGCTGGTCGCCGAGAATTTGCGCCTCGACGTCGACGCCTTCGTCCGCTATCGCATCGACGATCCGCTGGGCTTCTACCGCACGGTGCTGACCGTGCAGGGCGCCAATGCGCAGCTCAGCGGCATGCTGAACTCGGCGCTGCGCAACACCCTGTCCGACGCCTCGGTCGCCGACATCGTGCGCAACAAGCGCGAGACGCTGATGGGCGATATCCGCGACACGGTGAAGAAGGGCGCCGAGCGCTTCGGCATCGACGTCGTCGACGTCCGCATCAAGCGCGCCGACCTCGTCCCCGAGAATTCCGACGCGGTGTTCCGCAGCATGCAGGCCGAACGGCAGTTGCGCGCCGCCAAGATCCGCGCCGAGGGCGTGCAGGAAAGCCAGAGCATCACCTCCAAGGCCGACCGCGACGTCATCGTCGTCAAGGCCCAGGCGCAGCAGCAGGCCGAGCAGATTCGCGGCGAAGGCGACGCCCAACGCAACAAAACCTTCGCCGACGCCTATGGCGCCGACCCCGAGTTCTTCGCGTTCTACCGCTCGATGCAGGCCTATGACACGGCCTTCAAGAGCGACACGCGGGCGATCCTCAGCCCGAAATCGGATTTCTTCCGCTATTTCAGCAATCCGGTCCCCGCCGCGGTCCCCTCCACAGTCCCCGCCCCGGCCCCGACGCCGGCCGCCCAGTAGGCGCGCAGCGCCGCGTTGCCGACACGATTGCCGGGCAGGTTCCGGTTCGCCGCCCTGAGCCCGGCCGGTGAGGAGAGACCACGCCATGCGATTTGACCTTGCGACGAAGCCGAAGAGCCGCGCGCGCCGCGCCCCGCTCGCCGCCGCGGCGGCGATCGCGGTCGTCGCCTCGGCCCTCCTCGCCGGGAACGCGCCGGCCCTCGCCCAGGCCAAGCCGACCAACCTCGCCGATCTGGTCGACAATGTCGCCGCCGCGGTGGTCAATATCTCGGCGACCCAGACCATCGACGACAAGACCGAAGCGCAGGACATCCCCGACCTGCCCAAAGGCACGCCGTTCGACGACATGTTCGAACAGTTTTTCAAGAACCGCGGCTTCAACAGCGTGCCGCGGCCGCACAAGTCGGCGTCGCTCGGCTCGGGCTTCGTCATCGACCCGAGCGGCATCGTCATCACCAACAATCACGTCATCGGCGACGCCAACGACATCGTCGTCATCTTCACCGACGGCCGCAAGCTCAAGGCGACGATCGTCGGCAAGGACCCGAAGGTCGACGTCGCGGTGCTGAAGGTCGAGGGCGACAAGCCGTTCAAGACGGTGAAGTTCGGCGACAGCGACAAGGCGCGGGTCGGCGACGGCGTGATGGCGGTCGGCAATCCGTTCGGCCTGGGCGAGACGGTCACCGCCGGCATCATCTCGGCGCGCAATCGCAACATCGATTCCGGCCCCTACGACGACTTCCTGCAGACCGACGCGTCGATCAACAAGGGCAACTCCGGCGGCCCGTTGTTCAACATGCAGGGCGAGGTCATCGGCATCAACACCGCGATCCTGTCGCCGTCGGGCGGCTCGATCGGCATCGGCTTCGCCACGCCGTCGGCGAGCGTGATTCCCGTGATCGACCAGCTCGAGAAATTCCACGAGACGCGGCGCGGCTGGCTCGGCGTGCGCATCCAGCCGGTCGACGACTCGATCGCCGAGAGCCTCGGCCTGGGAACCGCGCGCGGCGCACTGGTCGCCGGCGTCGACGAAAAGGGCCCTGCCAAGCCCGCCGGCCTGCAACCCGGCGACGTGATCGTCAAGTTCGACGGCAAGGACATCAAGGAGTCGCGCGACCTGCCGCGTCTCGTCGCCGAGATGCCGGTCGGCCAACAGGTCGACGTCGTCGTCATCCGCAAGGGCCAGGAGGTCACCAAACAGGTGACGCTCGGCCGACTCGAGGACGGCGAGAAGACGGCGGAGGCGAGCGTCGAGCCGACCGACGACAGCGCCGGCAAGTCGGCGACGCTGTCGGCCCTCGGCCTGAAGCTCGCGCCGATCGACGACGCGGCGCGCAAGACCTTCACGCTCAAGGACAGCCTGAAGGGCGTGGTCATCGCCGACGTCGCGCCGGGCTCGACCGCAAACGAAAAGGGCCTGCACGCCGGCGAAGTGATCGAGGAAGTCAACCAGCAGGCGGTCGAGACGCCCGCCGACGTCGCCAAGGCGATCGCGGCGCTCAAGGCGGCCGGCAAGAAGCTGGCGCTGCTGCTGGTCTCCAACGGCGCCGGCGACGCTCACTTCGTCACACTGTCGCTGGACTGACCGGGAGGGCCCCTCCCCGCTCGCGGCAGGGCTTCTTCACCCTTCTCCCGTTCGGGAGAAGGGCCGGAGACGAGGGCGCCTGGATGGCAAAGGGGCCGGCGACGTAGCTTCATGGGCGAACGTCGCCGCTCCGAGAGGCCCCCGCCGGCGCCCGCCCGGCTCCTCGGCCTGACACGCGCTCGGCCCCGCTTTCGCGCTCGTCCCGGCCTCGGCGGTCGACGACGCGGCGCGCCTATATCCGCTGCAACGTCTGGGCTCCGCCGACGTCGACGTGCTGGTCAGCCGACCGGCGAGCCGGGCGGAGCGCGCCACGGCTGCGAAGCGACTCTGACGCTCAAATCCAGCGCGCCGCCGAAGGAACCGGCGAAGGCGACGGGGCAGGCGTGAGCGAGGCGGCCAAGGCCAACCCTCGCTGTCATCCCCGCGCAAGCGGGATCCAGCGCGCTCGCCGCCGCGCACTCGACAGGCGCTGGACCCCCCGCGTTCGCGGGGGTGACAGATTCGGAAGATCCCTTCGCCTTCGCTTGAGCAAAGCATCCGCGAACGCCAATTGCCTGCCACTACATATTTGTAGTAACATATTTGCATGACGACGCGGTTCGCGTGGGACCCGGTCAAAGCGGCCGCCAATCTGCGCAAGCATGGGGTGAGCTTCGAGATCGCCATACGGGCGTTCGCCGACCCTTTCGCGCTCACCGAACAGGACCGCATCGAAGACGGAGAAGCGCGCTGGCAAACCCTTGGCATGGTCGAAGGGCGCGTGCTGCTGCTCGTTGCGCACACATTCAGGGACGAAGACGAGGACGGCGAGGCGATCGAGGTCGTTCGCATCATTTCGGCCCGCGCGGCCGACCGAAGGGAGAGGAGACGCTATGAGCAAGAAGCTCGTTAGACGCGATGTCGATCTCGCCCGCCTGCCTCCCCTGACCGAGAAGCAGAAGACCGAGCTGACGGCGCTCGCCGCGCGGTCCGACGCAGATATCGACTACAGCGAGATTCCGCCGCTGACGGCGAAGTTCTGGGCCGACGCCGCGCGCGGCCGCTTCTACAAGCCGATCAAGACCTCGACCACATTGCGCATCGACGCCGACGTGCTGGCCTGGTTGCGCGCGCAAGGCAAAGGCTACCAATCCCGCATCAACGCCATCCTACGACGGGAGATGCTGGCGGCGACCCAGAGCGAAGTCGGCGGGATTCGCGAGGATGGGCGGCGCGGAGAGAAAGCGCCGGGCGTCGATCAGCGGCGACGCGACAAGGGCGGCGAGATCGGCGGCAAGCGCCGCGCCGCGCGCGTCGGGGCTTCGCACAAGCGTTAAGGCGAATATTCGGCGCCCTTCAGCTGCGCAGATGCGTTGACGTCATCGCGAGCAAAGCGAAGCGATCCAGACTCGGGGGATCGCGGCGGCGGCTTAGTCTGGATCGCGTCGCTATCGCTCGCGATGACGAACGCCCGATCCTGAGACTCTCAATCGAGTTCCGCCTCACTGATCAGAACACGAGAGCGCCCGCCGCGTCAGTTGGCAGGGAGCGCCGCCGACCTCATGGAGGCCTCTTCTTTCCGAAGTCTCGAGGCTGTCAATGGCGCGCATTTGCGCGCCGCCTCCGGCGGTCGCAGACCATTGACAGCCTCGAGACTTCGGAAGTTCTTGCATCCATGAGGTCGACGGCGCGGTGAGTCGGCGGGCACGCTCGAACTGGGCGCCGCGCCGAAGGGTCGTGGATTAAGTGCATTTGGCAAGCTGTCACCCTTGTGCCGCCCCAAAGTTCGCAGAACAGCTTGGGATTCCCCGATTCTCACGGGGCCGGGACTTTCTTTCTTGACGCGAGCGATTTCGCCAAGTCTTGGCATCCCCCTTGCGCGGCGATTGCTCGAACACCATCTTTTCGGACCAACAGCGCCGCTTCACCCCTAAGGAAGACTGTGATGGCTATAACGATGACGGGAGTTACCAACAAAACTGAGGATTATAAGGGGTTCACAATATCTTGGCAGGAGCCGCCTATCACCAGTGCCAAGTGGACGGCCAATGTCGCGACTGATTCGCCTCGCCTGTTTGCCATGATGGGGCGCAATGGGGCTAAAGTCATAGACGGGCGCACCGGCGACGAAATGATCGCCGAGGCGAAAAAATAGGCTATCCGGAATCGGCCGTTGAAATTTGACGGCATCCAACGATTCCGATTCGCGAGTCCAGTGTGGGAAGGGGCTGAAGTTGATCGGCGCGCCGTTATTGCTGGATTGATTCCGGCTGGCCGCGGACCCAAATTTTGCAATTAGCTGGTCACAAGTGGACGAATATGTCTATGCGGCTTCTGACGATAATATAAGTCCGAATTGACACCTGCTTTCAGATATTGCGCGCTCGAACTCCTTGATGTCTCCACTATGTTCGACAAATATTTCGCCTGACGCGTTGTTGCGATGATGTTCAATTGGTGTTACATCGAAGAGTCTGCCTTCTGGACTCCTAACGACCCAATGAAAACAGAAGTGATCACCTCCGTTACGGATCCAGCCTGGCACTCGCACATAATGTGGAAACCGTTTAGTCCATTTTTGAGTATTCAGGGCGCATTGACCAATCTGTAGGTCAAGCTCGATTTTCCATTCATCTAAATCGTCAGCCATCGGAACTATATGAGCGTCTTTGAGGCGCAGTGACATGCGTTGCTGATATTGTTCCAAATTCCATGCGGAAGTCATCGGTCTTTGAGCGCAGCGTCGCGCTCCTCGCGCTCGAAGATTTCGACCAGGGCCTCAATGCTCGGCCCGTACTCGAAGCCGTCGGCGTCGCGATCGCACGCATCGTCGGGCAACGCCGTCAGGAAATGGGCGACGCTTGGATCGAAGCGCTCATGCGGCTTGATCGATGTGCGGCGCGCGCGGGCTTCCTTGTCGTATAGCATGCGGGCTCTCATGACTTCAAAGCTGTAGCCCCTCCCGTTGCGCTGAAGGAGACGGATCAGGCCGTTCGCGCACTCAGTGTAGCCGTTTGTGATCGGATGGTCGAAATAATTCAGAATCTGCGGCTTCCAGTTGTCGTACGCCGTCGTCAATTCATTGAAGGCGAACGCCAGTTCCGGCGGAATATGTTGAAGGCACCGACCAAAGGACTGTTCGGCCTCATAGCGACTCGGGGCACTGTAGGAGGAGGAGAACAGCTCCTTGATCCGATAGGCGCGGCGAAGGTCGCGGAACCGCGACAGCCAGGCGTTGACGCGGTCGGTCTCCTCCGCCGACAAGTCTTGCGATCGCTTCGCAAGCAGGAAGCGGACGTCCTTCAGTTCGATCCGTTCCTGCTTGGTCCGGCTTCGGCCGACCCGCTTGCGGATAATGTCGAGGCCGTTGTTGGCCATCCGGACGACATGGAACTTGTCGACCACGACCGGCCGCTCCGGAAAGAACTCCTTCGCGATGTCGTGGTACGGGCGCCACATGTCGGCGACCACGGCGCGGACGTTTCGCTTGTTCGGCAGCGCCGTGAAATAGGGGCGCAGATCGTCCTTGCGCCGGTTCGGCAGGATGTCGAACAGCTTGTGCTCGGCGACGTTGGTCAGGACGCAGCGGGGCATCCTCTGAGTGAGATGGATCTCATCGATCCCGAGGATTTCCGGCGTTGAGAAGCTGACCTTTTCCTGCTGGAGCTTGTACCAGTCTCGGAACACTCCGCGGACGGTGCCCTCGTCAATGCCGAGTTCGCGGGCGACTTCCATATTGGTCGTCGTCAGGCACTTGCGGGCGATGTACTCGACCATGCGCGCCGTCATGTGCCGGTTGCCGTCCAGCGATTCGACCGGCTGGTAGAAGGTCTGCTTGCAGTACATGCAGCGATAGCGCTGGCGGTCGATGACGAGCGTCACCGGCTTGCCGCCGAGCGTCGTGTCGCGAAACCGCTGCTCGTCGGTGCCGTACTTGTGGATGGCGGTTCGGTTTTCCTTGAGGCGATCGCATTTTCTCAGACAGCCGGCGGCGGCGCGCGTTTCGCGAGCATGAATGGTGACTCCGGTCGCGTCGTCTTCCCGACTGACGACCGCCAAGCCGGCGAGGCCGAGCCAGTCGGTCTCCGACGGCACCTGAAAGTTCATTGTGCCCCGCGCCCCACCTGGAAATTTTTTGAAAATCGGATATAATGACCTTTCCCCAACAGTCAATTCCGATTTACGCAATTTCTCTTAAGGGCGCGCTAACGCGCGTTTCAACGGCGGATTCCGAGAAGCCAAAAAATATATCGACGGTCTGCTGAGCACCGGCGGTTTATTGTGATCTTAGGTCAACTATTCCGCAAGCCGGGCGTTTCGACATAGAACGGCAAGCGCGGCGTGTCGATGTCCGGCGCGTCGGCGAATTGTGCAACCAACGTCATCAGCAATTCCTTGTCGTTGATGTATCTTTTGAAGATCGCCGCCGCGAACCCAAACGTGAATTCGGACAGGTCCGCGGCAATCGGCGCTAACTCACCAAGAAGTTTTTCATGCGCGACATTCACGTCCGTCTCGTTCAGCGCCTGCGTTACGGCATGCACCATCACGTAATCCGAAACAAAGAAAAACGTGTTTAGAAGCGCCTTATTGAAAAAGACGCTCCAATCGGTTTCTTCACTGTCTTTGTTCTTGGTCGCCATCCGGAACGCGGCTTCCATTTGCTCCATCGTCGGATGATGGAACGCGAAGTTGTTTCGAATTGTCGCAAGCGGGTTTGATGCACCGAACCGCTTTTTGAGCCTTTCTAATCCCGCCCGTCCGTTTGCATCGAGCAGCGGTAGGTACTCTTTTCCCACCTTGCTTTTCAAGAAACCTCTTTCGACCAATACCCATGCCTCACGCATGGCGCCGATGGTGAGACGCACAAAAATCTGAGTCTGTGCGCCGCTCACCCGTTGTTCAACGGGATGCTCCGGCGTGTGATTCGTTGCGATTATGACCAATTTCCACAGCGCATTGACCTGATTCGAGGCGTAGCCGAGCAACAAGAATAAGCTCCGTTCCTCGGGCGTCATCTTCGCCAAAATTTCCTTGGTCATCGGCAATCGCAAAACATCAAGCATCGGCTTTGTCCTGGCAGATCGCTTAGCGAACTTCGCTGAAATCCATTCCCATGCACGCCTTACGCACAACCTCACGCCCATGAGGCAGCGACATGCGCCTTCACACAAAATCGCCCAACCCGATTCGGCCATGATGGATTATACGTCGTGACACCGTATGACGCGAATTGCCCGATTGGACCGCGCCCCAGAAGCGAGGCGTCCTAAACGACCGATGCATAAAGCGCGTAATGTAATTGTAATTTTGACGCCGCCCCACGCAATCCCGATCGACCTCCCCCCTCGTCATCCGCCCACTTTTCGGCGCCTATCCCGCTGAAATCCCTCGCCCGCGTTCCAAACCCGCCGCCCCCTCAAAACAAAAAATACCTCTGCGCCATCGGCAACTTGTCGGCGGGCTCGCAGACCAGCAGCACGCCGTCGGCGGTGACCGCGTAGGTCTCCGGATCGACCGTGATCTTCGGTGTTGCGTCGTTATGGATCAGGCTCTTCTTGCCGATCTTGCCGCGCGTGTTCTCGACCGGGACCAGGCGCTTGGCGACCTTGAGCTTGCGCGCCAGGCCCTTCTCGATGGACTCGCCCGATACGAAGGTCAGCGACGTGCCCGTCCGCGCGCGGCCGAAACTCCCGAACATCGGCCGATAGTGGATCGGCTGCGGCGTCGGGATCGAGGCGTTGGGGTCGCCCATCTGGGCGCAGGCGATCGCGCCGCCCTTGATCACCAGGTCGGGCTTCACGCCGAAGAACGCCGGCGTCCACAACACCAGATCGGCGAGCTTGCCCTTCTCGACCGAGCCGATGTGCTTCGACACGCCATGGGCGATGGCGGGATTG
>Ga0182030_10012622_pt1 | contig 16897 bp, 9 predicted proteins | sample 812S3MmetaG_FD_121299 | JGI IMG/M metagenome (GOLD analysis project Ga0182030, IMG submission 121299) | Permafrost microbial communities from Stordalen Mire, Sweden - 812S3M metaG (Illumina Assembly) | ecosystem: Environmental > Terrestrial > Soil > Wetlands > Permafrost | place: Sweden...
CTGCGTTTCGTGCGAAGCGATGTCGCCGATGGTCACGCACGACATGGCAAGCACATCCATCTTCCCGCTGCTCTTCGACAGAAAGAAATCAGAGATGCACAGCCCTCGGCCTTCCCGCTGTCGTGGAAAGGTGAAGCGCAACGCCTCTGCTGGAATCGTGTCACCTTGCTTCCATCCCTCGGGCAACTCATAGACGACGACGTCGTTACCGTCGCCCTGCGCTCCGAAGTAGCCGTAGACGACCTTGGGCTCGAACCACCCCGCCGCGATCACTTCCTCTTCCAGGTCCTTCAGGATCGGCCGATATTTCGTCTCCACCAGCCGGCCGTAGTCTTCCTGCGACGCTGTCTTCAGCTGCCACTGGTTCTTGAACAGCGCGGTCTCGTTGATGTACTGGAAGATCTCGCGCAAATCGAAATCTTTCGGCTTCAGCACGCGCACGCCCCAGAACGGCGGCTGCGGGATATTCGGAGCGGGCGCGATCTCAATGTTAGGTGTAGTTCCGCCGCCATTCCCGGCGCCAGCGACCGCGGCGCGCGCGAACTCCTTCACCACCTTGCCTTCGGCGATGCGCTTCTCCCGCGCGCCATTGGGCGACGAAAGATCTTCCATCAGGTGCAGTCCGGCGAAGGCGTCGTCGGCGTAGAAGATGCCGCCGTTGTACTCGCGGCGCAGATCGTCCTCGACATACTTGCGCGTCAGCGCTGCGCCGCCGCAGATCACCGGAAATTCCAGCTTCTGATGGTGCAGGTCCTGCACCACGTACTTCATCTCCAGCGTCGACTTCACCAGCAGCCCACTGAGCCCGATGGCATCGGCCTTCTCGGCGATCGCCGCGTTGATGATCGCGTCCGACGGCTGCTTGATGCCGAGGTTCACTACGCGATAGCCGTTGTTGGTGAGGATGATGTCCACCAGGTTCTTGCCGATATCGTGGACATCGCCCTTCACCGTCGCCAGCACGATGGTTCCCTTCTGGCTGCCTTCTTTCTTCTCCATCTTCGGCTCGAGATACGCGACGGCGGCTTTCATCACGCCAGCCGAGTCGAGCACCGACGGCAACTGCATCTTGCGCGCGCCGAACAGGTCGCCGACCGTCCTCATGCCGTCGAGCAGGATGTTGTTAATCAGTTCGAGCGGCGTGTAATTGACCAGCGCTTCTTCCAGAATCTCGTGCAGCGACTTCTTGTTCGCGCCATCGCCGACACTTTTTTCGCCGTTGATGATCGCCCACTTCAGCTTGTCTTCTACCGACAGCGTGTCGACGTGCGCCGTCGTCTGCTCTTCTTTGCCCTTGGTTCCGGCAAAGTGATTCATGTATACCTGGAGGGGATCGCCATTGGACTGATCGTAGAAAATCAGCTTGCGTGCCAGATCAACTTCCGCCTCGGGAATCTTGTACAGCGGGTAAATTTTGCTGTAGTTCACGATGGCCATGTCGAGGCCGTGGTCCACCGCTTCGTGCATGAAGACGCTGTTCAGAATGCGCCGCGAATAGACATTCAGCCCGAACGAAATGTTGCTGACGCCGAGAATGGTCTTCACCTCGGGCAGCTCCTGCTTGATCGCTTTCACGGCTTTTAGCGTTTCGATGCCTGCGGTGCGATAGTCTTCCTGACCGGTTGAGATCGGCAGGGTCAGCGCGTCGAAGATCAGGTCGCAGGGACGAATGCCGTACTTGTTCACCGCCAGATCGAAGATGCGTTTGGCGATGGCCAGCTTCTTTTGCCAGGTCAGCGCCATGCCGTCTTCGTCGATGGTCAGCGCGATCACCGCCGCGCCGTAGCGTTTCGCCATCGGCAGAACTTTGGACGTACGCTTCTCGCCGTCCTCCAGATTGATCGAATTGATGATCGCCTTGCCGGGAATGCGCTTCAGCGCCTCTTCGATCACGTCGGCTTCGGTGGAGTCGATGGTAATGGGCGCGGGCACGCGCGTGGCAATCTTTTCCAGGATGTTGCTGATGTAGGCTTTCTCGTCCTCGCCCACGATGGCGCAGCACAGGTCGAGCATGTGCGAGCCTTCGTTCACCAGCTTCTTGGCCAGCGTGAGGATGCCGTCGTAGTCCTGCGCGCGGACCATGTTCTTGAAGTGCTCGACGCGCGTCGTGGTGTTCATCTCCTCGGCCACGACCAGCGGCTTGGGATCGAGATCGAGCGGCACCATGGAGTACGCGCTTGCTGCCGCGGCCACTGGCTTCACGTCGCGCCTGGCGGGTTCAAGATTGGCGCAGGTCGCGGCCACTGCCTTGATGTGCTCGTAGGTCGTGCCGCAGCATCCACCCACAATCCGAACGCCGTACTCGGTAATGAACTGCTTGTGATAGTCAGCCAGTTCCTGCGGCTGCAGGGCATACACCGCATGTCCGCCAACATTCTGCGGTAGCCCGGCATTGGGCAGAACCGAAACCGGTTTCGGAGAATTCGCTCCCAGGTAGCGAACGCCGTCATTCATCTCCTTGGGGCCCGTGGCGCAGTTCATGCCGATGACGGCAACGTCGAACATCTCCAGCGTAGTGAGTGCCGCGCCGATCTCGGTGCCCAGCAGCATCGTGCCGGTGGCTTCCAGTGTGACCTGCACCTGTACGGGAACGCTCTTACCGGTCTTCTTCAGCGCGTCGAAGATGCCGACCAGTCCGGCCTTGGCTTGCAAAATATCCTGGCAAGTCTCGAGCAGCAAAACGTCGACACCGCCGTCGATCAACCCGATGGCCTGTTCCGTATAAGCCGAAGCCATGGCATCGAAACCAATATGTCCGAGCGAGGGCAGCTTGGTGGTCGGTCCCATCGAGCCTGCAACGAAGCGCTTGCGGCCGTTCGACGAGAAACTCGCGGCCACTTCCCGCGCCAGCTTCGCTGCCGCCAGGTTCACTTCATGGACCTGGTCCTGCATGTCATACTCGGCCATCACGATCCGCGTGGAGCTGAAGGTGTTGGTCTCGACGACATCGGCACCTGCTTCGAAATACTTGGCGTGAATCTCCTTCACGACGTCGGGACGGCTGAGAACGAGGATGTCGTTGTACCCATCCTTACCCCAGAACTCGTCGAGAGGCAGGTTGTAGCCTTGGACGCAGGTGCCCATCGCGCCGTCAAAGATGACGACGCGTTCCTGCACGGCTTTTGAGTAGTCGCTCATTTGGCATTTAGCGCGAGCGTTCGAAACTCCTTTGTAAATGTGTCCTCCCGACCGACGGCTTCAGCCGGAGCGGAGGGACCTGCTTTTCGTCGCTAGCAACAAGAGAGGAGAAAACTCGCAGCTTAATGATCAAGTATCGCAGTTCCCGCAGCTTTGGAAAAGCCGCGCCCAGCTAACTGCAATCCTCTGAGGTCATTGGAGAATTGCCGCATTGAGCAGGAATCCCCGGCAGCCATTCTGTTCGCCGCGGACTCCGCCTCCGTCCCGAGACTACCCGTTTCATGTCATTGACCCCGCCTCTCTGAAAATGTTATAAAAACTCGCCTTTGTGTTCCGCCTGGAGTGCGCTCCAGGCTGCACACAAAACGGTGCAAATGCCCCCGACGCGGCCAAGCCTCAACACTTCTGTCTTGAAGTGGAAGCGCGTTTCCGGGATTCCAGCAGGTCCATGCATGGTCTCGTAGGCGGTCTGCGCTGCCGAACTGTGCGCGCCCCGCCGGCTGGGTGGTCAACGATCTTAGGAAACGCTGTCGCGAACCGTCGCGGCAGATTGGAACCGTAACTTCATTTCATGGGCTCTGTCCGCCTGCAAGCGGCTGGCTCATCGGAGGAATCATATGCATACCTGGCTTGCTGCATTGCAGCGGCTGTCGTCGGTGGCCCGCAACAATCCGGCCAAATTTGTCATTCCCGCGTTCACCTTTCTGATGTTCCACGCCTCCACTGCTTTCGCCCAGCCGAACGAGCCTGCCGGCGAGGCCAACCTCCAGCTCCCCGATCTGTCCTCGGTCAGTTTCCTGGGTATGACGGGCCACAACCTGCTGCTGATCGGACTGCTCTTCTGTGCCTTCGGCCTGCTGTTCGGGCTGGCGATTTACATGCAACTGAAGAACCTGCCCGTTCACCGCTCCATGCGCGAGATCTCGGAGCTGATCTACGAGACCTGCAAAACCTACGTGGTCACGCAGGGCAAGTTCCTGATGGTGCTTTGGGCCTTCATCGCCGTCGTCATCGTTGCGTACTTTGGATGGCTGGCTCCGGTTCCCGGCAAGCCTGTCGGCGTGACACTGCCCGTCATTCTTCTGTTTAGTATCGTCGGAATTTGCGGCAGCTACGGGGTTGCATGGTTCGGCATCCGGGTAAACACCTTCGCCAACTCCCGCACCGCTTTCGCCGGACTGAAAGGCAAGCCGTATCCCATTTACGCCATCCCGCTGAAGGCCGGCATGAGCATCGGCATGATGCTGATTTCCGTCGAACTGCTCATCATGCTTTGCATTCTGCTGTTCGTTCCGGCTGACTACGCCGGGCAGTGCTTCATCGGCTTCGCCATCGGCGAATCGCTGGGCGCGGCCGCGTTGCGTATCGCCGGCGGCATCTTCACCAAGATTGCCGACATCGGCTCCGACCTGATGAAGATCGTCTTCAAGATCAAGGAAGACGACGCTCGCAACCCCGGCGTCATTGCCGACTGCACCGGCGACAACGCCGGCGACTCGGTTGGCCCCAGCGCCGACGGATTCGAGACCTACGGTGTCACCGGCGTGGCGCTGATCACCTTCATCCTGCTGGGCGTTCGCAATCCCACGGTGCAGGTGCAACTGCTGGTATGGATCTTCGTCATGCGCATCATGATGCTGGTTTCCAGCACGGTTGCGTACTTCCTGAACGAAGCCGTAGCCAAGGCGCGCTTCGGTAATGCTACCGAGATGAACTACGAAGCCCCGCTCACTTCGCTGGTGTGGCTGACGTCAATCATCTCCATCGTGCTGACCTATGTTGTCTCGGCTGTCATCATCCCTGTGCTTGGCGGCGACAGCACGCAATGGTGGAAGCTGGCTACCATCATCTCCTGCGGAACCCTGGCGGGTGCCATCATCCCTGAACTGGTGAAGGTCTTCACCTCCACCAATTCGGCACACGTGAAAGAAGTGGTGACGTCGGCCGAAGAAGGCGGCGCGTCGCTCGACATCCTGTCAGGTCTGGTTGCCGGCAACTTCTCCTGCTACTACCTGGGATTCACTATCGTCCTGCTGATGAGTATCGGTTACTACGTCAGCACCTACGGGCTCGGCGCGATGATGCTGGCGCCCGCTGTCTTCGCCTTTGGCCTGGTGGCGTTTGGATTCCTCGGCATGGGCCCGTTCACCATCGCTGTCGACTCCTATGGCCCGGTCACAGACAATGCGCAATCGGTGTATGAGCTGTCGCTGATTGAGCAGATACCGAACATCGAAGCCGAGCTGAAGCGCGATTACAACATCGACGTCAACTTCGAGCGCGCCAAGCACATGCTGGAAGAGAACGACGGCGCGGGCAACACCTTCAAAGCCACGGCCAAACCGGTGCTGATCGGCACCGCCGTGGTCGGCGCCACCACCATGATTTTCTCCATCATCATGGCGCTCACTCATGGGCTGACGGAAAATGTCGGCAACCTCTCGCTACTGCATGCTCCCTTTGTGCTCGGCCTCATCAGCGGCGGCGCCATCATCTACTGGTTCACCGGCGCTTCCATGCAGGCCGTCACTACCGGCGCTTACCGCGCCGTGGAATTCATCAAGGCCAACATCAAGCTGGAAGGGGTGGAGAAAGCCTCGGTCGAGGACAGCAAGAAGGTCGTTGAAATCTGCACAAAGTACGCGCAGAAGGGCATGTTCAACATCTTCCTAGCGGTCTTCTTCGTGACCCTGTCATTCGCCTTTGTCGAGCCGTTCTTCTTCATCGGCTACCTGATCTCGATCGCCATCTCCGGCCTGTATCAGGCGATGTTCATGGCCAATGCCGGTGGCGCCTGGGACAACGCCAAGAAGATCGTCGAAGTTGAACTCAAGCAGAAAGGAACGGCGCTGCACGATGCGACGGTTGTGGGCGACACGGTGGGCGATCCCTTCAAGGACACGTCCTCAGTCGCCATGAACCCGATCATCAAGTTCACCACGCTGTTTGGACTGCTGGCGGTGGAACTAGCTGTCAGTTTGACTGCCAGCAAGGGTGCGCCTTTCAGCCACGTGCTGGCCTTGGTGTTCTTCGCCGTGTCGTTCGTATTCGTGTACCGGTCGTTCTACGGCATGCGGATCGTCAAAGCGGCAGCCTGAGTCATCACTGTTAGTGTACGAAACGCCATCCCATTGGGATGGCGTTTTTCATTGCGTCTAAGCCGATGCGAGGGGATCTCAGCGGCCTCGGCCACGCTTTGGCTTTGGCGTGGGTTTCGGCTTTGGCTTATGTTTGTGCTTTGCGGGGGGAGCAGGCGTCGGGGTTGACGTGGGCGTCGGGGTTGGACTCGGAGTCGGCGCCGGCGCAACTGAACACTGCCTTACGGCCCCTTCATCTTCTCTTTCACGCTCCTGGCCAGCTTCTCGATTTGCTCGGCCTTCTTGATCACTTCCAGTGACAGCGTGTTCTCGTCGGTCTTGTCCACCGACTGCTTCAACTCCGTCGCCAACTCCAGCAGCTTTCCCGTATCTTTCTTGATTTCATCCTGGCGCTGAAGATTGATTTTTTTTGCCATCTCTTTCTTCTGCTGAGCCTCCCACGCCGTTTCATCGGAGTTGGATGGTGGCTGGAGGATGGGACGCGGCGGTGCGGTCTGCTGGGCCACACAACAGATTCCGGAGCCGAGAAGAAGCGCTGTCATCGTGCTGAGGCGGATCCATCGCGGAAAAATGTGCGCTATGCAGGTCATAGTCACCGTGATTATATTCCGCGCGAGCGGCCGGTTCCCTCATCCCGCTTCGCATTTGCATCCCACAATGTCGTAACATCATGGCTGATTCCCCTGGAATCCCCAACGATGCGGAGATCCTTACCGTATTACCTGCCTTTGCTTCTGGTGATTGTGTTCTTCAGCATGATTCGCTGGCATTTCCGCTACGCGCCTCTGGAGCGGGATGAAGGCGAATATGCCTACGCTGGACAGCTCATGCTGCACGGCATACCGCCGTACACGCTCCTCTACAGCATGAAGCTTCCTGGCACCTTTGCGGCCTACGCTGCCATCCTGCTGGTGTTCGGGCAAACTGCGCGGGGCGTCCACCTCGGGCTGTTGGTGGTCAATGCCGCGACTACCTTCCTGATGTTCTTGCTGGGCAAGCGGCTCTTTGGACCGCTGGCAGGCCTGGTGGCCGGCTCTAGCTACGCTCTGCTTTCCACCAGTCCGGCAGTCATTGGATTCGCGGGCCACGCCACCCACTTTGTAGTATTGGCTGCCGTAATCGGTATCCTGCTTCTGTTAAGAGCGACGCAGAGCCAGCGACCATGGCTGTATTTTTGCAGCGGCCTGTTTCTCGGCCTGGCGTTTCTGATGAAGCAGCCGGGAATTATGTTTGCCGTTTTCGGTGGCCTGTATCTGGTCAAAGCCGAACGGCAAACATGGCGGGACAACCGGCGGGAATTCTGGCGAAAATCCGCCCTGTACGTCTGCGGGGTCGTGTTGCCGTTTGCCATCACCTGCCTGCTGTTGGCGCTCGCGGGTGCATTCGGCAATTTCTGGTTTTGGACCGTTCTCTACGCCCGGCAGTATGCCACGACACTCGGACTTCGCGAAGGTCTGGATACCTTGTGGCTAATGCTTCCCAAGGCAGTGCTGCCCGTCGTGATGATCTGGGGATTGGCCGGCATTGGCGTTACCGCGATCGTGTGGAACCGCGCGGCTCGGACCCAGTGGTTCTTTCTGCTGACTTTCCTTCTGTGCTCGGCTGCCGCGGTTTGTCCCGGCCTGTATTTCCGGCAACACTATTTCATCCTGCTCTTGCCTGCCGTTGCCCTCCTGACGGGCGTGGCCGTGGGCTGCGGCACCGCCAGTCTGAAACAACATCTGCGCTCAAGGGTCTGGGCAGTTTTACCGCTGCTTGTCTTCGTCGGCGCATTTGCCGGATCTCTCTACCTGCAACGTAACTATCTCTTCAAAGCCGGCCCGTTTATTGGCTCGCGCATCATCTATGGCACCAATCCATTTTCGGAGGCGGACGACGTTGCCTATTACATCAAGAATCACTCCGCGAAAGACGCCCGCGTTGCGGTGCTGGGCTCGGAACCGGAGATCTACTTCTACGCCGACCGCCGTTCCGCAACCGGATATATCTACACCTACGGGCTGATGGAAGAACAGCCGTATGCAGGTGAAATGCAGAAGCAGATGATCAACGAGATCGAGGCCGCCCAGCCGGAGTACGTGGTGCTGGTCAATGTTGCCACTTCGTTCGGCAGATTACCCGATTCGAAGACGCTCATCTTTGACTGGATCGATAGCTACGTGCCGACTCACTATGACTTGGTGGGGATCGTCGATCTTCTCGGCTATAGCAAATACGTCTGGGGAGACGCTGCCAAAACATACCATCCCCAGTCCAATCAGGTCGTAAAGATTTTCAAGAAGAAGGGCGGTTTGAACAAATCCTGACTTGCCTTCAACCGGCCGCCCGGCCCATTCGGGGCGGACTGCGCTGGTCGATTGGCCCGCGCAATCCGGCTTCACGCTTCTTACTTGATCCCGACGTTGTACCTGGGCGACGCAATTCCGTTCACCACGACTTCCAGGTAGCTCTGGCCTGTCTCCATCTTGGATGGAATATCGAGATGGGTGTACGTCGGTCCTGAATATCCGACCGCCATGGTGCTGTGGTCGTGGGTGCGGCAGTAGAACACATGTCCCGTTGCCACATTGGTAATGCGCACAATGGGATAGTTAGTGGCGTCCTGGGCATCGTCCCCGTAGGCATTGGCCTGCGACGCGCCATTGAACTTGGAGCCAGACAAGACCAACGAGCTGCCGCGACTGAGCACGGCCGCGGTCAGCAGGGCCGACGGCGCCAGACCTGGATACGGATTTCCCGTGGGAGTGTAAATCTCGACGTCATTGCTGCCATCCGTGTACAGTACCTGGCCGGTGGGCAACACCAGCATGCGTCCATACCACGATGAGTTGTTGGGAGAATTCGGCGTGCGCGGCACGGAGATCAGCCCGGTGCCATTCCACTCGAAGAAATACGTGTTGAGCTCAAAGATGCCGGGGCTTGCGCTGACCAGCACGTTGCCGTCGGGCAACAGGGCCGCGGGACCGTCGGCAACGTCCAGGCCGTCAGGGAAGTCAGGACCCGGCGTCCAGGCCTGTGTGCTCAGACTGTAGATGGAAGTATGACCTGCGCCTGCGCCGTTGGCTCCGGTAGCGAACACGGTTCCGTCCGGCCGCAACACCGCAGGTCCCACTTCGTAGGAACCATGCGAGTCCCAGAGCTGGACGATAGTGCTTCCCGCACTTGACCACGAGCCGCTGGACGGCGTGTAAAGCTCGGAGTTGGTGCCCGTGGGATCGTTCACGTCGGTGTAAGCGTCGACGGTGAGCACATTGCCGGTGGGCAGCAGCGTCCAGCCCTCCTCGTTGTTGGAGTCGAACTTGCCGCTGCCGGTCGCGGTCCACGTCAGCGTAGCTTCATCGAACAGGGCCTGCTGCCGGTCGCAACAGTTGGCGAGCATGAACGTCTTGTTGAACAAGACTGCGCTGGAGGCATCGCCGATGCTGGTCCAGCCGCTCGGCGGATTGATGCTGGTCCAGCTGTTGGCCACGGGATCGTAAATCGCGCCCAGGGTGGTCCACACGTACTGGCTGAAATTCTGCTCGCCTCCCTCAACGATGACCTTGCCGTCGGCCAGCACTGCCGAAGCGAAGAAGAGCGGACCGTAGTCCGACGACAGCGAAGCCAGCTGCGACCAAGTTCCGTTCACGTAGCTGCCATTGATGTCGGGCGTCAGCCTGTACCAGTCGGAGTAACCGTCGTTCGGATCTTCGTGGTGGACCATGACCGTACCATCGTTGAGCAGTAGTACTGTTCCGGCGGTAAAGGCCGGCTGATTGGTTAGCGGCTGCCACGATTGCGCGCTGGCCATTCCTGCGGCAGCCAATAGCGCGACGGTAGCGACGACGAGCATTCGCAAAGGCTTCATCTCTCTCCTTGGTGGTTCCGGGCGGACGGTGGTTTTTTCGAGATCGCGATTGGCCAAAGGCGGCGCCTGCTTCCCGACGAAGGTTCAGACATTATAGACCACTCGCCTGGAGCGGGCTCCGCACTCTGACGAGGCCTGGCTTCGCCCGCCAGCAGCTATAATCCTTTCATCGCGACCAGCGAAAGCACGGGCCGACGCCGCTATGACGCACTGGCAGTACCGGCCATACTGCGTATCCACGTATCATGGCAAGAAGCGCTCCAGGAATAATCCATGGGTACTGATCTCAAGCCGCAGGCCGGATTGTCGCCTCTCGCGGGCAAGCCGGCCCCGAAGGGAATACTGGTAGACCTCGTCCGCCTGGAACGCGACTACTACCAAAATCGTCCCCATGTCAGCGATCCCGATCAGCTGGTCATCTTCGGGACCAGCGGGCACCGCGGCTCATCGCTGAACGGCACCTTCACCGAAGCGCACATCCTCGCGATCACCCAGGCGATCTGCGATTATCGCCGCAGCCAGCGCATTGACGGGCCGCTCTATATGGGCAAGGACACGCACGCACTCTCCGCTCCTGCGCAGCGGACGGCGCTGGAAGTCCTGGCTGCCAACGAAGTCGAGACCATCATCCAGCAGAACGACGGCTTCACTCCCACGCCCGTCATTTCTCACGCGATCCTGGCTTGCAACCGCGGCCGCAGCGACCATCTTGCGGACGGCATTGTAATCACTCCGTCGCACAATCCACCGGAGGACGGCGGCTTCAAGTACAACCCGACCAACGGCGGTCCCGCCGACACCGACGTCACCGGCTGGATTGAAGATCGCGGCAACGAACTCCTGAAGGCTAAGAATGCCGGCGTGAAGCGCGTTCCGTATGACGCCGCAATCAAAGCGGCCGGCACTCGTCAGGAGGACTTCGTGCTGCCGTACGTCAACGATCTGAAGAATGTCGTTGACATGGAAGCCATTCGCACGGCCGGTCTCAGGTTGGGAGTCGATCCGCTGGGTGGCGCCTCGCAGCCCTACTGGGACCCGGTCAACTCCGTCTATGGACTCGACATCGTGATCGTCAATCCGGTCATCGATCCGACGTTTTCCTTCATGACCGTCGACCATGACGGCAAGATTCGCATGGACTGCTCCAGCCCGTATGCGATGGCACGTCTGGTCGGCCTGAAAGATCAGTACCAGGTCGCGTTTGGCAACGACACCGACGCTGACCGTCACGGCATCGTGACGCCCTCCGCGGGTTTGATGAATCCCAACCATTACCTCGCGGTCGCCATCCAGTATCTGCTCTCGCATCGTGAGCAATGGCCAAGTGGCGCGGTCGTAGGCAAAACGCTGGTCAGCAGCAGCATGATCGATCGCGTGGTCGCCAAGCTGGGCCGCAAGCTCTGGGAAGTCCCAGTCGGCTTCAAGTGGTTCGCGCCCGGCCTGTTCGATAGCTCATGCTGTTTCGGCGGCGAAGAGAGCGCGGGCGCGAGTTTCCTGCGCCGCGACGGCGCGGTGTGGACTACCGACAAGGACGGCCTGATCATGGACCTGCTTGCCGCCGAGATCCTGGCCCGCACCGGCAAGGATCCAGGCGAACATTTCCGCGCCTTGGCCGATGAGTTCGGCATGCCGTACTACACTCGCATCGATGCGCCCGCTAGTCCCGAGCAGAAGACCAGACTTGGAAAGCTCTCGCCGGATTCCGTGAAGGAGTCATCGCTGGCTGGCGAGCCGATCACCGCGAAGCTTACTCGCGCCCCGGGCAATGGAGCGGCGATCGGCGGATTGAAGGTGGTCAGCGCCAGCGGATGGTTTGCCGCTCGTCCCTCCGGCACCGAGAACATCTACAAGATCTATGCTGAAAGCTTCAAGGACGAGTCTCATCTGGCAGCAATTGTGGATGAGGCACAGCAAATCGTGAACAATGCACTTCGGTGATCGCGGCTCGGCCTGCTACTCTGGAACTCCACAACGATGCCGCCGCGTCCCGCACATCCCCTACGATCGCTGTTGAAGCAGATGCCAATCTACGCCGGCTTCAAGCAGCTGGGCCACTATCCAGACTTTTGGTGGTGGAAACTGCGCGGCGAGCCTCGCCGGATTCCCCACGTCATCAAACAGCGGGCCGTCATCGAATACGCGCAGGCGTTCGGGCTGTCTACACTGGTCGAGACGGGGACCTACTACGGAGAGATGATCGCCGCATCGGCAAAGCGCTTCCGCCGGATCTACTCCATCGAACTCGACCCGCGCTTCGCGCACCGGGCGCAGGAGCGCTTCCGCACGTACTCGCATGTAGAGATTATTCACGGCGATAGCCAGACCGCCGTACCGGCGTTGCTGCAAAGGCTAAATGAGCGTTGCCTGTGGTGGCTGGATGCCGGCTACTACGGCTGGGGCGGCGGCTTCGGAAATCCCAAACGCCTGGGTGCTGAACTTGATGCGATTCTGGCAGACCGAATTCGGGATCACGTCATCCTGATGGACGACGCCGACGGCGTCAATGGCCAGGCCGGGGCCCCAACACTCGAAGAGTTGATCGCCTCGATCGAATCGGCTTATCCCAACCGGCGCGTCGAGGTCGCCCACAACATCCTGAGAATCACGCCAAGCCGATCGGCGATTTAGGCACCAATCTACGGCGCCGCAATCTGGAACCGCAAAACCGACTGGTCGATGCGTATTGATACTTGCGGCGGCACCGGAATCAGCCGCCTATAGGTTCATGTACTCCGGATGGTAGTCCTTCCATATTCCGGTGCCAGCGGAGATTTGTCGGATGGGCATGTTTTCTGCATGTTTGGCGGAGCGCACCCACTCCCAGGCGTGCAGAATCTCAGACTCGTCGAAGTAACGCGTCTCGGCTTCCAGTACGGCCGCGCCAGCAGTGAGCAGGGCCATGGCTTCTTCCCACTTGTCGGCGCCAACCACCGCCATGCGCGCGATGTGGTCAGTGTGCTTCTGCAGGAAGCGCATTTCGTCCCAGCGCGCTTTCAGTTCTGCGCCGTGCATCTGCGACAGGTCGGCGAGAATGCCGATGGGCTTATGCTTACGCTCGCGAAGAAGGAACTCGATTTGAGGCTCGAAACCCTTGATGTCCTCGCCGGTCATCTTACCGGTAACTTTGAATCCCAAGACTCCACCAAAACTCTCTTTCAGTCGCTCGATCATCCTGTGTGCGCTCCTTGTTGACCAGGTTGCAGTATAACGCGCGAAAGTCGTCAAAGCCCATACGCGCCGGGCCTGGTAACGCAAACCGGTCCATGTCTGCCACCACGAGCCAGCTTCAGCCTATCTCTCATCCCCGCTGGTGTTGCTCTTCCTCGACATCGATTGGCCGGAACTGGTCCACAACAATGAACACGACCAGCACAGCGACGGGAAAGTATAACGCTCGCAGTTCCCATCGCTGCTTGGTGACGGTACCGATGGCCGCACCCAGCACATAGAAAATCCATGTCGACGCCAACATGGTTCCCTCGCGAAAATCTTTCTGCCGCAATGCCAGCCTCACGACTTCGGATATGCCCCTATGTGGGAGGGTGTCGTATGCCCAGAACAAAACGCGGGTGAACGACTCGGTCAGCTTGGTCAGCGTTCCGGTGACAAAAGTCGTGTAGATGGTCAGGGCGCCGACGTGCGTCAGGGTCGCGGTTTGCACGCCCATGGCGAACGCCAGCAGCGCCACCAGAGCAAAGTAGGCCGGGGAGCGCTGGTCAACGACCTGCCCCAGGTGCATAGCCGGGGTTGCGCGCGCGAACAGCACCAGCAGCAGCGCTTCCAGGGCCAGGGTAAAGGAGGCAATGCGCCTTATGCCATTGCGCCCCGCAATTCCGATGGTAATTCGCGTCAGCATCATTCCCACCACGTAGCAGGCAACAGCACAGAGCGGCCGTAGCAGATTGAGCCAGTCCCGCTGCCCCAGGTACATGCCAATGTGAACGCTGTTGCCGCTCATATTGGCGGTGAAGATCTGGAAGAGTGCAATATAGCCGACTGCATCGACGAAGCCGCCGACCACGGTCAGCGACAGCGCGATGGCGATCTTCCCGCGCCGGTCGAGATCAGGAGTATCTTTCACAGATGTTTCAGCGCCAGCTTGGCCGCGTTGTAGCCGCACATGCCATGTACGCCGCCGCCGGGCGGCGTGGAGGACGAGCAAATGTAGATGTCCCGCGCGGAGGTGGCATAGTACTTCATTGAGGGACGAAACAGGAATTGGGATAAATTCATCAGCCCGCCGCCGATGTCGCCGCCAATCAGGTTGGCGTCCATGGCCTCCAACGCCGCCGGCGAAAACACGCGCCGCTGCAGAACGCAATCGCGGAATCCCGGGGCGAAGCGCTCGATCTGCGCCTCTATCCGCGGCAGCATGTCGAAATCGGAGCCATTCGGGACATGGCAATACGCCCAGGCAATATGCCGGCCCTCCGGCGCGCGCGTGGGGTCGAAGAGTGTGGGCTGCGCGAGCAGCACAAATGGCCGCTCAGCGTGGCGCCCGTGGCGCATCGCATCTTCGGATACGACGATTTCTTCCAGCGTGCCGCCGACATGCACCGTCGCCGATCGCCGGCACTCCGGCGCCTTCCACGGCACGGGACTGGACAACGCGTAGTCAACTTTGAACACGCCCGGCCCGTAGCGATAGCGCTGCAGGCGCCGCGCGAAGCTCGGAGACAATTGAGGGCCGGCAATTTCCAACAACTGCCGCGGTGTCACGTCGCACAACGCGACATCGTACTTTCCGACGGAGGCAAGACTCTCGACGCGCGTCGAGACCCGCACCGTTCCTCCCTTGCTCGCCAGATAATCACACAGTGCGTTAGTGATCGACTGCGCGCCGCCGCGCGGGATCGGCCATCCCACAGCGTGGGCCGTGGCGCCCAGCATGATGCCAAACGCCGAGCTAAGAGGCTCCTCCAGCGAGAGAATAGAATGCGCCGCCAATCCGGCAAACAACGCCCTTGTCCGCGGATTGCGAAACCAGAATTGAGCAATCGCACTCGCCGAAGGAAATCCCAGCAATCCCAGACGCGCCAGCAGAAGTGGATGCCGCGGAAACAGGGACACGGGCTTGAGAACTTCCGGAGCGAGTTGCGCCCAATGCTCCGCAAACGGGCCGAACAGCCTGCGCCACTGCTTGCCATCCTCGCCGAGCGCGGCCTCTGCTTCGCCCAGATCACGCTCCAGCACCACCGCCGTGCCGTCATCCAGAGGGTGAGCCACCGGCGCGGGCGGCTGAATCCATTGCAGCCCGCAGTCGCTCAGCGGAAGGGTTGAAAAGAACGGCGACGCCAGAGCCATAGGATGCACGGCCGAGCCGAAGTCGTGCAGAAAACCCGGCAATGTCAGAGGAAGAGTACGCGCGCCGCCGCCGGCTTGCGGCTCGGCTTCGAAGACGTCGACCTGCAGTCCCGCTTGCGCCAGAACGATGGCCGCGGCCAGACCGTTAGGACCTGCTCCGATGACAACGGCTCGTCGCTGTGTTGCAGGCATAGGCTTCAATCGACAGCCCTCTGCGTCATCCTACACAGAGTGTGCGGAGCGAACAAAGTTGAAGGATCGCTACCCTTCGCAACATATAACGTTCCGCCAGCAGAGACAAGTCGGCACCGTGAGTCGTTGCTGCACGGCATTTGACTCTCTGCGGTGGGTCAACTAGCCTCACAATTTACTCGCGTTCGCATGTGTTCGATCCGCTGCGAAGCGGGCGTTCCGTGATTGTTGCTATGAAATTAAGGCGTCAACTGCTGGCCTTGGTGTTGGGAAGCGTATTCTGCGCGCCCGCGTTTGCCGGCGACATGGTTCGTCCCAGCCATGCGTCCCATGGCATGGTCGCGACGATTCAACCGGAAGCTTCGCGCGCAGGTGTCGCCATCATGCAACAGGGCGGCAATGCAGTGGACGCCGCGGTCGCCATCGGATTTGCCTTGGCCGTCGTTTATCCGGCAGCCGGCAATATCGGCGGAGGCGGCTTTTTGCTCTTTCGCCGCCCCGATGGTGAAGTGCACTTCCTCGACTACCGTGAGAAGGCCCCGGCGAAAGCCACCGCCAACATGTATCTCGACGCTCAAGGCAACGTCGTTCCCGGGCTGAGCACCATCGGCTATAAGTCGGTCGGAGTGCCAGGCTCGGTCGCCGGACTGGTGTATGCCGAGCAGCATTGGGGAAAGCTCGCACTGAAGCAGGTGATGGAGCCTGCCATTCGGCTGGCGCGCGATGGTTTCATGCTCGACTATGAAGAGGCGCAGTCTTTTCGCGATTCCCATCTGGCACAGTTTCCCGAGTCGCATCGCATCTTCCAGCGCGACGGAAACTACTACCAGGCTGGCGAGGTCTTCAGGCAGCCTGAACTGGCAAGAACATTGCAGCGAATTGCCGACAACCCTAATGACTTCTACCATGGCTCGCTGGCGCGCGAACTGGCGGCTGCCATGCAGAAGCGCGGCGGGCTGATCACGACCGAAGACCTTGCGCAGTACGAGGTCAAAGAGCGGCAGCCAATTCGCGGCACTTACCGCGGGTACGAGATCATCAGCGCCCCGCCGCCTTCGTCGGGCGGCATCGCTCTGGTGGAGATCCTCAACATCCTGGAAGGCTACGATCTGACCAAGGAGGGCGACCGTTCGGCCCAGAGCATTCATTTGACGGCCGAGGCCTTCCAACGCGCCTTCTTCGATCGCGCCGAGTTTCTGGGCGATCCCGACTTCTCCAAGATTCCGGTTGCACAACTGATTGACAAGCGATACGCCAACGCCTGGCGTGAAAGCATTGCACCGCGCCGAGCCACTCCCAGTGCCGATCTCCGGCGGCC
>Ga0182030_10012623_pt1 | contig 16895 bp, 15 predicted proteins | sample 812S3MmetaG_FD_121299 | JGI IMG/M metagenome (GOLD analysis project Ga0182030, IMG submission 121299) | Permafrost microbial communities from Stordalen Mire, Sweden - 812S3M metaG (Illumina Assembly) | ecosystem: Environmental > Terrestrial > Soil > Wetlands > Permafrost | place: Sweden...
CATCTTGGCGTCCGGGCGAAAGGATTTTACTGACCATACGCGGCTGGCCGGCGCCGTCGAATACCTTTCCTCATACATCTACCGGCTGGCGTTCGATGAAAACCTGGCCCAGGCGACCAGCTCCGAGGTGCAGAGCGACCTGGCCCTGACGCACTCCTATCGCGGCTTTGTCGCATCGGCCTCCGCGGATCGTTTTCAGAGCTTTGCCGGGTCGACGGCTACGACTGGCGGACCAGTGGTCAATGTGCCCGAGGTGCGGGTGCTGCACCTGCCCAGCGTCCGCTTCGATGTGGTGGATCGGCCCTTGACTCCGCATTCCTGGCTGGGTTCGAACGCCTACTGGGGCATGGGATCCTCGCTGGCCGACCTCGATCGCGCCGAGCCGAACTTCCATGCGCGCAACGTGGGGCGCTTTGACGTCTATCCCCACGTTGAAGTGCCGCTGCACTTTGGCGACTGGCAAATCCGGCCGGAATTCGCGGCGCGTCTGACGCAATACTCCGGCAGCCAGGTTCCCGACTTGACCGGTGACCACTTCGGCGGCGTTCCCTTCGTGCAGCACAATCCGCTGACCCGCGCCGATGTCGAAGCAAGCGTCGACGTTCGCCCACCCGCGATAGAGCGTGATTACACCGTCAGCCGCTGGAATCGCGAGCTGCGCCACGTCATCGAACCGGAGATCAGCTATCGCTACGTCACCGGCATCAACAACGCGCGTCAGACACTGCATTTCGACACGACGGACATCGCGACCAACACCAACGAAGCGGGCTATTCGCTGACGCAGAGGCTGTACGTGAAGAAGCTGACCGCGACGCCGTGCGAGGCCGCCCCGACCGCAACGCCCGAGCCGCAACCGGCTCCCGATTGGGTCTCAGGAGAAATCGATGCGGCCGCCAACACTGACGCCACCGGCGCCCCTGTCGCCGATTCGCAAGAACAACCAGGAGATCAGGCGCCAGATCCGGCAACGCCTCGCCCGGAACGCCCGCGCAAACGCGCGCATCCCGCAGAGCAGCCCTGCAAGCCTCCTGTCCGCGAATGGGCCAGCTGGCAGATCGCTCAGAAATTCTTCATGGATCCGACTTTCGGCGGGGCGTTGATCCCCGACCGGCGCAACATCTTCGACGCCACGCTCGATCTCACCGGTGTCGCGTACCTGACTTCTCCGCGCAATCTGTCGCCGATCATCTCGCGCGTGCGCTTTGAGGCCATCGACAACCTCCGCGTGGAGTGGGATTTGGATTACGACACCAAGGCCGGTCGACTCGGCGCCAACAACCTCTTCGCCGGCTACAGTTTTGGACGCACCACGGTCGGCGTAGGGCAGGCGCTCTTGAATGCCGCGGACGAGAGTGGCAGCAAAGCTTCGGTGATCCAGAGCCACCTGGTGCAGCCGTTTCTCTTCTTCGGCAAGCCGTCGGATGTCGGCTTCAGCGTGGCGCTGAACTCCAGCTACGACTTCACCCACGGCGCCCTGCAATACGGCGGCGTCGAAGCTATCTACAACTGGAATTGCTGCGGTTTGAACGTTGGCTATCGCCGCTTTGCGCTTGGTTCGCTGCGAGACGAAGCGGAGTGGCTCTACGGCTTCACCCTGTCCGGAATCGGCACGGCAGGCAACATCCGGCGGTCGACGTCCGTCTTCCCTACTCCTGAAATGCTGAAGCGTATGTATTAGCGCAGCCGGGTGCGGACGTCGGGGCGAACCAGGTAGAAGAAGAAAACCAGGTTCAGGATTCCCATGATCGCGCCAATGGGCTGATGCGTCGTGAAGAAGATCCACGCATACCAGCTCATGAGGATGAAAGCCGCTCCCAGCGTCAGCGCCCACGCCCAGCGAAACAGCCGCAGCAAGCCGAAACTGGCTGCCACAAACAGCGCCGCCACGATCAGGAACAGCGGCGGTATATGCCCGCCCACCACGCCAAAACTGACCACCGCCGCCTGCACCAGCATGTAAAACGCTATGGCGATGATGCCGGGCAGCAGGGAAATACGCCCCTTCGTGACGATGGGCGGGTCCATGGGCACGCGAGTCGTGAGCTCGTCGGGCTGAGGTTCTTGCTTGGGAGTCTCTCGCGTCATAGCGTGTGCAGATAAATCAGCAGGTAGTGCAGGTCGTCGTCGCTGAGGGGAACGCCCTGCATCAGGCCGTGTCCGTGCAAGATGGTCTGGACCAGCCTCTCATCCGTGGGAGGCGCGCCGGAGGGCATCGCTTTCACCTTGGTAAGCGCCTGTAAACCCGGTCCCTTCTTGCCCTGGGTGGTGTTGGGGTAGTGACAGCGGGCGCAGTTGACCTGGTAAATGCGCGCGCCATGGGCCTCGTCGGGAGTGAAGAACGCTTCCGGCTTGGACGCTGGCAGGCTCCGGCATCCGGAGGCGAACAGCGCTGCTGCGGCGAAGCATAGGCCGGCGTATCGCCCAAGTGAGGGCAGGATTTTGGCGGTGCCGTTTCTTGTTTGCGGAGCGGGAAGCATCTAGAACGATGATATCGCGACCGATGGCCCGGCCTATGTGAGCCTAGGCACTCGGTTTCGCGGCGGTGGCGGCGCGTTATTCTGCCGCTGCGATGGCTTCGCATAGCCGATCGATGGCCGACGTTTCGGCTTTACTCCCTGGCAGTCGCCCATTGACCAGGATGGAGACGGCCAGTGTCTGGCCGCTGGCGGCCGTCAGATAGCCGGAAAGCGCGGTGACCTCCATCAGCGTGCCCGTCTTGGCGAAGAGTTTGCCTTGCAGCGGCGAATTCTTGAATCGGCCGGCGAGCGATCCGTCGACCCCGGCAATGGGGAAAGTAGCCTTCCACGCCTCGCCCCAAGGCTGCCGCGCGGCATAGGTCAGCAACGTGGTGTAGGCGCGAGGGGCAATCAGGTCATTGGCGCTCATCCCCGAGCCGTCAAAAAAGAAAAAGTCGTCCTCATGAACGCCGGTGTTGAGCAAAAACTGGCGAACCACGCGAGTGCCGGCGGCCACGCTGCCCGGTTCGATCGAAGAAATTGCTTCAGAGCTTGCCGGCTGCGGAAGGATGCGGCCGAGCAGCCGCAGCAGCAGTTCGGTGTGCAGGTTTTGGCTGATCTTGTTGGTGACGGTTAGATCCAGCGCCATGGGAATCGAGACGTGCGAGGCGAGAATGCGCCGGCCTTCCAGCGGAGCCGCGATGGTAGTCAGGCCCGAGAGACCCAAAGTCGACGGCCGCAGCTCCAGCGGCATCTTCTGCAGCTTGCCAAAGTCGTCGGTGGCGATCGAGGCGCGGTGGCGGGCGCGCGGGGTTCCGGACACTACGATGCCGCGCGCCGTCAGCATGGCCATCAGGGACTGCGCCGCGTACTCCGCCGGATCGTCGATGGCTACGCCGGCACGGAAGCCGGTAGCCGGAATCGTCCCCCAGATGCGCACCGTGCGCGAGCCGAGCGTTCTATCCAGCCCCGGAGCCGCCGGTGTGCCCGCAGGCGCAAAAGTCATCGCGCCCTCGATCTGGTAGTACGGCGTGTCGGGAAGCCAGGAAAGTACGGGCTTGGCCCCATCGACCGGGATGAGCACTTGAGCAGGTGAGCTGGCCGTCGCAGTCGCCGCTTCTGCGTCCGGATTCTCGCCCGGGGGCGTGAGCCTCAGCGTCACCGTGTTGTCGTTCACGGTCAGCGCCGAGGCTGGCGCGCCGTCGCTCCATTGCAGGTCTTCCCAGCTCCAGCCCGTGGCATAAGGCTCGTTGACGAAGAGGGTGTCATCGCCCACGATGTCGCCCTGGATGCTGCGAATGCCGGAGCGGGCAATCTGGTCGGCCAGGTCTTCGAGCGCAGCCAGCGGTTTTACACGCGCCGGAGCGGTTCCGGCGGCGGCTTCCGCAGCCAGTTCAGCTTTGCTTCGATAGGGATACACTCGCGCGCTGATGGTCGGGTCGCCCGCCCCCAGCAGCACCACGTCGCCATTCAACTGCCCGGCGGTGACCGTTCCGGCGGTGGCAAGATTGGTGGTCCAGGTAAGTTGATTGACCGGCAGCAGCGCAAAAGCCGCCGCCGTCGTAGGCAGCTTGGCATTCGATGCCGGCGTAAAAAGCTGCGCGTCGTTCAGACCGTAGAGCGTCTCTCCGGCCAGGTTCGTTACGCTGATCCCGAAATGAGCGTGCGCGAGTGCCGGATCGGCGAGAATGGCGTCCAACTGCGCCGCCAGCGCTGCCGATCGCGGCTTGGCTGCCACCGCTTGCTTATGCCGGGCCGCCGCCCGAACCAGCGTCTGTGCATGGCCCGGCTGTCGATCGGAGACCAGCACAAGCAGCAGTGCCAGGGCAAACCAGCGCGCAGGGAAGAAGAGGCGCAAACCCTCAGAATGCATGCCCCGAGTGTATTGCATGAATTCCGCGGAGTGTTCCTAGTCGGCGTGCATCTTGGCGCGAATCCAAAGCGTGCCAAAGACAATCAGCGCAATGCTCCAAACCGCCACGGCTGCGGGAAAGCCGAAGTAGAGATAGCTGTTCGCGTAATTCACGGTGTGGTGCAGGATCTGGTTCCAGATGAGCAGCCCAAAGATCGATACCGCCGTCACCAGGAAGAAAGTAAAAAAGCCCGAACTCGCCGCCAGCAGCAGGCTGGTAAAGAAGCCAAAGCCCTTGAGCGGAAAGCCCAGAAATTTGCCATCGTAGGAGTTCGCCGTCAACGCGTTGGGACTCATGCTCTTCTCCTTCGACTTCGATGATACTGGCCGAGTGACCGATTGTAGGTCGCCCAGACGCAGCCGCCTTCGTGCAAGTTCCTGTCTTGGGCTTAGTATAACGGGGCACGGCGTGAAGTTGCTTTCTCAGGCTAGCGTTGGCAACGTGTCGATCTCAGACTCCGCGATATAGCTGCTCATCGCCTGAGCGAGTTGCGAGTCCACCTCGTCCGCAATTGTCATCACCGACTCAAGAACCTGGCTGAAATTCACACGAAACAGGTTGTTCTGCAAGGTCTGAAAGATGATCACCTGCAGCATTCGCGACTCTTCTACCATCATCGCCGCCGTATATCCCTGCATTCGCCTCGACATTCCGTGGTCAGCTGCCGACGGCGACGCGCTGGCCCGCACCCCCAGCGCCTGCGGGATACGAAGACGCACCACCAGGTCATGAAACAGCTGCGGCAGATGCGCGGAGCGTTCCGCGTCCGTCATTTTGATGGCCATTAGCTCTGGCTCGTTATCCGCCCGCCTGAGCCAATCCGCAATCGTTGCCGGGACCCCTTCCTCAAGAATGGTGGCTACGGACGCAGGCTGCGGCCAATCAACAGGCGCTTTCCTCAGATGCGCCTGGATCGTATCGATCAAGTTTCGCGGCCATACTGGCTTCACCAGAATCCCGTCCGCCTGCGCGAGAATCGCGGCCGTCGCTCTCTCCATCTCCGGAAATCCACTCAAAATCAGGGTAACTGCGTCCGGATTGAAATGGCGCATCGCGCTCACCACCGTCAATCCATCTCCCGCCGACGGCATATGCAGATCCGTGAGCAGCACGTCAAACCTTGCCTCAGAAAGCTTTTCCATAGCTTCCCTGGCGCCACCGGCCTCCACGACTTCAAAATCGTGATCTTCCAGCACGAGACGCACAAGTTCGCGACCATTCTTCTCATCGTCCACTAGCAGAATACGAGTCTTCAGCGTTTCGTCTATGTTTGACCTATTCCTGATCACAGGGGATCTCTCCAAGCCTCCACCCGCAGCTCCCTAAAAATATGGTCAGTTTTGCCCAAATTTTGATTCGCGAATCTCGACATTGTCAGATGACCTTAGGTGCAGGATCCAATTGTGCTGAAATATGACACGCGAGGGCCAGGACTCTGCGCTCAAGTGAATGCGGCAATAGAAAGCTCCAGCCGATGAGTAAGTCAGAGTATGGAAAACTAAAGCAGTGTCCAGTGTACAAAGAATCAGGACACTCACGAATCCCCACCGGTCACAAGGCGACAAGCGATAGCCAATGACTTTAGTATAAGGAGTCGTGTCTATTCCTGTACAAACCGAAAATCTACCCAGTGAGTCGCCCGCCGGCGCTGCCGCCCCCGCCATTGGTCCATGGACCGCCGAAAAGGTCGCCGCCAACGTTCCCACCGCGCTGGCTCCGAACGGAGTGCGCTACGGACTTTGGGCGGAAACGCGCGTGCCGCAGCCCGATGTCGAGCGGCTGGTAGGCGCTGTGCCGAAGACGCTGGTGCCGGCCATTGAAAAGCGCTGTTATTACTTCGTTCCCCTGGTCATCGTGGAAGCCGACCAGGTCGTCGTGGCTCCCAGCTATACCGTCGACCTGGGCGACCGCGCTATCTGCCATCGCAACGTGACGCTGGGTGCGGTCGAAGGCGTATTTCTCTCGACGCGGCTGGTGGAAGACCGCTTTGGCCTGGCGTTTGAGTTCTTCATCAACGTGGCGCACAATTTTGTCGATGCGGCCGGCGTGCCGGAGAGCTTCGCCTCGCTCACTTGGTCGCAGGCCCAGGCTGGCGTCAAGGGCGAAACCAGCCAGGACGCCTGGGAAACCCGCCGCCGCGCACTCGATCCCGTCACCAACGCAGCCGGAAATCCCATGCCGCTCGACGAACGCGCGCGCAAGAACTACGAGGAGTCGGCGTTTTCCGATTCGCTCGCCATTTACTTGCTTTCGCTTTCGTTGGATTTCGATTACCACGACCTGCGCGAACGGGAGTATCCCCTGCTCGCCGCCCCGGCCCTGGCGGAACGACTGCGCCACGTCGCCTCGCTGTTCCCTGCCAACGACGGGTACGAATTCCAGATACTCTATCGCCGCAAGGGCTGATTCATTTTGCCTTTTTCAGAGCGACGGCGCGATAGACGACGCGGCCTTCGCTGATGGTGTAGTGGACTTTGCCTTGCATCGTCCATCCATCGAACGGCGTGTTCCTGGACTTGGATTTGGAGTCCTTGGCGTTGAAAATCCACTCCGCTTTCGGGTCGAAAACGACGACATCGGCATAGCTGCCCACCGTCAATGTGCCGCGGCCTTTCAGGTTGAGCAGCGAGGCAGGCTGGGCGCTGAGCAGGCTCAGCACGCGGCTGAGCGGCAGCTTCCATTCCCGGTGCAGCCAGCGCAGGCTCAGGCCCAGCGCGCTTTCGAGGCCGGTGATGCCGTTGGGGGCGCGCTCGAACTCCACTTCCTTCTCATGTGAGGCATGCGGCGCATGGTCGGTGGCGATGGCGTCCACGACTCCGTCGAGTATGCCTTCGATCATGGCGTCGCGATCGGCCGCCGAGCGCAGCGGCGGGTTCATTTTCGCATTGGTGTTGTAGGCGCCGACGTGTTCTTCAGTGAGCAGGAAGTGATGCGGAGCCACCTCGCAGGTCACGCGCAGTCCGTTGCGCCGCGCCTGGCGAACGGCCGCCACAGCTTGCGCCGTCGAGGTATGCGCGACGTGCAAGTGCGGGACTGCGCCGTTCTTGTCGCGGGCGCCTGCTTTACCTGATCCGCCTTTGTCTTTGGAAAGCTCGGCGAGCAGGCGAATGTCGCGCTCGACCAGCGAGTATTCCGCTTCGGGAGGCATGCCGCGCAGGCCGAGCCGGAAGGCCAGCGCGCCGGCGTTCATGCTCGCGCCCTGGGTCATGCGCGTGTCTTCGGCATGCTGGATGACGCTGAGGCCGCAGCGCGTGGCGTTGATCAGCACTTCGCGCATGATGCTGTCCTTGAGAATGGGGTGGCCGTCGTCGGTCACCGCGACGGCGCCTGCGGCTTTGAGCGCGGCGTAGTCGTTGAGAATTTCGCCCTTGAGCGCGCGCGTCGCAGCGCCGATGGGGAAGACTCGTACCGAGGCGCCGCGTTCGGCAGCCTGCATCCAGCGCGTGATTTCCGGCGAATCGTTGGTCGGGACGGTGTTGGGCATGGCTGCCACCGAGGTGAATCCCCCTGCGGCGGCCGCGGCCGTGCCGGAGGCGATGGTTTCCTTATAGCCCTGGCCTGGTTCGCGCAGGTGAACGTGAATATCGATGAGACCGGGCGCGACCGTCAGGCCCTTGGCGTCGATGATCTCTGTGTCCGGAGCAGGTTTCAGCTTCCCCGGCGCGCTGATCTCGCTGACCCGGCCGTCTTTGAGCAGGATATCTTTGGGCGCGTCGATGCCGACGGCGGGGTCGATCAGGTGGCCGTTGCGAATGAGGAGGTTGCTCATGCGCGCACCGCCTTTTCCAGCAACGGCAGCGCGGGCAGCGTCAACGCCCGGTAGACCAGCGCCATGCGGATGGCCACGCCGTTGTGCACCTGCTCGAGGATGCGTGACTGCGGCCCGTCGGCGACTTCGCCGGTCAACTCCAGGCCGCGAATGATGGGACCGGGATGGAGCAGGATGGCCTGCGGCGCGTGGGCGGCAAGAAGCGCTTCGGTCAGTTGGTAATTCGCCTTGTATTGCTCCAGGTCAAGCTGCAAACCGGCCAGCCGTTCCGCCTGAATGCGCAGCATCATGACGATCTGGGCTTGCGCCAGCGCACGGGGAAAATCGCGTTCGATTTCGATACCGGGCAAGCCGGCAGCCAGCTCAGGCAGCAACGGCGGCGGTCCGCACAAAATCACGCGGGCGCCCAGCCTGGGAAGCAGTAGCATATTGCTGCGCGCCACCCGGCTATGCAGAATGTCGCCGGTGATGGCAACCGTAACCCCGGTCAGCGTATCGGCGGCTACCGTTGTCGTGCCGGGCCGCAAATGATGCAGCATGGTGCGCAGGTCAAGCAGCGCCTGCGAAGGATGCTCATGCATGCCGTCGCCCGCGTTGAGCACGGGCAGGCGGGTTTCGCGCTCCAAAAGCCATGGCGCGCCCGACGATGGATGTCTCAGGATGATAGCTTCGGCGCCCAGCGCGCGCAGCGTGAGGCCGGTATCCTTGAGGGTCTCGCCTTTTTCGATACTGGAAGACAGGCTGGAGACGAGCGTCGTATCCGCGCCCAGGCCTTTCGCGGCCAGCTCAAAGCTGGTGCGGGTGCGTGTTGAGGATTCGTAAAAAAGCAGCGCGATCTTGCGCTTGGCCAGGCGGGCGGCGCGCTTCAGCGGGTCCTCCTGCTCAAGCTCAGTAGCCAAGGTGAGGATTTCGCTGACCGTCTCAGGCGTCAGCGATGTAACAGACAAAACCGAACCTGGAGACCACGTCGTCGCATCCGGGGCACCGTTCGCCGGGGTACCGGGCTGCACGGGAACGACGCGGGTATTCTTCAACGCTGGTTTGGCCGAGGGTTCCTGGGACGGACGAGGGACGGTAGCGGATTTCACTGGCATGGGCACACACGATTCAGAGCGCTAGGCGAGGCTATGTGGAACAGAGCTGATCAAACAGCATACGAGACCGCGGATCAGTCTATTTTCTCGACCAGCAAAACCTGCTCGTCGTTATCGACTTCGCGGAATTTGACTTCGATGATTTCGCGGCTGCTGGTGGGAACGTGCTTGCCGACATAGGTGGCTTCAATGGGCAACTCGCGATGGCCGCGATCGATCAGCACGGCCAGCTGCACACAGCGGGGACGGCCATGATCGAAGAGCGCATCGAGCGCCGCGCGGATGGTGCGGCCGGTATAGAGCACGTCGTCGCACAGGATCACGTCGCGGCCGTTGACGTCAAAGCCGATTTCGCCCGACTTGACCACCGGGCGGACATCCGCGGTGGAGAGATCGTCGCGGTAAAACTGGATATCGAGAACCCCCGTGTCGACCGGCCGCTTCACAATGCCGCTAATGAGTACGGCGAGGCGATCGGCCAGCGGAATGCCGCGCCGCTTGATACCGATCAGCGCCACGCCTTCGCCGGCGTTGGTCTTCTCGACAATCTGATGAGCCAGGCGCACCAAGGTGCGGTCGATTTCAGAGGCGGACATCAGCCGCCCTTTTTCGCGCAGGGCCGGATGATTGGTGGCAGGCGTGGCTTGCGGTCTATCGGTCATCGGATTCTCTCGGCAGGCATCTGCCAGGCTGTTGCAGATTTGGCTCTATTGTAGGGCCTGGATGCGGTTAGGGGTTGGGAACGCGGGAGAGCGCTCAGCTTCGTGTGCGGTTGGAGTGGGTCACGAATCGCGCCCCCACCGCGCCGCCAATGGTGCTGAACAAGACCAAGAACGTGGCGGAGAAGACGAATCCAAAGAGGAGAAAGCCGGCTCGCCCTTCCGCCGAGAGCATGAGTCCTCGCTCCGTCTCAAGTTGCTGCAAAAGAGCGGGGTTCACGCCCATCTGGGTGTAAAGGCTCTGGCAAAACTGTATGTTCTGATCGACAAACGAAGACCACTCTGAATCCAGCCGCACGTTCTGATGGAAAAGGAAGCGAGACACCCAAAGATTGACGCCATTCAGCGCGAGGGTCACCCAGCAGGCAAACAGCCCGGTGATGAGGCCGATGCGTGCGCCGACGCCTTTTGTCAGACGGCTCGGACGCATCTGCCTGCCATACAAGGCGACCGCCCAGACGGCCGCGCTCACCATCCAGACCAGCGCCAGGGAGGCGCCCAGGGCGGAAAGATTGGAGGAAAGCACGCCTGCCGGAATGGCTAGAAACATCGCGGCGCGCAACGCTGGGCGCCAGGCGATGGCCTGAGCGGCACCGCCCGCCAGCCCATGGCTGTTGCCCAGATGAATTTGGTGCTCTGAGACGCTTGAGGCCTCGAATTCACCCCCCAGCGCCACCAAGGAAGTCTCTGCGGGAATGTGCACCAGTTGTGGCAATCCGCACGACGGGCAGTAACGATCTTCTTCCCGGAGGGATTCGCTACAGCGCTGGCAGGTATGTTCCAAGAATATGTCTCAGTCCTGAAACTAAACCCTGAGGGCGAGGCGCCGCAATTCCGCGTGTCCGGCGCGCCCCCGAGCGTGTGTTGGGGTCAACCTACTGCTTGTTGTCGTCATCGATACCCAGGTTCGCGGGCAGATCAATGGCCACCAAAGCAAAGCGGGTGTCGCCATGCTTGGAATTTTCAAATCCCACGATGTGCTGGTGGCGCTCCGATCCGGCCTTGAGTTGAAAATCCTGCTTGAAATCGCTGTCGTCCATCTTGACTTTGCTGTGCTTGTCGTCCTCACAGGTCAGGCCTTCGCGCGTCACGGTTGGCGTCCCGACGGCGGCGTGATTCTGGCAGGTAAGCACGTCGCCAAACCGCGACAGGGCCTTTTTGTAGAAATCGGTGACTTTTTCCCGGCTGTCGGGGGTGGCGTACGAGACGGTCTTGACGCGCAACTGCCATTGGCCAAAGCCGAGATGAACATCGGCAGACCGGTGGTTCTCGTCATCGTTCACGGTGGTTGCGCCGGGATATACGGGCAGTCCCAGGTCACCGGCGGAGGTCTGGTCAGTATTGACGTGGACGCCGCCGAAAGGCGTATCGACCTGCACATTCTTGTCCTTGCCTTCAGCGTTTTTGTCGACATGCACCCGGCAACCGGACACGCCGAGAGTAGCCGCCAACGCCAGCGCGACCGTGGCAGCGGAAAAGCAGTTGTAAAGTTTGCAAGCATTCATGGAGATCACCTTGTGAAAGGGAGTACGCCGGGAAGGGAACGGACGTTCCCCCAAATGTACTCCGCTTGTGCATCTTTTTGCTCAAATCGGTGTTTCAGGCAGGTAGTATCGACGAGAACCGCAGTCCGGGGATTTTGAAAAAACCGGCCGGAGGAAAGACTTTCATGAATTTGAATTTTGCACCATTCGCACGCACTCTGCTCATGACCGGCACCTGTGCCGTTATGGCGCTCGCAGCCACCGCCTCCTATTCGCAAGACCAGCCGTCGGGGCCGCCTCCCGGAATGGGGCGGATCGGGATCGTCCAGGGGAATATTTCCATTCAGCCCGTCGGCGAGGACAGTTGGGGACAGGCGGAACCCAATATGCCCTTGAGTCCCGGGTATCGAGTTTTCGCCGACCAGCAAAGTCGTGGAGAAGTCCAGGCCGGTGTAGTCAGGGCGTATCTCGGTCCCAACACCGATTTGACGTTGACTAGCTTTGACAGCGAGGGCGTGGTCCTCGGCGTTGCTTCAGGCAGCGCTGAAGTCGCGAGCGATGGCTTTCCTTATGGCGGCTCCGTTCAGGTACAGACTCCGAACGGCGCAATCGGTTCCGTAGGAAGAGTCCTCTTTCGCGTGGATGTTTTTCCTGACCAGCAATCCACCGTCATCACGAATGACAGTCACTCTAGCCAACTCCTGATCAATGGCGGTGGTGGATTCCAACTGCACTTGGAAGGCGGCCAATCCGTGCAACTGAGCGGGACAAATCCCGTCTACGCGCAGCCTCTCGAGCCGGCTCCGATGGATGACTTTCTGCGCTGGAGCGTCGGTCTTGAAGTACATCGCGGGAATTCTCCCTCCGCACAATATGTCAGTCCTGAGATCGGAGGATATAACGATCTCGACGCCAACGGTGAATGGCAAGGGCAGTCTCAGTACGGACCGATATGGTTTCCCCGCGTGGACGCCGGCTGGGCGCCCTATCGTTACGGTCACTGGGTCAGCCGGCCCTTCTACGGATGGACCTGGGTGGCTGACGAACAGTGGGGCGCAGCGCCCTTCCACTATGGCCGCTGGGCGCAGGTGGGCGGCCGCTGGGGCTGGATTCCCGGGGCTCGCGATGTCCGCGCAGTCTGGTGCCCGGCGCAAGTGGTTTTTGCCGGCGGCATCAGCTTCGGCGGAGCCGGCGTCTCCGTCTGGTTCCCCCTGGGACCCGGTGAGCCCTATCGCCCCTGGTACCCGGCAAGCCCCGAGTACATCAACCAGGTCAACATTACCAACATTCATGAATCCAGCGTGGTGCACATTCAGAACAACTACACCACCATCATCAACAACACCACCAACGTCACCAACATCACGTATGTGAATCGTACCGTGGGCGTGACGGCAATGAAGCAGGAAGACTTCGCTGCTGGCCGCTCCACCAAGGCGGTTGCGGTTTCGATCAATCCGCAGCAACTGGCGAACATCCAGCCGGCTCGTCCGGAAGCCAAAGCGCCGGTGCAGCCCGTCATCCTGCACCCCATTGCCAAGCCGGCGGCGGTTCAGGCAGCCCGGCCGGTGCTGATCAACAACAAAGGTGAAATGGCAGCGGCGGTTCCTCACGCCAAGCCCATGCCTGCGCCGGTAAAGCCCGTTCAGGCGCCCAAGCCCATTCCTGGCCGCGCGCCGGCGGGGGCTCCTTCTGTGGGCGGCAAGCCCGTCGCACCAGCCCCGGCGGCCAAGCCGATGGCTGAACCCGCCAAGCCGATGGCCGCTCCCACGCCTGCCAAGGCGCCGGAGCCAGTCAAGCCGGCCCCGGTAGTTGCCAAACCGGTTCCTCCTACGGCTCCCAAGCCAGAGCCGAAGGCGGTCACTCCGCCTCCGGCGCCCAAGGCCGAGCCCAAAGCAGAGCCCAAAGAGGCCACACCGCCTCCGGCTGTCAAACCGGCAACCCCGGCCAAGCCGGCTCCTCCGGCCAAAGACAACAAGAAGCCTGAGGACAAGAAGAAGCCCAAGGAAGAAGAACCGAAATAGTTCGTCTGCCGAGTACCGAAAGCCCCACCCGCGCCCTTGCTGGCCGGGTAGGGCCTTTTCTTGTCCAAACGCATTTCTGTAAGTCTGCGCTTCGAGCTCAGCCGGTTCGACGGGCCGACGATTTCAGTGAGCATGGTTAGGCAGGTCGTATGCCCGATGACCGGCTACAATTTTGCCATGAGTGATTCCAGGACCATTCTTCACACCAATGAGGCGCCGCGTGCGATCGGACCGTATTCCCAGGCTGTTCGTGTCGGCAACCTGTTGTTTACTTCCGGACAGGTCGCACTGCACCCCGAGACGCAGGAAATGGTCGGCGCCACGATCGCAGAGCAGACAGAACAGGTGTTTCGCAATCTGAAGGCCATTGTGGCAGCCGGCGGCAGCAGCTTGTCTCAAGTCGTGAAGGCCACCGTTTTTTTGGCCAACTTCGATGATTTTGCTGCCATGAATGCCGTCTACGCCGAGCATCTGGCGGCGGCAGGCTCTCAGCCTCCGGCCCGCACCACGGTGGAGGTTTCGCGCCTGCCGAAAAACGCGCTGGTTGAGATAGACCTGGTGGCCGTGGTCGGGGCCGAAGCAGGGGCCGAATAGGGCTTCTCAGTGTGCCCGTTCCCACTTGAGGAACGGGCCGCATCTTCTCATGAATAGCTTCCGTGCTTCCGCCCCGCAAGCTCCTACACTGGGGTTGGGCGAGGCTGATTCACCATGCCAATTGAGACGGATCGATTAAGCGCCGAACTGCTGCGCATGGCGGACGACAGCGCTCCAGGGCGAGAGTTTTCCGTGGCCATCGCAGAGCTGGCCCGCAGCGGCCGTTTCGCCCAGTTGGAAGCCGTGCTGCCAACCGTGGTGTACCAAGAGCTGCGCGAGCGCTACCGCCTCGACCCCGCCGGGTTCGCGCACGAGTGGGAGGAACTGGCCCACGAGATGCAAAAAGGGTTCGTCCAGCACGCCCGCCAACGGCTGACGTCCTTGACTCGCCTGCAGCCGGCCGGCAGCGACATCACGCCTGCCTGGCAGTCCATTCAGCGCGCCCTCGATTCCCGGCAGAACGACCTGCTCCGCGCCGCTGTCGCCGAAGAATGCCTGGACCTGATTGAGCCCGCGGTCGCCCGCGCCACTCACCTGCGTGAGTGCGTCGTCGCCTCTCCTTCCTCCGAGGAAGCTGACCGTTACTTGGATGAAGCCACGCGCTGCTACTTCTTCGCGCTTTTCACGGCGTGCGCCGTCATGTGCCGCTCCGTCCTCGAAGAGGCCATCAAGCAGAAACTGCCTGAGAGTCTGAGGATCATGGTTCGCTCGCGCTACCGCAACGTCGCGACCCTCGGCAATCTGCTCCACGAGGTCAACAACAACCTGCGCGCCTCGGGGATTGACGCCGGCTTCCCGCGCCTCGCCAACCTGGTCAACGACATCGGCAAAAAAGCCGTGCACCAAGGTCTGCTTTCAGAGGATGAGGCCCGAGCCTGCCTGCAAAACGCGCGCGCGGCGCTTCAAATGCTTCTGCAGGCATAAGACTCTCAAATCGTAACTCAGCCAAAATCGTGAACAGATCGTGCATCCTGCAAGCGGCCGCGCGCCAGGATCAGCGGCGGCAAGAAGTCTCCGCTACGAGGCCTTCTGCCGGAGCTGCTGTTCGGCGCGAAGCCAATCCTGCTCGGCATAGCCGTCTTGCCAGCCGCGCTCCGCCCAGTACTGGCGCGCAAGCTGCTCGATCTGCTCGTGGGTGACGCCTTTTTCTACCTGGTGAATCGAATTTTTCTTAGTTGCGGTCTTGGTTTCAGTCGTGGCCGCGGCCTTCTTGGGCTTTGTCGGGGCTTTCGCCTTTTTCGTTGCTTCTGCCATGTAGCTCTCCTGAATTTTGGTTATCGAACGGGGGGTTTCGCCACCAACATGCGGGGGCATCCCCTCTAGAATACGAAAATTCAGCCCATCCAGGAACCCCTTGACGGAAGCCAGGTATCTTGTTACACACTCGAAACGCCAATTCTAAAAGGGTTATCAGTTCACAAGCCGGGGATTGCCCGATGGACAACCCCCGGCTGCGAAGGCTTTCTGTTCAGCATGCGGGATGCGTGACCGGACTACTTCGCCACCACGATCACCGTAGCGGAGTACGCAGGGTACTTGTACTCAAGTGCATTAGAGGAGAGCGACACCTTGCCCTCTACCGAAATCTGCTTCAGATTCGCGCCGCTGTAGCTGTAAATTTCCGCCGCCCCAGCGTTGGCAAAGTTGGTGATGGTCAGCTTGGTTTGGATAGCCGCGGTGGTCTTGTTGATCGCCACCAGCGTCAGCGCCCCGTCCGATGGCCGCGTGGCCGCATAGATCGAAAGCTCCGCCTGGTTGGTGCTGGTGGCCTGCACACTGTTTGATCCGAACTGGCTGCCTTTGCCGTCGTAGTTGCGGTACAGGCGGAAAGCGTAGGCAATCGGATCCGTCGACGCCGGCGCGCTCCACATGTTGGCGAAATCCAGCTCCTGCCGGCCAAAAATCCCTAGCACGTCGGCCTCGGCGAGCGCGTCGGTGATCAGCTTCTTGCCGCTGTCGATCGAATACTCCGAAATCGCCAGCTTGGTCCCCGGATAGTAGGTGCTGACCCACGACTTGAAGCGCGGAATCAGCTGCATCGGGCCGTCGAAGTACCACTTCTCAACCCACGTCCCGCCGTTGTATGTCGGATCCCACAGCGTGCGCGTCGAGGCCAGCTGGCTTGCCGCGTCGGTGAACTGGAAGTAGTAGTGCTCGTCGAAGTAGTCGAGCAGCCGGCTCCCGTGTGCCTTCTGATACGCCGCCATCTGCTGCAGGTAGTATTCGCCGGCCAGCAGGTTGTTCTGCGCCGAAGGCGTCCCGATCCAGCCGCCCAAGGTGAAATCCGACGGCCCCAGAACAGATGCCGTTGGATCTTCCTGTTTGATGGCCGCGGCGTACTTCTGCCCCAACGCCACCAGCGTCGGATAAGTGGGATTCACCGGCTCAATGTCGCGATGGGTGTTGCTCCAGCCGCTGGGCTCGTTATCAAGCTGGTAGAACGGAACTCCACCCTTGGCCGCGGTGCCAAAGGTGGCCACCAGGTGCCGAATCCAGCCCAGCTGCAGCGCGGTGCTGTTGGCGATGTTGTTGGCGCCGATGTTCTTGTCCAGAAGCTGCGCGCCCGCCGTGGTAATGCTGTTGCCGCAGGTCTCCCCGTTGGGATGAACATACGCATTCACCGACTGCTGCGCCCCATACACCGACGTGGGAAAACTGCAGTTGTACTCGGAAGTCTTATTGACGTAGGGGACAATCGGTACCGTCACCAGCGCTCGAGCGCCCGCCGGCTTGTACGTTTTCACCATGGTGTCTACCTGGCCGCCTGGAACAGGATTGCTCAGCCCGTTTCCGCCGATAAAGTACCAATCAAAGCCGGAGTTGCTCGAATCGAGCTCCC
>Ga0182030_10012624_pt1 | contig 16895 bp, 17 predicted proteins | sample 812S3MmetaG_FD_121299 | JGI IMG/M metagenome (GOLD analysis project Ga0182030, IMG submission 121299) | Permafrost microbial communities from Stordalen Mire, Sweden - 812S3M metaG (Illumina Assembly) | ecosystem: Environmental > Terrestrial > Soil > Wetlands > Permafrost | place: Sweden...
GCTCCTTCTCCGAGCGCATCGCAACGAGCGCCCTGTCGGGAAGAACCTCACGCCTCCCACGAAAATTCCCGGAAGTACCCGGTATCAGACGAATTCACGCCGCTGCATTCGATCTGCACCCGTTCGAGTTGCTTGGGCTCGGCAACTTCGCTCGCGTCGGACGTGTCGCTGTGCACCACCTGCGCGACCACCCGCGTGGTCACTTCGTCGAGGTACGTCTGGAGCGTCGCGCTCAACTGCTGGAACTCTGGCCACAGCGTCTCGTCCACGAAGCTCTTCGCGACGCGCGCCATGACGGTCGTGCGACGTTGTCCTCTGCGCCGGTAGGGCGTGAGCCCGTAGCGCCGCAGCAGCGCCAGGATGAGCCTGTGCGACCAGGCATCTGCCAGCGTGAACTTGTACTCGACGGGCGGATCTGCTTTCTCGACCTCGCGAAGACGCGCAACGATCCGGTCGCGAGCACTGGCAGCGGCGGCGCGTTCGCCTTCGGTCGTCGCGCCCGCGAAGAGTGCCTCGATCTTGGCGAGCTTGGAGATGAGCGCAGCCTCGTCCATCGGTCGGCAGCCTGCTCTGGCGCACCAGCGTCAGCGCGTCAAGATCTGGCGCGCCAGGTACCAGGTGAAGAGGGGGGCGGCCGCCCGCTTCATGGAGCGACGGGTGTCGAGCAGCCCATCTCTGCCCTTCTGGACGTCGGGTGACGCTGCGCGAACCAGCGCATCGACGAACTCTCTGGCCCTGGCTTCAGCGGGTCCATCCAGGGCGCTCCACCCGACGGTACTTCTCGACGGAGAGGATCGCGTCGTGAACGGTCCGCATCTTCTGGGCCTCCTCGTCGGGGATATCGATGTCGAACGCCTCCTCGAATACGAGCGTCAGCTCGACGAGCGCGAGCGAGTCGGCGCCGAGGTCGTCGATGAAGGACGCCTCCGGCTTTACTCGGTCCCCTACAACGCCGAGTTGCTTGCAGACCAGGCGCCGGACCTCACTCGGGATGTCGGCCATCTTTCTATCGTAGCTGCTGCTCGGGGCAGCGTGAGCGGCGGTTGAGCAGCCACACCGTGTTGGTCGAGGGCGGCATCGCGCGCAACCGGATCGCCTCCCCACGCGGGCGCGCAAGTCCTGCGTCGGCACGCAGCATCTCTCACGGGTCGAGCTTGGGGCACCGGATGTTGCGCGAAAGGGGTCACGTTGCCGTCCTACCTTCGCCCTAACAGCTCCAACTGCGGTGACGCGTTGCGACGGGCTACGCGAGAAGATGACAAAGAATCCGCGCTCCGACGATTGCATCCCACCTGGCCAGCGTCACGATGTGGCTCCCCCGGGGAAGCCATGAAAGCTACGACACTGCTGGAGCATCAGCACCGGAATCTCGAGCAGCTCTGCGACGCCGTGGAGGGTGGGAGTGCCGGCATGCGCGCGTCGCTCTTGCCGCAGCTCGCGGGCGATCTCGCCGCGCACATCGCCATGGAGGAGCAGCTGTTCTACCCGGCGGCCTGCGAGGCGCTGCACGAGAACGCTTGGCTGTGCGCGTGTCAGGCCCGGCGTGCGCAGGCGCAGCAGGCGCTGCACCGCGCTCTGGGAGCTTCGTTCGACGGCGAGGAGTTCGGGCGCGCCATCGGCGAGCTGCGCGGTCTGGTCGCCCGGCACGCCGTAGAGGAGGAGGACCTTCTGTTCCCCCGCCTCGAGAAGGCGCTCGACGGCGGAGCGATGCGCGCGCTGGGGCTCTCGATGGCCGCGCTCTACGACGCGAAGGTCGACGCCGGGTACGTGCTCGACTGATTCCCGCTCTGGACGCGTCCGGTGGGACGCAGAGCAGCGAGAGGTCGTACGCAGCTTCGACGGTCCTCATGTCCCTGCGGTCTGCCGTTCGGCATGATCACCACGACGTGGAGGGCGCCTACGCCTCCAAGCTCACCGGCACCGGCTCCATCATCCCCTCGGCCCACTCGGTCTCCTGCCAGTTGTGGATGATCGCCTCCTCAGTCTTGCACACCATGCAGTGCGCGAGGATGGCGTCGTCGGCCGTCTTGACGACCCACATGAGCCCGAGACACGCCTTGCCGCCCGGCCGGCGCTTGCACTCGATGAGCGTCTCGCGGGTCTCGTTCTTCTGGAGCTCGCCGCCGTACTCGATGAAGCGCGCGATGCGTAGCATCCGCCGGTAGAGGCGCGGGTTGTCGACGAGGAAGTCGCCGTCCTCGGTGAGCCAGTGCCACGGGTCGACCACGAGCACCATGGGCGGCGTCTACCACGGGTTCGAGGGCATCGACGATGATCGCGTGGTCACGTCGGCGTGAGCCTCGCCGGCAGCCGCCTGTGCCTGCCTGGTCAGGCCACGAGCCATGTTCCTCGCTCGCGTCCCTCGCCCTCGGCAAAGGCGAGCCAGCGTCGGTCCGGCTCGTCGCGCTGCTCCTCTGGGACCTCTCGAAGGGCGGCCGCGAGCTCGCCCATGACCTGGCGCTGCCAGTCGTGGGCAGCCTTGTCGCTTGCCCACCCTCGCGCGGCCATGTCCCCCGCCCACGCCGGCACGGCCATCGCCACGGCCTCGATCTCGTGCGTGTGGTGCGCGAACATCGTCACGTTGCGCTCGAACAGGCGCTCGACGAACCGCTTCGCGGGCGGCATGAGCAGCGCGCCGAGCCCCTTCTTGCCCTCGTCCCGGGAGTGCTGGGCGCAGTCGTGCAGTAGCGCAGGCATCTGGCGCACCAGGACCCAGCCCTGGCTGCGCGTCCAGCCTCGCTTGGTCCGCAGACGCGCTGCGAGCGACGCAGCCAAATCGGTCGCGTGCTCGAAGGCCAGCTTGTCGTCCTCTCGGCCCAGTTGCTCCAACACCGAGCTGACCGCGGTCGAGGTGGTCGATGAGCAGGGCGCCGATGCCGGGAAGGTCCGGTGCGGGCTTGAGCCATCGCAGCCAGCGCCGACCGCGCGTAGGCCGCCACGTCGTCCCCCCAGCGTCCGTCGTCCCCCTCCCGATGGGTCTCGTAGAGGGCCAGGTCGCGTGGCCCACCCACTCGTCGACCGCCCATTCCATCGGACCCTTGCTGTCGCGCATGGCCGGCCAGCCGGCTTCGGTCAGCGCGCGCAGCGCGGCGAGCGAGCCCTCCCAGAGGCGCGCAACGGCTGGAAGGTCATCCTGCGGCGGTGCTCGCCAGTGCGACGGCCTCGTGCGGGTCTCCTCGCCCGGGTCTCGCCGCCTACCGCCCTCGCGGGTGCTTAGCCCGTTGGTGGTCCAGGCGCACGATGTCGGCCGACACCTCGCGAAGCATGCGCAGCTCCTCACGCAGGGCACGCCTCTCGGCCACGAGGTCGGCGATCGTCTCGTCGGTTGCCGTGGCGAGCGCAGAGGTCAGACGATGAATCGCAGCCTCGAGGGTGGCCTCGGAGGGGGGGATGCAAACGGAGGTGCAAACGACGGGGGCTTCGCCCTCATTTTCGGCGTCGTCGTAGTCAGACGATCTACCTGAAATTACTGGCGGAGGAGAAGGGATTCGAACCCCTGGTACCGTTACCGGTACGGCGGTTTTCAAAAGTCGGGACGTAGCGCACGGCTTCCCGCGACTCGGCACCCACAACGTCGCGCGCTTGTCACGTCATCGCCATGCCGCCCAACCCGCCATGCTCACAGCGGGGCCCACCTCTCCGGGCGCTCGCGATCGACGCGCTAGCCCCGGCCAAGCGCGCCCACGTGGCGCTCGCGATGCTCGGCGACCCGGGTGCCACCGCCTTCTGGTCCCCCCGCGCCGCCGCGGTAGCCACGGCGCTGGCGGCGCACCCCGCGTGGACCGACGCGGACCGCGCGCTTCACGAATGGATTGCCCGGCAGGCGCAGGTCGAGCGAGGGGATCGCGGCGACGGCGCGAACAACGCGGCGTCGGCCCGCAACGGGGACGCCTGGGCGACGCTCGAGCCCGTCTTCGAGCACGTGATCGCCGAGGACGCGTCGTCCTCCTCGCCCGACGTCCGGGCCCGTGCGCGGGCGACCGTGGCGCAGTGGATCGAGCAGGTACGCGCGGCGCAGGGCGTACGGTTCACCAGCGTGTCGTCCGCGAGGGATCCCGGTCGCGCGCCGCTACGGCGTCGTGGCGCTCGCGCCACGCGCGAGCACGAGCTCGAGGGCAACCGGGTCGCTCGGCCCCAGCAGGCGCCGCGAGGTCTCGTCGATCCAGGCGCAAGCGAGGCTCGGCGCGTGGCCCGGGTCGAAGCCGCGGGGGGGGCTCTCCTGAAAGACCTCGCGGGCCGCGGGCTCGAGCAGGAGCTGCTCGCGTTCGTCGGTCGACGCGCGCACGCGCTCGATCAGGAACGTCGCACCTCGGACACGTTGAGAAACAGGCTCGAGTGGACGAGCAGCCTGAGCGCCAGGTAGCGCAGGCGAGCCGGCGGCGGGGCGGGGCCCTGCTCGCCTGCGGCGAACCGGTATGGCTCGAGGTCGGCGTCCGGGATCGTCGCGAGCCGCAAGAGCACCTTCGCTTTCGCGCCCATCACGTCGACCGTGTCGACCGTGCGGCCGAGCGCTTCGGCCTCGTCGAAGACGTCGCGCCCGTACGGCAACGGACGCTCCTGCAGGTCCTCGGCGAGTCGGTCCACGAGATCGGGCCCGCATGTCGGCGCATCGATGCGAGCGCTCAGGTCGGGGAGCAAGGCAGGGAGCTCCTTCTCGATCCGGCCGCGCAACGCCGGCGACCCGCCCTCGGCGCGCGAGAGCTCGCGGCGCACGATGCGGATCGACGCAGACTGGGAGGCGAGCGGCGCCGGGTGCGACGTGAGGCACTCGTACCGGGCCGCGCAGCCCGCGCCGCCTGCAGCCACCAGCGCGACGGTGAAGACGCTGTGGTGGATGCGCATACGCATAAGACGGGTCGCGCACATGGCGGAAATCGGGCGGCGTGGAGGCGAGGCTAGGGGGAAGCACCGGGCGGGCAAGAAAGAGGGTTGATGCGGCGGGCGGTCACTGCTGGATGAGCATCATGTCCTGAAGCGACGGCACGGTTCCGCTGCCCGTGATCCCGACCATGACCCCTTTGCCGCCGATCTGGGTGACCATCGACACTTTCTGGGCGGTTCTGCCGAAGCCCGCGCCGGTCACGTTGTTCGTCGTGTGGTTGTAGATGACGCCCGTCGTCGTGCTCGTCGTGTCGAAGAACACGGGGATCTGTACCGCGGCGTCGGTGCCGAAGGTCGACGGCGTGACTGGGTCGAGGCTGTCGTAGGGCTGGCAGATCTCGTTGCCCGCATCCGCTGAGGACCCGGGGGAGCACGACACCGCGATCGTGTATGGCGTCGTGCCCGGCTGCCACGCGAAGATGAAGCCGAGGAACTCGCCCTGGAGCGACGACAGGGACGGGATGTCCGTCTGCACGACGCCGATGACGCCGGCTACGTTGGGATCGTTGCCGCCCATGTCCGCGATGAGCACGCCCGCTGCGGTCATGGCCAGCGTCGGTGAGCCTGCGCTGGCGCTCGTGAGCTGCCCCCCATCGCATCCGAAGGTGGTCGACGCGACGGACGTCACGCCGGCATCGGTGATCGTCCAGTCACCGGCGTCGGTGTACGTGAGAGTCACCTGCGTCGTCGTGCCGCTCACGGCAAAGTCACTCCCGGACGGCCCCAGCGTCGTCGTCCCATAGCCGGGCCCCGTGATGGACTGTCCGGGGGTCAGGGACATGGTCTGGTTGGCCCATCCGACCCGCGGGATGACGATCGTGTTGAACGTGCCGCCCGAGGTCGGGCACCCTCCGAGGGCGGACGCAACGATCAGCCGGCTGTAGTAGCCGTTGCTGACGTTCGCGTCCGTCAGGGCGGGCGGCCCCGGAGGGCTCACCAGCAGGGCCACGCCGGGGAACTCGACGGCGAAGGCCTCGTGCTGCGTCCAGGTCGATGCGGCCGGATCGGTCGTCGACGCGATGCTCAGCTTGGTGAAGCCGTTGCCGACGATGCCGGTCCCGATGACCTGGGAGATCGTGCCCGAGTAGGTGTAGCCGTCCGTCTGGTCCTCGGCCGAGAACGTCCCAGCGCTGTGGTCTAGCGTCCAGCTCCAGACGTCGCCGGGTGGCTGCGTTCCGAGGTAGCTCGCGACGGTGGTGCCGCCCTCGGTCGGCCCCGTCTCCGGGCCCGAGTCAGCATCGACGATCGATGCGTCTGCGTCGCTGCCCTGCGCGACGTCGTTCCCGGAGTCCGTGGGTAGCGTTGAGTCGCTGGCGGCGTCCGTCGAGGAATCGCGGGAGGAGGTCTCCGCCGAGGGACCATCTTGGTTCCCCGACGTCGCGTCGTTGTTGGACGACGCGTCGTGGGGGGCCGACGGGTTTCCGGAAGTGCTCGAGCCGCACGATACGACGGTCGGAAGGCCCGCCGCGGCTCCGACGATGCTCAGCGCCGCCAGCTGCCTACAGATGCTCGTGCTCATGTCGCTCCCCCGCGTGATCGACTCGATCAGTTAGAATGCCGTGCGAGATCGCTCTGGGCAAGCGTGGACCCCTGGGGCGAGCGCCTACCCACATGGCGCTCGGTTTCGTGGGATGTTTGTCTCGTGCCCCCGCCCGACATTGGGCCGCACTTCTCCAACGACGACGCGTTCACCGCGCGCATGCGGCATGCTCGGCAATCGAGCCTTATGGGGATGTGCTCAGTCGGGCAAGGACATCGCCCCAGGGCCGCGCTCCGCGAACCGGCGCGCATGCTCTTTGCCGATCGCCGACCGCCATGACCCCCGAGGTCGACTCCCGCGGACGCTTCGCCCCCTTATCGCGTGCCGCTGACCGTCCGTGTCCCCCTGGACCCCCTGGAGGTATCGGCGGCCCTCACCGACCGGTCGGGGTGTTGCTAGCGCCTTGGGAGCGGGCTCTACTTGAAAAGGACGCAGGTTGAGCCGAGAATAGGAGCTGCTGATGGGTGGGGCGGAGAAGTCCGTTACCGTGGCCGGTGCAAGCCGTCGCGTCCTCATCGTGGATGACGAGGAAGCCGTTCGTCGGGCATCCGCACGGGTGCTCAGCGCCGAGGGCTTCGAGGTCGTTCAGGCCGGGGACGGCCGCGAGGCACTTGGACACCTCGAACGCGGGGAGTTCGACGTCGTGGTCAGCGACGTGACGATGCCCAACATGTCGGGCCTGGAGCTTCTGCGGGTCATCCGCCAGCGCGACCTTGAGCTTCCCGTCATTCTGCTGACGGGAATGCCAAACGTGGACGCTGCCCTCGAAGCGGGTCGGTACGGCGCGCTCCACTACCTCACGAAGCCAGTAGACAACGCACGGCTGGTCCAGGCCGTCTCGCGCGCCGAGCGGCTGCGAAGACTTGCAATCGCCAAGCGCATGGCCATGGACATCCTCGGCTCCACGCTGCCCCGCGCCGGGGACCTGGCCGGCCTCGAACAGTCACTCGACTCCGCGCTGGCCAATCTCTGGATGGCCTACCAACCGATCGTCCGGGCCTCGGATCGAGCGCTCTACGGGTATGAGGCGCTCATGCGCAGCAAGGAACCGGCGCTGCCTCACCCAGGTGCCATCCTCGACGCCGCCGAGCGACTCGATCGCCTGTTCGATGTCGGGCGGCGGGTTCGGGCGCTCGCGCCGTTGCCGCTTCCGTCAGCTCCCGAGTCAGCGCTCGTGTTCGTCAATCTGCACTCGGCCGACCTCGCGGACGAGACCCTGATCGAGCCCGACTCGCCGCTCGTCAGAAGTGCATCGAGGGTGGTCTTGGAGATCACCGAGCGTGCGACACTCGAAGGCATCCGGGGACTGGAGAAGCGCATCGTCGAGCTGCGCGAGATCGGGTTCCGCATCGCAATCGATGACCTTGGGGCCGGATACGCCGGTCTCACCAGCTTCGCGCAGCTCGAGCCCGACGTGGTGAAGCTCGACATGACGTTGGTGCGTGACGTCGAGAAGACTCCGATCAAGGCGAAGCTGATCCAGTCTCTCTGTGCGGTTTGCCACGATCTCGGTGTCACCGTGGTCGCGGAGGGTATCGAGACCGTGGCCGAGCGGGACTGCATCATCGAGCTAGGGTGCGACCTGCTTCAGGGCTTTCTCCTCGCCAAACCGGGACCCGCCTTCCCGCCGTTCTCGTGGGGTGGTTGAGCAATGGTCGCCAAGGGGCCGCAGTGCGCACGACTCGGTGTTGCCGATGCGAGCCAAGCATGATCGACGTGGACGCCGAAGCCGCCCCCCAAAACAACCGCCTCGAAGATCGACTCCATGTCCTGTCCGGAGCACTGCGAGAGTTCGCCGAGGCGACCACGGACTACGAGCGCCTGCTCGACGTGGTCGCCCGAACGGTGGCGGAGGTCGTCGCGGACGGCTGCATCGTGCGGCTTCTATCGGACGACGTGTGGCTCTCGCCGGTTGCTTTCTATCTGCCGCTGGAGGCACACGTCCTCGACGCCACTGCCGCCGCGCGTGTGCGCGCGTTCATGGCGGCTCCCCAAAGAGTGACCGACTACGCCTGGGGCGCACACCTGATCGCAACCGGCGAGGCGTTCCTCGCCCCACGGATGGACCTGACGGCTGTCACGGCCGAGGTCGCGGAGGTCTACAAGACCATCGGAGTCCACAGCCTGCTCGTGACCGTTCTGCGTGTGCGCGGCGAATCCATCGGTACACTCTCGCTGTTTCGTTTCAACCCGGCCTCGCCATCCTTCGACAAGGGCGACCAGGACATGGCGCAGGCCCTGTCCGACCACGCAGCCTTGGCGATCACCAACGCCCGCCTCTTGCAGTCGGCGTTGCGCGAGCTTGCCGAACGGGAGAAGGCCGAGGCGGAACTGCGCAAGACGGAGGATCAGCTCCGCCATGCGCAGAAGATGGATGCCGTCGGCAGACTGGCCGGCGGCGTGTCGCACGACTTCAACAACATGCTGTCCGTCGTCCTGAGCTACACGGGCCTGATCCTCTCGGACCTCAAAAGCGACGACCCGTTGCGCGCGGACATCGAGGAGATCCAGAAGGCCGGCGAGCGTGCGGCGGACCTGACCCGCCAGCTCCTCACCTTCAGCCGCCAGCAGGTCGTTCTGCCGAAGGTGCTTGATCTGAACCACGTCATCGCCGGGATGGAGAAGATGCTCGGGCGACTACTCGGCGCCGACATCGAGGTGACGTTGCTCCCGGCCGCTCGTCTAGGCAAGGTGAAGGCCGACCCCGGCCAGCTCGAGCAGATCGTGATGAACCTCGCGGTCAACGCGCGAGATGCGATGCCGGGCGGCGGAAAGCTCACCATCCAGACGAACAACACGGAGCTGGACGAGCACTACGCAACCGATCACCTCGGAGTCACGGCGGGCCCGTACGTGATGCTCGCCGTCACCGACACCGGCGTCGGGATGGCCTCGGAGACGCAGGCGCAAATCTTCGAGCCGTTCTTCACGACCAAGGAGAAGGGCAAAGGGACGGGCCTCGGTCTCTCCATCGTCTTCGGCATCGTCAAGCAGAGCGGCGGACACGTCTGGGTCTACAGCGAGCCCGGCAAGGGCACGACCTTCAAGGTGTACTTGCCGCGAACGGACGCGAAGCCCGATGTGAGCCCATCGCAGGTTCCTCCTGCCGAAGGCGGACGCGGCTCCGAGACGATCCTGCTCGTGGAGGACGACGAACAAGTGCGCGCCGTCGCCAGGGGTATCCTGCGACGCAGCGGCTACACGGTCCTGGAGGCCCCGGGAGCCGGTGAGGCGCTCCTGGTCGTTGAACAGTACGGCGCGAAGATCAACCTGCTCGTCACCGACGTCGTGCTGCCCCGCATGAACGGACCGCAGCTCGTCGAGCGCATCCGTACCTTGCGCCCAGACATCAGGGTGCTCTTCATGTCGGGCTACACCGACGAGGCCATCATCCAGCACGGCATCCTGGACTCTGGGGTCGTGTTCCTCCAGAAGCCGATCACGCCGGACGCGCTCGCTCGAAAGGTTCGCGAGGCACTCGGACAGCGCTGATCTACACCTGCACGGTCCCCCGCTTGTACCCCTTCCCGGCCAGGTACCGCTCCTCCCGATCCTGGGCGTCAGGATCGGCCGCCAGAACGTAGCAGCGGACGTGGCGGCCTTTGGCTATAGCGGCGGTGACTCGATTCGTGAGGTCGGTCGAGTCGCTCATGGTGCGGAGCTCGAACGTCTTGTTGTCGTCGTCTCGGATGCACACCGTGAAGGCGTAGACTCGTCGGCTGCCGCTACCCATGGAGGGGCTCCAGCGTCACAGAGTACCAGGCACCGTGCAGCGACGCCCGAGGGCGCGCCCGGGCTTGTTCGTCCTGCAGATGAGCCTCTGGCCTTGGGCATGGGCCATTCCGACCAGCGGTCACCCGCATGACGATGAACTGGCGCAACGTCGGAGCTACAACGGCCGTCGAGATGCTCCCCCTCGTGAGCCGCGAAGTCTTGACACCCAACACCCGCACGTCACGTCGCTCGCATTTCTAGAGCGTGTGGGCGTCTCAAAGCGAGCGCCCGGCTCCTTGGTTGCCGGCTGCCAACGTAGAGGACTGTCTTGGCCGGATCGCCGCTCCATACTGGGCGTTATGTCCCGGGCGCACTCCGCTGCCCGAGAGCCTCAACGACGTCCTACTCGCTCACCCGTCATGATGCTGACGAAGAACCGAGACACGCCATTGTCTTCAGCGCCCCGGTCGCGTGCGCTGTACCCTCGGGGCCGAGGGGTCGAAGATGCAGCGTACCGAGATACGACGTGGTGACCTTCGCCGTAGCCCGTTCGCGCTGCCGGTTCTCCTGGCCCTCTCCGTCGCGCTTGTGGGGTGCCCGCCGACCAGCCCGAACACGCCCCCGTCGCCGAGCCCCGGCAACCTGCAGCTCTGGAGCGCCTTCGCCCAGCAGTTCCAGGCGACCATCGCGCAGGATCCCGCCGCCTTCAACAGTGGCCAGCTCTTGGAAGTCCCCAACATCTCGATCGCGACGGCGGGCCTGAACGTCCGCTATGATGACGGGTTCTCCACCGATGCCTCGCAGACGGAGATCGTCGTCTTCGCTCGCGATCCGCTCGAGATGGAGACGACGCTCGAAAGCTTCGCCGGCGTGAACACGACGGTCGCCTTCGAGGCCCAGGTCCAAGCACCCGGAGATTCCGGGGCCATCACCCTGCCCGACGCCGTCAGCATCCCGTACCCGGTCGACCAGTCGTTCAACATCTGTGGGCGCAACGGCGTATGCACCGGGGGCTCGTCGGGTACGACCAGGCAGGACCGATGGTCGGTCTCCCTCGGCCAGTTCACGGGTTCCAACGCCACGCCGTTGTCCGGCAACGCCGGGAACTCGTCGGGCGTGAAGGGGATGTATCTCTTCAACCGTGGAGTGTGCGCCTACGACGTCGACATCCAGAGCGTCATCCTCAGCCAGTTCACGTCCGCTCTCCCGCCGCAGGTTCGTGCGGCGGTGGAGAACGGCCTCGCCAAGGACGTTGCCAAGGTCGCGACTCCGGGGAAGGCGACCGTCGTCCTCAACGCGGTCTCGTATGTCGACCGACAGACGCTCTCGGCGCCGGTCGGAGGGCTCATCACGAAACTCGATGTCGGTGTCACATGGAACGTCCCGCTCGTGCCGCTCAGCAACACTTTCGAGTCTCTCAACTACACGTACCAATTTGTTCTGACGAACGGCATCTTGTCCTTCGCGCCCACGCAGAACAATCAGTACCACAGCGGCACCTTCGCGGAGACCATTGAAGGGCAGATCGTCGGCCAGATCCCACCGGCAATCGTGGGCACCTTATACATGCAGAGCCTCGCTCAGCAGGCCCAGGCCATTCCGGCCCCCAACGGGCCTGCGAGTTGCTCCGGTCCGAATCCGAGGCCGTCTTCCTGTTTCATTCCCTGCGCTCCGCCGCTTCCGTCGCCGCTCCCGGCTCAGCTCAGCCCTACGAACACCGACGACTCCGCCTGGTACAACACCTCCTACTGTTCCAGGCTTGCGAACGCATTGTACGACGCGGCCGCTGCCGGCGACGGGGCGTATGGTACGATCCCCACCAACGTGAACGTTGCGCAGCTGCTCACGGCCTTTAGGCCGGACAACGCCAATCTGTACCAGAACGTCCGCTGCAACTTCTATCCAACCTACGAGACGGACACGCAGGCGGTCCCGGTCTGCGAGGTCGTGGCTCGCGCGAAACGCATCAACGTATTTCCCGATACGGTCGAACTCGTCTTCTTCGACGGGCCGGACCTTCAGCACGTCGGGTCCAGCGAGTACGGGAATGAGGCATTTGCGCTGTACCTCGCGCTCCTCGGTGCCAAGGCGAACCCCAACATCCTGTGCGCGAGGCCGGAAGAATTGGCCGTACGGACGAGGCGGTTCGCGAGGGGCGTGGGCAGTGACTATCCGTAGCAGCAGCTTTCTCGCGACTTGCGTGCTCGCGGCGGCCTGCGGAGGCCGGACAAGCGAGCCGGGCTCGGCGCAGCTCGAGGCGGGTGACGGCGATCACGACGGCTCGGCGCAGAACGAGGGCGGCGTTGCGCCGTCCGAAGCCTCGGCTTCGACTTGTGTCGCGGCCAGCGGCTACGCGCTCTGCGGTGGTCCGAATGACTGCTTCCCTGTGGCCGACCAAGGAAAAGGCTCCGCGTGCTGGTCGTGCGATCCGTACTACGGCTACGACATGGTCCTCTGCGCCAACGCCGTCATCCCGGGCGGTCCGCAGGCAGGTTTGGCGAGCGATGGCGAGGTCTACGTCGAGGCCATCGCCCCGGGAGCATGGGAGACGGTTCCATTCGACGTCGGCGAGCTCTTCGCCGCGAACGGCGCGGGGGACCGCGTGCGCTACGCGGACTGGAGCGCGTGGACGGGAGCTCCCCTTCCCGACCCGACGGCCTGTCCTCAGTTCGGATCGTTCTCAACATGCGGAGGCGCCTGCCTACCCTGCCCCGTCGAGCTCACGTGCACAGGTCGTTCACCCCTGCACATGTACGGCCTGTGCGCCGACGCCAGCTCGAACCAATCCTTCTGCGACGCTGCGCAAGGCTGGTCCTGCCCTCAGGGAGATGCGTGCATGGTCTTTGAGGTCTCCAGTGAGGACCAGTCCTACGCGGATGCGGCGGGGATCTGTTTTCCCACTTCCGTATGCCAGTCCATCGCCAGCCAGTATCCCGGCGGCGCGTACTGCCACACCGGATAGAGGTGCAGAGTGAGACCGCCGTCGGGGCCCCACGGAGTGGTCGCCGCGTTGCTCGTCTTCGCGGGAGCCGGCTGCGGCGGCAGAACGACGCTCGACGAGCCAACCGAGGACGCGTCGGCAGCGGGCCACATGGACGCGAGCGCGCCCGACTGCGCCCCGCAAGGAGTGCATGTCTGCGGCGGAGCGTGCGGGCCGGTCGCGGGCTGCGGTGGGGCGGCCTGTGCGCCGGTCTTGATGGGTGGGGACGATGCTTCCGCATTCGGGATCTGCTGGGGCGACTTGGCGGACCAGGGGACCACGCCCTGCGCGCTGTGCGATGACGGGGAGGGATGCGTGGAGCGCGCTCCCCTGAGCTTCGTGTGCGTGCCGCTGCCCGTCTGCTCGGCGCTGGTGGCGCTCGGCGCGACCGACGCCTGCTGGTATGGCGACAAACTCGCCTTCGACGGCGGCGCCGTGGCTCCGGCTACCGGATGCCCAGACGATCCGACGGATCTGCTGTGCGGCGGCGACTGCCCGGCATGTCCCCTCGCTACACTGGCTCGGTGCGTAGGACGGGGGCCGAACCATCCCTTCGGGATCTGCCCAGCCACGTCGTCCGTGGTCGATCGCAACGAGGTGTCGGGTGTTCCTCTCTGCACGGGTGACGGCACTGTCGCGTGCCCTGTGCTGCCGACCTACCCTTATGCGTGCGCTGTCTTCCCCAACCCGCCCGGCGATCCGCGCGTCGCGCCCTGGACAGGCTTCTGTCTCAGCGCAGACCTCTGCGCGACGCTGTCCACCTCTCTTCCCGGCGGCCTCTGGTGCTACGACGCGTCGGGGACCCGGACCGCCCCCTGACTCCGGAAGCGGGCAGCACTCCACCGAGGGGAGCGGCGAGCAGCCAACCGATTGACGACCGGACGCCGGCGGTGTCAGGTAGCGCGGCCGAGCACAGGCAGGGGCTGTCGAGCGCGCTGAACGGCATCGGGGAGGGACGACGGTGACGACAACGGTCCGCATGCGGGTCTGGGACTCCGGTGCCTTCGTGGCTACGCGAGTCGCGAAGGGTACAGGGCAGGCCAACGCCCTGGAGTTCGACGGGAAGCATCGGATGCATGCCGTTACGGTGAGCGGCGGAGCGTGGCAGGAAGCCGCCTTGCGCGTCGCCGGCAGAACGGTGGGCCCTGTCGTCAGCTTCAAGCAGTCGGCATCCTCGACGGGCGGGCGCATCGTCACCACCTGGGCGGCGCGCGCCAGGAGCGGTGTTCGAGCGCAAGGGCAGACCATCCTTCACGCGGATCGCTCCATCACGTGGAGCCAGGTCACGACGCAGCCGGACGGTTCCGCCGTCGACGTGCGGGATACAGGACGGGGCGGCAAGAGAATCGCTCTTGGCCCGGACGGGCAGCAGGTCTTCGCCGAGACCTACAAGACCGACATGGTCGTGGACCTCGGAGGGACCCAGACGTCCCACGAGGACGCGGACGGCACGACGACTACGCAGACCGCGAGCAAGCAGGGCCCGAACGGCACCGTCACGCACACCACCTCGACCACCTCCGATTCGAGCGGCGCAACCGTCTCGCAGACGACCACGACGACCGCTCAGAACGACGACGGATCTACGGTGATACAGACGCAGACCGACGACAACTCGGCGAACACCACGACGAAGACGATCACCGGGAGCAATCCCGGCGAGGGAACCTCGAGCACCAATACGGAAGTGACGGACACCTCGACGGGGGAAAGCGTGTCGACGTCCAACTCGACCTCCATCTCGACCGATACGGGTGGCAACACGGTGACCACGACCACGACGACTGTGAGCTCAAGCGACGGCTTCAGCGTCTCGCAGCGGACCGAGAGCTCGTCGGACGGCTCGTCGTCGACCTACACGGCAACAACATCTCCCGACGGCAGCACGAGCCAGAGCTCCAGCGGCACGGATGGCAACGGCAACTCCGCGTCCGTCACTGTCGAGAACGGCGCGGACGGTAGCCAGACGACCACCGTGACCGGCACCGACAGCAATGAGAATACGACGACGCAGACCACGACCACGGACCCGAACGGCAACACGACCGTCACGAACTCGCAGACTGACTCCAGCGGCAACGGGCAGGAGACGACGACGACCTACGACAACAACGGCACCGAGACGTCGAGCTCGACCCAGCAACTGGGGGGCGGAAGCGCAGGCACCAGCGGATCCGGCGGAGGTGGGTCCGGAGGCGGGGGAGGAGATACAGGAGGCGGAGGTGGAGGAGGAGGTGACACGGGCGGTGGGGCGAGTGGCGGCGGGGGGGGTGACACTGGGGGAGGCGGAGACACCGGAGGAGGCGAAGGGACCGGCGGCAGCGGTGAGGGAGGAGGAGGAGGAGGGGGAAGCAGCACGCCCCTCCGACGACGGGACCGGAGGAGATCCGAACGAGGGGACCCAGACGGGACCGAGAGGTCAAACGGGCAACGTCGGAACCGGAGTCGGCCCTAACACGGGGACCGGCGACGGGACGACGACAGGAAGCCACCTCGTAAACACGATCGGTCAGTCCCTTCAAGGCTACGCCACCGGGGTCGATGACACGGGCTGGGGAGACGCCTCCTCGGAGGGTCCCGTCACGGCGCCTCGGGTCGACTCCTCCGTCGTCGTGCCGAACGCATCGGACGACTGGGGCGACCTGAACAACCCGCAGGTCATGGTCGGCCTCGCCGCGAATCTCGTAGGGGCGACCCTCCGCACGGGCGGCGCCGGCGCGTCGGCCGCGCTCCTCGGCGCGGCCCAAGCAGTGGCTGCCTTTGGAGCTAACTTGGCGAGCAACAGCACGGAGCAGTGATGGTTGGAGGATCGTGCACCTGGGTGTCCAAATGCGTCGTCGTCGCTGCGGGGTCCTTCGTTGTAGGCGTGGCCTGCCACCCTGCCGTCGCACCCACCCCGGGCGTGGTCGACGCTTCAGCGCTGTCGGCCGACTACGGAGCGCTCGATGGCGACTATCTCCTCCACGTCCACCCTCAGCGGCTCGCCGTCGCGCCATCGAGTCCCGTGCTATCGGCATCGGCGCTACTGCAAGAACCTGCGCTCTACAACCGCGGCATCCTGATGGGCCAGGGGGGTGACCTCCGCGCGCCAAGCGTAGGCCCGAAGCCCTACCTCTTCGCCAATGCCGTCGTTCGGGAGGCGCTCGACGGCGCACAGGACGTGTGGGTCTCGTATCGAGGGGTGGGGACTGGGGATGCGCTCGCGATCGCCCGAGGTGTCTCCCCCTCGCTCGCTGTCCATCTGCAGAACCAAGCGGCCAACCGTGCGGCCTTTCGTGATGGCCCCGGCACCGTCGCAGGCTTCCGGTGGCTCCATAACGACCTCGGGCAGATCCTCGTGCTGCAAGAGGACACGACGTGGTTCTTGGCCTCGGCGGAAGCACGGAACAGGCTCGACGCCATCTTGCCGCAACCACCGAGCAGTATCGCCGCCTTCACCGCGGTCGCTGCGTTTCGGCTGGCGGGCGACATGCTCGACGCTCATCTGCGGCAGGGCGTGTTCGCTTCCCTCTCCGTCCACCCGAGCGATCTACGCGCTGAGCTCCAGGACGACGGAGCTTGGCACGTCACGGCAGTCTTTCGGTCGGCGGCGGAGGCCACGCAGGGCCGCCCGGTCTGCGACGCCACGCTCACCTCGCTGCATAGCGACGACCCGAACGTTCATCCGGCTCTCAGCGCCTCGTGCGAAGGGAACGGTTTATCGCTCAGCGCCCTGCTGCGTCTTCCCTCGCAGTACTCGTACGGACTGAGCGTTCAGACCCACCCTGACGCAGGCGCGAC
>Ga0182030_10012625_pt1 | contig 16894 bp, 17 predicted proteins | sample 812S3MmetaG_FD_121299 | JGI IMG/M metagenome (GOLD analysis project Ga0182030, IMG submission 121299) | Permafrost microbial communities from Stordalen Mire, Sweden - 812S3M metaG (Illumina Assembly) | ecosystem: Environmental > Terrestrial > Soil > Wetlands > Permafrost | place: Sweden...
AGCCAACCAAAACATGGTTTAGTCCACCATGCCAATCTATGTGATACTGTTTGGCACAGCTTCTCGGCTACGAACCCTTCTATGGCGGAGAGAAGATCACCTACATCAGACTTAACATCCCAGTGCCTTGCCCACCTCTTGGCACTTGTCCTCGGTCAACCGCAGGGGCACTCGCCGCCTCTATCATCGGGCGATGAGCCCGAGTAGAACTTAAGTAGGGATTCGACCGGCCAACCTGAGCTTGCTGCTTTATTGCGCACGGTAAGACCGCAAAGATATCGGAAATCGCTCTAGATCCGCACTCATTTTCCGTGAGTCCCCAAGCTGTTGCTCCAAGATATTTTTTGCTCACCACCAGTCGTTTTCACTGCGCCTCCAGGTCTTGTCGCCCAACAATGGCCTTTCCCCCTTCTTCCGCTGGACCCGCTCCGGCCTCAGGGGATGCGTGCCCCTTTTGTTTGCTGCAAAGAGCAGCCCTATCGAGTCACGCTTCCCTGTAAGTGAAAATGAACGTGCACCATGGGGTCGACCGTGAGTACCCAAAACCGTATGATTGGCAGGCCAAAATCCTGCGTGTCCAAAGTCGCCGTGCCGTCAATCGTCGTCAATCCGCGGTTGACTGATACTGTTACAGGGAAACGTATCTCATGCAGTTGACCGTGTAATTGAAACCGGCCGCGGGCTGTCAACGCCCCGTTGGGACCGCGATCCACCGCTCTAAGTTCGAAGACGACTTGTGGGAACTCGTTCGTCTGTAACCACACACTCATGTTATGGTCGCGATCCGCGCGACCGGTCTTTACAGCGGACAAATTTGCGTGAAACGCAGTGGATTCCACCCGCCAGTTTTCCGGATCGAGCGTGATCGCGACGTCGAAATCCTCTAGGCGAGCAACGAAGGAATCGAGCGTCGACTTTACCGCAATATCGACGTACGACTCCGCGCGATCCATGACAAACAGCGCACCATTTGCTCTTGTCGCCAACGGGAGAGCTAGCATGGCCGCCGCGAACACGCGAGCTCCAGAGGAGCGCAGAATGGTCATCTTTGAGTTGAGCAAGGCGCACCGATTTACACGGGCGAGAGGCGCGAATGGTTTCATATTGATAGCTCTCATAGCCGACTACCGTCACGGCGACTGGTGAATTCGCGCCAACTGAGGCCAAGGTCGACGATAAGCAGGGAAGCCAAGGTGAAGGCGATAATGCCGACGGAGGCAAAGGTGTCGCCGAGGTGGCTCCAGTAGCGGGGCCAGAGGTTGAGCACGCGGCTGGAAACGAAGGTGAAGGTAACCGCATAGGAGCGCGCCATCCATTGGCGATGCTGGACGATCTGGCCGTTGCGCGCAGTGATAAGCGCAGCAGTCGTGCAGACAATCCAGGCAGCCGCCTGCATAGCGGTTCCGGGTAATCCCGGACGGCCGGCGGCGAGGGCGACACCGGTTGCGGCGCCGACAAGGACGGAGATGACGTAGATGCGGCCGAGAACGCGATGGAGTTGAAGATGATGCTGGCGTATCCGCGTGGAGAAATTAATGGGGCCGATGAGTAGAGCAAGAAATGCGGCGAGCACGTGCGGGATGAGCAGATGGCGGTCGGAGATGACCTGCAGCCGGTAGGCGTGGTACATGGGGTAGTCCGCGACCAGAAGCACCTCTGAGGTGATGAAGACGAAGAGCGTGGCGGAGCCAAGGCCGATCCAGAGAACGGTCTTGAATCTGGAACGTGTCGCGGTGGGCGCAGGCAGTGCGGAAGTTCTCGTGCTCCGTCTCGCAGGAGGAACGATGTGATGAGGTATGCCGCAAGGGGTAAGAGGCTTCATGTTTCTTAGATTCTCAAATTGGCATCAGAGGACGGCCGTCATCAACGGGAGGCAAAGTGTTCGTTTAAACTTCGTAAGCATACATAGCTTTGAGCTGCATGTCCGGCGAACGAGAGAGGACAAGACGAGTTATTAGATCACGACCTCTCACGATCCAGGGGTTCTCCCACTGCCCGATGGCACCGATTCGGCGGGCCTGCCGGGCCATGTGGGCGGTTCGAGATCCCCGCAATGCCTCATACGTGCGTAAGCCCAATTTCATGTCAGAAGACGCTAGCAGACACTTGGCGAGACAGGCGGCATCCTCGATCGCCATGCAGGCCCCCTGCCCCACGTTGGGCGTTATCGGATGGGCAGCGTCGCCGAGCAGGGTAACCCGGCCGTCGCCCCATTTCTTGAGAGGTTTTCGATCGCGAGCGTCGTTCTTGATGATGTCGGCCGGATTGGTGGCCTCTATCAGCGCCGGGATTGGCCAATGCCAGTTCTTGAACAGCGCGGACACTCCGGCTTTGCGCCCTTCCGGCGCATCCGATTGCGAAGGAGTGCTGTTTCTCGTGGCATACCAGCAAACACGGCCCCGCCCCATGGGCATTACTCCGAATCGGCGTCCAGACCCCCAGGTCTCGCTTATGTGGCCCTGTATCGCCCCTGGAATCTCAGGAGCGATACCCCGCCAGATACAATAACCCCGGTAGATGGGTTCGCGTTGCCCGTGAATCTGCGCTCTAATGGCCGAATTGATTCCGTCGGCAGCGATCAGACCATCGGCACGGACATCATGCCCGCCTTCAAATCTCGCGATAACACTATCGGAATCCTGCTCGAACGATTCCACGCGTTGACCTGTAATCAAGCACCGTTCCGGCAATTGGCTTCTAAGCGCCTGATGCAGATCGGCTCGATGTATGCACAGGGCCGGAGTTTGAAACCCCGTCATCGCGATTGCAGAGATCAACTTTCCGTTTGGACGGTATAGGTTGAACTGGGTGACGGGTTCACCGCTGACAAGCACCTGTTCGAGCACGCCTAGGGAACGCAGTACTTGGGTTGCGTTCGGCCAAAGACTCATCCCCGCTCCAATCTCAGTAAATGCTGGTGCACGCTCATAGACCGCCACATCGAACCCTGCTCGATTGAGTGCAAGCGCCGCAGTCAGACCACCTATTCCCCCTCCGGCTATAATTAGCTTTTTGTTCATATGCGGCTGGAGGAGGAGATTTTTTTAAAAGAAATGGTGAAGCTGCGACATGGTGGTGACGCAGCTTGTTCCAGGAACTGCGGAGCGCTGGCTCTTGCAGCTTCTTCACTCGCGATCATCTGCATGTGAACATTGCGAACTGCATACAGCCTGTTTGATAGGCGATCATGATGCGACAGGCTGTCCTGAGCGAAACGTCACTCAATTCTCGGTCTGCTTGGCTGCTCCTCCTCACGGTGCGTCCGTCTGGGTCGTAGCGCGTGTCGGTCTCATGAGATCATACGCGCAATGCCAAATGCGGCGGCGGGGGCACGCCCACCCATGTACGTGGTTTGCAGAGCGCCGCGGAAGGTTGGATCCCCAGTAACCTTGCCTTTGATGCCGCCAAAGAGAGCGAGTGCAATCAACGTAACGATGACAGAGAGTTTCAACGCGCTTTGCGCATTGGATAGAGACAAATAGGCGCTGAGGGGAATGATTCCACCAACGATGTAGGCCCCTGCGATTGTTAGAGCGCTTTCCCATGCCCTATGAAGTATGAGTCGGGATCGTTTGCTGAGGCGTTGGAGGACGGGAGAGTGTTCGATCAAGTCCCAGTACTCAGGTTGGGTAAGGAAATTTCGGGGGACGGCTGTGACGAAGGCGTGGAGGAACATGAAGGCCGCGTATGCAAGGCGGCAATTGAGTATGAATTAGTAGGAGAAATCCGAGGTTTTCCTCGCTAGTGGAGAGCGCCGAATTGAGAGATTGAGGTTGGTCAAAACGATTCTAGGAAAACCAAGCCATAGCCGTTGCCGTTGGCATAAGGGGTCCAGCTCAGCTTATTGGGACTCGTCGGACTGTTGTGGCGATGGACAACCGCCCGAGCGACTGACCAGCCGAGGAGTGCACCAGCCACAACGTCGCTCGCATAATGGGCATTTTGTTCAATCCGCGCATAGCCGACTAGCCCAGCCCCTCCGTAGCAGAGTGTCTGCACCGACCAGCTCGGGTAGTTCTCGGCAATGGCAGTCGCTACGGCGAAGGCTTGCGAGGCGTGACCCGAGGGAAAGGACTGGTTACCGCTAAACGGCTTGAATTCGAACGTGCTTGTGGCGGTGCTCGGTCGCACCCGCCCGACAGCATATTTGACAGAAGTCCCAATCAGGCCCGGACCGATGATACTAGCCGTTAATGCGTCCATCGCGGTATTTTTTGCCGTCGAATCTCCGTCTACCTCGCCCCAAACCTCGAAGGCTCCTATGACCCCGAAGGACCACGTATCACCAAGATTTTGGTATTGGCTAAAGAACCGATTATCGCTCGCCGTACGGTGCGCCTGCACTTGATACTTGATTGTTTTGTCAAGCGAGGCGGCGGCGCCGATTCCTGCGGCCGAGAATTCGGCTATCAGCCAATCATCCTGGTCCCATCTGGTCGGCGCCGTTATAACCGATCCTGTGTCGTTCCAGAGAAGATCAAGATAATCAACTGTCCAAAGGTGGTCTGGCCGAATGCCACTAGAGTCGGATGTCTGCCCCGCGCTAACTGCCGGCGCAGAAGACAGATCTGCATCGGCAAGGACATCGACAGGCACCGAGATGAGCAAGAGACCGGCGGCCGGCAGAATGATGTGTGATGACCGATGAGGGATGGACAGCAAACGCATGAGGGGAGCAGCCCCCCACCATACTCTCAAGAGATGAACCGCTCGTGAAAACCAAATGAATTCTCGTTCACCTTGTGTCTTTCCAGCAAGCGGGCGCGGCGTTTGACGCCAAGACGGCATCCGAATACGAATGGCGCGGCATGCTTCTAACTACCGTTGCGGCCAACGGACTTCTCAATGATGAATATGCGATGACGTTCGCAATCTATCAGGCTAAGGAGCACACGAAAGGGAGTGCCAGTTAATGAAGATCTTAATCGTCGAGGACCAAAAGCGGGTGGGCCGGTTTGTCGAGAAGGCCCTCGCCGAACAAAATTACATCCCATTCCTGGCCGGCTCTTGCGCTGCGGCCAGGGACGCTGTCGCTGAAGCGCCCTACGACGTCGTTATTTTGGACCTCGGCTTGCCAGACGGGGACGGTTTGGAATTATTGCGGGAATGGAGAAGCAGCGGGTTTGAGACGCCGATCCTTATCCTGAGCGCTCGCGACGCCGTCGAGGATCGCATTCACGGCCTCAACCTAGGAGCGGACGACTACCTGCCGAAGCCATTCAGCGTTGACGAGCTTCTCGCAAGGGTGCGCTCCCTGCTTCGGAGGCATTCAACGGCCAAGACAACCGTGCTCATCCATGGCGATATCCGACTCGACCTTGTATCGCATGGCGTTACCCGCGCCGGTGAGAAAATTGACCTAACGAGCCGCGAGTTCGCATTACTGGAACTGTTTCTTCAAAATCCCGATCGCCTGCTAACGCGTACTTACATCGCGGAGAAAGTTTGGGAAACGAGCTACGATCTGGAAACAAACCTGATCGACGTATATATCCGCCGGCTACGACGAAAACTGGAGATTTCACCTGACCGCCCGGTCATCAGGACGGTGCGCGGTTCCGGATATCAATTTGCATGAGATCCTTTACTGGCAGGATGGTCATTCAGTTCGCCGTCCTCGTCACGCTGACGGTCTGCGTGGTGCTTGCTGCAGGCCGATGGTTCTTATCTCGGGAGGCGATCAACGGCCTCGATCTGCTCAACCAGGCGGAATTCACGGAAATTCATGACCGCCTTGGCTTTTTTCAGTCGGCACCGAATCCCACAGAAGTTGATCGCCGAATCCGCGCACACACCGAGGTAGACTCCGCCCTCTATTATTTTCAGGTGCGCGATTCCACGGGTGCGGTTATATTCCGCTCGACCAATCTCGGTGCTTCTGAGTTGCCATCTCTACCAAACGGCGTGTCGCGTTGGACCGGCCAACTGCAAGGCGTTGGGGCTGTCCGGATTTGTGACTTTCGGGACGGAATGCTCTCGGTCCAGGTCGCCAGCCCTCTAAAGCCGGTCCAATGGCTCTTGAAAGACTACGAGCGCGTCAGCCTTTATCTGCTCTTGGGAGTAGCTCTAGCGAGCGTCGGACAAGGCTGGGCCTTCGCGAGACTGACATTGCAGCCTGTACGGGCTATCCATGCCACGGCTAGCCGCATTAGAGCCGACAATCTCGGCGAGCGAATACCGATGCCCGAAGGGCGCGACGAATTGGCGGCGCTGGTCCATCTCCTAAATCGGATGTTCGACCGGCTTGAGAGTTCGTTCGCTCAGGTTAAACGGTTTACAGCGGACGCGTCCCATGAGCTGAAGACGCCGCTGACTTTTGTGAGGCTGAATGCCGAGAAGCTTCGAGCAAAGTACAGCAATGACCTCGAAGCGACTGCGGTAATTGGGGACATCCTAGAGGAGTTGGACCATCTCGGGCAGATCATCGAGAGCCTGCTTTTTCTGGCCAAAGCAGAGAGTGGGGCCTTGGTGCTGACCAAGACCGAGGCACAGGCAGAAACTTTTGTACGGGACTTCGTTGAGGATGCGGTTGCGTTGGCCGAGGATCGCGGAGCTAAGTTCGCTCTCGTTCGCGCCGACACCGGCCGAATTCGGTGCGAACAGACGCTTGTGCGCCAATTGTTAACGAATCTTGCGACCAATGCGATCCGAGTATCGCCTCCTGGTGGCACGGTCACACTTGAGTCCTGCATTAGCGAAGGCCGGTGGCGCCTAGTTGTAAGCGACCAAGGACCAGGGCTCCCTCTAGACCAACTCGAACCAGTCTTTGAACGGTTCCAACGTTACGGTCCGACGTCTGGAAAGGCAGGCAATGAGGCCGGGGCGGGGTTAGGGTTAGCGATTTGTCGCAGCATTGCGGCGCTGCACGGCGGAACAATTCATGCGGAGAATCGTGCGGAGGCGGCCGGGTTCAGCGTGATCGTTAATCTGCCGGCGGCATGAATATCGAGGCGCCTCGCGGTTAGATAAATTCGAAGCCTTGTTATCTCGGCCGGAAACGCGGTTCAATTTCTTAGATGAGACGAGCCTGAGCGGTTCGGCTGCTTCGTCTGCCAAATGAACCTTCCACGCCTCAAGTTGATCACTTTGCCGAACTTCCGTCACCTTATTGAAGATGGCGAGTTACGGCGAGGGCGATTGAAGAGGACGCGAAGTTCGTCCTTTGCGGCCTCAAGGCGAGCCCGCTGCTCTGCGGCTAGCTCACGTCCGGCCCGATTCATATAGAACGTGAGCATCGACATTGCCGACTGAAACGCAGTGGACTTTCTACGGTCGCTGGCCTCAGCAGAGGCCTTGAGTGACTGGGCAATCGCCACCGGGTCGTCCCAAGTGAATACACCTAACTCTAGATCCAAGGCATTGCTGTACTGGGTGACGCGCTGAGACCACTGCTTTTGGTCGTCCGATCGTGCGCTATCTACCGCGCCAGTTTTTCCGTGCCGCGCGTGCAGTTCGCGTTCGGCTTGCAGCCAGTGCGCCGTCTCGTTGCCATCCCGCCGACCGGTTTCTTCCCAGATCTGAAAGGCCCGCCGAGCGATGTTTTCGTGACTGATTGAAGGATTTAAGTTCATTGCCGTCCCATAGGAATTCTAGAACCCGACGAGCCAACCAAGGCACGGTTCGGGCCACCGTGCCAATCCAAGAGATGCGGTTTGAAGCAGCTTCTCGGCTACGAACCCCCCAATGGCGGAGAGAAGATCGCCTACGTATGATCAAACACCGCAATGCCTTGCCCACCTCGTGGCACTTGTCCTCGGTCAACCGTAGGAGCACCCGCCGGCTCTTTCATCGGCGATGTGCTCGAGCAGAACTTGAGTGGGGATGCGACTGTTCAACCCATGTAGAGCCCTTTGCTTTGCCAAACCATTGCTGGCGAAGCAAACCAGCAGCGCCCAGAGGCACGGTTCCTCAATAGCTAAGCACCTCAAGACCTGGGACATCGTTGAATCGACGGCCCCGCGTGACGATTGAACATCCGCCACGAAGGGCTTGCGCCGCGAGCCAAGCGTCATTCTCCCCTAGCCGACGTGCAGAACGAGTCTGCAATAGGCCACAACGCAATGCGTCACCGACATGTAACCCCAAGACCGAAAACCGCGAAGCGAGTTCCCGCGCCGCCTCCTGGCCCCGTTTTTCGTAAAACTCCTCGAGGGTGACCACGCTGACAAAGACCTCGCATTGCCGCATGCGCTCAAAGAACGCGCGGGCCGGACCCGCCTCACGGCGGGTGAGTTCAGCGTCTAAATCCGATACAAATGTCGTATCAAGTAGCAGAGTGCTTTTCATCGCTTCGAGGTCCGCCAAACCCGCGCCCCTCCAGCTCAGGAGTATGAAGTTTCAGAAATTCACCGACGGTGCGAGCCGGCTGACCGGCGTAGAGGCGCTGGATTACCTGAGAATAAGAGTCTCGCGGGCCTTTTCGTTCACGACGCAGGATCCTGAATGCTTCCATATCGACACTGATGGTCTTCGTTGCCATGCATGCATCATGCATGCACCGAGTCCTGCGTCAAGCAACCGAGCAAGCATCCGACGAGCCGCGCACATCGACCTAGCGGTGCATAGCTGGTGAATAGTTCGACACTCGGAGCATCGCAATTGTGCATCGAGGTCAATTCTCGACTTTCATAACCGTCTGCTGGAACCCTGGTAGTCAATGAAGGCCAAATCGCTGGGCCCAGTTTGCTCCCAGTCCGGGCAGCCATTTAACGGCTCTCCACTATGAAGTGGGGACATGGGGTATGGATTGATAGTGATCAAATGATGCCAGAGTTCGCTTTTAGGCCTCAGCGAAAGTGGCTCCTCACGGCGCGAAATGAAAGAGTGCAGTTAACGCGATCATTTTATGTTGAAGAACTGCCGTGAATCCGCCGCTTCGCGCCGCTCGATAGTCTATCCCTTCAGACGCAATGCGGGACGCTCCACGAAGAACCAACTGGCAACCGCCCAGGACGCACACGCGAGCGTAGAGCAAAGAAAGAAAAATGCAGATCCATAGCGTTGAAGATTCCAAGCCGCCAGGATCTGCTCGCACGGAAAGTGAAGAACATAAATTCCATAGGAAAGGTCGGCACTGAGACGAACGCGAAAACTATAAGCCAAATTCAGGACAAAAAGCGGCAAAATCACGGGGCCGAAGATCGCCCAGCCACCGAATTTTAGAATCGCGATGCACAGGAGCCCTGTCACCAAAGCGCCATTACGCCCCAAGTCGATCGATGCGCGGTATGAGTGAACGGAAGCGCCGACGGCAAACGCCAGAAAAAATGGCGTGTTAGATGAGAGCACGAGAAAACTCGGGAGAAGCGGGACTGACGCATCAGACAGAAGGCAATGACCGAAGTTGGTGACAAAGAGAAATGAAGTAATGCCAAGCAATTCGTAGCGCCGCTGCGCCAAGACTCCTACGATTCCAAGCCAAAGGATCACGAGATAGCAGCAGGCTTCTGGGAACAGCGACCAAAGGGCTCCATCGATCGATCCGGTATAAGGAAGCCCCTGCGTCTCACTCCCGACCGTCCATGCTTGGATCCGCAGGAACGCGTTCCGCTCAATAAAGCTCGCCGCATTCCTGAAATGCCAGGCGTCTTGACCAGGCATATTGATGTGGTTCAGCAGAGGTGCGGCCACAAAAGCAGAAAAAAGGATCGCCAGATAATAGGCGGGAAGGATCCGCAATGCCCGTCGTTTTAAGAATGTCCGCCATTTCGGCGCGAAACAGTAACTTTGGCTGATCAAATAACCGCTGATGCCGAAAAAACCCAGAACGGCGGCACTCCCCGGGTTGGTCTGATGCTTTATTAAGGGCGAAAGCCAATCCTCTTGGAATCCGCCAAGAAGACGTCCGTGAGTGTAGACGACGAGAACGGCCAATAAAAGGCGTATGAGGTCGAATGCATTATCGCCGTGAGAAATCTTAGTCGGAGCTTGGGCCATTCGTACAATATTCAATACTTGATCTGGAAGCCAACGAGCCAATCCAAGCATGGTTTGGATCGCCATGCCAATCTTAGGAATGCGGGCAGCAGCAGTCTATTCGGTTTAGAACCCTCGGAAGGCAGAGAGTAGATCACGTAGTCTGACCGAACAACCCTGTTACTTGCCCACCTAGTGGCATTTGTCCTCGGTCAACCGTGGGAGCATCCGCCGCGTCTTAAATCGGGCGAAGTGTCCGAACAAAACTCGTAGCACCAAAGATGCCTTTTGTGAGGCAGATGACCTTAGGGCTCGTCACTTGCCTCCGTGGTATTCGGAACCTCCGTCGCACCCTGTATACTATGGGTGCGACCGTGCATAGAATTCGTCAAACAATCGGCGTTGAAAGGCCCGATTCCCGAAGTTAAGTCATTGGTAATGAATAAAGCCCCTAGGTTCGATCCCGGCCCGGGCAGCCATTTCGAGCCAGAATCCTTTTAGGAAACTCTGTTCGCGCTGTGAAAATAGTTGGGTTGCGACTGCTGCGACGCGGCCCATTGTCGATCTGACGGTGAAACAGAAAATGCCGCGCAAGAATTTTAGGATCGTTATTCTGACGCTAGCGATTGCGAGTTACTTCTTTGCGGAGTTTTCCCTACCGGGAGGTTTGGTTCGCCGTTTGTGGGGCAAAGGCAGCGACGACCCGGGAGTAACGGTCGTGGCGGAACACCGCGGCAGCAGCTATTGCCTGGTGCTCACGACCACGAACTGTGTCGACATCACGATCACTGTGGATGCGTCGCGCGAAAATACTGCATCCTCCCGCCCAATTCCGTTCACAGTGGCCACACGAGGGCAGCAGCGCATGGAACTCGCGAGCTTTGAGCCGCAGAGCATCTCCAAGCACTGGGACTTCCATTACCGCTACCAGTGGCTATACGGCTGCCCGGGCGCGATTCCGGATGACACGGTCTACATGCTCCCGTTTGCTTCCGCGGCCCGGTATAAGCTCTTGCAGGGGGCTCACGGAACATTCAGTCACCAGGCTGGCTCCGGAAATGACTACGCGAACGACTGGGACATGCCGGAAGGCGCGGTCGTACTGGCGGCGCGGGGGGGCGTGGTGGTCGGCCTTAGAGTCGATTCGAAAGTGCATGGCGTAGGCGAACGCTTTAAGAACAGCGCCAATTACGTAATCCTCCGGCACGCCGACGGCACCTATGGCGAATACCTTCATCTTCAGACGTACGGAGCCCTAGTCAAACTGGGAGAAAATGTGCAGGTTGGCCAGGCGATCGCCCATTCGGGCTTTACGGGCTACACTTCCCGTCCGCACCTGCACTTTGGCGTTTTCCGCATCCGGGATGACAACACGCGAGAGTCGTTACCGGTAAAGATCCGGACGAGCGAAGGCATCAAAACAATCCTCGAGGACGGGCGCGTGTATTGAGGCGCACGAAGGATCCGACGGGAAAAGGACCTCTATGACCTGCGCCAAATAGAACTGGATAGTCAAAATGGTCGATCCGAGGAAAAGCCGCGCATAAAATTCGTTAAACAATCGGCATTAAAACAACTAGTGACCAATGTTAGGTCGTTGCTAATGAATAAAGTCGATGGATTCGATCCCAGCCCGAGCAACCATTTCGTGGATCCAGAATTTGTAGGTCAATGTTTCCGTTCGAGGTCTGGGTGGCGCTTGCGATTCAACCCCGAGAACTGAGCCTAGCTCCATAGAATCGCCGCGATGAAAGTGGTAGGGAAGCTTCATAAAACTCCCTGGCAACGCTTTGCCCGCCTCCAACGTACAGCCTCCCGTCTTTCAGCGGGGCACGGCCAGCCCAAGGGCGTCTTCCGGTTCGCTACCAATGAGGCATGTTCCCAATGGACGGCGAACCTGAATCGGAGCGCGAAGTAACACGCAAACCCACTGACACCGACTTGGTTTCGCTCGGGCGCGAGCTAAACTTGAGTAGGGATGCGACCGGCCAACCTATGCTAAGCCGGGCGTTTTGGCCGACTGCAGGTCGTGAGGCAACTCGGTTAGGTGAGCCACGGGCACAAACCTAGCAGTGCATCGTGAAGTGCTCATGCTTTCCTCTGGCTCTTCCTCCTGTCCGGCGTCGGAATTTGCGACGCGAATCATGCCGCGCTGCGGTGGCCTAGCCGTGCCGTTGGACGTCGCTTAGATCCTCGGACAGGAATGGCAGGCTGTGCGGCTTACCAAGGCGCTGCTATCTTTAGGTGGAGACCGTTGAACCGCCCGCCAATTGCCGGACGTCGTTCTGCTTTAGTTTGATATATATAGCGGCCTCCTCGTAACTGATGCGATCGACGCTCTCAGGGAGGAGAAAGAGCTCTTCGTCGGCAATCTTGGGAGCGCCTTTGATGATCAGTTCGCGAATCTTCCAGTTTCTTCCGTGAATCATCAGCCCAGTGACGGAGCCGACCGGCCCGTCGGTCGCCCGCACTTGGTAGCCGGTCACGGCCTGGGTGCTGCGCAAATGGGGATCCTCTCCCGGCTGAGGCAGCGTTTCCTCCCGGAGCTCTTCCGTGGTCAGATGATCGTCCCCACGTCCTGGCATCCAATAGAACGGCCAGCGATAGTACCGATGGTATGCCTCCTCGTACTGCCGCGAGATCGGACGGTGCAAATCAATGGACGGACTTTGTTCGATCTGCCTTCGAGTCAGGTTGACATGCAGGATATCATTGTCAGCGGCCTCTGCCGCCTCAAAGGAATTAGCAGCGAACGCATGGGATGGGAGCAGCACGTGGCGCCCCGCAAGCCAGGGTCCGGTATCCGCGACAAGGTAGCGGAGCATCCATGCCTGGTCGTCAAAGTAAAAATCTTTCACGTGGCCGATGTGGCCGTCAATCCCACCGATTTTCTTACCATAGAACTGCTGGATATTTTGAAGCATAGGATAGCGAATCGCTGGACGCCGGCTATGATAACGCGCGATCATTAACGCCCCGGTAACTCGCGAGATCAGCCTAGGCGGTCACTCGGCAATTGGCTATGGGGCATTCCCCTACTGCCCGAACTATGCCTCACCGTGCTTCTAGAACCCAACGCGCCACCGTGCCAATTTAAGTATTGAGGTTTGGCGCAGCTTCTCGGGTGCGAACCTTACCATGGAGGAAAGAAGATCACCTACACCAATACTGAATATCCGAGTGCCTTTCCCACCACGTGCACTTGTCATCGGTCATGGTTGGTGCTGCTTTGTCGTTTGGGTTTCAACCTCTGTTCCTCCGCAGGCCTAACTAAGAAACCCGCAGGTCGGTTTTGAGATTCCACCCCGCGGCTACGCCCTGTTCCCAGAATTTCCGAGGCCTCAATCTCTTTTCTTAATCGTCTTCGATTTCAGGCGGCTTGATGGCGGTGAGCAGGCGATCGAGTTCGGATTGGGTCGGGTTGCGGATGGAGCGAATGGTCACGATCGCTTCGCCGGCGGGGAGCATGACCGTCGTTGGAGAGTCGACCGAGAGGCCCAGCACAACGGTGGCGAGGGGGGAATTGTGCGGCAGGCATTCAATTCCTGACTCGGAATCACTTGCTGTCTCGCCGTGCGTGGTCACCAGAAAGGTGAAAAGGGTTTTTCGCTTTGTCTGCGCATCCTGCTTTTCGATCGTGGCCACGTGCCCGAGCTGCAGCGTGTCTGTGCGTTTAGTGAGCCACGTGACTGGATCGACTTCGATGAAGGCGTTGCGGGCAACAAAGCGATCAAGCGCGGTCATCTTCCTGTCGACGGCGCGGATGGCGTCCTTGGCCGCCTTGAACCCGAAGTTCTCGCGCAGGTCGCCCTGGCTATGCGCCTCGACCTTGTCTTTCACCAGGTCGACCCGCTTGAGCTTAAGCGCCTCGAACTCCTCTGCTAACACGCGGTTATAGCCCGGCCGCACGTAGATCGTTGTGGGTGCCGAAAGCGGAAGGCGGAAGATCTTTTTTCGATGTAGTGGCATGGGAAGCGGTCTTAGAGGATCGAAGCTTGCGCAACGGAAGGTCTCAAGCCGCATGATGGGCAACCGATAGAACTAAATGGATCCGATCATTCTGGCGTCTTTTCGGCACTGGCCCTCGGCCATTCAGTTACATCGATGCAGGCTTCTGGGGGTACCCTAATCACCCCATAGCATATCCGAGTGGGCATGAGGTACCCTGTGCTAGCGTGGAGCACCGCGTTTTTAGAAAACGCGCTTCATTCGAAACATGGAAACCTATCCCAACGAAACGGACAACAACCGCCTTGACCAGACCTCGTGGTTAAGTTGCTGGTTTTTTCGTCTGTTCCGGAGCCGGATGCCGGCAAACAGTCGGGGTTCGGCGGCAGAGGTGTTGCAGGAATTGCGTAGCGGACCGGGTCTCAAACTCACCGCGGTCGCCCTCTTGCTGTCCGCAGCGATCGCCCATGCGGGCCCGGTCGACGGACAAGTGGTCTCAGGGCAGGGCAGCATCTCCCAGTCGGGATCAATCACCAGTATCACGCAATCGAGCCAGAACCTGTCGCTTACTTGGGAGAGTTTCAATATCGCGCCACAGGAGACGGTAAATTTCCTGCAGCCCTCGGCTGCCGCAATCGCGGTCAACAGGATCTTCGACACCAATGGCACGTTAATCCTCGGGCACCTCAACGCCAACGGCCAAGTCTACCTGATCAACCCGAATGGCATCCTGTTCGGGCAAGGTGCCCAAGTTAATGTGGGTGGGCTAGTCGCATCCACCTTGAACCTGAGTGATGCCAGCCTGAACGGGAATCAGAGGTCCTTTAGCGACAACGGTTCGGGTAGCATCGTCAACGAGGGCACGATCAACGCGGCCAATGGGGGCTTCGTGGCGCTGCTCGGCGATCATGTAAGCAACCAGGGGGTGATCATCGCGCAGCTTGGTTCTGTGGTGCTTGGAGCTGTCAGTAACGCAACCCTGACCTTCAGCGGTGATAGCTTGGTTCACATACAGGTGACTCAGAGCGTGCTCAATAGTCTTGCCGAGAACGGCGGGCTGATTCGAGCGGATGGCGGGATGGTCGTCATGACCGCCGGCGCCAAAGATGCATTGCTCGCAAGCGCAGTGAACAACACCGGGGTTATCGAGGCGCGTACAATGGAAAACCATGAAGGAACCATCATTCTGCTTGGTGGCATGACGGCGGGAATCGTCAATGTCGGCGGCACGCTCGACGCATCGGCCCCCAACGGCGGCAACGGCGGCTTCATCGAGACCTCGGCCGCCAATGTCAGCGTCGGAAACGGCGCCAAGGTCACGACCGCCGCACCCGCCGGACTTTACGGCACTTGGCTCATAGATCCGCAGGATTTCACCGTGGCGGCCGCCGGTGGGGACATGACTGGAGCGGCTCTTTCGGGCATTCTCGGAACGACCCCCATTACCCTTCAAAGCAGCGGCGGCATTGCTGCGGGATCCGGTAACGTGAACGTGAACGATACGGTGTCGTGGAGTGCGGACACCACGCTCACGCTCATCGCCTCGAATAACGTCAATATCAACGCCAACATTACGGCGACCGGCAACCTGGCCGGACTGGTCATCAACCCCAACACCGCGAACGGCGCCGACACGGCGAGCGGAGTGGGCGTGTTCAATCTTAACAACCATGCGTCCGTGACGCTGTCGGGAGCGAGTCCGAGCTTATTCATCTCGGGCAATGCCTACACCATCATAAACAGCTTGGGGGCGCCGGGAGATTCGACGACGGCACCAGCAACGCCGACCCTGCAAGGGTTGGCTGCCTCAGTCAATCTGGGCGGTTACTTCGCCTTGGGAAGCAACATCGACGCCACGGGAACGCTCTCATGGAACGGTAACGCGGGATTCACGCCGATCGGGGATCAAGGAGCCCCATTCATCGGCACGTTCGACGGGCTTGGTCACACCATTAGCAGTCTCACCATCAACCTGCCGACAACGACCTATGTCGGTCTGTTTGGAGCCGCCGGTACGGGCTCCTCGATTCTGAACGTGGGGCTGGTCGGAGTCAGTGTGATCGGCGCCAGTACCGTCGGTGGCCTGGCTGGAAGCACCACGGGTTCTGTCAGTGGCAGCTATACCACCGGCAGCGTGAGCGGTTCCAGCACAGTCGGCGGACTAATGGGAAGCACCACGGGTTCTGTGAGCAGCAGTTACACCACAGGCAGCGTGAGCGGAACGAGCCTTGTAGGAGGGCTGATGGGAAGCACAACGGGCACGGTCAACAACAGCTATGCCACCGGCAGCGTGACCGGCACAAGCTCCGTTGGAGGGCTGGTGGGAAGCAGCACGAACGCGGTCACCAACAGCTATGCCACGGGCAACGTCATCGGTACGAGTTCCGTCGGCGGCCTGATAGGAACCAGCACAGGCACGGTCACCGACAGCTATTCCGTGGGCAGCGTGACCGGCTCGAGTTCCGTCGGCGGGCTACTCGGGAGCAGCACAGGGGCGGTTACCAACAGCTACTGGAACACAACGGCGTCTGGACAGGAGTTTTCAGCAGATGGGATTGGGCTGACCACCGCCGAAATGCTGCAACAGGGCAGTTTTAATCTGTGGGACTTTGCCAACACGTGGATCATCTACAATGGGAGCACCAATCCTCTTCTAAGGTCCTTCATGGAGCCTCTCACGGTGACAGCGAATGACTTCACGAAGACCTACGATGCGCTGGCGTACTCCGGCGGAAACGGCGTGACCTATTCCATCACGCCCAATGGCAATCTACTCGGCACGGTGGGCTATGGCGGTTCCTCGCAGGGCGCAAAAAACGCCAGCAGCTATGCCATCACACCAGACGGGCTGTATTCCAATCAGCAGGGATATATCATCAGCTATGGCAACGGCACACTGACGGTGAATCAGGCTCCCCTCGACGTCACCGGCATCACCGCGGCCAACAAGGTCTATGATGCCACGACCGCCGCCACGCTCGACGGCACCGCCACCGTCGCCCCTCTCTTAAGCGATGTCGTCACAGTCTCG
>Ga0182030_10012626_pt1 | contig 16894 bp, 9 predicted proteins | sample 812S3MmetaG_FD_121299 | JGI IMG/M metagenome (GOLD analysis project Ga0182030, IMG submission 121299) | Permafrost microbial communities from Stordalen Mire, Sweden - 812S3M metaG (Illumina Assembly) | ecosystem: Environmental > Terrestrial > Soil > Wetlands > Permafrost | place: Sweden...
ACATCGTTATAGCCGGGCGCTTCGTCGGAATTGGCATACTATTGAACATCAGTCCGGCAATCGCGGTCAGCTTGATATTGCGCAACCAGCTCGAATCCCTTCTCAACCAACGCGTGGACCAGAGAGTCTAGATTGGTCTGCTGATCGTCAAGGCTCCTGATCAAAGCTTCAAACCGCACGCCTTCGACTGCCTCCACGTTCTCGCGAAGCGAGGCGAATGACGTCGGCATCAAAGGGCGAGCTGCAGAGCCAAGTTCAACGAGATGAGTATTGAGCGCATCGAAGCCCTTTTGTAACATCGACGATCCACAGAACAGGCCAATCATAATCGCCGCAAGACGATGAGCAAGCGACTCCTCTACTTTGTCTGCGTCCCGCATGAAATAGTTTGAGAGATTGAAGTGGCTGCTCGCACAAGCTTGGGGGTCCTTGGTGAGATAGAGGTAGCGCAATGCCCGTGCTTCAAATTTCTGGGCGTCTAAGCGATTATGGAGCTCGTCTTCGAGACCTGCAAGGCCTGACAGCACACGGCCGACACCGCCGAAATGTGCCCCATTTTGGAAGATTTCACGGCATTGATCGAGCAACTTGCGCACGGCGTCGTATTGCTTCAAGCTGAGCAAAGGCGTGTAATCGTTAAAGTCAACTTTTGCGATATCGAGCGCATCTGCTCCCCGTTGCAAACGACTCGCCCTGATGAACCCGTTGAGTTCGAGTGCGGTGTGCCATTGACGCATCTGCACGGACGCAGAGCGACCGATGTCAAAGATCGTTTCCCTAACGTCCCATGGCACGGCCGCTTCGTTTTCGCCGACGTCCAAATTGCTGTCGAGCTGATCGCGCAAAGCGAATACGGACCGAAGGACTTCTTCGTTGTGGCCTTGGTCGGAGAGGATACGCAGACGCTTGCCTTCGTCGAGAAGTTGCGTCCAGGGGCCTAAACCGGCTTGTCGTGTGTAGCGGACCTTATCGGAGGCCAGAGCCAAAGCCTCATCGAGACGACCGGAACTGTGAAGCAGGTTGATCAAGCTTCCGGTAATAGCGGAAGCGACGCGAAACTGTTGGGTTTTGACAGCCGCGTCCAGTATCTGCCGCATCTCACTCTCAGCTTCCGCGGTGCGGCCAACCCGTTCCAACACTTTGGCGAGCTTACCACGATCGAAGAGTTCCTCTGGAGTATTGGAGGTCGCCTGCACGATGGTCTCAAGCCAAGGCACGACGGCGGCGGCGGTAGCCGTGGTCTCGTCGCGAAGGGCGACTTGTTCGAGAAGCGTGCTCGCCGCCGCCCACCTCCCGAGTCGGACAAGGTAGGGCGCAGCAGAAAGTCCGGCGCGCCGAATCAGCGGGCCCGTTCCAGTTGATTCCAAATTCCGTCCCGCCTCGAACGCGGCACACCAGAAATCCGCGAGCGTTTCATCCACGGATTTGCGAAGTTCGGGGTCAGCTTTCGCCAGGGCGCGCGAGGCGACCCCCGGGTGAATTGACCATTTGACAAAATTGTCCTGCGAGCGTGACTCGATGAGTGCGGCCGCAGCTAAAGGAGCTAGCGCCTCCGTTGTCTCGACGGTCGGCAGCGCGGCCCATTCGCGCCGCACAGAAAGATTGCGCCAGATGGCGTTGAGAATCCCCTCCTCGCGGTCGTCTTCCTCCATGATGCATAGGACATGGAACAGGACAAGCGAGACTGGAGGTAGCAGAGCGGAACTCGCATCTGTCCACTCAGCAAGCGCCCCTAAAAATCCACTCGCCGATATCTTGCTTTCCCCCTGGAGAAAGAAAGCCTCGAGGGGACTACTATCCTGCCGCCATGCGCGCTCGGCGCGGTCGACCTGAGCCTCCAAGAGAGAAATGTCACCGGCCATGCCTTCCGCCAATTCGATTAGTTTGGGATGGCCCTGAACGACGTTGAGCAGGCGAAGCGCGAGCGCCCGCTCGTTGGCCCGACCGTTCATAAGTCTGAAAAGGCGAGGCGGCTGGCTCATGAGCAGCGCGGCTTCATCCCTTGAAAGCGCGTGAACGGGCTCAATAAGAATATTTGCTGGAAGCCGCGTAGGCTTCACGCGGCTGGTCAAAACCAATCGGGAAAGCCCACCATGGTCAATTAGAGCAGACACGACCAAGCCGAATTGCGCGTCGCGCCAATCGCCTTTCTCAGTCAAGAGGGATTCAATGTTATCGAGGACGACGAGGACGGCGTTCTGAGACAACATGGCTTTTAACCGAGGCAGCCAGCCGGCAAGCGCCGCTTCGCGGCCGACCACGTGCATCATCGCGAAGTCGGGAAGCTGCGCTTCCATATCTGCGGCAAGATCGAGGAGTGCACCGGTCGTATCTCGCCCTTGGTCGGGTGCCTTGAACCATACCCAGGCCTTAAATCGCCTTGTCTGACGATGATGGTGGGCGAGTTCTATGGCGCACGCGCTCTTGCCTGCTCCGACCATGCCATGGAAGAGCACACCTGCGAACCGGCTCTCAAATGCTAGAGCGGAGCTCGCTCTCGTCATAACCGACACCCTGCCGACGAAACGATCGGCCTCCGGCGGGAACCTAAATAGGCCGGTTTCCGGAACCGCAAATTTTCTGTGAGGCGACTTGGGCACCTCAAGTTTAAGGCTGGCTGCGTATCTTCCGGCCAAGGTGGGGGTCACCTCCGTCAAGGGGCTCGATTGCCCGCTACTGACGGCCATCTTCACCGCGCGCAGCAGCGCCTGTGGTAACGGAACATGCTTGGCTAAGAGCTGCCGGTAGAGCGTACCGGCGAAATCGATGGCAAACCGGTCCTCGACAGGAAAACGCATGGCGAGGACGGCGCAGTCGAGCCCACGCGTAAGCACACGAGCGACGGGCAGTCCGGTCCGACCAGACCCTATGTTTTCCACCGGGTTGGTGTGTTCTGGTTCAAGCCCGAGCTTTCGCAGAATGGCCGCCGGCGATCCGGCGCCGGAATAACACGCGGATATGGTCACGAGTTTCAGCCGGGCGCGATGTTCGAACAGCAACGTTGAGATTTCCTCAGCGTTAACAATGTCGGCTGAGCCATCCGACTTTTCAAAAATGAGTCGACCTGGTGTCCCGTGCCCCGAGAAGTGAATGATGTCCCAGCCTTCGCCATCCTCGAGAATTTCTCGAAAAGTTTCGCGGGTTGTCCCGTACTGCAAGGTACGAAGCTCGATGTTGGCGTGATCGCCGCCGCCGGCCAGCTCTTGAACCAACTGGCGAAGTGTTTGCCGCTCCATCCGAAGATTGAGTGGACTCTGGGCGGGCGGAAGACTGAACACCGCGAGCACGCGTAGGCTTTCGCCGATTTGTTGCTTCACGGGCGCGACTGGATCGGTCGAAACCTCAAAAACCAATACGATGTTTGCAAGGGATAGCGGCTTGCCGTCGATCATCGCGGCTTCGAGGGGACACAGAACGAGCGCTTCGGCTTCCGGCGGGACCACGACTCTTATCGTGGTCGGAGCGTAGGTTGCCATCTTAGAAGCGAGGACGCCGAAAGCCGCTGATGTCAACCAGCGGCCAAAACGTTCGAGTGGACCCCGATCATCCTCCGGCACCTCTGAAGCGCCGTGAAATTTCACGAATTTCGGCAAGTCGAGGAGGCCCTGGTACTCTGCCTCCAACGGGTCCAAGATTGCTTCGTGGTCGCCGAGGAATTGGCCTCCAATATCCCGAAGCGTCCAACGCCAGTGCGTGAGGTCTGTGAATTCGACGACTTCCAGGATCAAGGCGTTCATTACATTCGATCCTTGATCATTCGGCGCGCGCACGAATTAAGAGTTGACGTATGTCGAAGCTCGCCATGGGGCTATTCGGGTGGGCGAGGCCGTATCTTTTGCGGTCCTGGTTTCGCATCACGTTCTCACCATCCCAGATCTAATCATGTTCAGCGTGTGGATTATATTGAATCCCTCGGAGCCAGCATCTCGGAATTCGTATTCTATAGACTAATCTGCTTATCGTCATCGATCACAACCGTGATATTAACGTCCTTTCCTAACAGTGGGTGGAGCCGTTCTAGGAGTTCGGAGACACGTCGGTCCGCATAAAGTTCCTTTGACGAGGTGAAAGCGCAGCCCAAGATCTATGAAGAACCGTGGCGACGAGGATGATCATCTCAGTTGTCGGGCCCTGCCACACGCCGTCCCGCTGCTCGGCGGGCGACTTGTGAGGGTAGAATGGATAGACAAGGCAGAAGCTTTCCTCAATGCGGCACCGCGTTCGTGATTTGTCCGCTTATGTGTAAAAAATGGCCGTTTCGTTAGCTCAGACCCAGTTGTCGCTCGACTGATTCTCTGGTCTAAATTTGGACAGTCAGAGAGATTCGCACCTTCGCGGAAGGCGTCATGGCGCTCGACAAGCTGAACTTCCTCCTCCTTGAGCGTGCGAACCGGGCCCTGGGGAACAATTCGCCCGAACAAGCCATTCGGAGGATCCGCGCCATCATCGGCGCCGAATCCATTCCCAGCAGCGAGGCAGAAGCGGGAAGGGCTCTTGAAGCACTTCGAAACGGCGAGGAGCCAACAGCCGAACAGGTTACGGCACTTGAGATCGTTATCCGACTGATGCGCCCGGTTGTCTTTACACGCGCGGGCGTCCTCGACGACCTGCCGGATTCCTCCAACCGCGAACTCCAGCCCGAAGCCCTGCGCCAGGCCTGGAACGACTTCCAGCAGAAGGTTCGCCCATACATCGGGTCAATCGGGCGGATCGAAGATTCCAGAAACCGTCACGTCGGGACCGGGTTTGTAATATACAATGGCTTGATCGCCACTAATCGCCATGTCCTCGCCGCCTTGACCATGGGATCGGAACGCCTGCCACTGAACAGCGCGCGAATTGTCTTCAAACAAGAAGTGGACGAGCCGAATTCCGAAAGCGACATCATCCAAATCACAGGCGTGGCTAAGGCGCATCCGACCCAGGATATCGCGTTCCTGACAGCCAGCACCGGCGATCGTATCCCGCTTTCTCTTTCAGCCGAATTCCCGGCCGTCGGAGATGGCGTCGTTACAATCGGCTATCCCGGAAAAGACGAGAGGAACAATCCGCTATTCCTTACCTCCGTGTTCGGCTCCACAAACTTTGGAATGCGTCGCGCTTCAGTTGGGGAAATTCGCGACGGCTCTCTCTCCCCCACCATTTTCCACGATTGCTCGACCACCCAAGGGAATTCTGGCTCCCCGGTTTTTCTGCTCACAACCGGAGAAGTCGCCGGAATTCACCGGTCAGGATACTTTATGTACCGCAACGAAGCGGTAGCCGCGAGCGAGCTGCGCGCGCTGGCCTAGGGAGACGATTTGGATGAGCTTTCGGGCGTTGATCATCGGGATCGAATCTTACCCGCAGGTGCAGGATGGGAGCATCGCATCCGAGTTGCCTGGCACACTCCAAGCTGCTTTCGACTTCCGAGACTGGTTGACGCAAAAATGGAACAATGAGGGCGTTCCCGCCGCCGCCCAGCAAATCCTGTTTTGCTCAAGCCCGATTCAGCCCGGCGGGTTGGGAGCGTCTTACGATGCCATTATGGACGCGCTGATTACGCTGGCCGCAACCGGACAGAACGCGACCAAGGAACTCTATGTCTTTTTCAGTGGGCATGGCTTTTCCTATGTCAGGCCAGACGGCAGTTCCGATATCCTGATCGCATCCGACTTCGTCAAAAGCACAAGATCTGGGAACGTCTGTTTCAACCTCGACAAGGTCATCGACTGGCTGCGGATGCACCTTGGGCCGGGGCGCCACTACTATTTCGTCGACGCCTGCCGCACCGCTCTGACCTCGGCGCAAATCGTACCTGGCGAGCTCACTCTTCCGAGCAATCCGCAAACGTCCGGCGAACCATCGACCTACGTGCTTCAGTCCACCGGCCGAGGGAATGCAGCGGCGGCGGACAACAGGTTTCCCGAGGCGCTGCTCGCAGGTCTCAAAGGTAAGGGTAAAGCGAAAGTTTGGGATGACGCCGCCGTCGACACAATGATGGTGCGCTACGACCTCCTTTGCATCTTCTTGCGAGAGACCTTCAAGCCTCAGAAGATTTATAGCACCGTTAAAGGGTCGGACTTCGCGTCGGACGGGGTTCTGGCCATCCTGAAGCCTGCTCCGACAGCAAAGTGCACCGTGAAAATCGACGGCGGAGAGGACCGACAGGCAGCGACCGTAAACTGTATCGGCCGGCGGAACGCGACCCCAATAAAGAGACAGATCGCCGGCCGCGAAGCCGAGATCGAACTGAAGCCAGATCGCTATACGATCACAATCCAGATGACAGAGCCGCTGACCACGAGCGCTCAACACGTCGAACTCTACGACGACATAACGCTCACATTTCAGCTATCGACGGCCGCGACGCCGTCATTTCAAGACTCCACGGACGAAACGCTCTCCGACATCATCATCCCTCAAGGCGTCACCGTCGAATTGCAAGATTCTCTCACCGGTACCGCTACGGAATTTCGTCATTCCGACCGAACGAGCATGCCGTCTGGCCGTTATCGAGCCACCGTGCGGGATAACAAAAATCGCGTCATCGGGCAAAAGGAATATGAAATCGAGGGACCAGCTGCCGCAGTCATCAACGTAGCAGATTGGCGTCACAGCGTGCCACATATGGCAATCGCCAAATTCCTCCCCCAGTACGACGGTGGCGTCGACTTCTCGGAAGCACTCAGCGGGCCTGTGACCGATCCAGATCTCGACATCTGGCTGGCAATCCTTGGAGGCGGTCGAATTCTGGGGGCACGCGGCGACTATTCGAAGATCGAACGTTTTCCACTGCGCGACTTTTCAACCGAGACTGCCGGATCGTCGCCGACCTATGTTCTCGCCGGGTTCGAAGAGCCCTCGGTTGATCTCGAGGTCGGCGTCTCGCAGGGCGACGCAATAGTGTGGCACGCCGCCACAGAGCCCAGCGCGATGAGCGGAATCAAAGAATGCTATGTGCCGACCAAACGCGGCTCGCAGCTGATTTCGCTGCGGCTCGACGGCGGCCGCTCCTATACGATCGCTTCGTTCGCCAGTCCGAACCGGGCGACCCTGATCACCGTCACGCTGGGCCCAAACCAGGAATTCCGAATCGGACAATATCTTCTGCCGATGGCGCATCTTGTCGGCGAGCTCGACACGACGGTCGCTATCCGGCTGGAATACCGAAACCAATTGTTGGACGTCGAACACCTTGCGCGACTGATGCGCGCGTTCCGGAATCGTCGGGACATATCCAAAGAAGTGTCAGACGCAGAACTCGCCGAGCTTCTCTACGCCAAATGGCTCGATCCAATATCGACGGCGATGGCCGCCTACGAACTCATTCGCCGCGGTCGGATGGAATTGATGGACGAGGTCGTCCGCAATATGTCGGCGTTCTTCCCCGACCTACCCGACACACCTGCACTCACGGCGCTAAGGAGCGGCAAGCCAGGCGACTACATTGGCGCGCCGCTGTTTCTCGACGGGTTGCGTGCATTCGCGGACATTAGGAATAAATTGCCTCTGCCAGAAGCAAAACTTGATTACAACAGTCCGTGGACAGCATGGGGAGGCGCAACGACTTAAGCGCATTGCGCTGACGACGCGCCGCCACAGCGAACCGAAGCGAGATCTCCGTGCCTAGCGAAGACGTGACGCCAATCGAGACCGCGCTGCATGAGCTCCTGCGACGCGGCACAGTCGCCGAGCAACTGATCGTCATTGCCGAACACCCGATCCTGTCGACTCCTGTTGCAACGCGCGCGGTCCGGACGCTGATCGAGCGGGCGGAGACACGTGAGAGGCGCGACAAATTATTTTATCTGCTCGGCATAATCGAAGCTGCAGCCGCCAATTCGTCAGTAGAAATCGCGCCCGAACCAGCCGCGAACATCATCGAGGTTTATGAACAGGCGATCCTGGCGCAGGCGGCGCGAGCGGGCGCTCTTGCTCGACCGCAGCGTGGTTTGGCATGGGCCGGTTGTATCGTCGGCGTAGCGCGAACACTCAATGGCATGAGGTCTTTCGGGCACGGGCTTGCTTCGCCAGACGCTGCAAGGATCGCCGCCGTGTGCCTCCAGGAACTGCGAATCGCGGCAGAGATCTTCGCCGGTGTCGGAGCCGAAGCCGATTGCGCGCATGCGAATCACGAACTGGCGGGCCTTCTTTTTGAGTTTCGTGGCACCGCGACGCCCGGCGATCGACACGAATGCCTCAAGCGGGCTCTCAGTGCGCTCAGAGCGTTCAGGAAGGCAGAGGACTGGGGACTCATCGCCAGATCGCATCAGCTCGCCGGCACGATCTATCGCCAGAATTCGGGAGATCTCGTCCGCAATCAAGAGCGCGCAATTTTTCATCACGCATGCGCCCAGAAATATTACGAGATGGCCGGCGAGAGAGAAGCGTGCGCGGAAGCGCTCTACAGTTCGTGCGCGATCTGGTCGGAACGGATCGTCGGGCATGCGCGACAAAACTTCTCGATTGCTCAAACCTGCATTCGAGCGGCGCGGGCGATCTGGACAAAGGATCGCAAGCCGCTTGCCGTGGCGCGAGCCGACTATCTGTGGGCGACTTGCCTGCGGACGCGCCCATTCGATCGCGCCGCCGGGATTGAGGAAGCAATCAATCTTTTGCAACGTGTTCTTAGACGACTGGAGGGCTTCCGCGACCATCCTCAGGTCCGAACACTCGCCGCCAACGCCGTGTCTGCTCTCGGGCAGGCCTTGCGCGCGCGCGCGCGCGGGCGCCGCCGCCTGAACCTACAGAGAGCCGCGACAGCACTCTCAACGGCCGCATCGATGACAGACCGCACCCTCAACCCGCGAGACTGGGCCCGATTCCGGCTTCAGGAGGCTGTCGTTGCTATCGATTTGGCCGGTTTCGAGAAAAACGCCGTCAAATATGCGCGCCGCGCGATCAATGACGTGCTCGCTGCCCCAGCCTATCTCGGCGGGTCGCAAGAGGCGCTGACAACGCATTACTGGGACGGGGTTGTTGCGGCCTACGAGGGCGATTGGGCGCGTTCTGCCGCCGCCATGAAGACGGTGGTTCTCGGCCAAGATATGCTCTTGAAAGAGCAGAGACAGCCCGACGGGCTCGTGCGAACGCTCGAACTTCTATCGGGGCTTGCCACAATCGGCACGTATTCGATGTGGCAAGCGCACGGCGCCGAGACGGCGTTCGCGTTCCTGGCGGACGTGAGGCGCCCGCTGACCTCCCGCGCTCGCAAGCCGCGCGGGCGCAGAGAAGTCGTGGGCGCTCAGACCGGCGGCGATAGCGAAATCGGCGTCGCGCCGATTGTAACCCCACTCGGCGGCGTCCTGTTGATCGCCGAAAGCGGAGGCCAAGGCCAACCGGCGCGCTTTCACGCAACGGCGCTCCCCAATCTGACGTTGAAAAAACTTCAGGCGGCGCTGAAGCCTTGGATTGCGGCGTGCCTTAGGGCTTCGGACGACGATCCGTCGTTTGAACCGAAGATGCACGAGGCGGCGTTCCTCAGAATGAGCCAGTTCCTTGGGCGCTCGCTCGCCAAGGCGTTGCATCGGAGCCTTAGACGTCTGCCAAGGCCAAGAAACTGCGTGGTCTCCATTACGCCGGTCGGCGGATGCGCTCTCATCCCCTTCCACGCTCTTCCAATCGGCGGCGGCGATATCCTGTGGAGCCAGTACACGATTGTTTATCGGCCTTGGCCACGGAGCATGGATCCCGGAGCGCGGTCACGCGTAACCAAGGGCCGGATGCCAGGCAAGGCGTTGCTCGTCATTGACCCTGACAACTCGCTTGGTTCGTCCGGTGGCTACGAAGGGTTGGCAATCGCGCACGAGCTTTCCCGCGCCGGCATGCAAATCAAACGAATCGGCACCGGCCATGATCCGGCCACCGCCGCCGCATTCTTTTCCGAAAGCGAGGGCGCCGAGATCGTTCACGTCGCCGCACACGGCTATTTCGACTGGCGCGATCCGCGTGGGTCGGGAATCGTCATCGCAGGCGGGCGGGGCGTTACGGCGCGCATGATCTCTAGGTTTGGCAAGTTATCCAAATGTCGACTGTGCATGCTCTCGGCCTGCGAAAGCGGACTCTCTGATCCTGGCTTGCGCGCGGATGCATTCATCGGTTTGGCCGCCTCGTTTCTCGAGGCTGGCGCGAAAAATGTGATCGCCGCGCTCTGGCCAATCCCGGTCGAACAAATGGCCGACAGGCTGATCGCGCCATTCTATCGACGTCTCCTGCGCGACGGGCTGAGCCCCGCCATTGCGCTGCGGCAGGCGGCGCTCGATATGCAAAGTAAAGCGGCAAATCTCGGACCGAAAGGCGCATCGATGCAGCTTGCCCGCTTGTCCATCGCCTGGGCGCCTTTCGCCTGCTACCAGGGCGACCGCTGAGCGAGCGCGATCAAACCTCGACCACGGCGCGAATCGGCAACTTGATCAGAGCCTTTTGCGCCTCGACCATCAGGTCGGCTGAAACCGAAGGCGCCTCAATCGACACAATCAAGGAAAAGCGAACGCGCGTCTGCGGAACGACAGTCGTGCGCAGATTCGACCACCAGCCATAGCCCGGAATGATCGAAATCCCGTTCGTTGTGGCCAGTTCGCCGGCCTTGCCGCTCCAGATGTCCTGCTTGATCGTTCCAATCGCGGCTGCCTTCGGACCAAGCATCCAGTGATCCTTTCGTCGCGCCGAGCTCTTCTTGTGCCCCTTTTCCCTGTGACGCTTGTTGATGAGGGCGATCGCCTCATCGTCGGTGTCGTCCGGCCCGCAGAGCCGGAAGGCAAGAGCGTGGGAGAAGTAATTCCGCAGCTCGGCGTGGCTGGCGGCCAAAGGATGTGGTTCGGCGAAATAGGAGAGAGTGACCCGCATCTCGACGTCCGCCGCCGCAATCGATTCGAGCGCCACCTTTGGCCACGGCAGCCGGCAAAACCGCATGTGCCGGAATTTGGCGCCATCGCGCTTCAACTCGAACGCGTCGAGATCATCCTGCATGATAATCGTTAGGGCGTTGGACGCGCTCTGGCGCGCCCGGGTCTCGTCGGGGACGCCCCATCCGAATCTGCGCAGCAGGCTGACAACATCTTTCTTGCGTCCCCCTGGGAGCCTGTTCAGCATCGCCGGGGTCCAGCGCGCCGAATGGACCATCAGACCGCGAATGGTTTCAGGCCAAAAGCTCGGATATTCGCTCATCAGACGCGCCGCCATGCCAGCCGCCGCCGCGGTTGCGATGCTCGTCTCGCAACCGGGCTCGAATGGAAGTCTCGGAAACTGATTGCTCGTCGTCAGGACGGAGAGATCGGGCGAAAAGCTGAGCGACATACCGTCGGAATCAACCAGCCGGTTGCCGCCCTCCATCACGATGTCGGGCTTGAACGCAAGGTGCGTCTTCCAGGACATCGCCGTCCGGGAGGAGGGGCACAAGTCGCCCCTGCCGGCATGCGATTGCTTACTTGCAGGACCGACCATGTCCGTGTATGCGCCAACCGTGAGTGCGTTCGCAGCCTGGCCCGGCGTCAGAATGCCGGACCGATCGTTCGTGCCGATGTAGTCGGCGACCAGCAGCGGCGGGTGGGAATCCAAATTGCCAGCCGCCACACAAAACAAGCGCTTCGATTGATCGCGCCCGAACGCCAGTTGGTCGAGATGGCTCGACAACTCGGTCGGCGCGCCATCGTCGCGCTCCATCGGGACGCTCCAAGACAGCGAATAGACGCGCCGGGCATCATCCCGCTCGATCTTGGCGAGCGCCGCAGACAAACGCTGAGCCGGCCCCATTGTCGCGCCACCTTTGCCGATGAGCGTCACCGATTCCAACGCGTGGGTCAGCGGAATCGCCGAACTGCCCGAAACAAAACGATTGAGGTCGCCGAAAAGCGCGACGCCCGCCATTCGGGTGCCATGACCGTCGACGTCGTCTTTCTGCCAGGCCGGTAAGACCGTATGCGTTCGAGCTTCCGGAAGCGACTGTCTCAACAGACCGTGCTGAAATTGCACGCCGGTATCGAGGATCGCGACACGTGGGCTTCCCTCAGGCGCCGGAGCGATCCGAGAAGCGATTTTTCGAACAAGCCCGGCTCGCTCGACCGGCGTCAGCGCGCTTATCGGCACATTGGCCGTCGAGGCCGGACGGATCTCGATAACGGAGGCCGTGTCCAAGAGCAGCGCCTTGAGGCCTGCAAACGCCGCGCGCATGCGGATGACGGTGGCGTTCGGGAATCGGGTCTCAAACGGGCTCAACTCGACGGAATAGCGCGACGAAGAAGCCTTGACGTATTCTACAACGCGCGGACGAAGCCACACTTCCCAGCGCTGAATTCCATCCTTCGGCAGTTCGACGCCGTCTCGCGCGTGCCAAAGTCGCTCGACATCTGCGACGGTCAGATTGTCGATGCCCTCAAAAAAGTCTGTAAAAGCCGGCTTGTGCTGGCCTTCACTCCATTCGCCGTATTTCGAAATTGCCGAAGACAAGCGGCCAATCGACTTCTTCGGCACGAACGCCCTGACGACCATCCGCCTTTCCTGGCGGACCGAAAGAAGCTCGACGCCATGGCTCGCCTTCTCAAAAAACGAGAGATCGACATTGCGCCCGAGTCTCGGATTGAATCGCACGAGAATGCCGCATTCGTCTTCCGGTAGGGCCGCTCGTTGGCTCGCTGCGCGCGCCTCGGCTCGCTTCTCGATGGTCGTCAGAGACTTTTGCAGGGCCTGAGCGTGCGCAGGCCGGTTTTGAACCGGCGGTAATTTGACCGGGGGAATCGGCGGTTGGACCGGCGTATACGCCCAATCTCTCCCGAGCCTTGGTAGAATCAAATGGCGGTAGATTCGCGGATCCATGGATCCGTTCTACTACAAGAATTCAGACCCAATCTACAATTGATTGTCGCCCCGACGCTCGGTCATCGCCGCAATCAACAGGTCTGTCGTAATAAGCCCATTGTGGTCGAGCACTGCATCGCGCGCCGCATCGTCGGCCGATCGCGCCAGATCAGCCTGGCTCAGACCATGCGCCGCCTGGACGATTTTCGACCAATCGATTTCATTCAGCTCGAAAGCCAAGAGATTATTGGTCAAGATCGGCTGCACGAGATCGGGGTCTGGAAGCGTGTAGCGCAACTGCGCGTCGAACCGGCGGAATACAGCGCGGTCGAGCAGCTCGGGGTGATTGGTCGCGGCAAACACAAGGCTCGTGCTCTTGTCGTCGTCGAGGAACTGAAGGAGCGAATTCAGGATCCGCCGCGCCTCACCAACGTCGTTGCCGCTCGCCCGCGCTGTGGCCAATGCGTCGACTTCGTCGAAGAAATAGACGCCTCGCGTCGTCGCCATGGCGTCGAAGACAAGACGCAGCTTGGCGGCGGTCTCGCCCATGAATTTTGTGATCAGACCGTCGAGCTGGATCGTAAACAGCGGGAAATGCAATTCCCCCGCGATCGCGGAAGCGGTCATGGTCTTGCCGGTGCCGGGCGGACCGCTCAGCAAGAATTTGCGCCGGGGCTGTAGCCCGAAATTGCCAAGCGTGCTACGCGCGCCATGTTCTTTGACGATCTTGCGCAGACGTGTGGCAAGATCGGCGGGCAACACCAGATCGGACAGCGCAAACTTCGGAAACGTGGCAGTAACGATCGAGGCGAGCTCGCCGCGAGGCTTTGCGAGCGGAATCGGCTCCTTGCTCGTCTCGAGCGCCGACATTGCCGCGCGTGCTTCCGTGATCAGGGAGTGCATCTCCTCGGCGACCTTCGTGTGTCCTTTGCGTGCGGCGTCGTCGGCTAGCTGCAAGGCGACCGAGATGAACCGGTGATCGTCCCGTTTGGCGTGGCTGCGGATCAGCGAAATCAATTGATCCGCGTTCCCAATCGAAGATGCAGCTCGTTTCGGGCGGTCAGTCATTCTGTCGGTCCATCTCGGAAGAACTCATCTCATCACACATTCGTTGCATATCGGTCAACAATATTTGCATATTATGCAAAATTTGATTGCCCCGGGCAATAGCCGATCTGAGCGCTTCCGGCGTTTCCCGCTGCTTCAACTTAGAGTCAAACTCGGGTAACGCAGCTTCGATCCGACGTCGCAGTTTCCGGGACAAGGGCACTTTTCGCGCCACAACCTTGCTCAGATGGCCCTGAGAACATTCAAACATCTCCGCCAAGCGGGCCTGTGTGCATCCGCCTTCACGGGTCAGAAGAAAATCGACGGCGTCGAGAGGGTCGCGGCTCAATGGGTCGGCCATTGCATTAAAAATGCATAATTATGTAAAGATGGCAATAGACGAGCGACGTCCTGCGTCGAGGCGCGCCGCCGACACAGGCCTTGCCGATCGCCTATTCGGTGGGCCATCGGGGGCGCGCCAACGGACGTTCCGAACCGAAAGGGAGTTCGTAAATGAAGACCCGGCTTTGGACGTGGAGCGGCAAGTGTTTCGGGTACCGCGACGGCGATGATCTGTGGACCCACGATGGCCTCCACGTCAGCCCCTTTCGCGACGAGCAGGCATTCTCGATCGAGATGGCGATTATTTCGGCGAGGTCCGCAACGAAAAGCGCCTCATTCGCCGATTGAGCCGGGCATCCTATCGGAAAAGCGGCTTCGTTCCGAAGGCGAGACACGCAGCCTACGTGAGATACGCCAACTACGCCGGTTACGCGATATACGCCGGCTTCACCGACTTCCTTCCGCCCGAAGCATTCCAGTGGAATCAATAGACCCTGAGGCCCAGAACGCGTCGTATCAGACAAGCAGTTTTTCGTAGATCACCTCGCCAAGCGGGTTCAACACCTGTTCCGTCAGGTGAGGGCCGTCAAACGACAGAACCGCGTAGCCATGCGGCGAAAACTTGTCCTCCTCCCCAACAATGAACTCGTTATGGCCCTCAAGCACCATCGCCTGCGAAAGCGGATTGCCTTGAATGGTCTGCGCGGCACATAGGCGCCAATCAGCCCGATCAAAGGTCGCGCCGCCGGCGCGCGGGAGATTGATCGTCGCTGCCCTACTCTGTGGCATGCCGCTATGACCGATGCACCGCCCAAAGATTCCGAAATTCACGTCGGGCGATTCGAATATCGTGCACCGGTGCTCATGCCCCCAGTACCAGGCGAAGATGCGCTTGCGGCGCAGAATCTCCCCGAAGACGGGGTGAGACCAGAGCTTGGCACCCTGCTCAGGCTCGAGGCTCGAGTAGAGCTGATGGTGCGAGAACAGGATGACCTTCCGGTCTCCAGCCTTCGCCAGGATGTCTACCAGCCAATCGACCTGCTCGTCATCGATCGCATGATCATGGTAGGCGACGTCGAGGCCGACCAGCGTCCAGTGAGTGTTCTGGTAGGCGAAATAGCTGCCTTCCTGACCAAACGCCGGTAAGGTCGCGTCGAAATAGGCGTCCCCGCCCGAATACATCTCGTGATTGGAATTCAGCGCGCGGTTGAGCGCCTCCTTTCGGGCAGGCCAGAGATCGAGAAACCGCTGCTGCACCTCTAACCCCGTGCCGGAATAATAAACGTCGCCGAGATGCAAGAGAATTGCGAACGGATCTTTGTCGTTTCTCACTGCCTCGGCGATCTTCGGCGCGCCATAGAGACCGGTTCCCCAGTCGCCCAGCACCGCGACGCGGCCAACGGCCGGGAATGGCGCGGCTACCGCGCTAGACGGCCGCAACATGGCGTGCAGCTTAAGGTGCTTCAGCTTCTCCCAGGCGACCTGAGCCCAGCCGAACCAATCGGACGTGTCGAACATGGCTTCGTAGCCGCCGCTCGGCAGAGCGACGAGCTTCAGTTTCGCCGCCTCTCCCGACGCCACAAGGCTCTGCAGCCTTGCCGCTCGCTCATCCTGCGGCGTCGTCAAGACCTTCGCGCCAGCCTCTTGCTCGGCCTGGCGTATCCGCGTCAGGACGTTGCCGATGCCGGCCATGATCGCCGCTTTCGTTACAGGCGAGGTCTGAGCGTCGCGATTTGCCGCCTCAGCGAGATTTTCAAGCGCCTCCGTGCTGGTCAGCGCTCGCTCGACCTGTTCGGACGTCACGACGACAATCGCCGATTGCTGTTCCTTACCGGTGTCCATATCGCTCTCCATAACGCCTTACGAAATGCGATCACGATCGCGGCGGTCGGCGGTCAAGCCTAACAGCACGGCGTTCCCGCTGTCTCAGAAAAGCGTCTGCGCGCTGAGCGCACGCGACGCCCGAAAGTCGAATATCCTTCGCGTTCAGGTCACTTGCTGTCGGTCTTGCTTAAAGACTTTAATTTGAACGGCTAAGCCAAAAATCTCGTATCGGATTTTGACTTAGCACTTCAATGTCAGTTCATCATTACCGTTGATAGTAAAGACCTTTTTAACGCTTATAGCCCGGCCGCCTTGGTAAGATTGACAGGGCTCCTCCTCCTTGTTTACAAAATTCGGACATTGACAGAATTGGCGTACAAAAAATCACAAATCCTGCGCTGCTCCCAAGGAGCGAGAATCTTGTCACTGCGGACCTGATCGGTAAAGCAAAAATCCGTTCAACACCAATAATTCAACAGGCAGGATAGGGCAGGGGCGCGCGCCCGTGTACCGGGCGCCCCGTGCTATCGCCAATGGCGACGCAGCCGCGTTGCCGCGTCTTCGCCCATTCGGGTTACGCCCGGTCGCGCAAGTCGCTTCGCGGCGTATCGCCATCACCATTCGGGTCGCGATCCCTTTTGCCTCTTCCTCCGTTCGCGCGCAGCACGACATTCGAGTTTTTAAGTAGTAGTCGCGCGGATCGCGACGCTGTTTCACAAAGGCGCGCGCCGCGGGGCGCGCAACATGATTGTCCCATGCCCCCAATCGTATCGACGTGCTCAGGCGGTCAACCGCGCCGCGCGCGGTCCTTCACCTTGTTGCGGCGCTGCGCGTGACTCGTCTTGCGCGCGTCGATGACGCTGGCGGCGTCGGGATGAGGAACGTCTTTTTAGAGCTTCGTCACCGC
>Ga0182030_10012627_pt1 | contig 16893 bp, 18 predicted proteins | sample 812S3MmetaG_FD_121299 | JGI IMG/M metagenome (GOLD analysis project Ga0182030, IMG submission 121299) | Permafrost microbial communities from Stordalen Mire, Sweden - 812S3M metaG (Illumina Assembly) | ecosystem: Environmental > Terrestrial > Soil > Wetlands > Permafrost | place: Sweden...
CCCTCCTGGATCAGGTCCAAGAGGGGCAGGCCCGAAGCCTGGTACTTCTTGGCAATAGACACCACGAGGCGCAGGTTCGATTGGACGAAGGTCCGCTGGGCGGTCTCACCTTCTCTGACCAGGCGGTTGAGTTCCCTGCGCCTGGTCGGGGTGGTCCCTTTGGTCTTGGCCCGCAGCTCTTCTTCGGCGCTCCAACGCGCCTCGATAGCCTGGGCAAGCCGTACCTCGTCATCCTTGGTGAGAAGCGGGTATTGGCCGATGTCGGTCAGGTACAGCCTGACGAGATCTTCCTCGTCGCGCTCAACTCGCTCTTTCGCCAAAGTCTCAAAGCCTCCGTGGGTTCGGCCGGTACAGCTCCGCGCTGGCCCGAAGTTATGACGCGCATGCCCGGAGCCTGCGCGTCATCCTCCGCTGCCCCACATCGCGCCGGTCAGCGAACTGCGCTGCCTCATTACTCGAACGTAAGTGTAACGGTGGAGTCAAGCTTGGCCGTGCAGGGTGCTTGCCCTCCCGCCGGGGCCGTGCTAGGCGGCCCCTTGAGCGACCGGCTTGCCGAGCTTGTCGACAAGCCCCGCCCGTATATCGCAAGCGACCGGTGCAGATCGGACGTGGTGTCGAGAGACGCACTTTGAGCGATGCTTGCTCGCTCAGCGCGCCTCGGACGACCAACCGTGCCGGTCGCAAAGGGCGGCACCGTCCGCCCGGATCGCTTCGAGGTCGGCGGCCGCCCTCCCAAGGCCCCGGAGCATGGGGCCGTCGCTTGCCGGGCTCGGGCGCAAGAGGTGCCGAGCGTATTCGACGAGCAAGAGCGGGTAGAGCCGCTCGACGATATCGGCGACGAGCCTCGGACCGCTGACTGTCTGACTGTCGCGAGATTCAGCTCCGGCGAGCTTTCCCGCCCCCTCGGGCAGCGCCCTTGCCAGCTCGTCTGCGAGGGCGCTGGTGGGCAAGACCGTGAGCTCGTCAGCTCCGGGGAGTCCCACCGAGACTGGGAGGAGCACCTCCAGCTCAGAGGCCCTCCAGGCATGGGCAAGGCTCGCCGATGACGCCCACCGGGCGCAGCTCGCGGGCTCGAGCCATCTGGCGCGCTCGCCCAGGCGCCTGAAGCAGGCGAGCTCGACGGCGCGGACCGCCCCCAGGTACTTGGAAGCCTCCGGCAGGTTCAACGCGAAGCCAGCCCAGCGCGGGTGACACCTGCCATCCCGGCAGCTCCGGCCGAGGCCCGGAAGCGGTTCGTGATCGGCATCCTCCTGTCCTTGCCAAAGCCGCGGCTTGTGACACGGGGCCCGGGCGGCGCCTGGCGGCGCTTGTACTCGGCGTGGTCGACAAGGTCGATCACCCTGCGCACGGTCGCCTCGTCAAAGCCGGCGGAGACGAGATCGGCGACGGTGAGGTCCTCTTCCACATAACCCTCGAGGATCGGGTCCAGCACGTCGTAGGGGGGCAAGCTCTCGTCATCGCGCTGATCGGGCCGCAGCTCGGCGGACGGGGGCTTTGTGATGACGGCCCGGGGGACGAGGTCACGACCGGCTAAGGCGTTGCGGTACTCGCACAACTCATAGACGAGCGTCTTCGGGACGTCTTTCAACAAGGCGTAGCCCCCCGCCATGTCTCCGTACAAGGTTGCATAGCCGACGGCCATCTCGCTCTTGTTGCCCGTCGTTAGAACGAGCCATCCCCGCTCGTTGGAGATCGCCATCAAGATGACGCCTCTGATGCGTGCTTGGAGGTTCTCCCCGGCAAGGCCAGCTGCCGAGTTGCCCGAGCTCGACACGGGCTCGAGCAACTCGAGAAGGGCGCGGTGAGCGCGCTCGATCGGAACGGTGCTCGTTTGTATGCCCAAGTTGACCGCCAGGGTCTCGGCGTCGCCGACAGAACCTTCAGAGGAGAACCGTGATGGCATCAGTACGCCGTGAACCCGTTCGGGACCGAGAGCGTCGGAGGCGATCGTGGCGACCAGAGAGGAGTCCACCCCGCCCGACAGACCGACGAGCACGTCTGTGAAACCGTTCTTCGCGATGTAGTCGGACGTCCCGAGCACGAGGGCCTCGTAGACCTCGGCGACTCGGTCGAGACGGGGGGCGAGAGCTGGGGCGCTGTCTGAGCGTCGGGCCACCGGAGTATCGACGGCCTCGGAGACGGTGAGATGTGGCAGGGCGGACATCCCCTCGTGGCCCCGCGGGTCCAAGAGCCGCTTGCGGAACACTGGGCGGATCTCGAGGTCACAGATGACCATTGCCTCGCGAAACTGCGGGCCCGAAGCGACGAGGTCGCCGTTGTGGTCAAAGACCATGGAGGCGCCGTCGAACACGAGCTCGTCCTGGCCCCCGACGAGATTCACGTAGCAAAGTGCCGAAGAAGCGTCCGACGCCCGCGTGGCGAGCATCCTCTCGCGTTGGGCCAAGATGCCGGCACGGTAAGGAGAGGCGTTCAAGCTCACCACGAGCTCCGCGCCCCCCTCGCCGAGGCGTCCGACCGGCCCGGACGGGCTCCAGGCGTCCTCGCAGATGGTCACACCCACGCGCACCCCAGCGATCGAAAAGAGCTGATCATGGGGCTCACCAGGGGTGAAGTAGCGGCGCTCGTCGAAGACTCCGTAATTGGGGAGGACCTGCTTATGCACGATCCCCCACACCTCTCCCGAGGCACAGACCGCGGCCGCGTTGTACAAGTCCCCATCCTCTTCGACAAAGCCGACCACGGCCGCGCAGCGTTGCGTGGCGGCAGCGACCTTTTCCAGCGCGCGGAGGTTGCCCGCCACAAATCCGGGCTCGAGCACGAGGTCCTCGGGCGGGTAGCCAGTGAGAACCAGCTCGGGGAACACGGCGAGCTGGGCACCGGACGCCTCGGCCTCGACGAGCTTCGCGATCACTTTCTCGGCGTTGGCCTCGAGGTCGCCCACGGTGACGTCCACCTGACAGAGCGCGAGGCGCAAGCTGGTCACGTCGCAAATCCTACCGGTGACCCAGGCCCCGCCCTTGTTCGAGGCATTAGCCTTGGGCCCGAGAGTCTCGAGCCGATGCCACTTCCACGCCTGCCCGAGGACCTCGTCCGGCAGTCCGCCGCGCCCGACACCGTGCGCCTCGTCGCCGACCAGCTCTTCACGGCCCTGCCTACGGCCGTCGAGCGGCTCGCATCGGACCGGGACATGGCCGCCGTCTTCGCCGCCGTCGCAGCGGCCAGCCAGTCGCTGTCGCGTGTCATCGTCACCGATCCGGCCGCGTTGGAGGTCCTCTCCGAGGTCGCCAAGCGAACACCGACCCGCTTCCGATTCGACCCAGCCGCAGCCACAGACGTCGAAGAGCTGGTCCGCCGAAAGCGCCTTTGCCTGCTCGAGGTAGCAGCCCGTGACCTCGTCGGCCTCGACGACCTCGGCCAGGTGACCTCCTCGCTCTCATGGGTTGCCGACCGTGTCCTCGCCGGCGCCATCACCCTCGCCGGAGCCGCAGAGGGACTGGCCGTCATCGCCATGGGCAAGCACGGCGCGCAGGAGATCAACTACGCGAGCGACGTCGACGTCGTCCTCGTAGCCGCCGAAGGGGCAGAGGTGGACCCATCGCTCGCGCAGTCAGTCGTGGCGATCGCCTCTCGCGCCTACCGCATCGATACGAACCTGCGCCCGGAGGGACGATCCGGTGCCCTCGTGAGGTCCGTCGCCTCTTACGTCGCCTACTGGGAGCGCTGGGCGCGGCCATGGGAGTTCCAAGCCCTCCTAAAGGCGCGCCACTCCGCCGGTGACGCTGCGACCGGGCACCTTTTCGAGGCGGCGGCCGCGGAGCATCTGTGGTCGCGGACCTTTGGGGCCGACGAGCTGGCGGAGCTGCGCACGCTCAAGGCCCGCGCCGAGGCTGTGGTCGCTCGCCGCGGCCTCGACCAGCGCGAGCTCAAGCGGGGACGGGGTGGGATCCGTGACGTCGAGTTCTCAGTACAGCTCCTCCAGCTGGTCCATGGCGGGCGCGACCCTGCTCTTCGCCTCAGGGCAACCCTCCCCGCCCTCGCCGAGCTCGCCGATGCCGGCTACGTCGCAGCCGAGGACGCTGCCGCGCTGGCGATCGCCTATGGCTTCTTGCGCACGGTCGAGCACCGCCTCCAGCTCGTCGAGGAAGCCCAGGTCCACACTGTGCCGGCTGAACGCGAATCGAGAGACCGCCTCGCCCGCGTGCTGGGGTTCAGGGGCCAGCCGACCGAGACTCCTGCCGAGCGGTTCGACATCGTTCTCGCCCGTCATCAAAGTGCCGGCAGAGCGATCCACGAACGCCTCTTCTTCAGACCGCTGCTCGAAGCTTTCTCCGGGCGCACGGCGCGGACGAGAGCGGCAGAAGGTGCCGTGCGGGAGGCGACTCAGCCCGCTTTTGCCTCAGTGGTCGCCGAGGAGCGTCTCGCTGCCTTCGGCTTCGCGGATGTGGAGCGCACCCGCCAGGCTTTGCGCGAGCTCACCCGCGGCCTCACCCGGTCTTCCCGCCTCATGTCCCAGCTGCTCCCCCTCCTGCTCGACTGGCTCTCAGAGTCACCCAACCCCGATCAGGGCCTTATGGGGCTGAGGACGCTCGCGGGCAGCCCGCACCGGCGCGACCTCCTCATGACGGCTTTTCGCGAGTCGCCCGAAGTGGCGCGGCGGCTTTGCCTGCTCCTTGGCACGAGCCGGCGCTTGGGCGAGATAATCGCCCGCAACCCCGACTTCGTCGAGCTGCTGGACGACAAGGCCGCCCTCGCCGCCCTGAGTCGCGACGAGTTGTTGCAAAAGGCCGTGATCGCCGCCGACCAAGCTCCAAGCAGACGGACCGGCGCCCTGAAGCATTTCTTCGAGATCGAGACGGTTCGCATCGCCGCCCGGGACGTCCTCGGCATATCGGGCCTGCGCGAGACGGGCAGCGCTCTTGCCGATCTCGGGGCCGCCGTCGTCGGGGCCGGTCTTTGTACCGTGGCCCCCCGTGTCGCCATGGCGGTCATCGGGATGGGGAGCTTCGGGGGAGCAGAGATCGCTTATGGGAGCGATCTCGACGTCCTCATCACCTACGAGGGCACGAGCGCCTCAGATGCCGAGATGGCCGAACAGGCGACGACGGCCCTCTTCCGGCTCTGCAACGGCTCCACGCCCGCCGAGGGGATCGTCCGCATCGACGCCTCCTTGCGTCCCGAGGGGCGCCAGGGACCGCTCGCCCGCAGTCTGGACGCCTTCGAGGAGTACCACCGGCGCTGGGGGTCGACCTGGGAGCGCCAAGCGCTCCTGCGGGCCCGGCCGGTGGCCGGCGATGCCGCCGTCAGGGAGCACTTTGTCGCCGTCGCCGACAAGGTGGTGTGGGCCAGGCCGCTCGACGAGGCAGCCGAACGGGAGATCCGACGGATGAAAGCCCGCGTCGAGAGGGAGCGGATCCCGCCGAGCGACGACCCCCTGTTCCACTTCAAGCTCGGCCGCGGCTCGCTAAGCGATGTGGAATGGACCGCCCAGCTCCTCCAGCTCCGCACTGGCACGAGAGCAAGCTCGACTCGCGACGCCCTCGACCGGCTGGAGCGCGACGGGGCGCTCAGCGCTCCCGATGCCACCACGCTTCGCGACGCCTACCGATTTTGCGCCCGCACGCGCAACCGGTGGCATCTCGTGGGCGACTTCGTCGCCGGGGCCGGAGGCGTAGTCGGAAGCGGGGCGGACGCCATGCCACGTCAGCCCGAGCTCCAGTCGCGCCTCGCGAGAAGTCTTCGCACCACGCCGGCCGATCTCCGCGAGTCCTACCGGCGCGTCACCCGCCGGAGCCGAAAGGTGGTCGAACGCCTCTTCTACGGACTTTGAGCAGGTGTCGGCGGTCCGGTCACGAGCTCATAGGCGTGGGTCCAGACCTACTTGTTCGACCAGATGGCTGTCGAGGTGGCCTGCCGGACGACTGGGACACCGTGGCCCTCGAGCTCGTCGAGCAGGCTGGCCCAGCTCGAGGTCCAAAAGATCACCGGGTCGTCACCGATACCGGTCCGAAAGCGCACACCGTGCGAGCCACGCTTGGCGACCCGCAGGCCGCGCCTCGCGTGCTCGGCGGCAGTGATCTCCTCATAGCGCGCATACCACGACGGCATGAAAGGGACGAGAATCGGCCAACGGGCCCCCATGCGCAGGCCCCACGGGTAAAGCTCGATCCCGACGAGCACGCCAGGCATAGTCGTCGTGCCCAGGCGACGGGGCAGTGCCCAGCGCAGGGCGCCCACGAAGCTGTCGATCAGACCGTCTTCCACGTCCACGTCATCTACTACCCGGGCTGCCCGAGGTGAACAGAAGTACAAGATGGCCACGACAGCGAGGAGCAAAACCGCGGCGAGCACTATCAGCAGCACTGAACTAGCGGCGGGGGAAATGGACATCGCCCGCTAAAGCTAATGGTAGGCGGAGGACAGAGGCGGGGTTCACAGCTGGCTCACAGGTCCTCTTGACTTCGAGCCCAGATGACCGGGCGAGCATGCGTGGGTGAGCGAGATACGAGACGACGTCCGCGCTGGGCGTCCGGCGTGGGCCGCCGACGCCCTCATCGCCCTCATCGCTCTCGGGTTCGGTATCAGCCTCGGCCTCGGGCTCATCGTCGAGACCCGTCGCGCCCTCGGCGCTCCTGGTGGCCTCGCTACCGCAGCAGGCCAGCTCGCCGGTTTGACGGGCAGCTACCTGCTCCTCGTCATGCTCCTGCTCATCTCGAGGCTGCCTTGGCTCGAAGGTGTCCTCGGCCAGGACCGTCTCGTCCGGTGGCACCGTCGACTTGGCCCTTGGCCCATCATCCTGCTCGGGTGCCACGCTGTGCTCATCACGGTCGGCTACGCGCAGGGGGCAGCGGTCGGCCCGTTGCACGAGCTTCGCATCCTGCTCACCTCGTACCCAGATGTGCTCATGGCGAGCGTGGCCTTCGGGCTCCTCGTGATGGCCGGCCTGAGCTCGTTCAGGGCCGTCCGCTCGAAGATGACTCATGAGACTTGGTGGGCAGTGCACCTTTACACATATCTGGCGATAGCCCTCGCCTTCTCGCATCAGCTAGCCGACGGCGTCTCATTTGTAGGGCACCCGCTCTCGAGATTGTTCTGGGTCGCTGTCTGGGTGGCAACCGCCGGCGTCGTCCTCGTTTACCGGGTCGTCATCCCGCTCTGGCGCACGCTGTATCACCGCCTGCGCGTGGTCGAGGTACGTGAGGAGGGTCCAGGCGTTGTCTCGGTGATCTGTGCGGGACGCCACATTGAACGCCTCCCCGTCGTCGGGGGGCAGTTCCTCCAGTGGCGCTTCCTTCGGCCAGGGCTTTGGTGGCAGGCACATCCCTACTCTCTATCGGCCCTCCCCCGCCCGCCCTACCTAAGGGTCACGGTCAAGGCCCTTGGCGACTTCTCCGAGTCGCTCGCCAACATCCCTGTGGGCACCCGCGTCGCCATCGAAGGTCCCTACGGCGCCGTCACCGCAAGCACCCGTACGGGCGACAAGGTGTTGCTCGTGGCGGCGGGCGTTGGCGTCACGCCTATGCGTGCGGTGCTCGAGGACCTTCCCTCCGGGGTAGATGCCGTCGTCGTGCTGCGGGCGACGAGGGCGGAAGAGGTCATCTTCGAAGACGAGATCGCCTCGCTGATAAAGGCCCGGGGAGGCCGCCTCCATGTACTTGTGGGAAACCGCCACGAGGTGCGCCTAGACGCCCGCCACCTCGCCAAGCTCGTCCCGGACATAGCCGGACGCGACCTCTACGTGTGTGGGCCGGAAGGCTTCTCCGGTCGCGTGGCGGCCTCTGCCCGGCGGCTCGGCGTAAGCAAGGCGCGGATTCACGAGGAGTCGTTCGCATTCTGAGATCGCCAAGATGAAAAGACCCCCAGCCGACATGGAGAAACCCCTATGAGACGTGCACCCATCGTTCTGGCAGCGACAGCCGCCGGGCTTGCTGGCGTCCTCGGATTCCACACTGAGCAACAGGGCTCGGGACTGCTGTCGGGCCTGGCCGGCACAGGCACGACCCCGACCACCGCGCCGAAGACGGGCTCGACGACCACGACCAGTCCCTCCACCGGCGCGACCGGCACGACCCCTCCTTTGGCCTCGGCTTCGACATCGACGACGACAACGACCCCGAGCGGCACTCGCAGCGCTGTCGGCGCGGACGTGCAGTACCGCTATGGCGAGCTGGAGCTCAAGGTGACCGTCACCGGGGGACGGATCACCGCCGTCACGCCCGTCATAGACACCGCCTTTGATGCCCGCTCGTATCAGATCAACTCCATGGCCGAGCCCCAGCTCGACAGCCAGGCCGTCCAGGCCCAAAGCGCCAACATCAACGGCGTCTCAGGCGCGACCTTCACGAGCCAGGCATACGTCCAGTCGCTCCAGGCCGCTTTGGACAAGCTCGGGATCAAGTAAAATGGTTGGCCGCGCGAGCGGGGCTGAGAGCGCCCATGGGACGGCTTTGAGCCGGGTGCACGCCGTCATGGGGACGATCGTCTCTTTCGACGTGCGAGTCGGCGAGGCCGAGCCGTCGTCGGTACTCGTGGCGCTCTCGCGAGCCTGTGCCCGCCTCGACCGGGCCGACGCCCTCTTCAGCACCTGGAAGCCCAACAGCCCGATGAGCCTGCTGCGCAGCGACGTCATGCCGGCTGCCAAGGCCCCGGCGGAGATCGGCGAGGTGCTCGAGCTGTGCGCCGTCGCCCGAGACCTATCAGGCGGCCTGTTCGACCCGTGGAGAATGCCCGGTGGCATCGACCCGACTGGGCTCGTGAAAGGGTGGGCGGCCGACCGCGTCCTCGCCGAGCTGCGCGCGGTCGGCGTCAGCGGGGCCATGGTGAGCGCCGGAGGTGATCTCGCCACCTGCGGAGGTCCCGGCCCCGGGCTGGCCTGGCGGATCGGCGTACGCGACCCGTGGGCGGCCGACAAGGTTGCCTGTGTGGTCGAGTCGCCCGGTGCGGTCGCCACCTCGGGCGTATACGAGCGGGGCGAGCACGTCATCGACCCGCGCACCGGCCGACCGCAGGCGGGCTGCGTCTCTGCGACGGTCACCGGCCCGGAGCTCTGGCTCGCCGACGCCCTAGCCACCGGCCTGCTCGTCGGGGGGACCGACAGCCTCGAGCTGATCGAGGCGATCGAAGGCTACGAGGGATACGTCATCTCAAGAACCGGCGCCGTCGCCGCGACCGGATCGTTCCCGACGGGCCGCTGAGGGCCCACGGAGCCGCGAAACAGTCCGGCCGGAGCGTACGGTCGCTTGCGCGAAAGCCGGGACGTAGACTCGTTGAGTGCGGATAACCGGCCTCGTGCTTGTCCGGGCAAGTTTGTACGTGAGCCTCGGTCTCGTATTCGGCATGTTGGCCTTCGTACGCTCGAACGCCTACAAACGCCGGACTGGCAGTAGTCCGTGGCACATCCACCCCCTCGTCTGGGGGGGCGTGAGCGTTTTCGTGGCCTTCTTGGTGACCTTGCTCTCGATCGTGTTCGTGGCGATATTCGGCACCTTGTTGTCCATCGCCGCATGGTCGCCCCGGCTACAATCGGGCCGCCCGCACGAAACGGCGGCGAAAAGCGAGTACCAAGTTCTCCCCGGCTTGACAGCTGCCCTGGAGCACGGCCCGACCTCGGCCCCGCCGGGCTCGCCACGCGCCCTCACGGCGTGGCTGAGCGACCCGACGGGCCGCAACGAGCTTCGTTACTTCGACGGTTCTGGGTGGACCGAGCACGTCGCCAACGGCGGGGTGATCTCGGCCGACAAGCTCTAGGGCTCCGCCGTCTCGTTGGTGAAGATCAGCAAGGACTGATCGATACCGCCGAGCACAGTGTGCAGGCGGTAACCGGAGAGCTCCGGCTCGTTCAACATGGCCTCCAGGCCGAGGGCGCCCGTCTCGCCCGCGTGGACAGAGCCCGTGTGCCATTCCCTGACCTTGTACTGGATGTTCATCGCGCTCCGGGTCCCATCTGAAACCCCGATCCTGTTCCGAAGGTCTCTATCGCCTCAGCTCGGTGTCGATACGAGCTGTGCAAAGAATAAGGCGCCCTAGGGCCTTCGCGCTCAGGGACGGGCGGACCCGTTGCCTCGTCTTCTCCTCATGTGCGCGCGTCGTCGCGCGGCGGCGGATTGCACTCCGAGCGCCGGGGCATCACCTTCGAGCTGTTGTACCATCCGGTCGACCTCGGTCAAGATGGCGCCGGACACCACCCAGGACCCGGTCTGGTCCACCCGACGAAGGCTACGCAGCGATTCGCGGCGCGCCTGGCGCACGGCCTCAAGGGCCGCGTCGACGTTCGGGTCGTCTCCCTGCAGTGCCTCCGCCTGGGCGTGGTAAGCGAGCGCAGTGCGCGACAGCACCTCTGCCAGGCTCGCCGGCAGCCGCGGCGCCCCGTCGAGGCGGTGGTCGAACAGGGTGCGGGCGATGGCGCGCAACTGGGCGACCGAGTGCGTGAGGGAGGCCAGCACCCCGGAAAGCTCAGATGAGCCGGTTTTGCGACCGAAGATGTCCACGCTCAAGAACGCCACCGCCTCGTCGACGAGCGGGCGCACGTGCTCGAGGTCCTCCTCGAGAGCCCTCGAGCGGGCGAGCCAGAGATCGGTCTCGGTCGCCGTCGGGTTCCTGGACACCCCGGCGCTCATCTCGGCCAAAAGATCGGCGATCCACCCCGCCAGCTCGGCAAGGGCTCGACGGGCCCGCCCCCGGGGGTCTCCTGGATAGGCGACATAGGAGGCCGCGGCACCGATGATCGTGCCGATAAGCGTCGCCCACACACGGTCGAAGACCTCGGCGGTGGTCAAAGATGTCCCAAGAGCAAGGATGAAGATGGCCGTGCCTGGGATCTGCAACGAGCCGCTCAGGCCAAGCCTCAAGAGCTGGCCAACCCCGAGCGAGACGAAGACGAGGGCGACGACGGCGAAGGCGGAGAGCCCCACGGTCCTCAGGATCCCGACAGCGAGAAAGACGCTCAGGCTCATGAGCAACGTCCTCTTGGCGCCGTCGAGCACAGAGGTCCGGACGGTCAGCTGCACTGCGTAGACCGCCGATGCTGCACCGAATGCGGAGGGGACGTCGCCAAGGGGAAGGCACACGGCCCAAGTCGCCCCGGCGGCGGCGGCGGTCACCGACATGACGCGGAGCGTCCAACGTGCCTCGTAGACGTGGTGGGCGAGCAGTTTCAGCCAGGCGAGGACGACAGCTGGCGAACGGCGCGCCACATAGGTTTCGCTCCGGTGGCGCATCGTGGGCCTGGCCGTGAGCCGGCCGCTCGGCGAGCCCGGCTTGCCAGCATGCGCACGGGGCTCGCTATCCACCTAACGAGCATGGAGCATCGGCCGACAGGCTGCCAATGAACTTCGAGCCGGGCGTCTAGTTTGCGACGACCCTTGTCGATTCGTGGGCTTTAGGCACCAGGCTCGGGCTGAGCAGGGCCTGATTGGTAGCGGGCGACGGTGAAACTGATGATAAGCGGGACAATGACGGCGAAGAGGAAGAGCATGGCCGTTATCAGCACGAGAGGCCCGCCGCTCGTGTGGTCCTTGACGAAAGCGGACTCGATCAGCCCCGCCGTGACCAGATACGACAAAAGGGTCCACCTGCCGACTAGGAAGAACTTGTCCCAAGCCAAGCCTTTCGTCCGGGCGAGCATGACGAGGTTCGCCAAGACGAGCAGCGCGCTGGCGGCGGCGAGGCCGGTCGGTGGGCCGAGCGGCGCCCGGCGCGGAGCATAAGAGGCCATGTAGATGCCGCCGACGACGATAAGGGCCAAGGCGGCGGCGCCGATCTCGGCCACCGGGGCGAAACGCTGTCCGTTCGTCTCGTGGACAGTGCTCTGCGGACTCGTCGCGCTCATTGAGAGGCCACCCGGGTCATGATGACTAGCGTCGCCACCTGCATCAGGCCGGTGATGCCGGCGGTGTAGATGAAACGCTTCATAAGCTTCGCGATCACTTCACCGTTCGGGCGGGGCTTGCGCATCTCGAAAAGGACGGCGAGGTTGGCCGGCTCGAGGAGGGCAAGGGCGATGACGGCCATGACCCCCACGACGACGAACGAGACGATGAGCCAGGAGTGGTTCGGGCTCGAGGCCTTCAAATTGCCGAGGTCGAGGGCGAGCTGGAACCCGGAAGCGAGGGTCATAGCGACAAGGGTGGGCATCAAGAGAACCATCTTCGGCATGAACCTCGCAGAGAACTCCGCCCGGGCCGGGATCGAGAGCCGCCCAAGTATCGGACCCACGACGAGGCCGACAAAAAGGTCGATTCCCGTCCACAGGGCGCCTCCTGCCACATGGTTGAAGTCGAGGCCCCACTGCCAGTTGAAACCGATCGAGGCCGCCAGGAAGGCGATCATGACCGCGACGAAGGGAAGGCCTCGTAACGGGACAATCTGGATGACAGGTCGCGCGGGGGCCGCAAGGGGCGGGCTGTGCCCGGCCGCGTGCCCATTGCTCAAGACCTCAGCGGTCGTGTCTGTCATGGCCCCCCTATGACTCCACCTTCTCGATGCGGACAAGGACGCTTCGAGCAAAGATGAATCTAGCCAACAATGCCCGGTCCGGGGAACCTTTCGGCGAACAAGGGGCGGCGTGGGTATCCTTTGTGCTCAAAGGTGAGCCGGGAAGACTGGTCGGCGCCCGCTGCAGCGACCCCAATGACCGATTCCCCTCCCCCATCCGCCAGCCAACAACCCATCTCGCAGGACAGCTCGCGCCTTTTTATGGGAGGGGCCGAGACCCCTGAAAGGCACCGCAAACTGGCCAGCTGGCGCTGGGAAGCGCTCCGCACGACGTTCTGGATGGTGCCGAGCGTCCTCGTCGTCATCGCCGGGCTGCTCTTTTTCGTGACCTACGAAATCGACTGGGCAGCCTATTACGGCCACATAACGCTTCCTTTTTGGATGAGGACAGAGACGGCCGATGCCGGCCGCCAGGTCCTGATCGCCATCGCGGCGGCGGTCATCACCGTCGTCGGCGTGGTCTTTTCGATCACGATCCTTGCCGTGACCTTCGCCTCCCAGCAGTTCGGCCCTCGGATGATGCGCAACTTCGTCCGCGACATCGGCAACCAGGTCACCCTCGGGGTATTCGTGGCAACTTTCGTCTACTCGACCCTTGCCCTCGGGGCGATCGCCATCAGTGGCAACCGGGGGGTCTTCGTGCCCCATCTCTCGATCGTGGTCGCGGAAGCCTTGCTCGTAGTCGACATAGCCGTTCTCATCTACTTCATCCACCACATCGCAACGTCCATCCAGCTGCCGGAGGTGATCGCCGGCATCGCCCGTGACCTGACTCGGGAGATAGATGCCGAGTTTCCCGAGGACACCTTGTTCGAGGGCGAGAGCGAGCCCGTCGGCTACGGCAGCTCCTCGACCGAGATGATCAAGGTGCTCGACGAGCGGGGCTGCACCGTGCCGGCGCTCTCCAGCGGCTACTTGCAATTCGTCGGCTACGCACAGCTCGTCGAGATCGCCGCCAAGACCGACGCCGTCATTCGCCTCGCCCACCGCCCCGGTCACTTCATCGCCGCCGGCCGGCCGCTCGCCACGGTCTGGCCCCGGGGGGCCGGGCCACAAGTCGCCCAGGCGCTCGCCAGAGCACACGTGACGGGCCCGCACCGGACTCTCATGCAAGACCCTGTCTTCGCTATCGACCAGCTCGTGGAGATCGCCATTCGCGCCCTGTCGCCAGCGGTGAACGACACCTTCACTGCCCTTACCTGCATCGACTGGCTCGGGGCCGGGCTGCGGCGGGTATCGGGCCGCAGGCTCGGCGAAGGGATCTACAGGGACGGGTCGGGGCGCGTGCGGCTAATCGAGCCGGCTCCGTCCTATGCGCGCATGGCCAACCGGGCCTTCGACAAGGTCCGCCAGGCGGCAAGCGGCATGCCCGTGGTGATGGTCCACATGATCGACGTCCTCAGCTCGGTCGTAGAAGAGACCATCACGATCGACCAGCGCCAGATCCTCATGCGCCAGGGGGAGATGATCGCCCGTAGCGCAGCTGCGTCGGTCCCAGAACCGAACGACCTCGCCGATGTCCGCGCCCGTTACGAGAACCTGCTGGCAAAGGTGGCCGCAAAAGACTCGGCCGCTGCGTCCGAGAGCCGCCAGCCGCTCGGTTAGGGCCGCCGGGGTTCGATCCCGAGCAGAGCGAACAGGCTGGGGTCGAACAGACTGGGGACGACCAGGTCCACCGTCGCCCTTAACGCCTCGGTGGTCCCGAGGCCGACGACCGTCAAGCCGGCAGCACGGGCGGCCCGGGCACCGGGAATCGAGTCCTCGACGGCGATGGCCCCCGATGGGGCCACCTTCAACAGCTCGCAGGCGCGCAGGTACAGGTCGGGCTCGGGCTTGGGCCGCAGCGGTGGTTTGAAAGCCACGATGGCGTCGAAGACGAACGGGATCGAGGCTGCTCGCATCGAAGCCTCGACGGTCTCCCTGGAACCGTTGGAGGCGACCGCGAGCGGCCGTGTGCCCCGGATCTGTTCTAGGAGCTCGACCGCCCCGTCGATGGCCACGACGCCCTCGTTGATCGCCTCGATAATGGCGTCGTAGATCTCCTGGGCGGCCGCTTGCCGGTCGAGCTGTTGTCCGAGCTCACGCTCGAGGAAGGCGACGACGTCACCCACAGAGGCTCCATAGAGGTCAGAGGCCGGACCAGTGACGAGCTCGTGGATCCCGCGGCGCTCGAAGACGTTCACGATGCCGACGAACCATGCCTTCTCGCTGTCGACAAGGACACCGTCGCAGTCGAACACGACCGCTTTCACCGCAGTGCTCACCCCACCTCCAAGGCCAGCTCGGCGTCGGCACTCCATTCGGTTAGCGAGCCGTCGTAGAGGCGGACGTCGTTGCGCCCGAGCATCGAGAGGGCAAAGACGTCGACAGTGGCCGAGATGCCGCCTCCGCAGTAGGCAATCACGGGAACACTCCTCTCAGACTCGACAAGGCCCGAGAGCACCTGGGCAAGCTCGCCTGATGGCCGGAAGCACCAGGTGGCGGGATTCAACAGCTGCTGGGCCGGCACGCTCATCGAGCCCGGGATGCGGCCCGGCCTCGAGTAGGCGCCAGGACCGAGGCCCTCGAAGGCCTGGGGTGTGAGGGCATTGACAAGGCAAACGGGCTCGCCGCCCACGGCCGCGATGACGTCATCTTTCGTCGCCAACAGCTCGGGACGCGGCCGGGCCACGAAGCTCGCCTGTTCAGCTTTTACTGGGGCCGAGCTGAGCTCGTAGCCCGCGGCACGCCAAGCCCCCAGGCCGCCGTCGAGAACGCGCACTTCGTCGAAGCCGAAGTATCTGAGCAACCACCACAGGCGGGTCGCCCATATCGGTGACTCCTGCGCGTAGGCGACGACGCGGGTCGACTCGTCAACACCGAGCTCACCCATCGCCCGGGCGAAATTCTCCGGACGGGGCAAGGTGAAAGGGAAGGGCGACGCGACATCGGACAACTGGCCGGGGATATCGGCGAACAGGGCTCCGGGGATATGAGCCTGATCGTGGCTCTGGCGGCCGCTCTCGACGGTGTAGGGCCCGTCGGCGAACTCACGGCGAAGAAAGGCCGTCGAATCGATGACGCGCAGCTGGCGATCACCGAGCTCTTCGTAAAGGCCCGCCGCGTCGATGAGTGTTGCGTTTCTGGGCACAGATCGAGCTTAGCCTCAGCCCTCCCAAACACGACTTTTCCTACTGTTTTTATGGAATACCACTCACACTACGAGATAGCCGGAGCTAGGCGCCGGCGACATCGCTAATGTGCCGCCAGCACTCAAGATCGTCTAGGGAAAGCAGGTCAAGGGGTGGACGAAGCCGAGCTCGCCCTGCGGCGCAGCCAGATGGGGCGCAGCGTACGGTCCTTTGTGACAAGGGCCCCGGAGTCGATAGGCGAACAGGGGCCCGGCTTCTGGGTGGCGCTCAGCGGAGCGACGAGCCCGGACGCGAACATGGTTCTCGTCGACGGCGCCGACCAGGAAACGGCCACCGCCGTCGTCGCCGTGGTGGAAAAAGCGGGCTGTCCGACTCTGTTCATGCTGGCTGGTGCAGCTCGAGACTCGGTGCTCGGGCCACGCTGGCAGAGCGTCGGGGTGATGCCTTTCATGATGCGCGACCTCACAAGCGAGCAGTTCGAGCCCGACCGCCGTGCCCGTCGAGCAGGTCCCGGCGATCTCAAGGTTTTCAGCGGTCTTATGGCTGACTCGTTCGATCTGAGCGGCGAAGTGGCCGACTTCATGGCCCAGCTTCTCTTGCTGGACGACCTCGCCGCCGAGATCTGGCTCCTCGTCGACCACGGCGTCGCGGTGTCCACCGTGTTGACCTCGATCGTCGACGATGCCGTCTGCCTGTGGTGCATGGCGACCCCGCCGCGCTTTGCCCGTCGCGGGTATGGACGGTCCTTGCTAACCGAGGTGTTGTCGAAGGCGCGCGAACAAGGAGCGACCATCGGGCTTCTCGGCGCAACCCCGGCTGGGAGGCCACTTTATGAGGCGACCGGATGGACGGCCCTCGAGAACTGGCCGATATTCACCAATGCCACCTCGGCGCAATTCGCCGGGTGAGCCATGCCTGAGGACCGGGGACTCGATGGCAAACTCAGCCGAATCGTTGGAAGAACTCGCCCAGCGCCTAAAAGGGGCGCTAGAAGCCGCCGATCTGGTGGCCTTTGGCAACCTTCTTGACCCAGAAGTGACCTGGGGCGCCCCTGGTGACCGGGCGTCCGCGTGCCAGAACCGCCGACAGGTCCTCGCCTGGTACGAACAAGGCAGGCAATCTGCACTAACGGCAACAGTGTCCGAACTCGCGGTGCTCGGCGAACGCATCCTCGTTGGGCTCGTCGTGACCGGCAGAAAGGAACCTCACCAATTATCCCGATGTCGCAGTTATGCCGAAGTTCGGCTGAAAGAGCCTGGTCTCGGCGGGGATCGGGTGGTGTAGTTCGGCATAACGCGCGCCGGCTGGCGAC
>Ga0182030_10012629_pt1 | contig 16892 bp, 16 predicted proteins | sample 812S3MmetaG_FD_121299 | JGI IMG/M metagenome (GOLD analysis project Ga0182030, IMG submission 121299) | Permafrost microbial communities from Stordalen Mire, Sweden - 812S3M metaG (Illumina Assembly) | ecosystem: Environmental > Terrestrial > Soil > Wetlands > Permafrost | place: Sweden...
ATGTTCGTGGCCCTTTTCGGTGTGGTAATCGAGCTTGTCGCACCACAGTTTTTCGTTGCGGGCGAAGTCGTAAAAGTAGACGTGCCCTTCGGCGTGCAAATCGTCGGTGTCGCCGTTGTAGACGATTTCGTCGGCGCGAAACAGCATGCGCGAGTCCTCGATCTCGGCCGGATGGCCATGCAGGGTGCGCACTTTCCCTTCCAGAGTCTGGGAGCAGTCGGCGCGGCCGCCGGTCGGGACTGTGATCGTGCGGACCCAACCCGCAACCATCTCAATGGAGGGCTGGCAGCCTAACGGGCTCAACGTCACCGCCCACTCCCCTACTGCCAAGGTGGTAGTGTCTACCGCGGGGGGCGCCTCCGTGGTCTGGACCGGCTTCTGGGCCGATGCCAGGGTCGGTAAAGCCAGCGCCAACAGTAAGGTAAAGACCAAAACGCAGGTACTACTCGAAGATTTTTCGTGACAAACCAGTACCTTTGTGCTAAATACATTGAGAGAGGTGAACTGGAAGAGCCCCAATCGGCAAGGTAGCACATTTTGTGGGACTCGGGTTGTGGGCGCAAGGTTTCTGATCACATGACATGCAGCTATTGTGGATCGCGAAATAACGACGAGACGGTGCAGCGATGCCGCCGGTGCGGGCGCAGACCGGGGGATACCCTAAACGCCGGGTTTGCGGTGCATCGCACTACGGGCGCCCTGGCGAATAAGCTTCGGCCCGGGGAGCTGCCGGACCAACTTCCCACCATGCGAATTCCGACTCTTTCGGGCCCCATACAAGGCAACCTTTTCACACCCAACGTGGTCGCCATGCCGAGCCGTGGCGTGTCGAAGAAGACTGGCACGCGGCCCCGAACCGCCGCGGCGAGCGATACCACCGGTAGCAGGCCGGGAACCAAGCGGGCGCGCCCACGGCCCGAGGGTCAGGGTGAGCTGGACTTTTTCACGCCGGCGCCGACCCAACCGAAGACACTGGGGACCACCGTGGACGCGGTGATCTATTGCGATGCTCCGGTGGCAACGCCATTGCATCGCGCCCTGGCTGCGGCGATTGACTGGACTATGGTCCTGTTCGCCTACGGGTTGTTCCTGTTGCCTTGGGTTCTGTTCGGTGGGCAATTTGTCATCAACCGGTCCAATGTGATGATTTTCGGCGGCGCGCTGGCGCTCGTGGCAGGCGCCTACGGGCTGTTCTGGATCGTCGCCGGCACGGAAAGCGCCGGCATGCGTTGGACTCATTTGCGTCTCATCACGTTCGACGGCTTTCCGCCCGACACCTGGCAGCGGGTGGCGCGGTTTGCCGGCATGTGTCTGAGCCTCTTTTCGGTTCTGGGGGTGCTCTGGTCCGTAGCCGACGAGGAAGGTTTGGGCTGGCAAGACCACATTTCGCGTACCTTCCCCACGGCGGACGACCTGGAATCGCGCGTCTTCCGCCGCCGGTAGCAAACTCTGACTTCAGCCCGGTCTACAGCGCACGGAGCCGGTTTGACGGGGGAAATCGCGGGAAGAAATGAAAGCCTCGTCCGAGGAATTTGTGGGTAACTCTTGGGCCAGGATGTTGCCCGAATCTTCGCCAAGCCGCTGATAGATCGAGGGTTCAGAGGTGGCGCAGGTGCACCGGAATATGGTTATTTTTCGGCGGCAGTTTCTTTTCCGCTCGTGCCGCATCCCGGATGGCGCGCGAGGATTCCGCCGGGCGCCGGTGGCGTCCTTGTTCTTTTCGCGCCCGATCCCGCCGGAAGGCCGTTAGAGCAGGACGAGGAAAGCGTCCGGAAACAGCCATTTCAGGCCGCCGATAAACGCGGATAGGGCATTGGTATTCCATCGGCGTTCACCGGCGTTCATCGTCGGCTCGCCATTTCTTGGCCTTTTTTCCGCAGCCTGTTGAGAGGCCGTGAGGACTCGGTCTGGTTTCGTCCTCATGTTGTCCTGAGTTCCCCGGTTATCCCGCTTCACCTGCCGGCCTCGGCAGTGGTTTGGGGTGAAGTTGCCCACGAATTCTCCTGAAGACCCAAATGAAAAGGCCCCGAGTTGAGTAACTCGGGGCCTGCACTCAGAGGGGTTGGCGGCGGGAGGGGACTCGCCGCCAGGGATGCTGTCTGTATTGATTTGACAATAGCATTTTCAGATCCGATTGTCTATTATTTTTGGGGAAGTTTTTTGAGTTTTTTCCCGCAGGCGCCGGCGCGCGCCCAGCCGGATTAACCCTACCTGTGCAAGTCACTCACAGCAATAGCTTTATCGGAGTTCATGGGAGCCTCCACGGTTAGCGCGCGGCAAATAACCAAAGGAGGTATTGAGTGGCCGGGCTGGCGCGGTGTAACTTTGCGGAGTAAGGTGGTGCGCAGTGATAGAGACCCATCAAGAGGATAAAGCCGGCAACAGAATCGGCGAACGCGACCGCCGCATGAAGCGGCGTTTTGCGATCGAGCAGGAAATCCGCTACAAGATGCTTTATGGGCAGCGCATCGCCGAGACCGGCGTTGGCAAGTCCGTGAACATTTCGAGCAGCGGGGTGTGGTTATCCACTGAGAACATGCTCACGTCGGGCATGCCGGTGGAACTGTCCATGAACTGGCCGGTGCTGCTCAACGATTCGTGTCCCATGAAGCTCATGATTTATGGCTGTGTGGTGCGCAGCAACGAAAAGGGCGCCGCGGTAGCCATCGAACGGTACGAATTTCGCACGCAGGGCTCCAAGGCGTTCCAGCAGCCGGGGATCCCCGCGCCAGTGGAACTCCGTTTCCCGTCTTAGATTCCTAAATCGAAGCTCGTAAGCCGCTGGCGCAAGGTGCGGCGACGCTCACCCGCCTTTCCGCTTCTCCCGCACCAACTCCCCGTAGCCCTCCACCAGCTTGCGCGTGATGGCCGCCATATCCCAATGCGCTGCCACTTCCGCGCGCGCGCGAGTGGCCATCGCGGCTGCGGCGGCGGGGTCTTCGAACAGCTTCACCACGCGCTCCGCGAACCCCGCGGGAGTGTCGGCGAGCGCGCAGAATTCGCCGTCCTTCTCCGCCAGCCCTTCGGCGCCGATGACGGTCGAAACCACCGGAATTCCAGCGGCGAACGCCTCCAGCAGCTTCACCCGCACTCCCGAGCCGCTCAGTATCGGGCAGACGAAAACCGCGTAGCGCGCCAGCGGACCGCGCACGTCATCGACAAAGCCCAGCATTTCCAGGCGGCCCGCGGTGTCGGCGTAGGTATGGGCCGGCGGTGGGTCGGAGCCGGCGATCGCCAGGCGGGCTTCCGGACAGCGCTCGACAATCAGCGGCAGGACCTCGCGCACGAACCAGTCCACAGCCACGCGGTTGGGGTCGTGGCGGAAACTGCCCAGGAACAGCATGGTCGCGGGCTCCCGGCCGGCGGGACGGAATTCATAGTGGGCCGCGTCGATTCCGGCGCGCAGCCCGTCCCGCAGTTTGGGCCCGAGCGCGGGCAGGAACGAGAGCAGGTAGCGGCGATTCTGCGGCGTGCAGATCTGCACCTGGTCGAAGCCCGGCAGGGCGCGCAGCTCATAACGCAGGGCGCGCAGGTACTCGATGCGCGCCTTGGCCTCGCCGGCCAGTCCGATCATGTGGCCCAGGCCGCGCGCGATCGACTGAAAGTACACATCGTGCTCGAACAGCGCCGTCGCAATGTGCCGGAAGGCGCCGCGATATTGCGCCATGGGCGTGTACTCCAGTTGCAGCACGTCGATCCGCTTCAGATACATCTGGCGATGGACGAGCCACTCGAAATCTTCGTTGGCGAACTCGCGCACGGCAAACGGCAGCAGCGAGCCGCTGCCTTGGGGCCGGCCGTTGGGGCGCACGATCCACTCCGCCGACGCGCAAAACGCCCGCAATTCCCGGTTGGGCTCTTCCTGCGCCGCCCAGTCCAGCATCCCGGCCACGTGGACTTCCGCCAGCCGCGCCATTTCGCGCAGCGTCTGGTACATGAACACCCCGCCGCCATGCGTCGGCGGACAGATCGGGTACGGCGAAACGAAGAGCACGCGCAGGCGTTCGGGCGCGCTTTCCGCGGGAGCGAATCGATCGCGGAAATAGCCTCCGAGAGGGCGGCGGAAGGCCTCGGTGTCGTCGATCCGCGCGAGCGAACGGGCTCGCCATCGCGACCCGACGGCCTTCGGCAATTGGACGAAGGCCCGCCACACGGCGTAGGGCGTCGGCCGGCCGGGAATCTCGCCGAAGACCACGCTCAGCACGGCGCCTGCCCAGGCGAACAAGAAATGCGATGCCAGGCGCGGCCACTCGTGAATATTCTTCCAGCAGAAGAGCAGGAAGTTCTTCTTCAGCACGGTCTGGATGTACGCTTCGCTGAAACGCTTGCCGATGGTGCCGCGATGTTCGTGATACACCACGCTGCGCGGCTGGTAGAGTACCTTCCAGCCGCGCTTCCAGGCAAGGTAGCCGAGGTCGGTATCTTCCAGGTAAAACGGCGCCAGCAGAGGATCGAACCCGCCGAGCTCGAAAAACATGCTCCGCCGGAAGGCGCACGAACCGCCGCCGCCGTAGAAGCACGGATAGAGGCAATCGACCGCCGGGTCGATGCGGTGGCGCACGCGCAGGCCGCCATCCTGCCACCAGCCTTGTGTAAGACCGGTTTCTTCGCGCAGCTTGCCGGCATCGCTGAAAAAAATCTGGCAGGCGACGGCAAAGACCCGCGGGTCGGCGAAGCCTTCCAGGAGCGGCGCCAGGAAACCTTGGTCCACCCGCATATCGCTGTTCAGCAGAACCACGATGCCGTTCGCGGCCGCGTGGAATCCCGCGTTCGATCCGCCGCCGAAACCCAGATTGCTCGTCAGCGCCACCAGCTTCACGCGCGGGAACGTCGCGCGGACGAACTCCGTGCTGCCGTCGGTGGAACCGTTATCGACCACCACGATTTCGTTGGCGGAATTGCCGGCCAAAGCGGCCACCACCGAGGGCAGGTACTTCGCCAGCAGGTCCTTGCCGTTCCAGTTGGGAATCACCACCGAGGCCGCGGTGGCCGGCGCCGCGCCGTCATCCGCGCACGGCACTGGCCGTCCGAACAACTTCCAGAGCAGGTCCGTGAGAGCCAGGGCCAGGGCGCTCGCCGCCATCAACAAGGGCGACAGCACCAGCAGCGGAAAGGCCCGCAGCAAGCGTTTCAGAAAGGCCATGTCAGCTCGCCGGCAAGCCGGGGCCCAGACCCACCTTGCGGCCCAGTTTCACCCAGCGCGAACCGCGGTAGAGATCCAACTGCCGCGCCAGCTCGCTCGCTTCCTTATCCAGCCGCAGGGCCCACGCGGTGCGCTCGTCCAGTTCCTTTTCGGTGTGATGGAGCGCTTCCACCGCTTTCACCAACTCGGCCGTCTGCTTCTCCAGGTCGGCTGTCTGTTTCTTGATCTCGACGGTTAGCGCCGCCTCCACCTCCTGGGCCCACTGGACCTTGGAGCGAATGTCGGCCTCGAGATCGCGCACCTTGGCTTCATAAGACTCCGCCATCTGGCGCGCTGTCTCCTGCTCGTGGGCGAGTTCGGCCTGCAAGTCTGTCACACGCGCGCGCCGGTCTTCCAACTCGCGATTGAGATCGCCCGCCCAGCGGTTGCTTTCTTCCAGCTCGCCTTCGAGCCGGGCGTATTGGCTGGTCATGCGAGCGAGGTCGCGCTGCGCGTCCGCCAGCCACCGGTTCTTCTCGTCCACCTCTTTTTCCAGAAGGCCGATATGACGTTCCCGCTCGCGCAGCACGTTGGCAGTGCGCGGCACGTAGACGAAGGTCGGGTTGCCGGTCTGCGGCCGATTGGCGCACACCGCTACGAAAAAGTGCGACTCGTCGGGCGCAGGGTCGCCGGCATCCACGCGGACCTCCGCGGTCGAGCCGGCTTCGTGGGGCTGAAACGTGAAGCCCTCGACGTGATTTTCGAGGAACAGCGAAACGTGCGGGAAGACGGCGATCAATTCCGCGCGGAACTCCGCGAAATCGAATTCGTGCACGTGAAACGGATTGGCCCCGTCGAGGCCGCGCGACTCGGTGTAGTAGAGCTTGTTGGGGGTGGAGACCACCAACTGCCCGTTGGGCGCCAGCACGCGGCGGGCTTCCCGCAGAAAGCCGCGCCAGTCTTCCAGGTGCTCGATCACCTCAAAGGCCACGACCAGTTCGAAGCTGCCCCCGGCGTGCGGCAGCGTCTCGCAGGAGGCTTCTTCGAAACTCAGGTTGACGGCGGCATAGTGGGCGCGGGCGAATTCGATGGCTGCCGGCGCGCGGTCCACGCCCACCACCCGTTCGGCCGCTCGGGCCAGCTCGGCCGAGCCATAGCCTGTGCCGCAGCCGGCGTCGAGCACGCGTTTGCCGCGCGCCAGGCGGGCGGCGAAGGTGTAACGCGCCATGTGCTCGTTGAGCAGGTCGATATCCACCTCGCCGGGGATCACGCGTTCGCCAGTGAATTCAGCCAATTCTCTTCTCCAACAGGGGCGCCGGGGCGTTCTCGCGCAGGCGGGCGTTCACTTCCACGCGGCAGGGCATGTGGACGTATCCGTAGACTTCCTTCTCTGCGCGCGCCATCTGCACCACCAGGGCGTTATCGATCCAGTCGCACATCTGGTAGGCCGCCAGCGTGCCGTCGGCGATGGCCGGCGAAAAGGAAAAGGAAGCCGGATAGAGTTCCGGAAGCTCCACATGGAAATCCACGGTGTAGATATCGCCGGCCGCGAACGGTTCCAGTTGGCAACCTTCGCGGCTGGTGTTGGTGCCCGAAAAATCCACGCCCAACTGGTTGCGCAGCATGAATCCCACAATCGGCAGGGCGACGTGGTCGCGGGCGCGCACGCTGATGCGCACCACGATGCGGGCGGAAGGTTCGAGCTGGTGGAGCGGCTCACCGCTTTCGTCGAGGAGCGCGATGCCGATCACCTGCGCGCGGGCGTCGCCGTAGCGGTGGTCGATATTGGGGATGGTCTCGACGATTTCCGGCGCGTGCACGCGATGGCCGGCCGGGCGATCCTCTTCGCATCGCGCCTGGTGGCGCAAATAGCTGGAGTCCTTTTGCACCATGGCCGCCAGATACAGGGAGATGACACGCTCCGGCTCGCCAATTTCCACCAGCCGGCCCTTGTCGAGCCAGAGAACCCGATCTCCGATGGCTTTGACATCGGCGGTGGCGTGCGAGACGAACATAATGGTGACGCCGCGAGCGCGCAGCTCGTGGACCTTGCGCATGCAGCGCTGGCGAAAGTAAATGTCGCCCACCGCGAGGGCCTCGTCCACCAGCAGGATTTCGGGGTCCACGTTGATGGCCACGGCGAAAGCGAGGCGCACCACCATCCCGCTGGAGTAGGTTTTCACCGGCTGGTCGATGAACTCGCCGATTTCGGCGAACGCCTCGATATCGCGGTAGCGCTGGTCGATCTGCCGGGTGGTGAACCCCAGGATGGAGCCGTTGAGGTAAACGTTGTCGCGCCCGCTGAATTCGGGATTGAATCCGGCGCCCAGTTCGAGCAGCGCCGAGACCCGCCCGTTGACGGCGACGGTTCCGCTGGTGGGTTGCAGGATGCCGGCCACCATCTGCAACAGCGTGCTCTTGCCGGAGCCGTTCTCGCCCACGACGCAGAAAGTCTCCCCGCGTTTGACTTCAAAAGTGAGGTCCCGCAGGGCCTGAAAGTCGCGATGGCAGTTGAGCCGGTTGAGAGACAACAATTCCTTAAGCCGGTCGCCCGGCGACTCGTAGATCGCGTAGCTCTTGGACACTCCCTGAAATTCGACGGCGTTCACGGCAGGCTCAGAAACACCAGTGTAACGGAAGTCGCCGGGGAGTACCCTGGTCGCAATCCCGGGTTACCGATGCTTCCTGGCGAGAGCGCGCTGAACGCCTTCGGGGTCGTGGGCAATCACGGCCAGGTAGGCGCGGGCCGGCTGGTCGGGCTCGCACCGTCCCTGTTCCCAGTCGCGCAGCGTGCCGAGCGGGATGTGATACCGCGCCGCAAATTCCTCCTGAGTCAGGGCGAGGGCGCGGCGCAGCGTTTTGGCGCGCGGCACCCGGCGGGCGCCGCGGAGCTTGGCGGGCGTGATTGGCTGCGCGTCCGGATCGCTGATCGCAGCGGCCATGACCTCTTCGCCGGTCATTGCCCGCAGGCGGACCCAATCCGTTTTGTCGGCAAGCGGCATGGTGGATCCGTCAGGCAACACCCGGACGATGGCGCCGTCACTCCGCCGTTTGGCTACGATAGTATTCGGTTTGCTCATATTTCGTTGCTTTTCTTGCAGAGATGATTCGTATGCGTTCGCCTCGCTCCGTGTAAACCACCGTCAGAATTACCTCGTTGACCATGCCCGTGATGACGTACCCGATCTCGCCCGGCTCGCTGTCAAAATCGCACCGCTCCGAGGCGAACGCATCGGAGAACACACCACTCACTGCCTCGAAGCTGACGCCATGTTCGAGGTTGCTCTCGGCCTTGGCGGCGTCCCATTCGAATTCGTCTTCGTCCATAGTGTACGGCCTGCCCGTAGTTTCGTCAAGTCGGGCGTAAACCCGCACGCCCACAGACTGAGTTTGTCATGCCCGAAGGGAGCCCGAGATCTTCACAAGCGGGAAGGCCAGTTTGCGGACGTTACCAGAAAGCTCCTCTCCTTTGGGCGCGATTGATCTCCGCTGGCGTGGCCGCCTCAGATCTTCGCGTTTAGCCAGGTACAGCTCGGCCGATGCCGCCTTCGCCGGTGCGTTCGAGCGTCCCCACTATGGAGAATTGCAGGTGGGGTCGGCCGCTCTCCCATGCGGGGCGTTGACGCCAGAAGCGGCGCAAGGTAAGGTGAAGGCATGGAACTCACGGTCCACATTCCCGACGACATAGCCGAACGCCTTGGCCACGGCGCGAATGACGACCTCTCGCGCCGCGCACTGGAGGCTTGGTTGGCGGAGGAATACAGGCTGGGTCATCTCCATAAGCCAGATTTGCGGCGGTTGCTTGGCTTCCGAACCAGTCACCAGATTGACGGCTTCCTGAAGGCTCACAACGTCTATGAGGACTACACCATGGAAGATTTTGAGCGTGAACGGGAAGCCCTGAAAAGCCTGGGGTTCTGAAGCCGTGCGGCTGGTTATCGCCGACACCGGTCCGCTGAATTATCTGATCTTAATCGGACAGATCGACCTCCTCCCGCTCCTGTTTGAAAGAGTGGTGCTCCCGGACGCTGTGCAAGGCGAATTGGCATCCCATAAAGCTCCGCCTCCTGTCAGGCATTGGATTGCCAGCCTTCCGGCTTGGGTAGAGGTGCGTCTAGCCCCCCTCAGCCAAGCGGAAGACAGCGCGCTGGAAGGCATCGATGCGGGCGAAAAAGCCGCTATTCAATTAGCCGTCTCCCTCCATGCGGACCTGTTGCTGATGGATGATCGCAAAGGCGTCCGCGCCGCTGAACGAATAGGCCTTCGTGTGACGGGCACTCTGGGAATTCTCGATCTGGCGGCGCAACGGGGCATGGCAGAGTTCGTGCAAGCCGTGAACCGGCTCCGGCAGACCAATTTCAGAGTTCCCCGAGACCTGCTCGATGCGCTGCTGGAAAAGTACCTGAAGCACGAAGGAAATCTCTGAAACCGCCCTGTAGCGATTCGCCGTATTTTGCCATCACCCTGCCCCCAACAGCGGCCGCAGCCCTTCCCACCGGACCTTCCAGCCAGCTTTCGGGAAGCCATCCCAAGCGCAAGCCATCATCGCGGTAGCGGTGAGCAACCCTCCGTTGCCGGGCAGATAGAGCGGCAGATTGGCGCGCTGGTAGTTGTGGCCGGCAGGCAGCCAGACGTTTTTGGGCGAGTCGATGAACAGCGCGTCGATCGCCGTCGCCGGCTCGGCGAGGCGCGCCGCCGTCATCGCCACCATGGGAAAATCCCAGCCCCAGGTGTCGGCCCAACGCCATTCGCGCAGCACCTTGTGGAGCGTGCGGCGCATGGTCTCGCGGTCCACGGTTTCGCCGTGGAGCACGCCCAACGCCGCCAGCATCGAGGGATGATCGCGATTTTTTTCGGTGTACGTCTGGAAGCAGCCTTCGTGCGCCAGATAGACGCCGTCGTTCACCGGAAGGGCGGAAAGCCCGCGCCGGACGTCTTCCCAGTGCTTCTCCGGCGACATCCCCAGGCGCGCTCGCCATTGTTGCGCGGTGGCCAGCGCCTCGCGCCAGTAGACCAGTTCGAAGGTCGGGTTCCGGGTGGTGCGCCCATCGTGATTTTCCTGCGCCGGGATCAGCGGCGGACCCAAAACGTAGCGGCCGTCGTGGAGCACCGCGTAGCTGGCCATGAAATCGGCCGTTGCCGTGACGATCCCACGATAGCGCTCGAGGGTTTCGCGATCGGGATGCGTGCGGTAGCAAAGCTCGGCCATGGCGATCGCATGCGGCTGCTGCCAGATGAGCAGTTCGCCCACGTTCGACGGGCTGTCGCGCCCGCTGAGCGAGGTCATTTTGGGCCAGCGGGCGCCCTGGTATCCCTGCCGCCGGGCCTTTTCGCGCGCCACCGGCAGGATGGCCGCGTACCACCCCAGACTGCGCTCGAGCAGCGGCGTGCGTCCCCAAAGAGCGAAGTGCGCGGCGTGCCACCAGTGCATCTCGAGGTGGAATTTTCCATACCAGCTATTGCACGTCAGGCCGGTCTCCTGCGGCGGCGCCGATCCGGCGCATTGAATGGCGGTGAGGTATTGCGAGAGCACCACGCGCCGCTCCAGTTCGGGCGCGCGCGCATCCGTGCTGCCGCCGAAATCGAGAGCGCCGCCGCCCTGCCAGAAAGCCTCCCAATAGGTTTCGCTGGCGGCGCGGATTTCGTCGGGCGCAAGCGCGGCGTCAGCGAATTCCTGGGCGGCGAATTCGCAGGTGAAATCGAGTTGCCGGCCGCGCAGCAGAATGCGATGCCTGCCCGCGGCCTCGGCGCGCGCGCCGCCGGTCCAGTGCAGGCGGACCAGGTAGCCATCGGCATCCATCTGCCGGCGGATAGTGGCCGTGCCGGGAAGGCTGGCAACCACTTGCGTCTCATGCCGATCGGGGCTCGCCCAGTCCGAGGCATTCATGGACGGCGAGCCGTAGGGAAACTCCAGCGCAATGGCGAGCGATTGCGACGCGGCGAGCGGCGATTCCACCGTCACGGCAATCGCATCGCGCGCCGGATGGCAGCAGGTGCGCACGTGCACCGGCTGCCCCCGCAGGCGGAAAGCGCTGTCGAGTACGCCGGTCCACAGGTCGAGCGTCTGGCGCACTTCGGCGATCTCGCCGGGCTGCGGCATCCGGCCGTCCACCCACAACGCGATGCGCGAGAGATTGAGACGGTGGGGATTCTCCCGCAGCCAATTGAAAAGCGGTTCCTGGCCTTTGCTGCTGGTGGCGTAGCCCACCGGACGGCCGTAAGTGTCGAAGTTTTCCAGGCGCAACTGCGCGCCGGCGAGCGAGTCCGGCAGGGGCGCGCTGTGCCAGCCCCACTGCGATTGCGTGCACAACGGGATGCCGGTTTCGTACGGCTGCGGGAGCGATTGCAGCCCGGTGACGTCGGCGGTAAACGCGAACTCGCCGTTTCCCACCGAGAGCGGACTGCGCGGGTCGAGCGCGGTGAGCGATGGATTATGCCGGCGGACCAGGCTGCGACGGTCGATCGCGCCATCCGCCGAGCGGGCTGGCGGCGCGACTGATTGCGCGGCTAGCGAGGCGCCCGTGAGCGCCAGAAAATCGCGGCGGGATGGGCCGAACGGCGGCATTACTTGAAGAGCGCCAGGTTGACGGCATCGCCCATGGCCTTGTGGCCGGCATCGTTGGGATGCAGGTTGTCGCCGCTGTCGTACTCCTTCTGAAAGTGTCCGGGCTGCGCCGGATCGCTGATGGTTTTATCGAAATCGACGTACCCGTCGAAGGCGTTGCCGGTGCGGACCCACTGGTTCACGGCCTCCCGCCTGGCGAGCGCCGCCGGGCTAGTGCGCAGCGGCATGATGGTGGCGCCGACAATCTTGAAGCCGCGTTCGTGCGCCTGTGCGATGAGCTGCTTCATTCCGAAGATGATCTCTTCCGTGCTCGCGCCGCCGCCAATGTCGTTTACGCCCTCGAACAGGAAGACGAATTTCAGCCCGGGTTCGGATAAAACGTCGCGGTCGAAGCGCGCCAGGGCGTTTTGCCCGTAAGCGACGTTATTGGTGTCGCTCATCACCCGGTTGCCGCCGATTCCGGCGTTGACTACCGCCAGCGTATTTCCCTTTTGCGCCAGCAGCCGGCCGGCCAGTATGTCGGGCCAACGGAGATTCTTGTCCGAGGTGGAACGCGACCCATCGGTGATGGAATCGCCCAGCGTGACAATGGCGCCGAACGCGGCCGGCGCCATCACATCGACGCCCACCAGGTAGGGCCACGAAGAAATGGTCGCGCTATCGGGCATATCTTCCGCGCCGCAGATGTCGCCCGCCACGACGTAAGAAGTCTGCTGGGCGGAGTAATGCACGGTGCTGGCGATCACCGCGCCCGGGGGCAGGAACAGGCTTATCGCGAGATCGGACTCAGCCGGCGCCTTGAGATCCACCGGGTCGCTCAAAACCAGCCCGCCAGCGGGAATCGTGAAGGCTTTATTTCCGCTGAACGTGAGCGGCCGGTCGGAGCCCGGCTGGATTTTGGCGCCGGCGCCGCGCAGCGCCAGATGGACTTCGCCGATGGCGAGGGCCTTGGCCCCGTAGAAGTTGGCCAGGCGCACGCGGAAACGCTCCCCGCCGAGCGAGATGTGGGTAATCAGCCGCACGGTTTGATTGTCGAACTCCATTTTGCGGCGGCGCATTTCGGCATCCGAGCCGGCGGCCGACGGGCTGGTGGCCCAGGTGGCCACCCAATGAGTGGCGGCAGGCTTGTCTTTGGCAGTCGCGGCGAACGCCAGCAGCACGAGGGAACAAACGGTCTTGAGTCGCATATCGATTGCCATTGTCTCACCGTGGCGGCGGTTCGTAGGGGCGGCCGCAAAACGAGCGCATCGCTGCTTCGGCGGCTTCAGGCGAGCCTCATACCCGGAACCCGTTCAAAGTGACGGCGGCTTCGGGTCAACAGCGTGCCTCCGTTGCTGGTTACGATGCCGGCGATCGGGCTATCCGCCATGCCGATGGGATTGCCCGCAACAAGTGCGTATCCAGCAGGAGTTTCACGCGTTCCCGCCGAGTAGCCGCTCGATCTCGATGCTTCCCATCCGGTCGAAATCGTCAGGCACCGCAATCCGGCCCTCCAGGAAGCCCAACCGCCGGACCTGCCCCGCCACAGGCGCGTCCAGCGAGGGCACCTTGACCAGTGGTTTGCCGACTTTCGCGATCAGAAACGGCTCGCCCTTGGCAGCCTCCTCGACAAGCCGCGAGAGATTCGTCTTGGCTTCGTGAATGTTGACTGTCCGCATGGAACTTAGACTAAACTCTCTTAGTTTTACTTCTTACCTCCTCGCTGCATATAGGGAGGTGCGCTTGGTGCGCCCGACGTCCACGGGTTGCCGGCCCGATGAGTTGCCCGGATTCATCCTTCGCTCGCGCCCGTTCTCAATTCCGCCAAACACTCTTCCAGTTCCGGCGGCAGCGGCGATACCACCGTTATCTCCTCGCCGGTCGCGGGCAAGCGGAAACGAATGCGGTGCGCGTGCAGGAAGTAACGTCCCAGCGGTGGCAAGCCCTCGATTTTCGCAGGCGCGCCGTACAAAGTATCGCCCACCACCGGGTGTCCCAGGCCCGAAAGGTGGACCCGGATCTGGTGCGTCCGGCCGGTCCCGATCCGCACATCCAGCAGCGTGAAGCGCGCGAAGCGCTCGACCACGCGGTATTCCGACCACGCCGCGCGGCCTTCGCCCAAGCGCGCGGTCATGCGCGTGCGATGTAGCGGATCGCGGGTAATCGGACGGTCGATGCGTCCTTTCTCCTGCTTCACTGCGCCATGCACCAGCGCGAGGTACGTCTTCTCCACCTGCCGGCCGGCGAACTGCTCCGCCAGGGCGCGATGGGCGCCATCGTTCTTGGCCACCAGCAGCACTCCGCTGGTGTAACGGTCGAGGCGATGGACGATTCCGGGGCGCAGCGCGCCGCCCACTTCCGATAGCGCTCCGAAGCGGTGCAGCAGAGCGTTCACCAGCGTGCCCGCGTGAATGCCCGCGCCGGCGTGCACCACCATGCCGGCGGGTTTATCGATTGCCACCAGGTCGCCATCTTCGTACAGCACCGCCAGCGGAATGTCCTCCGGGGAGGCATGGAGCGGCGGCGCTTCGGCGGGCTCCACCTCTATGGATTCTCCCGCCCGGATCAAGCGCGCGGGGCGCCCGGGAGTTCCGTTGACCAGTACGCGGCCCTGGCGGATCCACTGCTGAATCCGCGAGCGGCTGTACTGCGGCAGGCGCTCGTGCACTACCTGGTCCAGACGTTTGCCGGCATCCTGGGGTTCGGTGCGGAGGCGAACAGGCTCACTCAAGCATCCGGCCCGTCATTGGCCGGCGCCGCGGGTTCCGTCTCCTGCCCGGCTCCGGCCGCCTGCGCCGCCGCTTCGTCCGCGGCGACTTCCGAAGCCAGCCGCCGGCGGTCCCAGAACTGGATCCGGCAGAAGCGGCAATGGTGCAGCCTTCCGCCAGCCATACGCTCCAGCAGGTTCAGCGGGCCCGTATGCATCGGGTCTACGGTATCGGGCTCCTTGAGCCGCACGATGCGGTACGTGCCGCATTTGGGGCAGCGCGCCGATTTGCCGCGGTGCAAGTGATGCGCCCGCGGCAGGCTATCCTCACTGTGACACTGCTTGCACTCGTAGATGGCCAGATAGCTGAGGCGTTCCAGCAGGGTGCGATGCACGCGCCGCATGCGAGTTCCGCAATTCGGACATTTACGCATTTCAGACTTAGATTATAGCCGGTTTGCAGATCTCGACAACCCGCGCCACAATGAAGAGACATCTTTCCACCCATAATCGAAATATGCTGGACCGGATTACGGTGCATGGCGCGCGCCAGCACAACCTGAAGAACATCGACGTGGAAATTCCCCGCAACAGCCTCACGGTAATCACCGGGCTCAGCGGCTCCGGAAAGTCCTCTTTGGCCTTCGACACCATCTATGCCGAGGGGCAGCGGCGCTATGTCGAGACCCTTTCCACCTACGCGCGTCAGTTTCTGGACCAGATGGAGCGGCCCGACGTCGATTCCATCGACGGCCTGAGCCCGGCCATCTCCATCGAACAGAAAACCACCAGCCGCAGCCCGCGCTCTACCGTCGGCACCATCACCGAGATCTACGACTATCTGAGGCTGCTGTACTCCGCCATCGGCGTGCCGCATTGTCCCATTTGCGGCAACGAAATCTCGCGCCAGACCACCGAGCAGATCCTGCAGCACGTGCTGGCGCTCAAATCCGACGACCGCATCATGGTGATGGCCCCGGTGGTCCGCGGGCGCAAGGGCGAGTACAAGAAGGACCTGGAGAAACTCCTGCGCCAGGGGTTCGAGCGCGCCCGCATCGACGGCGTGCTGCGCTCCCTCGGCGAGGATTTCGCGCTCGACAAGCGCAAGAACCACACCATCGAGGTAGTCGTGGACCGGCTGTTGGTGAAGCCCGGCATCGAAAAGCGCCTGGAGGCGTCCATCGACACCGCTACCCGGCTGGCCGAAGGCCTGGTGCTGATCGCCGTGGTCAACGGCGAGGAGCGGCTGTATTCCCAAAAGCTGGCGTGCACCGAATGCGGCGCCAGTATTCCGCAACTGGAGCCGCGGTCGTTCTCGTTCAACAGTCCGTACGGGGCGTGCGAAGAGTGCCATGGACTGGGGAGCACGTGGAATTTCGACCCGGCGAAGGTGATCGTGGATCCCTCCAAGCCGCTGCTCGATGGCGGTCTCGGACCGGGCGCGGGCTCCTGGGCGATGCAAAATAAACTGCAGGAATTCGCTAAGAAGGCGCGCATCGACCTCAAAAAACCTTTCGAGGATTTGCCGCGCAAGACCCGCGACCTGCTGCTCGATGGCGGCAACGGCTTCCCCGGCATCCTGGCCATCCTCGATGGGGTACATAAGGAATCTTCCGAAGCCTATCGCGAATGGCTCACCGATTACATGTCGCCGCGGGATTGCGCCGCCTGCAAGGGAAAGCGTCTGCGGCCCGCCAGCCTGGCGGTGCGCGTGAAGAATTTCTCCATCGCGGAGTTCACCTCGCTGGCGGTGGCGCGCGCCCTGGTGACGGTGCGCAACTGGACCCTCAACGAGCGGGAAGCGCAGATTGCCGGGCGCGTGCTCGACGAAATCCGCCGGCGCCTGGAATTTCTTTCCGCCGTGGGGTTGGATTACCTGAGCCTGGAACGCTCCGCCGCCACGCTTTCCGGCGGGGAAGCGCAACGCATCCGCCTGGCCACGCAGATCGGCTCCAAACTGCGCGGCGTGCTCTACGTGCTGGACGAGCCCTCCATCGGACTGCACCCGCGCGATAACGAACGCCTGCTGGAGACCCTGGCGCACCTGCGCGACATGGGAAACACCGTGCTGGTGGTGGAACACGACGCCGAAACCATCGAGCGCGCCGATTACGTCATCGATCTCGGCCCCGGCGCAGGGCGTCTGGGCGGCCACCTGGTGGCCGCCGGCGATCCCGGGGAGATTCGTCACAACCCGGCGTCGCTCACCGGCCGTTACCTCAGCCACGAACTCGCGATCGCGGTGCCCGCCCAACGGCGCCCGGCCGGAGACAAGAAGCTGGGGATTCGCGGCGCCACCCAGCACAACCTCAAGGACATCGATGTGGACATCCCGCTGTGCTTGCTCACCGTGGTGACCGGCGTTTCGGGAAGCGGCAAATCGACCCTGATCAACGAGATTCTCTATCGCAGCCTGGCCAAGGAAGTCTACGGCTCGCACGAAGAGCCCGGCGCGCACCGGTCGATCGAGGGCATCGAGCTGATCGACAAGGTGATTCGCATCGACCAGGCGGCCATCG
>Ga0182030_10012630_pt1 | contig 16892 bp, 10 predicted proteins | sample 812S3MmetaG_FD_121299 | JGI IMG/M metagenome (GOLD analysis project Ga0182030, IMG submission 121299) | Permafrost microbial communities from Stordalen Mire, Sweden - 812S3M metaG (Illumina Assembly) | ecosystem: Environmental > Terrestrial > Soil > Wetlands > Permafrost | place: Sweden...
CTCTTGAACATGTAAATGCCCATCAAGATGGCGATCGGGATGGTCATCCCGATGGTGAAAACTCCCCACGGGCTGTTCGCCAAAGCATTGACGACAACAATGCCGAGTCCGGCCAGCGTGACCAGCAGGATGAAGAGCAGCGCGATCATCGTCACCAAGCCTGCGAAGGGGCCGACCTCGGTTCTGGCCACGTCAGCCAGCGAGCGTCCCTTGTGCCGCACCGATGCCACCAGCACGGTGAAGTCGTGAACGCAGCCGCAGAGAACTGCGCCAAACAGGATCCAGATAAATCCGGGAGCGAAGCCGAATTGCGCAGCCAGCGTTGGTCCCACCAGCGGCCCCGCGCCGGCAATCGCTGCGAAGTGGTGGCCGAACAACACCCACTTCGGAGAAGGCACGTAGTTGTGGCCGTCTTCGTAAACGTGAGCGGGCGTGGTGCGGCTGTCGTCCAAGGCAAGAACTTTGGCGGCGATGAACGCGCTGTAATAGCGATAGCCGAGCGCGAAGACACATAGTGTCCCCAACATGATCGGAAAAGTATTCATAAAGCCCCCAGTCTAAGTGGTGTCGGTTGCCCTGGGCACGCGATTCTTCCAGCCAAACAAGGAACTCAGAAAGAAGAAAAGGAATCGGCCGGAATTCTCGCTTTAGCTCCCAACAGCCGCATACTATACCTATCAGAGCGGTTCGGGCGCGTTCTTTTTTGGGGCGGCCTTGGGCCGGGCAAGGACAGCCCGACGGTAATTCGAGTTCTACGGCACCGCAATCTGGAACCGCAAAACCGACTGCGCTATGCGGTACTGATACTTCGCGGCAGCAAACTGAATTTGCGCTTCGGTCTGTTGCAACTGTGCCTGACTCAACTCTACAATCGAGCTCAGCCCCAGGTTATAACGTGTCTGCGACAACTTTACGGCCAGGTCCGTCTCCTTCACGAACTGCTGGGTCACGCTGATGCGGTTATAGGCGGTGACGGCAGTCAGCCAACTGTTGCGCACGTCATTGGCAATCCGGTCTTTCAGGTCGCGGAGTTGCTCGTCGGCGGCCTGCGCCCGAAACCCCGCTTCGCGCGAACGCGCCACAAACTGAAAGCCATTGAAGATAGGGATATTGACATTGACTCCGATAGCGCCATACCACGACGTGAACGGACTCACCCCGGCGACTGTGCTGCTGTAAGGCGTGCGGCCAACCACCCCCAAAGCCTCGATACTCGGCAAGAGTAAGTCCCGTTCTGCCTTCTGGAAGTGCTGTGAGGCCTGATACTCGTAGCTCTGCGAGGCAATCTCCGGGCGGTTGCTGAAGGCCTGATCCACCAGTTGACTGACTGCATCGGGAGGTGGCGTCAGCTGGCTTTCGGTGTCGGTCAGCTCAAACTGTTGTTGCGAGGAATAGCCCAGCACCTGGGAGAGCGTCGAAAGCGCGGCCTGATAATTGTTCTGCGCATCCAGCAGAAGCAGCCTGGCTTGCGACACATTGGCGTCGGCAAAACTGACGTCGAGTTCGGAGCGCAGCTTGTTCTGGAACAGCGTCGTAATCTGGCGGGACACAAGGTCTCGCTCACTCACTGTTTCCTGCGCCACCTTCAAGAGCGCCAGTTCCTGGAGGGCGTTGTAGTAGGCCTGATCCACGGCCAGCTTGATTTGGTCGGCGGTTGCGACGGCGTTCATGTCGGCCGCCTTGGCGCGCAGCGCAGCCGCGGCTACCAGGTTGTTGGTGCGTCCGAAATCGGTAATGAGTTGCGAAAGTGTCAGTCCGCCGGCCGCGCGTTCGTAGACGCTGGGATTGTTAATCAGTCCCGCTGCGATCCGTGTGCCTACCTTCGGCTCCACTGCCGTCAAGCTTCCAAACACATTTGGATAGTAAGCCGCTTTCTGTTCGCGCGTGACCTGATTCGAGGCCAGCGACAGCAAGCGGTAAACAGAAATTTGCGGGTTGTTCTTCAGTGCCAGCGCCTCGGCGTCCTCGACCGTCAGTCGTTGGACCGCACCGGTCGTGGGAATCTGCTGGGGAGGTTGCGGCACCGCGGCCGACTGCCCAGACGGAGCTGGCAGAGACTGCGTCTCCGGTGATGTCACGGTTTGTGAAGGAAAATTAGCCGGTGCCGCGGGCAGCGTCTGCATCTGCGGCGGAGGCGGCGACGTTTCCGTTTGTGCAGGCACGCTAGTCGGGAGCGCCGGAGATGCTATCTGCGCCCCCAGCGAAAGGCTGCTCAACACAACTGGAATCACAAGCCAAAGGGTGCGTCCTCTCAAGCTTGCACCTCCTGCCCTGGTTGTTCTTCTTCTTTTCTGCGATGCATCAGGTAATACGCGACCGGCACCAGGAAGAGGGTCACGATGAACGAGAACATCAAGCCTCCGATGATGGCGCGCGCCAGCGGCGCGTATTGCTCGCTGCCCGCTTCCAAGGCCAGGGCCAGCGGAATCAGTCCCAGAAAGGTTGCAAACGTCGTCATCATGATGGGACGCAGGCGCACGTGGCATGCGTTCTTGATGGCATTTTCCAGGGGTTGTCCGCGGCGCCGCAACTCGCGGGTGAACTCGACGATCAGAATCGAATCCGACACCACGATGCCGATCATCATCATTACCCCCATCAGCGACATGATGTTGATGGTGGTTCCGGTCATGAGCAGGAACAGAATCACGCCCGTGAATCCCGGCGGCACAGCCAGCAGAATCACGAAAGGGTCGCTGAAGGAGGCGAACTGCGCCATCAGGATCAGGTACACGAGGACAATCGAAAGCAACAACCCGATGGCGAAGCTCTTGAATGAGGCTCGCATGGTGACCACCGAGCCCCGTAACTCGACCCGTATGTTCGGTGGCAACTGAGTATGATCGATCACCTCTTGCACTTTCTTCGAGAGTGCGCCGAGATCCTCTCCCCCAGGCGAAACGTATAGATCGATAACCCGGAACAACTGGTGATGGTCAACCTCCGTGGGGGTGTTGATCATCTTGATGTCGGCCACGTTCTCCAGCATCGTGGGTTCAGCGTTGTTCTTGGCGTGCAGGGGGATCTGCTTGAAGTCCTCCATCGTCATCTTCCCAATCTGGTTGGGCGTGTATTGCACCGTGAGAAAGTAGTTGTTGCCGCTCTTGGGGTCGATCCAGTACCCCGGCGCGATCATGCCGTTGGAGGTAAGCGCGGTCACTACGTTGTCCACAACGTCCTGGGCGTCGAGACCGAGCCGCGCCGCCATTTCGCGGCGCACGTTCAATTGGATACCCGGATAATCCAAGTCTTGCGGGATGAGAACATCGCTCACATCGTGCAAGCCGCGAATCTGCTTCGCCATGTCACTGGCGACCTGGTAGGCAGCGGCCTGATCGTTGCCTGTGACTTGTATGTCGATGGGCGCCGGCATTCCCTGGTTCACGATGGAATCCACCAAACCTCCGGTCTGGAAGAAGGTGGATAGCTCCGGCAGATCGGAGGAGAGTTTTCGCCGAACGCGGTTGATGTAAGCGAAGCTGCTGGTCTTGTGTTCCTTCTGAAGTTGCACCAGCACAAAAGCCGTGTGCATCGCTGAATTCGTGGTGTAGATTGCCGAAAGGTCGGCATTCACGCCGATGTTGGAGACAATCATGTCCAAATCGTCGCTTGGAACGACCTCGCGGATGTCGGCTTCCACGCGCGCGATATAGTCATTCGTCAGTTCGATCCGAGTGCCGCTGGGAGCTTTCACATTGATGACGAACTGTCCAGGATCGGTGCGCGGGAAGTAGGCAACGCCTAGCAAGGGTGAAAGTGCGAGGCTGAGTACAAATCCGCCCATGATCACCGCAACCGTCATCTTCGGGTGTTGCAGCGCTGTCACAATCCACTCGTCGTACTTGGCGAGCACGTAGTCATATCCCCGGTTGAACGGCGCCAGCAGGCGTTCCAGCATGCCGCCCTCGCGCTCGCCTTCGACTTCACTGCCGTGTTCTGACTTGATGAACAACGAGCAGAACAATGGCACAACCGACATCGCCACCAGATACGATGCCGCCAACGCCAGCACTACACCCAGCGCCAATGCGGTAAACAGATATTTGCTGACCCCGGAAAGAAACACGACTGGGAAAAATACGATGGCAGTAGTGAAGGTGGCCGCGAGAACGGCTAACTGCACTTCCATTCCGCCCTGCTCGGCCGCGGTGCGAGCATCTTCGCCCTCTTCCAGATGACGGAAGATGTTCTCCAGCACGACTACTGAGTTGTCGATAAGTCGAGAGAGGACGAGAGCGAGGCCGCCCAATACCATTGTGTTGATCGAACTGCCAAAGGCATTCAAGAGAAGGAACGCCGCCAGGCACGAGATCGGGATCGAGAGCAGCACGGAAATCGTGCCCCGCAACGATCCCAGGAAAACCAGGATCATCACCGCCGTCAAACCCAGGCCAATGCCACCCTCGCGCAGAACATTAGAAACCGCAATCTTGACGTACTGCGACTGATCGAAAGCGACCGACGCGATCAAGCTCTTTGGAGTGTCGAGGAGTCGCTTGATACGCTCGCGGACGCCATTCACAATCTGAATGGTGTTGCTATTGCCTCCCTGCCGCAAGACTGGCAGATAGACCGATTTCTGCCCGTCCACCCGCACCAGATTGTATTGAAGGGCGGACGAGTCCTCCGCATGGCCAATGTCGCCGAACCGAAGTACATTGTTGCCGATTGCCTTGAGTGGCACGTCGTTCATCTCTTTGACGTTCGGCAATTGGCTGTTGCTATAGATGTTGTAATCGAACGGCCCAATGCGTACGTCGCCCGCCGGCAAAATGTCATTGGCTTTGTTAATTGCGTGGACCACGTCCATCGGGCTCAACTGCGCAGCCTCAAGCTTTACCGGGTCGACGTAGAACTGAATTTGCCGGTACTTGCCGCCGAAGGGTTGCGGCACCGATGCGCCGGGAACGTTGGCTATCTGATTTCTGACATTGAATTGCCCCAGGTCGTGCAGTTGTGTCTCGCTCAGACCTTGCCCCTTGAGAGTGACCAGGCACACCGGCATGTTCGACGCATCGAACTTCAGCACTACCGGCGGCAGCGTCCCCTGCGGTAACCTTCGCAAGTCAGCCATTGCGAGATTAGCGATGGAACTGACCGCTGCATCCGGATCGGTCCCCGGCTGGAAGTAAACCTTGATCAAGCTGACGCCCGTGAGCGACCGCGACTCGATGCGATCAATGTTGCTGCCCAGCGTGAAGAAGCGCTCGAACGTATCGGTGATGTCACCCTCAATCTGCTGCGGCGGCATTCCGCTGTAGAAAGTGGCGACCACGACCACAGGAATCTGGATCTGCGGAAACAGGTCCACGGGCATGCGCGCCACCGTAGTCACTCCCACCACGATGATCGCAAGGCACAGCATCAGGATGAAGAACGGATATTTGATCGCAAAGCTTGACATGCCACCTACTCCGTTCCCTTGTTGCCGGGACCTGAATCGAAGACGCCAGCCTTTGGCCGCACGAGTTCGCCGGGTTGATAGCTGCCCAGGTTCCCGACGATGACCCTCTCGCCTTCCACGAGTCCGGCCACAATCTCCACGCTGTCAGAGCTCTCCACTCCCAGTTGCACCTCCCGCGACTGCACCCGGTTGTTTGCGTCCAGTACCAGCACGGTGGACTTGTTGTCGCCACGCCGGATTGCTTCGATAGGCACGGTGAGAGTATTGGGGCGGCTGTCGGCGCTCAGCTGGACATCGGCATACATGCCGGGCTGCAGATGGTAGTTGGCATTGGGTACATCGATTTCGACCTGCATAGTTCGAGTCGACGTATCGAGAGCGTCAGTGTAGCGTGCGACCTTGCCCGTGAAATGTTCGCCCGTCGCCTGCACGTGGACATCGGCGGAATCACCAATGCGGACCTTCCCGGCCAGCGATTCAGGCACGGGAATACGCAAGCGCAGCAAGTCGATCTGGGCCACCGTGACCACGGGAAGACCGCTGGTGTTCGAGGTCCCAGCCTGTACCAGGGAGCCTGTATCGGAGAAGCGCCAGGTCACAACGCCGTCATAAGGAGCGACGATCTTAGCGTAGTTGCTCAGCGCGGCATAGTGTTGCTGGTCCGCCTGAGCCACCGCCAGTTGCTGCCTGGCAGCCGCCAGCGAAGACTTGGCCGCGTCCACGCGAGCCTGCGAAGCGCGATCTTTGGCAGTTGCATCGTCGAGTTCTTGCTGGGCAATCAGTCCCGGCTGCACTTTGTCAGTGTTGACCAACCGTTCCGCGTTGGAGTGTAAGGCCACAGTGTCGGCTTGGGCGCGCAATACCTCACTCTGCGCCCGCTGGATCTCTTCTTCCGCGTGGTGCGTTTCCGCTTTCGCCTCGTCCACCTGCGCCACTAGTTCCGGGATTTCCAACACCGCCAGAACTTGCCCCGTGTGAACCCGGTCACCAATGTCGACGTAGATGTTCTTGATATAACCGGCCACCTTGGCGTGCAACTCGACATTCTGGTAGGGGCTGAATTGCCCTGCTATGGACAGCGAGCTGGCAATCGTCTGCCGCTGGACAGTTGCGACCGCGGCATAGGGAACGCGTTCGGCTTGACTGTTGGCCCCCGTGTCAGCGTGCGCCTCTTCGCCCGCCCGCCGCTTGACGATAAGCCCGACCACTAGCAGACATACAACAGCAGCCCCAACCGCGATCCACGTGCGATTCAAGCGGGCGCGAGCAGATTTTCCTTCTTCGGGCAGAACTGGCATGCTCGTCTTCCTCGTTTCCACCTACGTAATTACCTCAAGCCGCATCCATCTGGCTGAGCAGTGTGGCCGGAATAGAGACCGAAACCCGGGTAAAGAGTGAATTATGAGGCCGCGAAAATTAGACTTGGACGGGCGGAGGCCGCAAGAATCGATTCAGATGCCGAAGGGGAAGATTTCTGAGGGGAGGGCTCAGCAACAGGCTCGGCGTACGGCGTTCAGGCTGCACACATAGCCCAAACAAATACAGGGCGGCCGTCCAGAACAGCATGTCGCTGGTTGTTGCTAGACTCTGGACCTCCATCTCTTGACCTCCGCGCCAGAGCTTCGAAGAGGTGGAGGGCGTAGCTTTTGCCGGGATACCAGCGTTGTAGACGGCGGTCTTCGCATGCAAAGCAAAAACGAAAACCAGAACGCCGAAAAACACTGCCAGCGAACGCTCCAGTTTCCTGTTCCGCCTAATTGGGAACCTCATGCTCGGCAAGAAAAACCCTCGCTAGGAATTATACGTGGAACGGCTGCGTTCGTAAGCGCGCGTGGCGGCAAGATTCCAATTCAACGATAGGCACTCCAGGCGAGACCTATTTGCACTCGTCCGCCAGACGCTTCACAGTTTTGACTTCAAACACTTCACGTTGAGTTGCACTTGATGCGGAACTCATAAGCGTACTGTCCGCCATCCTGATCCCCGGTTTGCCGGTGACTTCAATCTGGCGTCCGACCTGATGGCCAAGTTTGTTAGCGGCACCGACAAGTTCATGGGTCGTCCCGTTTTCCTCGGTGAGCAAGTAAACGTTGTGCGAGTTCTGCAGACACCCCTGGAGTTTGTTGACGTCAGACGTCTTGTCGGGGACTTGGCCAGCATCTTGCGCTTGCAGCCACGCCGCCGAGATCAGGAGCAACAGAGAAAGCATGAATGTCTTGCGCACTAGAAATCTCCTTCTGACGCGTCGTGTAGCGTCACGCCATGTTAGGAACGTTATGCCCACTCGTCAACGGATAATGCCACGGCGGGAAGCCCCATCAGGGAGATCTTGTCGAATCTGCTGATTGTGCCAGGTGAGACGGAATCACTCGATGCAAGGCACATAACCGTAAAGTGGTAGAGCCTTTCGAGCGTCCGTTATTTTCCGTTATCGACTTCATTATCAATAGCTTGCGATGAATCGCGGGTATTTTGTCCCACTTTTGTCACATGCAACTTGTGTTGTACGTCACATTTCGCTTCCTCAATTCTCCATTAGATTCGCTGCAGGCCATTCACCAGGTGGATCTTACCCGGTAACCGATCTCAGCGCCTAGGCTTTCCCACCTGACAAAGAAATGTGCCAACTCTTAGGAGGCGAAACGATGCGAAACTCCTTCCGGTCAAAGGCAGGGTTCTGGGTTGCCACCGCATGTCTTGTGATGGCCGCAACTGCATTTGCTGCCGATTCAACTAACCCCACTGCAACGCCAGCCACCGCGGCTACGACAACCACGGCGACTGCCGCGGCGTCGACCACCGCTGGTCCTGGCTCTGCGATCAATCCTTCTCTCGTCGACCTGCTGGTGAAGAAGGGAATTCTCACAAACGCAGAGGCCAGCAGTCTGCGCAATACATCCGGCTCGGCAGCCATGGAACAGTTGCTTCTTCTGCTGAAGGCGAAGGGCGTCGTCAGTGACACCGAAGCGGCCGACTTGAAAACGGCGAGCCCGGACGCCGACACCATGCATTCGCTGGTCGATATCGAACCGGGCATGGCGACTGCAAGCTTGACCACCGCTTCGGGGCAGACCAAGCCTCCGGAGCCAACTGGCCCCACCGTGATTCCGGCCATTGCGCCATTACGGGTGCTGCCGCTGAATCCGCCGACCAAGGATGGACTGCTGGGCATCAAGCTCGGCTCGGGCGCAATCATGTCGCCTTATGGGTTCCTCAAGACCACCGCAATATACGACTCCTACCAGCCCTATGGTGATGACTTCATCAAACCATTGTTCCTGGCAGGGGGCACCAATGACGGTCCGGGCAGCAACCGGAATTCCATTTGAAGGCACGTTCCTCACGTATCGGTACCAAGTTCGAGTGGCCGGATGTCTCAAAGAACATCACCATCACCGGACAACTCGAAGGCGACTTCGAGGGCAACTTCACCGAAGCTGACAACGTCAACGTCTCCAGCATCCGCAACAGCCAATTCCGGCTGCGTTTGGCCTACGGGCGCATCGATTGGACCGTGGCGCCGAACTCGGACGTCTTCTTCGAAGCTGGACAAGACTGGTCGATCTTCGGCTCCAGCGCAATGATGAACCTGTTCGAGACGACCTTCTTCGGCGCTTACTGGGGCAACATCTACACACGCTCGCCCCAGATGCGCTTGGGCTTAGTGCAGAAACTGGGCGGCTCGCGCGATTGGAAATTCTCCCCAGAGTTTGCGCTCATGATGCCGTCCGAGGGCAATCTCCCGGGAACCAGAATCACTTGCCCGGCTCCCGAGTCGGGAGTGTCGCCGGTTTGTACCGTGGTCAACCTTGGGCTCGCCAGCCAGATCGGATACGGCGAACGCCAGGGCGCTGACAATGCTAAACCGGAAGTGGAATCCAGAGCGGTATTGCAATTCCAACTGGACAAAGCCCCCGGCGTCGTTCCGGCTCAGATCCTTTGGAGCGGCTTCTATACCGGTCGACAACTGACGGTGCTCTCCTCAGGCGTTCCTGCGGCCTACACTTCGGCGTTTCCCAATGGCGTCGATCTCAACAGCAACGGTTATGGCAATCAGTTCGCCGTCTCACTCCCAACCCGCTGGGCAACGTTTGTCGCCAGCGCCTACGCGGGAGCTGACATGCGATTCTTCTTTGGTGGCCAGACCTTGTCCTACTACAACCAGGCGGCTGGGCTCACCGATGTAGCAGACGGCTTCGGCGTCGACTACAATCCTGCCGTCTTTGGCAAGAGGAATGGCGTGGCTACGGTTGCGCCACAATTGCCGGTGCGCGGTTACGGTGGATTCCTGCAAGCCGGATTCCCAATCTCGCGCTGGTTCAACGCTGATCCAAAAGGCAGAAATGCCGGATGGCAAGCTTACTTCGAATACGGCATAGACGCTGTTAACGCCACTGACTTCTATCATGCGAAGGACATTGGCGCCGACGGCGGCGGCCCCATCAAGAGCACTCTCAAAGCCGTAACCGTCTTCTACAAGATGAACCCCTGGGTACAGTTTGGCTTTGAAGAGAGCAACTACTCCAGCTACGCAGTGCCGGCGATCAGCGGCGGCGATATCGGCGTCTGCAACGCCACCAAGGTCGGCGGTCAGCCAACCTGCAACGCAACCGACTGGCGTACAGAGTTCGGTCCAGTATTCACCTTCTAACCCAAGAACCACTTGACCCACTCGGCGGCCCGCATCAGCGAGCCGCCATTTTTCTTGATCTGAAAGTCTGGATTTATTCGGGCAGGACTTCGCCCCGGGTTTCTACTGCGAAGGGAATGACCAGCAGTCCGATTCCAAAGGCAATCGCGGTGTACGCAACCGGCTTGCCGGTGTTCCCATAGGATTTGACCAGCGCGCCGATGGCGAAGTTGACTCCAGCCGCCAGGAAGCGTCCGAATGAAGTAGTAAACGCAAACGCCGTGGCGCGCACATTCGTTCCGTACTGCTCCGGCAGCCAAAGAGTGAACACGGCGAAGTTGCCACCGAAGAAGCCCAGGAAAAACAGCACCGCTATAAACGGGTGGAGTCCTTGCGGCAGGTAGAATGTCCAGCCGAAGCTGAGCAGGATGCAGATCCCCATCCCAAGAAAATAAAAGGCGAGGGTTCGCTTGCGGCCAAAGCGTTCGGCCAGTAACGGGACCGCCAAGCATCCCAGAATCGTGCCGAGCGACAGCAAGCCCATGCCGAGCGAAGACGTGCGCACAGCTTGCGGCTGCAACATTCCGGCGCGCTTCGCCAAGTAGATAATTGCCGTCGGCGCGTAAACCGCCGCTGCCCACAAGCCGCAGATGGCCGCAGTCAGCAGGACGGTGTTAACCAGCGTGCGTCGCATGTAAACAGGACTGAAGATCCTGCTGAGCGATGAAAGTCCGCCGGCGGCTTTGACCTTGGCTTTTTGCTTCCAGACTTCGGGCTCGTTTACGTTAAACAAAACCATGAAGGCCACGACGACCGGCGTCATGCCGCACCAGAACATGGCGCGCCAGCCAAAGTGCGCTCCCACCGTGTAGTTCAGCGCCGAAGCCAGAAAGAAGCCTGCATAATATCCGGTTTGCAAATATCCCGCGCCCATTTTGCGACGGTCTTCCGGCCACGCTTCGGCGACGTAGGTGCCTGCCAATGCCCACTCGCCGCCAATCCCAATGCCGGCCAATAGCCGGAACAGTCCCAATTGCCATACCGTTTGCGATAGCGCGGCCGCGCCAGTGAAAATCGCGTAAACGAAGATGGTTGCGGCCAGCACTCGGGTGCGGCCAAACTTGTCGGCAATCGGTCCCCAAATCAGCGACAGTCCCCAGCCCACCAGGAAGAGCGCAAACAGGATCGATCCGGTGTAGCCGACTGTCGCGGGAGTGGCTTTAATTCCGGACTTCGGAAGCAGCTCGGTAAGCGCCGGGCTGAGGACCAGCGCATAGATCACCGAATCCATGCCGTCGAGTGTCCAGCCGGTCCAGGCGCCCCAGAACCCAGTAATCTGCTGGCGTGAGAGTTTGGTGTGAGTTGGCGCCGGAAGCGTGGCTGCGGTGTTTGCCATGATGTCCTCCTCTGAAGGTGGGTAAGGAAAAAAGACATCCAAGCTGTGTTTCGCGAGCTACCAAACAATCCAAATGACCAAATCGTGAGCGCTCACGTTACGATTCCAGCTTTATGGGCGACGCGCAGAAGGATACCACGGCACGATAGAAGTGCAAGAGTTAGCCCTGGAAAAAGAAAGCGCCCCATCCGCCGATGGGGCGCAACAAAGTAGCAGTCGCGGCGCTTTAGTTTGCTTCGTTGACCTGGAGGTTCGGGTTAGACGCGGCGGCTGAATTTGCCGCGGCGCTGGGCGCAGTGTCGTTTGAGCTGGACGTGGCATTAGACGCATGTTTTGCCGCAGTCTTCTGCGGTTGCGGCTGGTAGTAGTCGTTGCACTGGTACTCCGGATAGGAGCTGCAACGTTGTGCGTAGTTCACTGCCTGGTCATAGGCTTGAATCTGACAGGCCCTCAGGGCAGCGAGATTCGACCAGCACGCATCGTCATGCGGGTTCGGCAGATTGGTCTGGGCTGACAAAGTTGCAACGGATACTAACAACAGAGCACCAATCGAAATCAGTTTCAGGGTTTTCATAATCGTCGTCCTCCTTGCAGTACATAGGATTCGCTGACCGGCGATTAGCACGGACAACTTGTCCTCGTTTTATGCCAACTTTCGAGGAGCGTTTTTATTCCCGCTGGGTCGTTCCCACTGACGCGTATTTTCATGTAGCTTTGCGCGCACTCCCGGCATCTCCTTTCCTATGGGTGTAACACTTTCTAACGGTCTGTCCCTGCGTCCCCAATTGAAGGAATGGCCAACCCGCCGCGTGGCATTATTAGCGTTCTCCGGTGGGCACCTGATGAGCCTGGCTGGCCCGTTTGACGTGTTTAACCGTGCCTCGGTGGTTTTGAGCCGGTCTGGAAAACGGCGCGCACCTGCCTACGAAGTGCAGTTGCTGACGCGGGATGACTCCCCGCTTTCAACCGGGCCTGGTCTCTCGCTGGCGGGCGGCGTTCGCTGGTCCGAAGCTGGTCTTCCGATCGATACGTTATTGGTGTTGGCCAGCGCCGACAGCGCTCAATCGCGTATCGATCCGGCGTTGCTGGACTGGCTGCGCGCCCGCGTGAACGATGTTCGCCGCATTGGCTCGGTATGTGCCGGCGCCTTTGTTCTGGCTGCGGCCGGGATCCTCGATGGACGCCAGGCAACCACCCATTGGGAATTGGCTGGTCAGCTGGCTCAGCGTTACCCGCGGATTTCCGTGGATGGCGATCGCATCTTTACTCACGATGGAAACATCTGGACCAGCGCGGGAGTTTCTACCGGGATTGATCTTGCACTGGCGATGGTTGAGGAAGACCACGGCCACGCGCTGGCATCGGAAATTGCGCGGCGCATGGTCCTGTTTATGCGTCGCGGCGCGGGCCAGAACCAGTTCAGCTCACAGCTTGCGGCGCAGGCTGCGGACCATCAACCCATCCGCGAACTCATCGCGTGGATTTCAGAACATCTGGACGCCGATCTCTCGGTGCCCGCTCTGGCGCGCCGGGTCGGGATGAGTGGCCGCAATTTCAGTCGAGTTTTCACGCAACAGGTGAGCAGCACTCCCGCGCGCTTCGTCGCCCAGCTGCGGACCGAAGCCGCAAAGGTGAAGCTGGCTGCAACCCCAGCGAAATTGGAGGCAATCGCGCAGAGCGCGGGATTCGGCGACGGCGAAACATTGCGTCGCCACCTGCGAACTGACGGGGAGAGATTACGTTCACCTTATCCGGCACGCGCGAGCGTTGGGACTTAGAGGTCGCCGGGAACGATTTCCATCCTGGGTGTAGTCCTGTTTTGAAGGGGCACGCCTTCACAGGCCGCAGTCGATTTGTTACTCATGTGCCGCCGGCTAAAGCCGGCTCAGGATGAGAAAGAAAGGCGCTTAGACGCTGGCCTGAAGGCCAGCTCTACCTGAATTCTCCTTCGCCAAGAGTTTCTCAGCGGCCTGTTCAGGCGTGTCGTGAAGCGCCTACGTGACTACAGGCTTTTAGCCACTGAGGGACAACTCTCAGGGCCTAAAGGTCAACCCTCCGCAGGGCTCTGACGGCACGGCTGAAGCCGTCCCCCTTCAAGGCCAGGTTCGCCCACGCCATCTAAGGCGTGACAGTCTGAAGTAGCGGCGGGCACCTCCCAGCAGTGTCAGGCGCGACGGGCGGGGGCCAATGCTTCCACCGCGGACGCTAGTTCCTGAGTGACTGGAACAGCAATTCCGTAGCGTTTCCCGCCGCGAAGAACAGGGCCGGCAATGCCATCGAGTTCCAGCGGCAGCCCGGCGGCCAGATGTTTCGCCATCGAGCTGCGCATGGTTGGCGGCAATGGGGCAAAGGCGGCTTGTTGCTTTACCCTGTCCACGTCTGCCCCTGATGCCTTCGCAACGGCGCAGGCTTCGGCAACGGCAGACTCAAGCTTGGCTTTCCATACCGGGTCGGCTTCGATCTCACCCAGGTTCTTACCGGAAGCGGAAGTCACCAAAGCGAACGGCTCCAGAAAACACAGCTTGCCCCAAAGCAGTCTTAGCTCGTCCGCAAAAAAATTGCAGGTGAATCCTATCTCGCCCAGGCGGTGAACTACGCCTCCCAACACGGGCTCGCCGCTGGCTGCGATGTTCAAGAGAACCGGTGATCGCTGCACAAAGCGCCCAGGCCCGAGTAGCTCGGCCTCTACCGCAATGGTTGCGGGAACGACGCGATCGCTGCCGAAGCGCGCCCGCAGAACCGCGATGTGGTCCACTCCATTGAGCAGGGGCACGATCATCTTAGGGGCCGCTACAACCGTAGCCAGCGCCGCGTCCAACTGAAAAGTCTTAGTCGCCATCCAGAGCACATCAACGGGCTTGGTCAGCTTGTCCACAACTTTAGCTTTGGCCTTGAGCGTACCTGAAGGCCGTTCCAGCGTCAGGGTTTCGGGGTACGACGACAGCTTCTCCGGGCGAACGATCAACGTGACGTCTTCGCCGAGCGAAGCCAAAGCGGTGCCGATGAGTCCGCCAATTGCTCCTGCTCCCAGGATTGCATGATCCATTCCGGGTCCCTCATTCGGTTTGTTCGATGCGATATGCCGCGGCAATTCAAAGCGTGGCAATCGCGCTAGTTGACGCTGCTGGCGGTTGGTTTTAGTGCGGGTTCCGACTTGTGAACCGGAAGAGTTGCTTGCGCCACCGCACGCTCCTTACGGGATGATAACTGTTCTCAATCTCATCGGTTTTACTCGGACGTAAGCACGACGACGCACGCCCACCCGAACCCCTTCTATTCCCGGCTTCCGATTCGCCCGGGGCTACGGTAATCAACCTCATCGGCATCATTCCAAAGTTCGCAGAATCCTTCTTGAACCTCAGTCGTTGGCCGTCCCCGCAATGTGATGAAGAGAGAATCTCCCTTTGGGCCGAAGAGCTGATAATGAGGGAAGAAGACCACCACGCTTTCGCCAACAGGTCGCCGGCTGTCAGTTAGCACAAAAGGGTTGTAGATCGCTATGCCAAATTGCACGAGCTTCTGTTCCCTCTGCCTAATGCGAAAAGAGATCGACCGAAGCCCAGCGGCGGTTGCGTACTTGTGTTGCAGATGCTCGATCCTAATCAGAGCATTCTTTGTATTGGGCACAATGTACCGATATTTCACGCCTCGAAGTAAGTTTGCGTTAACCAGGTCGGGAAGCGGGCTATCTTCCCCCTCCCACTCGAGGTCGTACGCATATATCCAAACTTCGTCGGCCGCAGCTTCAATGGCCACAACTTCGTCCAGGGTTAGTATGGTGCTTGCTGACTGGCTTCTCTCTCGGACGAGCATATTAGTTATGAAAGCATAAGCATTTTGCTTCTCCTCGTTGCGGATGGACTTGCTTATAAGTAGTTCGGCCGAGAATACGCCGAGACCTATAATCGCAAACAGGAATCCAGCAAGTACGACATTTGTTAGCTTAAGGAGACCAAGCAGGACAGAAGCAACGATCAGGAGAATCGTCAATAGCAACGGGAGGACGTAGCTGCGAAACATTGTGTCCTCACGCGCCATACATGTCCCACATTCTCCAGTTCCTGAGCGCAGAATGCGCAATAGGCTCGACCTGAGAACCGCGAAAGCCGCTGATCACAAACCAGACAGCTGCAAGCTAACGGAAGTGGTCATCCGGAAAAAGCGGACAAGTCGAAGATGCGGCAAGAAGGATAGCACGGGGTTCCAGGAAGCGTGCCACAATTTTTCCGGGCTCATGGCTGGCCTCGTCGTTAATGGTCCTCCCGAAACATCGCCGCCACGGCCGGCTTCATCGTCTTTCCCATCGCATTGCGGGGCAGCGCCTCCATGACAAGTAGCCGTGATGGCAGTTTGTGTGGCGCAAGCGATTCCTTTGCCCATACGCGAAGCGATTGCAGATCGAGAGCGCTGCCAGCCTTCAAGACGACCGCCGCGGCGACGCGCTCGCCCCACTCCGGATCGGGTACGCCGACCACGGCACACTCCGCAACCGCAGGATGTGCGCGCAAAGTCTCTTCAATCTCCAGCGCGGAGACCTTGTGGCCGCCGGTCTTCAGGATGTCGATGTTTGTCCGGCCGAGAATGCGATAAACACCATTCTCGACGACCGCAGTATCGCCGGTACGAAACCAGCCGTCGCGGAAAGCATCGCGGGTCGCGTCAGGCTTGCCCCAGTATTGGGCGAAGACGCTGGAACCACGGACCTCGATCTCGCCCGGCATTGCAGGCGCGACCGGTTCGCCGCTCTCGCCGACAAGTCGGACCTCAACGCCGGGCAGCGGCTTTCCGACGCTGCCCGGCACACGCTCGCCGCGCAGTGGGTTCGACAAAGCCATGCCGATCTCGGTCATGCCATAACGCTCCAGCAGGGTGTGGCCGCTGATCTCCCTCCAGCGATCCAGCGTGCTCACCGGTAGCGCTGCCGACCCAGACACCATTAAGCGCAGCTTGGCGCAGGACTGGCTGAGAGCGACGCGGCGCTCCGGCGAAGCATTCTCCCAGGCCGCGATCAGCCTGACGTAGATGGTTGGCACTGCCATCAATAGCGTCAGATCGCCGGACGCGATACGGTTCCACACCGCATCTGCGTCAAAGCGCGGCATCATCTCGCAGGTTGCGCCCGACCACAACGCACAGGAAACCACATTGATGATTCCGTGGACGTGATGCAGCGGCAAAAACAGCACGATGCGATCGTCCGCTGACCACTCCCACGCCTCAACCAGGCACGTGATTTGCGCGGTTATGTTGGCGTGCGTTGTAACTACGCCCTTAGGACGGTTCGTCGTGCCGCTGGTGTAGAGAATCATTGCGGGCCGCGCGCTGGCGATTTCCGGCAATTCCGTTGGTTCGCAGGCCAGAACCTGATCGCACGACTGCGCGCGAATGCCTCGTACGGCGGCGATCGGCGGCAGCACGCCTTCTGCCTGAGCGTCGAACAGCAATGTCGATGCCTGGGTGTC
>Ga0182030_10012631_pt1 | contig 16888 bp, 18 predicted proteins | sample 812S3MmetaG_FD_121299 | JGI IMG/M metagenome (GOLD analysis project Ga0182030, IMG submission 121299) | Permafrost microbial communities from Stordalen Mire, Sweden - 812S3M metaG (Illumina Assembly) | ecosystem: Environmental > Terrestrial > Soil > Wetlands > Permafrost | place: Sweden...
CAAAATTCAAGCCTACTGAGTTAGGTGGGTCATCCAACAGCGGACGTTTAGTAATTACAGTGGGAATTCAACCATTGTAAGGGGATTCCGCTTGATGTCAAGCGGATTTTAGATAAGCAATTTATGTTCGAAAGGGTCAATTTACCTGGCTTCACAGATTCTCCACGGAATCATTCTTTAATAACCCTCGTCGACAGTCTTGTTAGTAGAAATGAGTTCAACTCATCAGGGAGAAGCTATGAAGTGGCAAATCTTATTGTCCGCACTGGCAATAGCAATAGTGCAATTTGCACCGTTACCGGTCTGGAGCCATAATCACGGTGGTTGGGGCGGCGGATACGGCGGTGGATGCGGTCACCACCATCATTGGAACAATGGTGGCTGGGGCAACATGAGCTACGGCAATCCGTACGGCAACATGGGCTATGGTAACCCGTACGGCAACATGGGCTATGGCAATCCGTACGGCAATATGTATCGTGGCAACATGGGCTATGGTAATCCGTACGGCAACATGGGCTATGGCGGATACGGTGGTGGTTACGGCACTAGTGCTTTCGGCGGTCTCAGTCGCATGATGCGTGGTTTCTAGTTAACCCTAATCGCGCAAACAAATCCAGCAAAAAAGACCAGCTTCAAAATAGCAATTTCCCTGAGGAAGAGCACATCTAATCGAGATGTGCTCTTCCTCTGTCATACTGTCATGTTTGTGCAAAATTTGTGGATAAGTTATGCCACCATATGCGACATCATTTTCGTCGAATAAAAATGGAATCATTTTTGTTTTTGGTCGTCATACTAAACATAATTTGAACATCGTCCATCGATTCTTTAATGGATACTACAGGTAGTACCATGAGAAATGACTTCTAAACGGTAGGCGATGTCCATTAAAGTAATTGAATCGACGAATCGTTATCCTAAGCCTCCAAGATTATTCTTATCGCTTTGCTCTATAAGCCTTAGTTTTTGCGGACGAGACAGTTGCTTGAGATGCCATTCAAACGACATTGCTTCCGTTTTAGAAGGAAATTCCCAGCTCGCTTTCAGCCTGACCGGTCTGAGGGCACGGGTATATTTAGCGCCTTTTCCTGCATTATGCTGCTCTATTCTCTTGCAAAGATCTACTGTCCAGCCTGCATAAAGACTGTCATTTGAGCATTCGAGCAGATAGGTAAAAAAGGCCAAATCAAAATCTCTGACACTACATCCGACACCATCATAGCAAAGCGCAAAATTTTTGCAATAATTTATTTTTGGCAAAACATTTCTTGGCATAAAAGGGCGCCGTCGGTGGCGCGCAGCAATTATTTACACTTGAGTGCTAATTGCAATCAGGCGCAAAAGTCCAACTGTCAACCAATACAGTCGATGTCAGCCAATCCTTCGTCTTGTTAGCATTGTGCAAAATCAGTCCAGACCGGGGTATTTGCATGCTCTGAGGGTATAATCGCTGCAGATATTGGGGATAAAACAGTCATGATAGGCAGCGCTCTCGTCGTTCTTTCCGGCGGACAGGACAGTACAACATGTTTGTACTGGGCTAAACAGAATTTCGAAAGAGTCTGTGCCGTGACATTCGATTATGGTCAAAAACACAGCAGAGAAATCGAAAGTGCAATCATCATCGCCAAAATGGCTGATGTTCCGCATGAGGTCATTTCACTTGGACATTTATTTGCTGGCTTGAGTCCATTGACCAACACGGCCGAAAAGCTTGAGTTGTACGAGTCTGCCGAGAAATTGCCTGGCGGACTGGAAAAGACATTCGTTCCTGGACGCAATATCTTATTTCTTTCAGTAGCAGCCAATCGCGCTTATGTACTTGATTGCCATTCTCTAGTCATTGGTGTTTCACAGGAAGACTTTGGCGGCTATCCGGATTGTCGTGAAGATTTCATCGACAAAATGAAAGCAGCTCTTGCAAGCGGGCTCGACTACAAATTGCAGATTTATGCACCATTGATGAAAATGGACAAAGAACAAACTGTGCTGCTTGCTAAAAATATGCCAGGCTGCCTGGAAGCGCTCGCCCATTCGACGACTTGTTATGAAGGCGCTGAGCCACCATGCTCTCATTGTCACGCCTGTCTTTTGCGCGAACGCGGTTTTACAAAAGCTCAAATAGTTGATCCCTTGATCGCCCGATTGACTCCTGCTGCTAACATCGGAACCGGAGTCAATGCGCGGTAGTAATCCACTGCGCCTTAAGGAACATGGCTCGGGACAGGTTCTCTGGGTCCAGGAAGTGTTTTACACACTGCAGGGTGAGGGACCTTTTAGCGGTCATCCTTCTGTCTTTGTCAGGTTGTCCGGCTGCAATCTGGCCTGCTACTGGTGTGATACCGAATTTGAATCTTCAACATGGAAGCCAGATTTAGAAGGGTTGCTCGAAAAGATTTCGCAGCTCAGACCAGATGCCTGCGATTTGATCGTGATCACAGGCGGTGAACCTTTCCGCCAAAATATCAAGCCACTGGTTCTTGCTTTACTTGAACAAAAACTGCGCGTGCAAATCGAGACGAATGGCACGCTCTGGGTCGATCTACCAGAAGACCCTCGTTTGACCATTGTCTGCAGCCCCAAAACAGCTCACCTAAACGCGGAGATGGTGCCCCGAATCTCCGCCTATAAATATGTCCTCACAGATCAGCAGGGCGATCCTGAGGACGGTCTGCCCATCGTTTCCACTCAAAAAGCTGGACAATCGGTTAAAATAGCGCGACCGCAAGGCAAGATACCTGTTTATGTAATGCCACTTGATCAACATGACGAAGATGCAAACAGGCGCAACCGGCAATATTGCGTTGACATCGCTAAAAAATTTGGCTACAGACTGACATTGCAAACACACAAAATACTGGCTATAGACTAAGTGCGACTGTGAAAAATCAACAAGAAAAAGCGAAAATTGAGCAGCTCTCAGACCTGAAACATTTGGGTCAGAAATCACCTTTCATTTACGATCATCCTGATGTCTCGATTTTAGAGTCAGTGCCCAATGCTTTCGCGGATGCAAAGCAAAACACTAATCGAGTAAAAGGGATGGTCCACATCGAGGCACCCGAATTTACAAGCTTGTGCCCAATCACAGGCCAACCTGACTTTGGCACCATTATCATCGATTACGAACCAGCTGAACGATGTGTCGAATCAAAAGCGCTCAAGCTTTATCTAGGGGCATTCAGGCAACAAGGGGAGTTCCAGGAAAGCATCGTCAATCGCATTGCTAATGATTTGATCACACTACTCGAGCCAAAATATTTGCGCGTGGAAGGGCGTTTTACGCCACGTGGTGGCATTGCTCTTTATCCTTACGCTGAATACACACGAGAACAAAAAGCATGACGTGTCTGATGTTGCGCGCCCTTGTTACGAGTGCCGTATTTTCTGTTTCTGCCGCCGCATTTGCACAAGGGCAAGAATCCATGCCTGTTTCAGATTATCTCAAGCAGGCTGCTGAAAAAGGCGCTTCGCGCTGGTCTGATACCAAGATGCCGGTCAAAATTTATATCAAAGACGGTAAGGGTGTCGCCGGCTATCGCCCGTCCTTTAGAGAAGATCTCGAGGCAGCGTTAAAGCAATGGTCTACCGCCACTGGAGATAGAATACGCTTTCAATCAGTATCACCCGATAAAGCCGATATGACTATTTCGTGGACGGATGATCGCAAAGAATTGATGGCCTCAAATGAGGGCGGTCACACTGAAGTAATGCCTGACGAAAAAGGCATTGTGCAAGTGACGATGAAACTTCTAACGACCGAGCTAGATGGTTCGGTAATGCCTGATGCTTACGCAACTCATTTGATGCTACACGAAATTGGTCATGCTCTTGGTATTTTAGGACACAGTCCTAGTCCTGCAGACATCATGTATTACATGATCAAGCCAGGTGACACCAACGCCAAACTGAGCGCTGCTGACGTTGCCACCATACTCAAGCTCTATTCACCAGCTGGAGATTCTGTCGTCAACAAACCAATCGATCTCGAGCAGATCGAGCACGCAGGAGACTCCAGTAGTCCGCTTATGCAAGCAATTCGCTTGAATGACGAAGCGGCCTTACTTTTACAGAAAAATCAATATGCTCCGGCCTTGCACAAGCTGGAAGAAGCGCACACTATTGCTCCATCAAACTCTTTAATCACCAAAAATCTAGGCGCTCTTTATGCCAATCTCGGCAATATTGGTGGGATGATGGGTAAACTTCCTGACGCAGAAAAATACTATAAAAAAGCGATAGCGTTACTGGAACAATCGCCAAACAATCAAACGTTGACAATAGTTTTGAAAAACTACGCCACCATACTGCGCGCGAATGGCAGGCTGCCTGAAGCGGTGCAAGTGGAAGCAAAGATCAAGAACTTGAAATAAGTGAAGGGCAGGAAGAAATTCCCTGCCCTTTTCCTGTTTGATTGTTGTGACTTGTATTTGTTTAGCGGTGACGTTGAACGTGCGCTTCAACAAACCACAGTTTTTTATCTACGTCTCGTGAAAGTCCAGTATAGAGATCGCTCGTATTTGCTTCATCCCACTCTGCCGTTTTGGCAATCGCTTCACGCAGATGTTTGCCATACAAAGCCAGTCTTTCGACAACTGCGTTGATGTGATCTTCTTCCGACATTTTTTCGGTATTTGGGTATTCTGGCAAAATAGAATTTGCGGCAGCCTGTCTCGTTGTGCCGTGTGCAGTACCACCTAAGGTCGTAATGCGCTCGGCCAATTCGTCAATTTGTTCGTAGAGGACCGTGGCAACTTCATCAAAAAGCAAATGCAATTGATAGAAGTCTTTTCCCTTGACATTCCAGTGTGCCTGTTTAACTTGCGACCAGACGTCATGAGATGCTGCCAGAGAAACGTTCAATAACTGGATTACCTTGCTTCTAGTGGTTTCTGGAATATCGATATGTGTTTTGTACATATGGGTTTCCAATTGTTTAGTGGTCATATTTCTCCCTTCGATGATATAGAAATCTATCGAATCAGTGTTGAACCTGCCGTTAATTGTAACCGCTTACGCTCGACTAACAGTTAAAGCTGTATGCTTTAAGCATTTTCTTTCAAGGAAGCCTGAGCATGAGATCTGCCCCCCAAAATGGTTCTGCCGCGAATTTGCTGTTTTTAGCAGCAATTTCTTGGACTCAGGTCTTTGCACTGCCAGCTTTTGCTGACGATGCAGCAAAAACACCAATCCCTGCGCCAGCCAAGAACGCTGTTAATAAATCTGCCGCGCCTGCGGCAAGCGGCACAGTATCTATTTTGCTACCACTGGAGCTAGTTGCAACCAGTGAAAAATTTATGCCTCGGGGGATTTTCGTTACCGATGACAACCGCATTTTCATTTGTTTGCCCAGACATGAAGCCAATGTGCCTTTCACATTGACAGAATTGAAAAATGGGCATTTGGTGCCATATCCAGATGTACCAGCCAACCGATTCGAGCAATCTCCCAATCCGGACGGTTTTGCTTCAGTCATGTCGGCGAGAGTAAGCAATAAAGGTTTGCTCTGGGTTTTAGACAGCGGCCGTGTCGGCCGTCATCAGGTGCCACATGCAGCCAAACTTGTCGCTATTAATATCGCTACAAACAAGATCGAAAAAGTGATACCACTTGGTGACGACGTGATTTTAACTAACACTTTTCTCAAAGATTTTTGTCTTGACGAAAGCAAGGGCAAAAACGGTGTTGCGGTGATCGCCGACTCATCACCTCAGGGCGACAATGCTTTTGTAGTTGTTGATTTAGAGACGGGAAAAGCTTTCAGACGATTACATAAGGATGCATCGGTCAGGTCAGAGCCTGATTTTGTGATTTTCGTAGACGGGGAGATGGTGCGCTACAGAATATCTGATACGAACAAAGTTGACATGCTGGCCGGAGTTTCGGGACTGGCATTGAGTGCTGACAAAAAAACTTTGTTTTATTCTCCGATGGCCAGCCATTCTTTTTACTCTGTTGATTTCGACAAATTGTGCAATGCGAGTTTGAAGGACAAAGAAGTCGCTGCAACCATCAAATCACTCGGCGATAAAATCGGCGCCTCAGATTCACTGGCGATAAACGACAAGGGCGACATATTCATTACAGATGTGGAAAACAACGCCATCTGGAAACGAAGCGTCAAAGGCAATTTGACCAAAATAGCCGCAGATCCACGGCTATCATGGCCCGATCGTTTGTGTCTAAGCAAAGATGGCTATCTTTACGTGACTGCCAGTCAGTTACATCGCTCGCCCTGGTATCACATGGATCAAGATTTACGGAATCGTCCATTTCAAATATTTCGCTTGAAACTGAGCCCGACAGATCAAGCATCGGTAAAACCTGCAGTTTTGGCTCAATAAGAGGATGTGGTGATGGAGCTGCTGACAATTTACGGACTGTTGGCCGTTTTGCTAATGCTTACGTTTTATGCCCTGGAAGGACGCGCTTCATGGTGCGTCCTTGCTTTTGCTGTATCGTGCCTAATGGCTTCTATTTATGGTTTCTTGGCGGGCACATGGCCCTTTGGTCTGGTCGAGGGCATTTGGTCAATTGTGGCATTGAGAAGATGGTGGCTTAGGTTCAAGCTGGAGTCCAAAACTAAGGCTTGAGCTAAGATTTAGTGTGGCTCAAATGATAATTAACGAAAACGTCCATCTCCAGATTGGTTCGCTTATTTTCGATGGCATCGATCAAATAGATGTGACTGGCCCCTTTGAAGTTCTTTCTCGGCTGCCTAATTCAACGTGTCGACTGTTTGGCACGAACATGTCTTCTGTGCGCGATATGCATGGCTTAAAATTGACACCGGACGCGGTTCTTGCCGATGCTCCGCAGCTTGATTTGCTGCACGTCCCAGGCGGCGCAGGACAAGAAGCATTGATGGAAAATGAAGAGGTGCTCGGGTGGATCAGAGCACAAGCAGCTGGAGCTAGAATTGTCTTTTCAGTTTGCACTGGAGCTTTGCTCTGCGGGGCGGCTGGCTTACTAAAAGGCCGTCGCGCAACTACAATATGGAGCGCGATTGATTTGCTTCCTTATTTTGGCGCTACCGTCGTAAATGAACGAGTGGTAGTCGATGGAAATTGGTTCTTCACGGCCGGCGTTACAGCAGGCATTGATGGCGCTCTGGCTTTAGCTGCAGCGCTGCGAGGGCAGCAGGTTGCTGAAACAATTCAACTTGCCATCGCCTATGCACCAGAGCCTCCATTTAACAGCGGCACAGTCGAAAGCGCGTCGCCTGCAGTTTTGAAAGCGGCGAGAGCATCAGTCCAGGAACTTTCAGCCAATCGTCGATTGACGGCAGAGCGAGTCGCTAATCGGTTGGGGATAAATTATTCAATGAAGGCAGACTCAATTTGATCAAAGATGCTGTCTGCATTTGTGGATTCTACGTAGTTTCACCATTTATACCCATTACAACTAGCTGTATTTTGGATTGATCCAGACAGAATCTGCAAATGCCGATTCATTAAAGCGCTCAGATTCCACAATCAGTAGGCGGAAATAGTAAGTGGCAGAAATTGACACTGGCAAAGACGACGATTACGTAGACCAAGCTGTACCACTTTCGGAGCGGCGTGGACCTTTGACCATGGGTCTGCTGTGGATCACCATGGTGACCATATTTCCCTCCGTTTTGATCGGCTTTCAATGGTACAAAGAAGGCCTGACATTGCTTCAGGTAATTGGTTGCTGTGTCCTTAGTTGTTTGATTTTGCTTTCGTACTCCATTCCGGCGACCCAACTTGGCGCCAGGACCGGTCTGGGTTATGCAAAACTCAGTCGAGCAGTTTTCGGCGTCATGGGTTCGCGGCTAATAGCTTTCAATTTGATTTGGCTATTTACATTGGCTTATGGACTGACCGCTCTTCTTATGGGCGAAACTCTCGCCAGTCTTTTTAAAATTGCGTTGCCTCTGTCAGCAATAACGGCCATCACCGCCGCTTTTATGGCCTTCAATAATTTTTTCGGCTTTAAAGGAGTGGCTAACTTTGCTCGTTTTATTGCTGCACCGGCATTAATTGCCTGGGTTGGCTACACTTTTGTGAAAGCGTTAACTCATTGTCCGACTGAGGTATTAACGCAGACACCGCATGTGCCTTTTTCCATCGCTTTAACTTCAGTCTCGAGTATGGTCATCGGTATGGCTGTCTGGGGCAACGAACTTGATTACTGGAAATTTGGCCGACCTCGAGTAAAAGATTCTGCCATTGCCCTTACCGGATCTCTGGCTATGGGGATGCTGATTTTTCCCATCACTGGATGGATGGTCGCAAAAATTACTGGTGTCACCGAATATAGTGCAGTTACCGCGTTGATGAATCAATACTCCTTCGGTGGCATTGCTTTGCTTCCAGCTATAGTTCTGGGCGCTTCTTATTTTGCCTGCAACGATTCGGCCCTCTTTGGTTCTTTGCAGGCAGCTGAAACTTTTAAAAAGATGAGTCATCAAAAATGGGCCGTAATACTGGCAATTCTTGGAGCAGTAACCGGTGCCTGGCTTTCTATGGGTGGGACCGCGAAATCAATCGAAGCATTTTGCTCTTTAAATTGCATAATAATGCCAACCCCGACTGTGATCATGATGACCGAATGGTTTTTGCAATCGAGAATTTTCAAAGATTACGACAGCATGACCAGTTTTGGTCTTTCAGCTAGATCGACTGCACCGCTTTTCAAAATGTCGGCATGTATTGCACTTATTTGCGGATTCGCAGTTGGCGTTCTTACGTCTGGATTAATACCGGCTTTTGAATTCTTCCATGTCGGAATTTGTTCATTACAGGCCTGGATAGCAGCATTAGTGGTGTACGTGCCTTTGAGACTGAGTGAGTACAGGCGTAAAAGAACTAATTTCGTTGAAGCAATTGAAAATTCGGCCGAAATAGTTTTGAGTAAAGTTTAAATGACTTTCGTCGCGTCGATGAAAAAGTTCGATATTTCATTCACGTTGGCAGTGCGCAAACTGAGTCCTCACTTGAAATTTTGCCACTGATTGTTCTTCACTTCGATGCCCGGTTTTCAATTCTTACTAATGGAAACTACTAGGAAGGAGTGGACTTTACCTTATGAAAACGCTTCGCGTAGCTAGCTTCCAGCGCCGACCTCGTTGCGACGACGTGGCTGGAACAGTCGAGCGACTAGCAACAGACCTAAAATGATGCGAATTTTCCAGAAGCCGCCCAGCGCATTAGCGAGCAAGGTGCACGCCTTATCTGTTTTCCTTTAAACAATATGCTTGTACCAGCAACCGCTTCCAGATGGCGCAGCAAAAGCGTTGAGAACTTGCAACAAAGAGCTGTCGAAACCGGCTGTTGGGTTATGTGTGAAGTGGTGTAAGAGGCTGAAACACCATACTAAAAGGTAAGCGGGTTGGGCTGAAGTTGGTTATTTGTGAGCAAATCGCATGCACCTGACAAAAGCTAAACAGCCTTGGATTTCCTACCAGCTATAAAATAGATCACTATGCCAACAGCCAGGACGCCTCCTGCAGCTACTGCCACCGAATGGAACTCGATTGGAATAGTCAAAATGCCGACTTCAATCACAAGCCAAATCGCTGCCAGAATAACTGTAGGCCAATGCCAGCGTCCCAGTGAAAAGGTTTGCGTTTCCGGTAGTTTCTTCACGTTAACTGCAAAACTGACGACGGTTATGAGATAAAATAAAATAAAAAAGACGGCTCCTGCACCATATAAGGCTGTTGCACTATCAGCAATCCATAAAAAGAAGATAGCAATGGCAGTTACAAACCAGATAGCGATGTGCGGTACACAATGTCCTGACACTTTCTGAAACAATGATGATGCAATGAAGCGCCGATCGCGCGACATGGCAAAAAGAACACGTGATGCGCCCATCATATTCACGAGCGAACAACCGAACATTGAGATTAGGATAAAGACAAGGAATATCTTTGTTGTTGTGTCGCCGAGGTAATGAGAAACTATGGCCGACATTGGATCGGAAGTTGCTGTAGCACCAGCTAAGTCGGTGATGGCAAGCGTCATTACGAAGATGAAAGCGAAACCAAGAACACCGCAAGTCAACACTGAAGAGACAATGCCTCGCGGAGCTACGTGCCTGACATTGACAGTTTCTTCAGAAATGTCGGCGGAACCCTCGAAGCCTAAAAGAGTCCACGACCCCAACAAGCATGCCATCAAAAAGGCGGGCCAGTAGGGCTTGGGTTCGGCAGGAATGGTTGTAAATAAAATGAGATTCGGATGACCTGTAATTAGCAAGGACACGGCAATAACCAGTCCGAAACCAATTAAGGCAACGATTTCCGCGCCAACGGCTAATGCGTTTATATAAGCTGCAACGCGCACACCATAGATATTAAGAAGCGCTTGAATCAAAATAAGAGCGATCCCAAAGTCGCGAGTAAGACTTACGTCAAGCTCATAACCGAACAAGGAATGTAATACCGGAAACATGGTCACCGTCACTGCGGCGACTCCGACTGCATAGGCAAACAGCGCCATCCATCCCGAAAACCAACCGACCACAGGACCCGCCAATTTATTATTCCAATTGTAGCCGCAGCCAGTCAGAGGTATGCGCCCGGCCATTTCTGCAAAAACCAAAGCCGTCAACGTATGCCCTACCATTACCAGAAGCCAGCTCCAGAGTCCAAAAGGACCTGCTTTGCCGAGCACAAATTTGTAGTTGGCGAAAATGCCGGTCAATACTGACATATAGGAAAATGAGACGGCAAACGATGAGTAAAAACCTAAGCTCCGTCGTAGTTGCGGTTCATGACCAGCTTCGATAATTGCCAGATCGTCATCGGTAATTTTTTCTAGAAATACGTCCATTTGGAAACAGCCTCTCATCTGGCAATGCTGTGAATCAAAAAAGCAGACAATTAGCAATCGAATTCACATACTAATTTAACAAAGATCACAACAATGTGCAGAAATATTCACACTGTTTATGCCAAGCACGAGAAAGAAAAAGGCACCACCTCTCGGCGATGCCTTTTCTTTCTCGTCACTACACTTGCTACCAACAAAACTGCGGTTTAGGCCTTGGCTGCTGCTTCTGTCTTTGCTGGTTTCTCCGTGTTTTCTGTCTTAGCGTATGGGAAAAGAATCTTTTCAACAGCAATTTGATTCATACCCGGATATCCTTTTTCTACAATCTGGTCAGATAGTTTGACCAGTGTTTTGTAGTATGTATCCGTTGCTCGTTCACCAGTCAGTTTGTAGCGAATTGATTGGCACAAGACATCAGCTGATGCTTGTTTGATTGGGTCGCCATCTTGATGTGCCCACAAGGCTGTGACGAGCATGATGATCATCCACTGTATGCGCTCAGACATATCGGCAATACGGCACTGTCTATCAGCCAGTTTCAATTGATGCTTGACCATTGCATGTGTCAATTCAAACGGTGTTGAGTGCAATTGTTTCACAGCAAATTCAACGTGATCCTTTAGCGCAGGATTCATTGAAGGAAGATCAGGATTGTGTTCTGATTCCAGAAACTTTCCTGCATACCACAACGAATAAGGAATCAATGCATTGCGCAATTTCCATGCGTGTGAAGGATTAAGCGGATTCATCTTTTTGATTTTATGCTTGGCTAGCGTTTTGCCAATTGGTTCCATGTAGCGAACACCATGGTCCTTAGCTAGCGATTTGAAGAAGGCCATGCCCAGAACTTCGCCTTCACCTTCATAGATGCATGGTGCGAGATATTCATGCACATTGTCACCGAAGGGGTGTCCATGGAGAAATGATCTGCCACCATGCGTCTTCATCATATATTCGATTGCCACTTCTTTCTGGGCTTCAGAGCCAAAAATCTTGGCGAGAATACATTCCAGTTCTCCACGGTAGCCCTGGTCTAAAAGCCAGGAACCCCAGTTGTAGAGAGCTTCTGCTCCAGCGATCAAACCAGCTGTTTTAGCAATGCGTCTTTGTACCAGCTCACGTTTGACAATGGCGTGGCCATAAGTTTCTCTAAATTGAGCCCAAGGAATGATATTGGCGAGCATACCTTTCATACCTGAGGCGGCAGTTGCACAAAGGGCCAAACGACCACGATTAAGACCGTGATAAGCAATGGTCAGTCCATCTCCAATTCCTGGCACCAGCAAATTCTCTTTTGGCACTTCGAAATCTTTGAAGATGAAACCTTGATTGGTCGACTGCTTTACTGCATAGATGCCGTAAGGCACCAGCTTGAAGTTGTCACTTTCTTCTTTGGGAAATTCGACAATCAAAGTAGCTGGTATGCCGTCTATTAGAGCCACGACGCAAACAGTTCTACCAAGTAAAGCATTTGTGATGAACAGTTTTTCGCCATTCAGTACATACTTGTCGCCTTTAAGTACGGCAGTGGTGCGCAGTGCTGTCAGGTCAGAGCCAGCATTAGGTTCGGTCAAACCAAAAGCTGAAATCATTTCGCCGCTGGCCAGTTTAGGTAAATAGCGTGCCTTTTGTTCCTCGTTGCCAAAGGTGACAATGGGGTCTACTGCGCCAATGCAACTGTGCACAGAAGCCAGACCACCTAACATCGGTACACGCAATGCCACTTCCGAAATGAAATTCATAAATTGACGGACCGATAGACCAGAGCCGCCATATTGTTGGGGAATAAAAAGCCCCCAGTAACCAGCTTCACCAAGATCAGAAATCACCTGTTCAGTGATTTTGCCTTTGTCGTCCAGCAATGTCTTGGCATCAATATGCTCTTGAATCACTTTCAAAGACTTTTTCATCACTGGCAATTCGAGCAGACCAGCATCTAGTTTTGGTGTCATAAATTGACCGATAGGAGTTTCGTTCTCCCAGACAGCTTTATGCACAGGGCTGTTCGATGTTTTATATTGCTGGGCGAAAAGCTGCTCGACTTGCTCGTCGGCCATATCGACAACACCAGTCCGTTTCGATTCTTCCTCGCTCATACCACCGAGACGTAAAGCTGTCTCTGCGAAGCTAACCTGAGGTTCTGGCTGCTTATTTAGTTCTTCTTTGACACTAGACATATTCTCTCGCCTCTTTAACCGCGCCTATTACGCTAAAACTCTTGACTCTTGACTTTTAAACTGAATCAAACTGGACAAACTACCGCCTGGTCACTGAAAGTATCAATACTCGAATCTACATTTTGAAAACTACTTGACGTTGCATTGCGCTTGCCTGAAAGTGTATCCAATTTGTTCTGCCAGTAGGTTTTGAAGGAATCAGGGAGCGATAACGGTCTGTGACTCTGTAAGTCTACAACGCAACCTTCTTGCATTGCCTCAGTGACAACTGTATCTCCAGCAAAAAAGAGGCATTCAATACGCCATTTGATTTTGCCAAGATTAGTCAAGCGCAACTGCGCCGAAATTTTGTCACCAAATTTGATTGGTCTTCTATAACTGATGTCGGTTCTTGCTAGAACCGGAATGAAACCAAGTTCTATTTGGTTTTCGATCGACAGTACATTTGTCAGAAACTCACAGCGCAAATCATCTAACCAACAATGATAGACGCTATTGTGCACAATGCCAGCTACATCTATATCGTACGGTTTGACCTGAAATGGCATGGTCATATCGGCGTTCCCTGCTCGGATTGCCTTGGCAATTTCAACAAAATCCATTTTGACTCCCGCTTCGATCCACGACACAATATTAATGCTAGCACGAACGTTCGTATCTGATATACTCAAAATCAGAGATTTTAAGATAGGAATTTTCCAGATGAGCCTGCACCCTCTTGCCAGTCTGCAATTACAGTCAAAAGAAGCTGGGTCGGCGTCTCGCAAACGTACCAAACAGGGCGAGCAGACAAGACAGCTAATCTTGCGTGCAGCCGTCTCCATGGCTTCGAGCGAAGGGCTGGAATCCCTGACTATTGGCAAGTTAGCCACAGAGTTAAAGATGAGCAAAAGTGGACTGTTTGCTCACTTCAAGTCGAAAGAGGATTTGCAGTTATCAACATTCAATGAAGCCTGCACGATTTTCAATGAAGAGGTGATGCAACCAGCGCTCAAAACGAGAAAAGGAGTGGAGAGGCTGTGGACGCTTTGCACAGTCTGGCTGGAATATGGCGACCGGGCGGTGTTCTTTGGTGGCGAATTTTTTACTAATGTTGCCGCTGAATATGACGGTCGGCAGGGGCCAATGCGCGATGTAGTGGCCAAGACAATGCGTGATTGGCTGAGATATATGGAACGGCTGATTAGAGAGTCCATCGAAACCGGCGAACTCAAGGCTAACACTGACGCCGAGCAAATAGCATTTGAATTCAATGCTTTGTTTTACGGAGCAAGCCTAGCTTTTCAATTAAACATGGAACACACCACCGGTGAGCGCATGAAACGCGCGGTTAAAGATAAACTGCTGTCAGCGGCTACAGATCCCGTTGCTCTCAGTAAGATTTTTTGTTCAGCCAAATGAGCTTGAAGAGATTCTTGAATTGAGCATTGCCATAATTTATACTTTGGCGATGCAAATAATAATATTCGGCGGCGGCATGCAAGGGCGAGTAATCGCTCAAAACCTGCTTGATCGCCCAGAAGAACCAAACGTGATCATCGCCGATTTGAACAAACCGGCATTAATGCCCGCTGGAGCACGATTCGTAGCCTGTGATGTGTTGCAAGAGCAGCAGGTCAAAGCGGCTGTGGTCGGCTGTGACAGCGCGGTTTTAGCAGTACCAAGTGGGATATCTCACGAAGCTTTGAGCAACCTGATCAAAACAGGCATAGCGACAGTCGATGTCAGCTTTACGCCAGAACCGCCTTTGAGCCTGCATCAAGCCGCCGTAGAAAGCGGCGCATGCTGTGTTGTCGATTGCGGTGTCGCACCTGGTCTCAGTCATATCCTTGCTGCAAGCGCCTATGCAGAACTGGGTGGACTGGATTTTATTAGAATTTTAGTGGGAGGCATGCCACAAGAGCCCACCAAAGGCTTTCACCACGCTGTTTATTTCAATCCGCATGATCTGATTTCTGAATATATTCGACCGGCGCGGGCAAGAGAAGACGGAACGTCCATTCAACCAAAACCAATGGATCACCCCTTTGACGAATATGTCGACGCCGAGCTTGGAGCTTTGCAATTATTTCTCAGCGACGGTTTGCGTACGCTTTTGACTTCCTTTCCCGATGTACCAGATATGACCGAATTGACAATTCGCTGGCCTGGGCATTTGCAAACGATGAAATTGCTCGATGAAATTGGTTGTTTTAAAGATGCAGCGACCACGAAAGCTCTCGGCAATATGTTCGGTCAGCAATATCCCGCTGAAGAATTTCCAGATGTGCTCTTGATGGTAGTCGAAGCAGGCAAGGGCAAAGAAAAGCGCTCGTGGCGCTTGATAGATCGCAAAGTCGGCGAACAATCGGCGATGAGTCGCACGACAGGGTTCACAACGGCCGCTGTGGCTATGCTTTTAGCAAAGAAAGTCTTCACTGAACCTGGCGTTCATCCGCCGGAACATCTCGGCAAAAATCCCGACATAGCTAAGATGGTAATCGCCGATTTACTGGAGCGTGGAGTCACCGTAACCGATACCACTGTCGCAAAATTATCAAAACAAGCGTAGGGGAAAATTATGTTCAGCCTTATCTTTAAACTCTTTCCTTCTATCTGGTGGGTGCTTAAATGTACCGTGCTCAAAGACAAGAAATCAGCTCAAGCAGCTGTAAAAGTAGTCAAGAAAGGCGGCGGACTATTTCCTTTTGTCGTTGGCGCGGCAACCGCTGCTGGTGCCTTTATTGCAGCTCCATACGTCAAAGCAGCAATTCAAGTATACAAAGACGATTTAGCCGATAAAAAAGACTCGGATGACGATGCCCTTGATTCGCCCGCCTCGTTCCAAAATCACGAAAATAACTAGATTTTTGCAATCAACGCTTTGGTTTTAAAGCGAGAGCTCCAGCTCTTGCTGCAATGCCGCGACTGGTGAAGCGACTGAACTTAGTCAGCACGCTATTGGCGACGCCACCTGTGACAACGAAGCTGCGTTTCTGATCGAGAGCATGCAATGCCATCTGTACACAATGTGATGGGGTCTCGACTGCGCCTTTTGCGAGACTTCCAGCTATTTTGAAAAACTCAGTTTGGACCGGACCAGGGCACACAGCCAGAACTCGGATTCTGTAAGGAGTGAGTTCAGCCCAGAGAGCCTCAGAAAAAGACAAAACAAAAGCTTTGGTGGCAGCATACACGGCCATAAAACCGAGAGGTTGAAAACCGGCTACCGAAGCCACATTGATGACGGCGCCATGCCCGCGCCTGGCCATGGACGGAATAAATTCATGGCACAAAGCGACAACAGAGGTAATATTTACAGCAACCTCCTCCAGCTCGCGTTCGGCTTTCTGCTCTAGGAACGGACCGTACGTGCCAAATCCTGCGTTGTTGACCAAAATATCGACTGTGAGATTATTGGCATCGACGAAAGAGCGAATTTCCTTGACAGCATCTATCTTGGATAAATCTGCCTCACAAACGTAGGCCTTCATATTGCCTTCTTGCAATTTGGTCGCAAGCTCGTCCAGCCTGTCTTTCCGTCGTGCCACCAGAATCACAGTGCAACCTCTTGCCGCTAATTGCTGCGCGAATTCCACGCCAATACCAGCTGATGCACCAGTTACAAGGGCCGTCTTACCAGTGTAGTCGAAACTAGACATATGTTCGCTCCTTAAATTTCTAGAAATTTTCTAGGTTGTCCTAGACCGCTTGTCGGGGCGATGTCGGAATGATTTCTCGTACTCGTGGTTTTAATTCCGAGTTCTCTGAAGCGTAATGAGCAGCTCCTAGAAGTGCTGTATTTTCATTGAGAATAATGCGTACTGGCACTGATTCTAAGAGCGGACGCATGCGTCCTTTATCAATAAATTCCCGCATAAAGATGCCGTCTTTAAGCCGTGAGTGAATTTTCGGGGCGATGCC
>Ga0182030_10012632_pt1 | contig 16887 bp, 14 predicted proteins | sample 812S3MmetaG_FD_121299 | JGI IMG/M metagenome (GOLD analysis project Ga0182030, IMG submission 121299) | Permafrost microbial communities from Stordalen Mire, Sweden - 812S3M metaG (Illumina Assembly) | ecosystem: Environmental > Terrestrial > Soil > Wetlands > Permafrost | place: Sweden...
GAAATGCGGGCGTTTACCAGTGTGAGCGCGGCCCCGGTGCGCTTCACTTCGCGAAACAGGTTGGGCCAGATCTCGGTCTCCGCGACGATCAACACGGAGGGACGCAAGGTGCGCAGGACGCGCCGCACGGCGAAGACATAGTCCACGGGCGCGTAGAAGACGCCATCGGCCAGCGCGCCGAGTTTCTCCCCGGCGATGGCGCGGCCGGCCAGCGTGGTGGTGGAAACGAAAATTCGCGTGCGGGGAAACGCGGTGCGGAGTTGGCGCAGGAATTCCATGCAGGAAAGTACTTCGCCCACCGAAACTGCATGCAACCAGATAGCGCCCGGACCGGTCTGACTAAATGAGTGGGGCAGGAATCCGAAACGTTGGGGCAGGGAATGCCAGTAGCCGCGGTTTCGCAAGCCGCGAAATAGGAAATACAATAACAGGACAGGTAATCCAAACGCCTGTAAGACCCGATAGAGGAAATAGATGCCTTTTGTTTTCAAACGTTTGGCTCTTCTTATGAGTATAGCTGCCGCGTTCGCGGCGGACAAGCAGCCGCCGTTTCAACCGGGGCCGGCCGGCAGCTTCGCCAATCACCAGACCAACGACAAGGTCACCATGGGCGCCGACCCCTACGTGATGGGCGACAAGGTCAAGGTGGCCTTTGGCAAGGTGGATCCCTACCAGTATGGCGTCCTGCCGGTGCTGGTGGTGATTCAGAATGACAGCAGCGCCTCCATTAAGCTTGACGGTCTGAAAGTGGAGTACGTGGGCCCCCACAACGACCGCGTGGATGCCACGCCGGCTAAGGACGTCCGCTATGCGAAGGCTCCCCAGCGGCCCAATGTGATCGACGGACCGGCGGGGCGTGTGCCGAAGATTCTGGGGAAGAAAAATCCTCTGGACGAGTGGGAGATCGAAGGGCACGCTTTTGCGGCGCAGATGCTTGCCCCGGGACAGACGGCCAGCGGCTTTTTCTATTTTCAGACTGGCTTGCAGCGCGGGGCGACCATCTATCTCCGGGGGATGACGGATGCTTCCAGCGGGAAAGAACTGCTGTTTTTCGAATTGCCGCTGTCGTCGGATTCTCCCGATCCGGCGCGCAAGAATTGATCGGCGCGGGGTAAGCGAACTTAGTACTTCTATTCAGAAATACGATGACATATTGTTGCCGGATCGGAAACCCGCGGCCCGAAAATAAATGCCGCGCCAGCCAGTACGCCGGTTGCTGTCGAAGTGCCTCGCTTTCAGAGCCTGTTTGCGTCGAGTATGTCGATTCCTTTCGATGAGCTTCGCAGGTGGGGCAGGCGGTGCTCGCCTGCCCGCCCGCGCTGAATTGGGCCCGCTGTTCGAATAGGATCGAGCGAAGGCGAGCACCGCATGCCCCACCTGCGGGCTCACTGCAAATTCCACGACCTCAGGAGTTCTGAACTTACCCCGGAAATCCCGTTCACAAGAATTTGGCGGGAATCGCCGATTTCTTGCCGCTTGTAATTCAACTGTTTAGCAGTTTGCGCCAGGCACGGTCCTGATCGCGCGCGCGGACCCTCGGGCTAATCTGGGGGCGGTCGCAAACTCGCTTCTTCCCCTGGAGGGATTCCCATGATTCGCCGCATCTTCATTGCCGCCGTGTGTCTGGCTTCGGCTCTTGCCGCGCCCCGGCTCACCACCATTCAGGACGTGCTCTATAAGGCCAATGGCACTCCCTTCAATGGCATCCTGACCATTAGTTGGAATGGTTTCGAATCCGCCGACAGCGCCCAGATCGTCACCCAGAGCGTCACCGTGAAAGTGGTGGCAGGCATCCTGCGTGTGCAATTGGTGCCCTCGCCTACCTCGCCGGCGAGCTATTACAGCGTGGTCTACAACAGCGACGGCCGGGTGCAATTCTCGGAGACCTGGTCGGTGCCGTCCAGCACCGTGCCGGTTCGCGTGAGCGCCGTGCGAGTCACCACCGTGGCCGGCGCCGCCGCCGATACCGGCGGTTCGAGCGGCGGCCCCATCACGGAGTCCAATGTAGTGGGTCTGGTTGCCGATCTGGCGGTGCGTCCGCTCGAAGGGTCCGCCTATGCGCCCGGCCGGGTAGCTTTCATCAATTCGCTGGGATCGATCGATGGCGTCAGCGGCAGCGCCTCGGATTGCCTGCACGTGGACGGCTCTTCGGGCGCCTGCGGCACTTCGAGCACTTCGTTCGTGGACGGCGATTCCCCCGCGGGTATCGTGGATGGCTCGAATACCACATTCACGCTTTCGGCGACGCCCAACCCGGCAACCAGCCTGGCGGTTTATCGCAATGGCATCCTGCAGAAAGTCTCGCAGGATTTCACGGCCACCGGGAACACGGTGGTATTCGTCGCCGCCGATGCCCCGCAGCCTGGCGACACTCTGCTGGCATCCTACCGCGTGGGTGGAACTTCCAGCGGCGCCGCGCCGGCTAATCCCGCACCGCAAGTGCTGTGCAGCGGAACCGGCGCGTCGACCACGGGAGTTTCCATGGCGAGCATCGGGGCCTGCGCCATTCCCGCGGGGCTGCTGCTGGCGGGCGACCGCGTGGAAATTCATTTCGATCTGGCTCACGCCGGCGCGGTTTCGGGTTTCACGTTTGAGGTGGATTGGGCAGCGACCCCCATGCTGAATCGCAGCGGCGCCACTTCGGATTCGATGGTGACGGGGCGTGCGGATGCCGCAGTGCTGGCGACAGGCTCGCAACTGAGTGCGCAATCCTGGGGCACGGTGCTGCCTTTCGGCGCCAGCGTGGCGGCCTCCACGGATGCTTACGCCGCCGGGATTACGATTAACTTTCAAGGGAGACTGGCGCAGGCGGGCGATACGCTGACGCTGGCAAATTACACCGTGGTACGGATGCCGTAGAAGAGCTTTTGGCTGTTGGCTCAATGGCGCGCCTGGGCGATTCTTTGTCAGTTCTGGGATGACTCCCCGAGGTGGGGCAGGCGGTGCTCGCCTGCCCTTTGTTGTGTTTGGGCAGTCGGCCTGGTTCAGCGCAGGCCGGCCGGCAGGCGAGCACAGCCTGCCCACCTCGGAATCTCTCGCCAGACTCCCATGGACCGCGCCTCAACGCGGCGCCCGTGCTGAAAGCTCACCCCCAAATACGCGCACGAAAATCTTGTCCACATTGTGAAGTTGGCGCTCCACGGAGAAGGCCGCGGCGATGCGCTCCGGTGTCAGGAAGGCGCGGACTTCGGGGTCGGCCTCCATGGCGGCGCGGAAATCGCCGTCTTCCTCCCAGGCGCGCATGGCGTTGCCCTGCACCAGCGCGTAAGCCTTCTCGCGCAGCATGCCGGCGGCCACCAGATCCTGCAACAAGGGACTCGAGAAGACCAGCCCGCGCGTCAATTCCACGTTGCGGAGCATGCGTTCGGGGTAAACCACCAGGGTGTCCACCAGGCGCGTGGTCTTGGCCAGCAGGTAATCGGTGAGGATGGTGGAATCGGGCAGGATCACGCGTTCCACCGAGGAATGCGAGATGTCGCGCTCGTGCCACAGGGCCACGTCTTCGAAGGCCGCCTGCACGTTGGCGCGGACCACGCGCGCCAGGCCGCAGATCTGCTCGCAGGTCACGGGATTGCGCTTGTGCGGCATGGTAGAGCTGCCCTTCTGTCCGCGCGAAAAATACTCCTCGGCCTCGCGCACTTCGGTGCGTTGCAGATGACGGACTTCGAGGGCGATCTTTTCGCACAGCGCCGAGGCCAGCGCCAGCGCCGCCACGAAGTACGCATGCCGGTCGCGCTGGATCACCTGCGACGCCACCGGCGCGGGCTTCAGGTTGAGGCGCGCGCAAATCAGCTCTTCGGTTTCCGGCGCGAAATGCGAGAAGGTCCCCACGGCGCCGGAAGTCTTCCCCACGCGCAGGTCTTCGGCGGCGGCGCGCAGGCGTACCAGATCGCGGCCCGCCTCTTCATACCAGATGGCCAGTTTCAGTCCGAACGTGATAGGCTCGGCATGCACTCCGTGAGTGCGGCCGATCTGGACCGTATGCTGGAACTCCAGGGCGCGGCGTTTCAGCACGGCGCGCAAATTCTCCAACCCATCGATCAGCAGCGTGGATGCCTGTTGCAGCAGCAGCGCCTGGGCGGTGTCCACCACATCGTTGGAGGTGAGCCCGTAATGCAGCCAGCGCGACGCCTCGGCGTGCCCGGCGCGAGTCATGGTTTCGGCCACCGCGGTGGTGAAGGCGATGACATCGTGCTTCACCAGCTCTTCGATTTCGTGGATGCGTGGGACGTCGAAACCGGCGTGCTGGCGCAGCAACCGCGCGGCCTCAACGGGGACGACGCCCAGTTCGGCCAGCGCTTCGGAGGCGGCGAGCTCCACTTCGAGCCATTGCTGGAAGCGGTTTTGGTCGCTCCAGATCCGGCCCATGTCGGGACGTGTGTATCGGGGAATCATAAAAAAACCATCAGATCTCAGCTTATCCCGTGCGCCGCAAAGCTCTCCGGAAACTGCTCGCAAGTTCTTGATTCCTGGTCTGACCTGGGATGACTCCCGAGGTGGGGCAGGCGGTGCTCGCCTGCCCCACCCCGGCTCTCTCAGCTCGATCCCGCAGTTTCAGACTCCCATGGACCGCGCCTCGACGCGGCGCCCGTACTGAAAGCTGATCGCTCAAAAGCTAAAAACCTCCGTCGGCGTACGCTGCGTGGCGATGGCCAGACGGGTGCCGAGTCCGCGGCTTTCCAGCGCCTGGCTGGCGAACATGTGCACGATCGCCGGATGGTTGTTGTGCTCGCTCAAATGGCCCAGCACCAGATTGTTGGTCGAGGAATCCAGGTCTTCGGCCAGATAATCGGCCATCACCTTGTTCGATAGATGGCCCACCCGGCTCATCACCCGCTGCTTCACGCTCCAGGGATACGGGCCTACCTTCAACATGTCGAGATCGTGATTGGCTTCGAGCAGCAGCAGGTCCGTGCGCCGCAAGTGGAATTTGATGGATTCGGGGATGTAGCCCAAGTCGGTAACCACGCCGATGCGAACGCCCTGCGCCTCGAAGGCGAAGCCCACCGGATCGATGGCATCGTGCGGGATGCCGAAACTTTGCACCTCGATATCGCCGATTCGCAGTCGCGCTCCGGCTTGAAACGGCTCCAGGCGCGGCTGGCATTCGCCCCAATCGATGACCGGCGCGGTCAGCCGAGTCATGTAGATAGTGGCCTTGATATCCCTGTTGCGCGCCAGCACGGGCAGACCGGAGACATGGTCGGAGTGCTCGTGAGTGATGAGGATGGCGTCGAGACAGTCCAGCTTCTCGCCAATAGATGCCAAGCGCTTGCCGAGCTCACGCATGCTCAGGCCGGCGTCCAGCAGAATGCGCGTCTTGTCGGTGGCCAACAGGGCGGCGTTGCCGGAGCTGCCGCTGGCCAATACACAGAACTTGACGATAGCCGCCTCCCCTTGACCTTCCAGAATACAACGAAACCAGCGGGAACAAATTGTACTAGGTATGTTTTAGGCCGATATAGTGGCGGCATCTGCCCACCGTGACGGACGCTCCCGGTTGCCGGGCGGTAACTGCTTTGCTTTCATCGGTCGATTTACGGGTACCAAATTGCCACAGAAGCTGATATGAAGAGACTTCTGGGGCTATCCTTGTTGGCGGGGGCCATGTTGTACGCCGACACTCCGGCCGCGGACCCGGCCAGACAACTCTATGAAACCGGAATCCGGCAGACGCAAGAGGGGAAGTTGGAAGTTGCCCGCACTACCCTCGAGACCCTGGTGAATTCGTACCCCAAGCACCCGCTGGCGTTGCAGGCGAAAGGCGCCATCGACGCGACGCTTCTTTTCGAAGAGGGGCAAGCCCGCGCCAGGGCCGGCAAGTACGAGACCGCCCGCGTGGCCTTCGAGACTCTGATCGTGGTGTACCCGGAAAATCCGTTGGTGGAACGCGCCAAGTTGGGGCTCGCGACAATTGCGGAAAAAGAAAAGGGCAGCCGGACGGTGGTGAAGGCCCTGGAATTCCGCGATGTCCGGGCGGTGCCGGTGGAAGAGATTCGCGCCGCCTTCGAGGCCCGCGAAGTGCGCCTCAGTATTGGCAAGCCATACCGGGCGAGGGACATGGAACAGGCCAAGGTGGCGCTCGAAGAGATCCTGGCGGAAAAAGGCGTGACGCATGTGCGCGTCGAGGCACAAACGCGCGCGGTTCCGCCGGACGCCGTCGACGTCATCTTCACGGTGGAGCGGCCGCGTGCGTCTCTGTTGCGGCCCTGGCGGTTGGCCATCGCCGGCTGGCATCGTGTGCTCGCCCGCGTCTGACGCTGGGCGAACCGTTTCCTTTCGATGGCGAGAGCTTCGCAGGTGGGGCAGGCGGTGCTCGCCTGCCCCACCTGCGGGCTCACTACAAATTCCACGGCTTCAGGAGTTCTGAACCTATTCAATCGCAAGTTTATTTCTTAACAGCTCCTAAGAAGATTGCGCCGAGTTTGACACAGGCGAAGTAGCGGCGCACAGCAGCACCAGCGAGATCCACAACAGGTCGGCGATCAGCAGGTGAACCATCTGCATCCACACCGGCGCCTGCAGCAGGAAATTCACCAGGCCGGCCAGAAGCTGAATCCAAACCATGACGACCACCCGCAGCGAGGCCGCTTTGGCCGTCCGCAGGCGGCCGACGGCGTAATACGTGAGCCACGCTGCTACGGCGGCGGCTATCAGAGGATGCAGGCCGCGCAGGCGCAAAAGAACGCTGGAGGCCGGATTGAAATCCTGCGCCAGACCGGCAGCCAGCGTGGGGGCGGGGAAGAGCGTATCGCCCAATGCGGCGATGACGCCCGTGATTCCCAGCAACATCACAGCGCCCAGACTGATTGCCGCCATCCAGGCCGCCTTGCCGCCCAGACGCGGCGCCGGTTTGTCCATGCCCCACCAGGCGGTGAGCGCCAGGCAGGCCAGCAGCGTGAGAGTGTTCACCAGGTGAGTGGATTCGGTGTAAGCGTCGGCGTTCCGGGCCACGTGCTGCAACTTCACCAGAAGCGCGCCCAGCAGCGCCTCGGTCACTAGGAATACGGCGGAGAGCGTGGCGGCCAGGCGCACCGGATGGCGGCGGGGAAAGGCGCGAAAGGCCCAGATCAGCAGCCACGCAATCAGCGGGGTGTCCAGGCCGGTCATGGCGCGGTGGGTCCATTCAATGAGCGCGTGGATATTCGGCGATTGCGGCGTCACCGCACCGTTGCACAGCGGCCAGTGGTTGCCGCAGCCCGCGCCCGATCCGGTGGCCCGCACGTAAGCGCCCCACAATATTACCGCCAGGTTGTACGCAACTACGCTCCAGGCGAAGCGCGCGAAGGCCCGGTGGCGCGGCGCGCCGCCCGGCGACTCATCTTTGGGCATGGATGTCTTCCATTGTAGTCGGAACGCGGATTAAGGGGCCGCGAAACAATAAGCTGACCAAATGTCTCGAACGTGCGCAATCGCTCCCTCACGGTCCCTCACGGGGTGCCCTCTGGGCCCGGCTCCGTCAAATGCGCATGCCGAGCCGCGCGCGTGAGCAAGCGGTTGGGGCTGAGTGCACAGGATATTTCTTCGCGGCTCCTAATGCCGCGCGGGGGCGTCCGAAAAGAGATTCTGCCGGGTTGCCCGCAGGTAGTCCAGCTTGCGCTGCAAGTGGGTCCGCTCGGGGTAAGGGTAGATGGCGCCATTCTCGTTATCGCAGTCATCGGCGGGACGGCCGCTCAGATAGCAGGTGCGCCAACCGGTCTTCAATTCGAAAAGGGCGGCCATGTCCGCGGCGTCCGAGGAAGTAATGAAGAGCGACGGTATCAGCAGCACCAGCAGGACGGCCGGCAGATTGACGCGCCAGCGCGGCGGCCGGAATGCCAGGGCGCAGAAATACAGGCTCAGTACGGCGAGTTGCTCGTAGTTGGCGTATCGCGAAGTGTGCGCTTCCGGCAATCCGGTGCAGGTTCGGCCCAGCGTGGCAGCCGCGCAGAAGAGGATGGAATAAGCGCTCAATATGGCGAGCACAAGGTGCAGGGCCGGCCGTTCGCCGCCGCCTCTAAGAACCTGTTTCCAATTGACCACGGCGATGCCCGCCACCGCGGCCAGTACTATTCCGCCAACTAATGTGGACACAAAACCGGTACCGCGCATGCCGAACGGGGTGGCGAACATCAGACTCAGGAAGCGGAAATAATCCACCGGCGGGGCGGAGAACAGCGATGCGCAGCCGGAGGCACTCTGATTTCGATACCCCGCAAAAAAAGATGCCAGGCAGGCGACCGACACCACCATCCAGGACGCCGCTATCTTGTCGCGGTCCGCACGATACTGCGCCCACAGCAGCACCGGTGTCAGCAGCCCGATGAAGAACCCGAAGCCGGTATAGAGGATGAGGAAGTTGAGTAGGACAATCAGCGCATATTTCGCCCGCTTGCTCCGCCATGTCCACGCCACGCAGTACAGCACAATCAGCAGGACAGGGAGGACGCCGTGCGCGAGATTCACGGTGTTCCACAAGGCCTCCCATTGGGCCGGCGAGAAGGCGATCATGGGGATGGCCGCGTCGGTCCACTGGAGGGAACCGAACAAGCGGTACTTGAGATACAACATGGCCAGCCCGGCAATTACCACGATGCCGGTTACCAGAAATGCTTCGCCGCGGCTGTTCCACCGGAACAAGGGTTCCACCAGCGCCGCCAGTACGCCGCCCAAGCCCTGCCGGTGCGGCCCGTGCTGGAACCGGAAGATCTCCCAGAGGGAGTGATGCTCAAAAAGCGTGGCGTCGTTGAAGTCCCATTCGTCCCAGAAGAAGATATTGACTGCGTGGCTGGCGGTCAAACGGAAGAGCCGGAACGCCAAGGCGGCAAAGACGACCGCCACCAGCGCGTGACTGCTTCTGAATGCCGGAAGTTTCATTGCGATCGAACCGAGGTGGCGCAGACCCTCAGTCTGTCGCGCCCGCACTCAAGCGGCCAACATTGCTTTTGGCCGCTGTGCGGCAGCATGCAGATTACGGCACTTTTCCGCATCCCGCTTAGAATACCAAACCAGCCTGTAGGAAAAACCGGCCGAATGCCGTTGCGAATGTGGATAATTCCAACTATCCTGAGTGTTCCGCTATGCCCACCAAAACACCCATCACCGTCGCCCACGGCGACGGCATCGGCCCGGAGATTATGAACGCCACGCTTCAGATTCTGGAAGCGTCCGGCGCTCCTCTCGAGATTGAGACCATTGAGATTGGCGAAAAGGTCTATTTGCGCGGCAATACGTCCGGCATAGAGCCCAGTTCGTGGGAGTCGCTCCTGCGCACCAAAGTCTTTCTCAAAGCTCCCATTACCACCCCGCAAGGCGGCGGCTTCAAAAGTCTCAACGTGACCACCCGCAAGACGCTGGGACAGTATGCCAACGTGCGGCCGTGCGTCTCCTACCACCCCTTCATCGACACCAAGCACCCCAATATGGATGTGGTGATCGTGCGCGAGAACGAAGAAGACCTGTACGCCGGAATCGAATACCAGCTCACTCCGGAAGTGACTTCCTGCATCAAGCTGATCTCGCGGCCGGGCAGCGAGAAAATCATCCGCTACGCGTTCGAGTACGCCCGCCTGCACAATCGCAAGAAGGTCACCTGCTTCATGAAGGACAACATCATGAAGATGACCGACGGCCTGTTCCACAAGGTTTTCGATGAGATCGGCGCGCTCTATCCGGACATTCAGAAGGAAGTCTGGATCGTAGACATCGGAGCCGCCAAGATGGCCGATACGCCGGAAGCTTTCGACGTGATCGTGATGCCCAATTTGTATGGCGACATTCTCTCGGACGTGGCCGCGCAGATCGCCGGGTCCGTGGGGCTGGCCGGATCGGCGAATGTGGGCGAGCAGTGCGCCATGTTCGAAGCCATCCACGGCTCGGCGCCGCGGCGCGCGGGGCAGAACCTGGCCAACCCGTCGGGCCTGCTGCTGGGGGCGGTGCTGATGCTGGTGCATATCAACATGCCGGAGGCGGCGGAGAAAGTGCACAACGCCTGGCTGCGCACCATCGAAGACGGTATCCACACCTACGACGTTTTCACCGAGGGTGTAAGCACCCAGAAGGTGGGAACCAAGGAATTCGCCGCGGCGGTGATCGCGCGGCTGGGCCAGAAGCCCAACACCCTGAAGGCGGTCACGTATGCCAAGCGGAAGGAAGCGGCCGCACCGGTAGCTGCCGCGGCTGGCGCCAGCGTGGCCACCGAGTTGAAGGGTATCGACGTGTTCGTGTACTGGCCCTCGCGCAAGACCGACGAACTGGCCGAGGCTATCGGCAAGCTGACGGGCGAAGGGCTGACGCTGCAGATGATCGACAATCGCGGCGTGAAAGTCTGGCCCAACGGCAACGCCTGGACTTTCTGCACCGATAGCTACCGCTGCCGCTTCATGGCGGTGGGCACTGCCGACATGGGACAATTCGTGGCGTTGCTGGGGCGTGTGGCTGCCGCCGGCATCTCCATCGCCGCCACCCAGACGCTGAACACCTTCGGCGGGCAGGCCGGGTACACTCTGGCACAGGGGCAATAAAACATGAGTGACAGCGGCCCGCTGGTGGCCATTATTATGGGCAGCAAGTCGGACTGGGAGACCATGCGCCAGGCCGGCGAGATGCTGACCCGCTTTGCCGTGGCGCACGAATGCCGCGTGCTTTCGGCCCATCGGACGCCGGTGGAGACGGCGGAATACGTGAGCCAGGCGGAAGGGCGCGGCATTGAGGTGATTGTCGCCGGGGCGGGAGGCGCCGCTCACCTGGCGGGTGTTTGCGCCGCCCATACGGTGCTGCCGGTGTTGGGCGTGCCCATGGAAAGCGCCTCGTTGAAGGGCCTGGACTCGTTGCTTTCGACGGTGCAGATGCCGGCGGGGATTCCCGTCGGCACGCTGGCCATTGGCGGGGCGGGGGCGCGCAACGCGGCGTTGCTGGCGGTGGCGATACTGGCCAACAGCCGGCCGGCGTTGAAGGAAAAGCTGCGGGAGTTTCGCCGGGAGCAAAGCCAGCGGGTGTTGCGCGAAACGGTGCCGTAGAGAGAGCTTCCAGCGGCCAGCTTTCAGCTTTCAGCTTGCGGATTTGCGGGCGGGGTGCCGCGGCATGCTTGGCTGGGTGCGTAACCGGTGAACGCTCCCTGACGGTCGCGGCTCTGCAACTAATTGCAAACACGCGGGCACTCGTTACAGAGCCGGGCCCAGAGGGCACCCCGTTAGGGAGCGTATTCCGCGCCTGTGTCACGAAATGCCCAAAACGGTCAGGCACCCTGCTTGGCTGAGAGCTGAGTGCTAAGAGCCAAAAGCTGTTATCATTAGGTAGAATTCACAAGGAGGACGAAAAACACCACATGGGACCTCTGGGAATGCCAGAAATGATGTTCATTATGGTTCTGGCCCTGGTTTTGTTCGGCCCCAAGAAGCTTCCGGAAATCGGCCGCACGGTGGGCCGAGCCATCAACGAATTCCGGCGCGCTTCGAGCGAATTGAAAACTACGTTCGAGCGTGAAATGCAGAACCTGGAGCAGGAAACGAATTCCATTAAAGAAATCGCTGCCCCGTATCAGTACGACGCCTATAACTACGACTATTCCGAATCCGGCAACACAACCTACGAGGGTTCTTACGGTACGGAAAGTTCCGACTCCTCTGCTGTCATCCCATACACTGCAAGCGCATCCGCAACTGAGGGCGCTGAGTCACCCGTTGCGCCGGAGGGCTCGATTGCCCGCGGCGCCGAAATGCCGTACCTGCCTGAACCGGGCGAAAGCACGCAATCAGCTTCCGCCGCGCCAGCCGATTCCCAGGATGCTCTGAGGCCCGATCTCAGCGCATTCCAGCCGGCTTCGGATTCGCACAGCGCCATTTCTACGACGTCCGAACACACTACATAAACGATGAGTTTACCTCTCGACCCGAAGGGAGCCGGTGCTTCCCGTACTGGCGCTATGTCTACGTCCGAGCCCGAGTCCGGCCTGGAAAGGCTCCGGAATCTCTTCGGTGGGGGGGGCAAGCCTCCCGGCCCGCCGGGAGCGCACTCCGAGGACGATCAGGAAGACGATGGCATGCTGCGCATGTCTTTCCTCGAGCATCTGGAGGAACTGCGTTCACGGATCATCAAGATCATCATTGGCGTTGGCGTCGCACTGGGGGTAAGCCTCACCTTCTGCGATCCCCTATGGCATTTCGTGGTGCAGCCGGCCAAGGCCGCGTTGCTTGCGAATGGATATCCACCCACCCTGGCCCAGCACTCGCCCATGGAAGCCTTCAACGTGATCTGGTTCAAATTGCCGGTAGTCTGCTCCATTTTCATCGCTTCGCCCTGGGTGCTGTATCAGATCTGGGCTTTCATTTCTCCCGGACTTTATAAACGTGAGCGGCGTTGGGCTGTGCCGTTTGTGCTCGGTACCGCAGGCCTATTCATAATGGGTGGGCTGTTCGGATATTTCGTAGCTTTTCGGTACGGTCTGACCTTCCTGCTGGGGATCGGAGTTGGGAAAGACATCGTTACATACATCTCGGTGACGGAATATTTCGACATGTTCGTAAACGTCATCCTCGGCGTGGGCGCGGTTTTCGAACTCCCGGTGCTGATTTTCTTCCTCATACTATTGCGAATCGTGACTCCCGGCTTCCTCATCCGCCACAGCCGCTACGCCATACTGATTATTTTCATCATCGCCGCGGTGGTGACGCCTACGCCCGACATTTTCAATATGACGCTGTTTGCGTTGCCGATGCTGGTGCTGTATTACCTCGGCGTATTCCTGGGCTACCTCGTCATTCTGCATCGCGAAGGCCGCAGGTTCCCCTGGTACAACGTACTGAAGGTTACAGTCCCTCTACTACTCTTGGTCGCGGGTGGCTTATACATTGCCATTACTCATCACGTCCTCAGAGTGGTACCGCATTGGCCATTTTTAGTGCGCTGACGCGCATTTCAGTAGAATTAGCGTGTCTTTCCGGTGTAACATCGGAGGTATCCGCCTGTAAGTTTTGGGTGGACTACCACGGTGCAATGGATCTTAACAAGACGATTCAGGACTTATACGCCGAAAAGGAAAAGCTGGAACGCGTCATTGCCTCGCTGGAGGAACTCCAGAGGGCAGCGGCGGCCAATTCTCATGTGATGGGGCGCTCCAAGCGGCGCGGCCGGAAGTCCATGGGCTCCGAAGAACGCCAGGAGGTCTCTGAGCGAATGAAGAAGTACTGGGCGGAGCGCCGCGTAGGTCAGAAGAAAAAGCCCGGCGCGGACGCACAGATTGCTAACGGAAGTTAGTAGAGAGACTTACTTCTTGAAGTACCAGAGCCAGTAATACTGGGTATTCGTACCGTACTGGTATCGCAATTCAAATCCGCTTGATTCCGCCAGTTGACGCGCATCTTCGGGGCTGAAAGCCTGTCCGATCCAACTATCGTCCAGGTCCGGCTCCTCTGCAGTGTAACCTTGCACTTGAAACTTGAAGAGAGCGCCCGGCCGCAAAAGGCGATTTACTTCAGACAGATAACTTTCGATAACTGCCCGGCTGGGTATGTGCTGGAAAACCAGACAAGAGAAGGCAAAATCGAATTGCAACTCCCCGCCGATTCCCAACCTGTGCCACCAACGGCGGCGCACTACGGAAAGATCGCTGCCGTTATTGCAGAAAACGTGAGCGTTGGGGAACGGGGCCACGGCTTGGCGTGCCTGGCGGATCATGTGGCGGCTGATATCGACGGCATACACCTCGCCGAAGAATCGCGCCAGCGCCCGTGTGACGCGGCCGGCGCCGCAGCCGATTTCGAGGACCTTCATGGTCTTGGGATCCTTGCCCTGGCAAATGTTTCCGAGGTCGTTGAGGATCTGGTCCTTCAGTTCCCGCTCACCGGCTGCAAAGAATTCGTCGTCGGACCACTCTTTTTGCGCGGTGGCCACGTAGTAGCGGGCATTTTCAAGGGCCCGGCGGTTCCAATCGCGGCGCATGCGATGCAGTTGACGGCTGATATTCTTCCGCGTCATTTGCTATATTGTAATCGTAACCACGAGTGGGCGACTAGCTCAGCTGGGAGAGCGCTGCGTTCGCAATGCAGAGGTCGGGGGTTCGATCCCCCCGTCGTCCACCAAAATCCCCTCCAATTGATTTCACGCGGCATGTGACGCAGGAGTGCTATCGCTCCCCCACGGGCACCCGTCGACCGGGGATCCCAGGTGACCCGGGAAATGAACTGAGCCATTCCTTGCTCGGTGGGGCAAGTCGTGCTCACCGCCTTCTATCCTGTTATGGGCGGCGCCTGGTTCGGCGCGGGCTGGCAGTCGCGCACCGCCTGCCCCACCTCCGGGCTCACCGGAGATTTCACGACGTCGGGAGTTCGGAGACTGCATCTGACGCCACCGCCCATTCAACCGATCGTCTTCAGAATCAGTTCGCCGAAGAGCGTATTGGCCCAGGCGAACCATTTGCGCGTAAAGCGCGAGGCGTCGGCGCGCGAGAACGATTCGTGCATGAAACCCGTGCCGGCGTGCGTGGCCTTCAGTTCGGCCAGGCAGGCGGCAATCTCCTTTTGGTCACGGCTGGTCAGCGCGCGCGTGACGATGCCCAGCGGCCAGATCATACCCAGGCCGGAATGCGGACCGCCGAGACCTTCCCCCGCCGGGCCGCGATAGAAATACGGATTGTCGTCGCCCAGCACGAAGGCGCGCGTGCGCAGATACAGCGGATCGTCTGCCGCGCAGCAGCCCAGATACGGCAACGAGAGCAGGCTGGGCACATTGGCGTCGTCCTGGAAGAGTCGGTTGCCAAAGCCATCCACCTCGTAAGCGTAGATCTCCCCGTGGACGCCGTGGATCGCGCGGGCGTGCGTCTCCACTGCTTGCCGTACTTCGGCGGCCAGCGTCCGGCACTGGCCGGCGGAAGATTGGTCGCCCAGCACCGCCTCGTGGATTTCCGCGAGTTGGCCCAGCGCCGTGACCGCGAACAGGTTGGAGGGAATCAGGAAGGGGAAAACGCAAGCGTCGTCCGACGGTCGGAAGGCCGAATGGATCAGGCCGCAGGGCCGCGTGGGGTTGCCGTATCCATCCTGCGGGAGCGAGTCGGTGGGGTTGGCGGTGGTGCGCTGAAAGGAATATGGTCCGCGATTTTCCTTGCGCTGCTGCTCGCGAAAAGTTCTTACGATCAGCGCCGCCGCGGATCGCCAGTCCTGGTCGAAGCAGGCGGTGTCGCCCGTAGCCTTCCAATAGCCGTGCGCCAGGCGGACGGTGTAGCACAGGGAATCGATTTCCCATTTTCGCTCGTGCAACTCCGGCTTCATGCGCGTGTGGTCGTGGGACCATTCGCTCCCCGTCGGGCCGAAATTGAATGCGTTGGCGTAGGGGTCGAGGAGCACGCAGCGGGTCTGCCGATGCACCACGCCGGCCAGAAGGTCGCGCAGTTTCCCGTCGTCGCGGGCGAGCGGCAGGTACGGCCAGACCTGAGCCGTGGAATCGCGCAGCCACATGGCGTCGATATCGCCAGTGATGACGAACGTGTCGGGCTTGCCGTCGAGCGTCCCATAGCGAACCGTGGTGTCGAGCGTGTTGGGGAAGCAGTTCTCGAAGAGCCAGGCCAGTTCGGGATCGGCAAGGGCGGCCTTGACCTGTCTGATTTTGGCCTCGACGGCATCGCTGGTAAACTTGCGGTCGTCGAGCGGCGGGCGGCGCGATTCGAAGTCCGCGGCACGGGCGGGCACGGCGGCCAGCGCGGCGGCGGCCGATTGTAGAAACAGGCGGCGGGAAGACATAAGCTCTAGCGGCGGCCGGTGAAGGTCTTCAGCCGCAAACAAATTATCCCATTTCCCGGCCGCGAACGGACCCTGGGCGCAAGCGCGACAGGTGCTTAATCAGGCGCGGAATACGCTCCCTAACGGTCGCGGCTCTGTAACGAGTGGCCGCGTGTTTGCAATTAGTTACCGAGCCGGGCCCAGAGGGCACCCCGTAAGGGAGCGTTAGGCGCGCGCCGATTCCCCCGAAACGGTGACGCACCCGCAAGCGCGACAGGTGCGGACCGTACGTAGCTGAAAGCTGAAAGCGAATGCTCACTTCGCCTTTACCGGATCCGCCGGCCGCGTGGGCAGCTTCGGCGGACTCTCTTTCAGCTTCTTCATCAATTCCGCCACGCCGCGTTCCAATTGCGGGTCCTTGCCCTGAATCACCGACGCCGGGTCGTTGTCCACTTCGATATCGGGATCCACGCCGTGGCCCTCGATAATCCACTCGCCTTTGGCATTCGTGAAGCCGTATTCGGGCACATTCACATGGCCGCCATCGATCAACTGTCCATGATCGCCGATCCCCACTACGCCACCCCAACTCCGCTTGCCGATCAGCGGACCCAGGCCGGCGGCGCGGAACATCGCCGGGAAAATGTCGCCGTCGGAGGCCGAATTGCCGTCGAGGAGCGTCACCATGGGCCCCACGAAAGCCTCGGGATAGAGCGAGGGCTCGTCGACGGTGCGCCCGAACTGCGCGCCCAGCACGCGTTTGCTCAACCGCTCGATCAGCATGCGCGAAACATTGCCGCCGCCATTGGCGCGGTCGTCGATAATCAGCGCGTCTTTGCGAATCTGCGGGTAGAACCATTTGATGAATTCGCCTATGCCGTCGGCGCCCATGTCGGGAACGTGGAGGTAGCCGATGCGTCCGCCCGACAATTCGTCCACGCGCCGGCGATTGGCCGCCACCCAATCGAAATACACCAGCTTCTGTTCGCTGGTGACGGGGCGGTAGACGATGGTGCGGGCGCCTTCCGTGGATGGAGTGGAGTTGACGCGCCATTCGACGGGGTTGTCCGCGGCATTGCGCAGCAGACGGTAAGGATCGTCCTTGCCGGTCAGATCGTGACCGTTGATCGATAGCACGTAATCGCCCACCTTGACGTCCACGCCGATCTCCGTCAGCGGAGAGCGGTACTCCTCCTCC
>Ga0182030_10012633_pt1 | contig 16887 bp, 15 predicted proteins | sample 812S3MmetaG_FD_121299 | JGI IMG/M metagenome (GOLD analysis project Ga0182030, IMG submission 121299) | Permafrost microbial communities from Stordalen Mire, Sweden - 812S3M metaG (Illumina Assembly) | ecosystem: Environmental > Terrestrial > Soil > Wetlands > Permafrost | place: Sweden...
AACGTCGCGAGACAGTTCGGTCCCTATCCGGTGCAGCCGTAGGAAATCTGAGGAAGGCTGTCCCTAGTACGAGAGGACCGGGACGGACGCAGCTCTCGTGTGCCAGTTGTCCTGCCAAGGGCATGGCTGGTTGGCGACCTGCGGAAGGGATAAGCGCTGAAAGCATCTAAGTGCGAAGCTCGTTCCAAGATGAGATTTCCCACAGGGTTAACCTGGTAAGGCCCGTGGTAGACGACCACGTTGATAGGCCGGAAGTGTAATCGCGGTAACGCGTTTAGCTGACCGGTACTAATCGGCCGAGGGCTTGGGACATTTGTTGTTCGTGCTCGCTATGGAAGTCTCGGAGGGGTTTGCCGCGCAGTTAATGCGTTGGCAGACACTCCAGCAAGGTTTCCGGTGGCCATAGCGGCGGAGTCACACCCGTTCCCATCCCGAACACGGAAGTTAAGCCTGCCAGCGCCGATGGTACTTGGGGGGTTTCCCCCTGGGAGAGTAGGACGTCGCCGGAATATTCGTTAGACAATGCCCCGCACCCCAATGAGTGGTGCGGGGCATTGTCGCGTCCGCTTGCCGGTACCATTCAGGCCATGCCTCCCCCCCGTCCGCGCCCGCGCGGCCCATTTCGTTCATCGTCCGCGGGAGGCCAGCAGGGGAGCGGCTCGTCACAAGGCCGGCCGGCCCCGGGCCGCAGTGGTCGCAGCGAGGGTCGGAGCCGTTACCCCGGCACCGAAAGCTGGGTGGAGCGCGAGTCCCGGCCGGAGCGTCCGGCGCCCGATGGGCGCACCGCCTTCCCCAATCGGGCCGGCGGGAGGGACCGGGGCAGCCCCAGCGGGCGCCCCAGTACCGGCGGACGATCCAGTACCGGCGGACGTGCGGGCTCAGGGGGACGCCCGAGTGGAAACGGGTGGGGAGATTCGAGCCGGCGGACGGCCCCGCGCCGCTCGGGGAGTCCGAGCTCTGGCGAGCGCACCGGGGGACGCGCCGGTAGCAGTGGTGGTGGCCCGGATCGGCGAGAGGGAGCGGGTCGCAACGATCGCGGGCGACCGGAGGGCACGACGGAGCGCTCAGGACGGCCGCCCTTTGACCGCAAACCGGCCGCCCGGTCGAGCGGCGCGGGGGAGCGGTCCGACCGGCGCGAGTCGTTTCCTGATCGTGGTCGGCCTTACCGCTCGAGCGATGCATCGCGTCCCGGGGTCGCCCGGGATGGCCAAGGCCGACCGGAGCGCAGTGGCGCGCGGGGCCCGGATGCAGGCACCGGGGCCGCTCAGTTCCGGAGCCGTAGGCCGATGGGCGCCCGCAATGCGTCATCGCCCGGCTTCGTCCGGCGCAACGACGAGCGCGGCCCTCAGCCCCGGTCCTCTCCAGGGCAGCGAGATGGCAGCGCGCGGTCCCGGGGAGACGAGCACCGCCCCCTCGGCCCTGGTGACACAGGCCGCTCGGAACGCCCGGCGAGGGATTTTCGGGTCGGGGGCGGCGCACCACAGCCCTACCGTCGGCGGTCCGAGTTTCCGCCCCGGGGCAACAACGACAGCCGGCCCGCCCGCGACGGGCGTCCCAGCGGTGACAGCGGCCGAGACAGAGAGAGCCGGCCGAGCCGGGACGCTCGCCCGTCGGGCCGGGATGGCCGCGCCAATGGCAGTCGAGACGGCCGCGCCAACAGCGATGGGCGTGACTCGCGTTGGAGCGGCGCCGGCACCAGTCGCGACCGCGGACCGTCGATCCAGCCCGCCGGGGCGCGATGGGGTTCGGTAGCCCGTAAAGGAGCCCGGACCGTTCGGGATGGAGATACGGCGCCGTCGGCCTCTGACGCCTGGCGCCAGGCCATGGCCAAAGCCGATAGTGACGAACGGAGCGCCCCCCGACCGAGATGGGAACCCGACGAGGTGTGGGTCGAGGAACCCGAGGCCGACACCGGGGCGGCCCGTTCGAAGGCGAATGCCGAGCCGCCCGGTCACCGCTTCAACGTGCCGCGACCGGTCGTCGACGAGTTGGCTGGTGCCGCTGGCGCGCAGCGAGGCGGGAAGCTGGCCGGACGACTGGCCGACGCTTCGCACGCCTTCGATCGGGAGCGCTATCAAGAGGCACGACGCATCCTGCGACCGCTGGCCGAGGAGGTGCCCAATGCCGCTGCGGTGCGCGAGTTGCACGGCCTCACCCTCTACCGAATGGGGCAGTGGGCGGCAGCCGCCAAGGAGCTGGAAATGTATCGCCAGCTGAGCGGCTCGGTGGACCAGCACCCGGTCCTGTCCGACTGTTATCGGGCGCTGCGCCGCTACCCACGCGCCGTCGAGTTGTGGGAGGAGCTGCGCCAGGCGTCGCCTAGCGCTGAGGTGGTGGCCGAGGGGCGGATCGTGGCCGCCGGCTGCCTGGCCGACCAGGGCGACCTGAGCGGAGCGATCGCGTTGTTGGAGCGCGCGAACCGTCAGCTGCGCAATCCGCAGGACCACCACTTGCGTCAGTGGTACGCGTTGGCCGATCTCTACGAGCGAGCCGGTGATCTACCGCGGGCCAGAGAGCTTTTTGCGCGTCTGCTGAGCACGGATCCCGATGCCTACGACGCCCGGCGCCGCTTGGCGGGTCTGCGATGACCGAGGGCCCGCTGCGCGTCGAGATCGACGAACCTGGTATCGCCACCCTCACGCTGAACCGTCCGGCACGGCGGAACGCGCTGAGCGGTGATCTCCTGGGCGAAGCGCACCGGGCCCTCGACCGCCTGGCCGCCATGGCCGACATGCGGGTCCTGATCGTCACCGGCGCGGGGGACGCCTTCTGCTCGGGCGCCGACGTCAAAGGAGGCGGGGAACTGAGCCCGGACGTTCTGGCGGGGTCGCCTGCTGGCGACTTGCTCCCTTCGGTGACCAATACGACGGTTCGGACGTTCATGGCCCAGGAGCACATGGCGTCGTTGTTCGAAAAGGTCCACCGCCTGCGGCTTCCGGTCATCGCGGCGGTCAACGGACCGGCCGTGGGTGGCGGATTCGCCTTGTCCCTGGCCTGCGATATCCGCATCGCCAGCACCGAAGCGCACTTCGGGGCCATCTTCATCGCTCGCGGCGTTTCGGCCTGCGACATGGGTACCAGCTACTTCCTGCCTCGCTTGGTCGGTGCATCGCGGGCCGCCGAGCTGATGTTGACGGGGAGGGTTTTCGACGCGGCGGAGGCCGAGCGCATGGGGTTGCTGGCCGAGGTGGTAGCCCCCGACCGTCTTCTCGAGCGGGCCCGGGAGAAGGCCCGGCTCATTGCCGCCAACTCGCCTTTGGCGGTATGGATGACCAAGGAAACCATGTGGCAGACCATCGACGCTCCCAGCTTGCGCTACGCCCTGGATTTGGAGAACCGGACCCAGATCATGTGCACCGCCACCGGCGAACTCGACGAGGCGTTCGCCGCGTTCCGGGAGAAGCGCCCACCGCAGTGGCAGGGCCTCTAAACCGGTCCGGTCGCTAAACCGGTCCGGTCGCTAGGCCAGCAGCTCCTCCAAGAGGTCGGCGACCCCCTCCTCGGTGTTAGCGGGCAGCACCCGATCGACGACGGCCAGGACTTCGGGCACCGCGTTGGCCGGGGCCATCGACACGCCGGCCCATTCGAGAATGGCCAGGTCGTTGTGGTTGTCACCGATGGCCACCACCTCATCGGCGCTGACTCCGAGGCGGGCGCACACCCGCTCGATGGCGTGCGCCTTGGTGATCCCCGAGACGCCGATATCGACCCAGTCCAGTCCCGAAGTCGTCACCCCAGCGCTATCGCCGGCGTGCACTTCAATCAGCGAAATGAGCTCCCGGGCCGGCCATCCGGGCCGCCGGGCAATGAGCTTGACGCACCCCGCGGCCAGATGGCCCGACACGTCTTCGACGACCAGGAGGTCCTCCTCCCAGTCGACCACCCCATCGAAAAAGCCGGTCTCGTGGGCGAAGCGCTCCAGATCGTCGATGGCAAAGACGATCTCGGGTACTGCGGCACGGAGCCGACCCACCAGCTCGACGGCCGCTTCGGCAGCCAAGCGGGAGACCTCGAGGTAGGTGCGCTGCTCGATATCGACGACGACCGCCCCGTTGGAGCACACCCCGTACGGCCCGAACGGCACGCCGTCGAGGACCGGCCACAAGGCCTGGGGCGGCCGACCGGTCGCAGGCACCACCACGATCCCGGCGGCGTGCGCCCGCTCGAGCGCTCGTCGGGTCCGGGGCGGTATCTGCGAGGCGGGGTCGAGGAGGGTTCCGTCCAGGTCGGTCGCCACCACTCGGATCGATGTGGGCACCCGGTCCAAGGTAACGGAACGCACCAGATGGTCGTGTTAAGCGCTATAGGCTCGTTGTCGTCATCGGGCGGCGGCTACGCCGCCCGCCTTGAGGGAGTACGTCATGGACCTGCAACAACTGCTCGGCAACGAGGCCGAATCGCTGCTCACCCACCAGTGCAAAGGCATCACGAAGGAGGAGTTGAGCCTGCCCGGTGCCGATTTCATCGATCGGGTGACCAGCCTTTCGGATCGCCCCATCCCGGTGCTGCGCAACCTCCAGCTCATGTACAACACCGGCCGTCTGGGCGGCACCGGCTACCTGTCCATCCTCCCCGTCGACCAGGGCATCGAGCACTCCGGGGCGGCCAGCTTCGCTCGCAACCCCGCCTATTTCGACCCGAAAAACCTGGTGGAGCTGGCCATCGCCGGCAACTGCAACGCCGTGGCCACCACCTTTGGTGTCCTGGGGGCGGTAGCCCGCCGCTACGCCCACAAGATTCCGTTCATCGCCAAGCTCAACCACAACGAGCTGTTGACCTACCCGACCAAGTACGACCAGATCCTGTTCGGCTCGGTGCCGCAGGCCTACGAGCTCGGCGCGGTAGGGGTCGGGGCGACTATCTACTTCGGGTCGGAGGAGTCCGACCGCCAGATACAGGAGATCTCCGAAGCCTTCCAAGAAGCGCACTCGTTGGGCATGTTCACCGTGCTGTGGACCTACCTGCGCAACGACGCCTTCAAGGTCGACGGCGTCGATTACTCCCTGGCCGCCGATCTCACCGGGCAGGCCAACCACATCGGCGTGACCATCGAAGCGGACATCATCAAGCAGAAGCAGGCCGAAAACAACAACGGCTACGGCGCCGTCAACTTCGGGCGCACCGACAAGCTGGTCTACGAGCAGCTGACCACCGACAACCCCATCGATCTGACCCGTTGGCAGGTGGTCAACTGCTACGCCGGACGCATCCCGATGATCAACTCGGGCGGCGATTCCAAAGGTGACACCGACCTGGCACAGGCCGTACGCACCGCGGTGATCAACAAGCGGGCGGGCGGGGCCGGCCTCATCACCGGTCGCAAAGCGTTCCAGCGTCCCTTGGCCCAAGGGGTGGAGATCCTCCACGCCGTCCAGGATGTCTACCTGGACGGAAGCGTCACTGTGGCATAACCCTTCCCCTTTGGGCGGGATACGGGCCCCGAGCCCGTATCCCGCCCTGCCGAATCGTCTAGCCCGGTGTGCGAGTCCACCGACCTCGTGCAACACTCCCGTTACACTGACCGGGCAATCATCTGGAAGGGATCCGCATGGCAGATACCGCTTCCCGTGAGAGCTCCGTCCAAGAACTGGACGGAGTCGTCATCCGTTTCGCCGGGGATTCCGGGGATGGGATGCAACTCACCGGAGATCGTTTCACTACGTCCTCAGCACTCTTCGGTAACGACCTGGCCACGCTGCCAGACTTTCCGGCTGAGATCCGAGCCCCGGCGGGGACGCTGGCCGGGGTGTCCGCGTTCCAGGTCCATATCTCCGATCACGAGATTCTGACCCCGGGCGATTACCCGAGCGTTCTGGTGGCCATGAACCCGGCCGCTCTGAAGGCCAACTTGGGTGATCTGGCTACCGGGGGGACGATCGTGGTCAACGCCGACGCCTTCGACGAGCGGGCGTTGGCCAAGGCCGGCTATGGCGAGAACCCGCTCAGCGACGGGTCGCTGTCGAGTTTCACCATCTTCGAGGTGCCGATGACCTCGATGACCCTCGAGGCGGTCAAGCCGTCGGGGACCAAACCCCGCGACGCGGAGCGCTCCAAGAACTTCTTCGCGCTGGGCCTGGTCTCGTGGCTCTATACCCGGCCCCTCGAGCCGACCCTCGAGTGGATCGAGCAGCGTTTCGGCAAGAGCCCGATGGTGGCCCAAGCCAACACCCTGGCGTTCAAGGCAGGGTGGAACTTCGGCGAGACGGCGGAGCTTTTCGACTCGCAGTACGAGGTCAAAGCAGCCCCGCTGGCCCCCGGGACCTATACCAACATTTCCGGCAACACCGCCCTGGCGTGGGGCTTGATCGCGGCGGGGCAGCTGGCCAAGCTCCCCATCTTTCTGGGCAGCTACCCCATTACCCCGGCGTCGGACATCCTCCATGAGCTGTCCAAACACAAGAACTTCGGGATCCGCACCGTGCAGGCCGAGGACGAGATCGCCGGTATCGGAGCGGCCATCGGTGCCGCCTACGCAGGATCGTTGGGGATCACCACGACCAGCGGCCCCGGCCTCGACCTGAAGACAGAGGCCATCGGCCTGGCGGTCAGCCTCGAGCTGCCTTTGCTCATCATCGACATCCAGCGAGGGGGCCCCTCCACCGGCTTGCCGACCAAGACGGAGCAAGCCGACCTGCTTCAGGCCATGTTCGGCCGTCACGGCGAGGCGCCGGTGCCCATCGTGGCCCCCAAGACCCCTGGTGACTGCTTCTACGCGGCCATCGAAGCGGCCCGCATCGCCCTCAAATACCGCACCCCGGTCTTTCTGCTCTCCGACGGCTACATCGCCAACGGGGCCGAGCCGTGGGAGCTGCCCGACGTCGACGCCCTGCCCGACATCAGCGTCGAGTTCGCGGATGGTCCCAATCACACCCTGCCCGACGGGACCGAAGTGTTCTGGCCCTACGCCAGGGACCCGGAGACGCTGGCCCGGCCGTGGGCCATCCCCGGCACCCCGGGCCTCACCCATCGGATCGGTGGCTTGGAGAAGGCCGATGGATCGGGCACCGTGTCCTACGATCCGGTCAACCACGAAGCCATGACCCGCGTGCGGGTAGCCAAGGTGGCGGGCATCGCCAAGGACATCCCGCCCGTCGAACTCGACGACCCAGACGGGATGGGCGGCGCCGGGATCCTGGTGCTCGGGTGGGGCTCAACCTATGGCGCCATCGCCGCGGCGACCCGGTCGCTGCGCACGCAGGGCCACAAGGTGGCCCAAGCCCATCTCCGCCATCTCAACCCGTTCCCGGCGAACCTGGGCGAAATCGTCGCCGCCTATCCCAAGGTGCTGGTGCCCGAGCTCAACCTGGGACAGTTGATCAAGCTCGTGCGCAGCGACTTCCTGGTCGACGCCAAGGGTCTCAACAAAGTGATGGGCCTCCCGTTCCGGGTCATCGACATCGAGCGGGCCATCCTCGAACTACTGAACAAGGGGCAAGCGTGACCGACGTTGCAGCGCCGACGACCACCAAGAAAGATTGGTCGACCGATCAGGAAATCCGGTGGTGCCCCGGATGCGGGGACTACTCCATCCTCACCGCGGTGCAGATGCTGATGCCCGAACTCGGCGCCACCCGGGAGGACACCGTGTTCGTGTCGGGGATTGGGTGTTCGTCCCGTTTTCCGTACTACATGAACACCTACGGGGTGCACTCCATTCACGGTCGCGCGCCGGCCGTTGCCACCGGAGTGGCCGTGGCCCGACCGGACCTGCATGTGTGGGTCATCACCGGTGACGGCGACGCGTTGTCGATCGGCGGTAACCACCTTCTGCACGCCTTGCGGCGCAACGTGAACCTGACGATCATCCTGTTCAACAACCAGATCTACGGTCTGACCAAGGGGCAGTACTCGCCTACCTCCGAGACCGGCAAGATCACCAAGTCGACGCCGTTCGGCTCCCTCGACGAGCCCTACAACCCGGTGTCGCTGGCGCTGGGAGCCGAGGCCAGCTTCGTGGCGCGCACCCACGACATGGACCGCAAGCACATGATGGAGGTTTTCCGTCGGGCGTACCTGCACCAGGGTGCGTCGCTGGTCGAGGTCTACCAGAACTGCAACGTCTTCAACGACGGGGCCTTCGAGCAGATTCTGTCGAAGAGCAATCGGCCCGAGATGCTGATCCCGCTGGAGCACGGCCAGCCCATTCGCTTCGGTCCCCAGGGCGAGCACGGGGTGATCATTGACGAGCAGGGCAAGGCGTCGATTGTGGATGTGGCCGATGTCGGCGTCGAACGGCTCGTCGTCCACGACGAGAAGCGGGAGGATCCCGGCCTGGCGTTCACGCTGTCCCGGTTGTCCAAAGGCCCCTATTCGCCCACCCCCATCGGCGTGTTCCGGGCCGTCGACCGGCCCGACTACGGCACGCTGGTCAACCAGCAGCTGGTCGCGGCCTCACAGCAGCGTGGACCCGGCGACCTGGCCAAGCTGCTGGCGTCGGGCAACACCTGGACCGTCGACGCTTCCTGAACGCCGCCGTAGGCAAATCGAAACTCTTCCTGAACGAGGCCGGAATAGGCCTGTAGTGGCGCGTACCTGGGTAGGTTCTGTGCAGCCAGCACGCCGGCACACCCCAGCGAGGAGCGCCCGTGTCCACATCGGACCACCCAGTCGTTGCCGTCTACCTCCGCCCAGATGACCTCGCGGCGGCCCTCGCCGCTGACGTCGAGGCAGGCCTGACCTCCCGACCCAAGCAGTTGTCGCCCAAGTGGCTGTACGACCCGGTGGGTTGCGACCTCTTCGAACAGATCTGCGACCTACCGGAGTACTACCCAACCCGGACAGAACGGGCTATTTTGCAGGCTCATGCCGGGCAACTGGCCGAGCTGACCCAGGCCTCCAGCCTCGTCGAGCTGGGCTCGGGCACCTCCGACAAGACCCGCCTGATCCTCGACGCCCTGGTAGCCCAGGGGAGTTTGCGGGAGTTTGTGGCCTTCGACGTGGCGGAGCCGACGTTGCGGGCCGCCTTGGCACAGCTCGGCCGGGTCTACCCCGGTGTGACCATGGCCGGGGTGGTGGGCGATTTCGAGGTCCACCTCGACCGCATCCCCGGCGCCCAAGGTCGGCTACTGGCCTTCCTGGGCGGCACGATCGGCAACCTGGAGCCCCTGGCCCGCTCGGAGTTTCTCTCCACGCTGGCCAAAGTGCTCCAGCCGGGGGAGTTCTTCCTGGTGGGCACCGATCTGGTGAAAGACCCGGCCCGGCTAGTGGCCGCCTACGACGATGCTGCGGGGGTCACCGCGGCCTTCGACCGCAATGTCCTGGCCATCATCAACCGTGAGCTGGACGCCGACTTCGACCTCGATGCCTACACCCACGTGGCCCGGTGGGACCCTGACGAAGAATGGATCGAGATGCGACTGCGAGCCGAGCGGGCCCAGCGCGTCGAGCTACGACAGTTGGGCCTGACCGTCGAGTTCGCACAGGGGGAAGAGTTGCGCACCGAGGTGAGCGCCAAGTTCCGCCCGGAGGGCATCGGTGCGGAGTTGGCGGCCGCCGGTTTGGCTACCGTCGCCCAGTGGAGCGATCCCGCGGGCGACTACGCGCTGACCCTGACCAGGAGGGAGGCCTGATGAGCGGACGACGCCCACCGGCCCCCGCGGCGGCCGCCGCCACGGTCGGCATCGCCGCCACCGAGGAGGCGTACCGCCTCGTCCGCGCCAGGACCGAAGCGCTGGCCGAGCCGCTTTCCCCCGAGGATCAGACGGCGCAATCCATGCCGGATGTGAGTCCCACCAAATGGCACCGGGCCCACACGACGTGGTTTTTCGAAGAGTTCGTCTTGGCCTCGTTCGCGCCGGAGTACCACCCGGCCCAAGGCGGGTACCGCTACCTGTTCAACTCCTATTACGAGGGCGTCGGTCCCCGGACCCCCCGCGCCGAGCGCGGTCTGGTCACCCGTCCCGGAGCCGCCGAGATCGGCGAGTACCGGACCCAGGTCGACACCGCGATGGGCGAATTGCTTGCTGGTGGTATCGAAGGCGAAGCCGCGGAGCGCGTGGAGCTCGGCCTTCACCACGAACAGCAGCACCAGGAGCTGCTGCTCATGGACATCAAGCATGTGCTGGCTCAGAACCCGTTCGCCCCCGTGTACCAGGCTGAGCCGGCGGACCAGCGCACGGAGTCGTCGCCTCTGGGTTGGGTCGAACACGACGGAGGGCTCGTCGAGATCGGCCATCCCGGCGGAGGGTTCGCCTTCGACAACGAAGGACCCCGCCACCACATCTGGTTGGAGCCGTTCGCCCTCGGCGACCGGTTGGTGACCGTAGGGGAGTGGAAGGCCTTCATGGACGACGGCGGCTACCGCCGCCCGGAGCTGTGGCTGTCGGACGGTTGGCACGGCTTGGCGGCCAGCGGTCAACAGGCCCCCCTGTACTGGGTGGCCGACGGGCAGGACTGGGAGCTGTTCACGCTGCACGGGCGGCGCCCCCTGCGCGACGCCGAGCCGGTCATTCATGTCAGCTACTACGAGGCGGACGCCTACGCGCACTGGACGGGCGACCGGCTGCCCACCGAAGCCGAATGGGAGGCGGTCGCCGCCATCGAGGTGCGGGCCGGCACCGGCGGCGCCCGCTTTCCCCAACCCCTGGGCGCCCAGCCGCCGCTGCACCCCCAAGCGGCGCCGGCGAGCGGCGGCGCCCGGCAGCTGTTCGGCGCGGCGTGGCAGTGGACGGCCAGCGCCTATCTGCCCTACCCCCGGTTCCGCACCAATCCCGGCGTGGTGGGCGAGTACAACGGCAAGTTCATGGTGAACCAGCACGTCCTGCGGGGCAGCGCGGCGATCACCCCGACCTGCCACGAGCGGCTCAGCTACCGCAACTTCTTCGCCCCGGCCAGCCAGTGGCCCATGACCGGGGTCCGTCTCGCTCGCGACCTCTAGGAGCTGCGTGCGTTAGGTCAACTCGCGCAGCACCATGCCGGTGCGCGGTTTCGGCCAGAAAAACGTCGTCTTGGGTGGCATCCGGTTGCCTCCCCGGCCCACATCGGCGATCTGGCTGACCGTGGCCGGGCGCAGCAATATCGCAGCTTGGCTGTCGCCCTGCATGACGGCCGAGGTGGCCAGATCCCACCCGTGCTGATAGACGACCTGGTGTTCGGGCAACGTGGCCAGCACGACGTCGAGGCGGCTGGAGTCGAGGTCGTGGGTGGCAGCCACCTCGGTGGCGCCCCGGGGCCGGGCCAGCCAGGTCCCCTCGGGGAGTACGACGGCCAGCGCCTCCGCGACGCGCATGCGCTCGCTGATGGTGGCATCGGGCGGACCGGTGGGTTCGAGCTCGAAACCCGAAGCGAGTGCCCCCAGGACATCGAAATGCGGTGGCAGGCCGCTGACGAGACGGTGGATGGCTTGCACCGAGAGCTGTTCGTCGGCCAACTCGACGGCCAAGGCCAACACCGCGTCGTGGTCGCCGGGACCGCTCCCCGCCGCTCGTTGCTGGGCCTGATAGGCCAACGCCACCTCGTAGCGGTGGTGTCCGTCGGCCACCAGCACAGGAGCTGACGCCACCAGCTCTTTGATCGTGGCGACGGACTCGGGATCGGTGATGGCCCACACTTCGTGGAGGACTCCGTCGTCGTCGAGCGCGTGGGCTGCGGGGTGCGGCGGCGGCGTGCAGGCGTCCGACAGGCCCGAGGCAGGGGAGAGCACCCAAATGGGCGACACGTTGGTGCGGGTGGCTCGCAGCAGGTCCAGCCGATCGGTTTTGGCTTTGGGGGTGGTGTGTTCGTGCGGGAGGATGCCGCTGCCCGGGGCTTCGAGGCCCAGCGCCCCCAGCACCCCGAGGGAGGACCGGGTGGCCCCGTCGGGATCGGTGAAGGTCATGCGGTGCCCGTAGAACGCGGGATGAGGGTCGCGGGTCATGATCCCGGCTTCCCGCCAGGCGTCGAGGAGGAGGCGGGCCTCGTCGTAGCGATCGCCCAGTTCCTCGGCGCGGGGCACCTCGACGCGCACGACGTTGTGTGCGCTGCGGGCGGCCAGGACGACGCGGTCGTGATCGCTGATGACGTCGTAGGGGGGACACACGACGTCACTCAGCTCAGGAACCTGCCGGGGCGCGTAGCGCAGGGCGGCGAAGGGCTCGAAGCGGGGCATCTCCCTTGCGTAGCAAGTCCGGGAGTCGACGGCAAACGAGCCTGGGGTGATCAACGCCGCGCCGGCCTGCCAGACTCGCCGCGATGGCATGGGTACTCGACCTCGACGGTGTGGTGTGGCTGGCCGGCCGCTCCATCCCCGGCTCCCCCGAAGCAGTCGCCCGTCTGCGTGCCGCGGGCGAGACCGTGGTCTTCCTGACCAACAACTCGGGGCCGACACTGGCCCAGGCGACTGCGGCACTGGCGGCCGCGGGGATCGAGGCGCTTCCCTCGGAGCTGGCCACGTCGGCCCAGGCCGCGGCGACCCTGCTGGCCCCCGGCCAGAGGGTTGCGGTGGTGGGCGGCGCCGGCGTCCACGAGGCCCTGGCCGCTCGAGGCGTGAAGGTGGTACCGAGCACCGCCAGCCCCGACGCCGTGGTGGTCGGGCGGGCCGTGGTGCTCGACTATGACGAACTGGCGGCCGCGGCGACTGCCATTCGCCACGGTGCCCGCTTTATTGCCACGAACACCGACTCCACGTTTCCTACCGGTGAAGGGTTGTTGCCCGGAGCGGGGGCGCTGATCGCTTTTCTCCAAGTCGCTTCGGGGCGCGATCCAGAAGTGGCCGGCAAACCGCATCCGGCGTCGGTGGAACTAGTCCTGTCCCGCTTCGGGACCGTCGATGTCATGGTGGGCGACAGGGCCGACACCGATGGCCGCTTTGCGCGCGCCGCCGGCGCCCGTTTCGCGCTCGTTCTGAGCGGCGTTACCACTCGGGAGGATCTGCCCGTCGATCCGGACCCCGATGTGGTGGCCGATGACCTCGGCTCAGTGGTGGAGCAACTGTTGGGGAATGCAGGCTGAAGCTCACAAGCCGAGCAGCGCGGGGAGTTCGTCCATTGAGCTGAAGACGGCGTCGGCGCCAGCCAAGAGGGCGGCGGGGGTCAACGCCGCGTACGCCAGGCAGGTCATCCCCGCGGCCCGGGCCGCGCTGACGCCGGCCGGGCTGTCTTCGATCACTACGCAGTCCGTAGGGGCTAGCCGTTGTTGTCGAGCGGCCATTAGGAACAGGTCGGGAGCGGGTTTGCCGTGTTCCACGTCGTCGGCCGACGCGATCCGGTCCGCGAAGTACGACGTCAGGCCGGTGAGGGCCAGGGACCGGCGAATACGTTCGCGGCTGCCCGAGGAGGCCACCGAGCAGTGTGGTGTGACGGCGCGTACGACGTCGACCACGCCGGGCACCGGGTGCAGATCGGCGCGGAAACGGTCGAAGAGGGTGCGGTGGTACCGGTCCTCGAAGTCGTCCTCGAGAGGGTGCCCCAGGTGCTGTTGGGCCGCCTCCCGTACGCGCTGGAGCGTCCCCCCGAGGAAACGCTCGACGGATTCGTCGGCGGTTAGCGGCCAGCCGTAGCCGCTCAGCAGTTCCGCCAGGATTTCGTTCGCTAATCGCTCACTGTCCACCAGCACCCCGTCATTGTCGAAAATCACCCACAAAAACCGGGACACCACGCCCACGCTAGCGAGTGATGAGTAGCATTCACTCATGGTGTACGACGATCTGCTGAAGCGGTATCAAGAGGCTGGCACCGAATTTTTGGACGCCGCCCGCACTCGGGCAGAGGAGTTGTTCCGGGACCTGCAACGCATCGGCGAGTCGACCCAGAGCCGGGTGGAGGACAGCCGGCGAAACACCGATGTGGTTGTCGAGCTGATCCGGCGCGAGCTGGCCACACAGCTCAACCAGCTCGGCACGGCGACCCGCAGCGAGCTCGGCCGGATTTTCGACACCTTGGAAACGATGGCGAAAACGGCGGCCGCCAACGCTCCGGGGACGAAAAAGCCGGCGCCGTCCGAAAAGGCGGCCGCCACCACAAAGGCGGTTGAGCCGAGGAAGGCTCCGGCTTCCAAAAAGGTACCGGCCGCAAAGAAAGCGTCGGCCACCAAAAAGGCTGCACCCAAAACGTCGGCTGCGCCCACGAAAGCGGCTGCGACCAAGAAAGCGCCTGCCACCAAGAAAGTGCCTGCGACGAAAGCGGCGCCCACCAAGAAAGCCACAGCCACCAAGAAAGCGGTCGCCGCGAAAGCTTCGTCGGCCAAGGTGCCGGGGGCCAAGAAGGCGCCGGCACCCAAGAAGGCTGCGGCCACCGTGAAGGCCGCCCCCGCGGCCTCCGACTGAGCGATCGAGCGATCTGAGCGTTCGCCGGCGCCTCGACGTCGAGCTGGTCCGGCGGGGACTGGCCGAGACCCGCAACCAGGCCCAGGATCTCATCGCGGCGGGCGAAGTCCTGGTCGGCGGGGCGGTGGCGGAGCGGGCGGCGCGCCTGGTGGCCCCGGCCGACCCCGTGGTGCTCGCCCGGGCGCGTCCCCGTTATGTGTCGAGAGGTGGCGAAAAGTTGGCCGCCGCCCTCGCGCATTTCGGCATCGAGGTGACCGGACGGGTCGCGCTCGACGTGGGGGCGTCCACGGGGGGGTTCACGGACTGCTTGTTGCAACACGGCGCGGCCAAAGTGGTGGCGCTCGACGTAGGGCGCGGTCAACTCCACGAGCGCCTGGTGGCCGACAGTCGCGTCCGTAACCTGGAGCGGACCAATCTGCGCGGCGTGCCGAGGACCCTGTTGGGTGAGGCGCCGTTCGCATTGGTGGTGGGCGACCTTTCCTTCATCTCGTTGGTGGCCGTGGCGGGCGAGGTGGTCGATTTGGCGCAACCGGACGCCGATGTGGTCCTGCTGGTCAAACCGCAGTTCGAGGCGGGACGGCGTGAAGTGTCCAAAGGCCGCGGCGTCATCCGCGACCGCGTCGTTTGGGCACAGGCCCTCGAACGCGTAGGAACTGCGATCGAGTCGCAGGGAGCAGCCATGATGGGGGCCATGGTTTCGCCTTTGCGGGGGGCCGACGGCAACGTCGAGTTCCTGGCCCATTTCCGAGCACATCAACCCACTCCTGCGGATCCCCTGGTGCTGCGCCTGGCCATCGATGATCTGGTGGCCGGCGTCGACGCGGGGACGGAGCGCTAAATGGCGCTGGTGGGGTTCGTGACGCACTCTCTGCGAGGCGACGCGGCGGCCCTCAGAGCAGAGACGATCGCCTGGTTGGAGGCGAACGGGCATTCCGGACGGGAGCTGGTGGGCCACGGGGACTGGTGGGCGCCGCCGCCGGCCGGTTCGCTCGACGGCATGGACCTGGCGGTGAGCCTCGGCGGCGACGGCACCATGCTGCGCGCCGTGGACATCTGCGGCCCGGCCGGTATCCCGGTGCTCGGGGTCAACCTGGGCCATCTCGGTTACCTCACCACGGTGGAGCCCGCAGACCTGGCTGCGGCACTGGTTCGTTTCCTGGCCGGCGACTACCTCATCGACGCCCGGATGACCTTGGAGATCACCGTGCGCGGCCACGACACCGGCCATGTCCGCATGCGGCGCTTCGCGCTCAACGACCTGGTGCTCACCCGCCCGGCAGGGACCCATACGGTCCACGCTGCGCTGTGCCTGCGGGGCGGACCGTTCCTGAGTTATGCGGCCGACGCCCTCATCGTGGCGACACCCACCGGCTCGACCGCGTACAACCTGTCGGCCCGCGGCCCCATCCTGGCGCCCGGGATGCGGGCGCTGATCGTGACCCCGGTGGCCCCCCACATGCTTTTCGACCGTTCGATGGTCTTGGAGGACACCGAGCAGGTCCGTTTCCTGCTGACCGATTCGCAGCCCGCCGACCTCATCGTCGACGGGCGCAACATCGGCCGCCTGGAACCGGAGGAGGATCTCGTGTGCACCGCCTCGGCGCGCGATGCGCTCTTGGTGACCCTCGAGATGCGGGACTTCCACCATCTGCTGAAGCGCAAGTTCAACCTGGGTGACCGGTGACCCTCGACGAACTGCGAGTAAAGGACCTCGGGGTCATCGATGATCAGACCCTGGTCCTGGGACCGGGGATGACGGCGCTGACCGGCGAGACGGGAGCAGGCAAGACCCTCGTCGTGGAGGCCATCGAACTGCTGCTCGGCGGGAAGGCCGACCCGCTGTTGGTGCGGCCCGGCGCGGCCGAAACCAGGGTCGAGGGCCGCTTCTGCGTCGCGGACAGCGACGAGCTCATCCTCAGCCGGGTGGTGGCCCTCCAGGGACGCTCGCGGGCCTACGTGGACGGGCAGATGGCCAGCCTGGCCGCCTTGGGGGAGCGCAGCGCCGACCTGGTAGACCTGCACGGCCAGCACGCCCACCAGGCCCTGTTGTCGCCGGTGACCCAGCGTGGGGCGCTCGACGCGGCGGCGGGGATCGATCTCGGCCCGTTGAACCATACCCGCCGCCGGCTGCGCGAAATCGCGGAGCGCCAAGCCGCGCTGGGCGGCGATGAACGGACCCGGGCCCGGGAACTCGACCTGCTGCGCTACCAACTCGATGAACTCGAACGGGCAAGTCTCGACGACGCCGACGAGGACCAGGCCCTGGCCGCCGAGGAAGTCCGCGTGGGGGGAGCCAGCGAAGACCGCTTGGCGGCCGAGACGGCCTACAGCGCCCTGACCAGCGCGGAAGGCGACGGCGGGGCGCTCGATGCGCTGGGTGGCGCCCTCGGAGCGTTGAGCGGCCGCTCCCGCTTCGGAGAACTGCATCAGCGTTTGTCGGGCCTCAGCGCCGAGTTGTCCGATGCGGTCCACGATCTGCGTACCGCGGCAGAAGGTATCGAGGAGGACCCCGAACGCCTCGAGGCGATCCGGGTCCGGCGTCAACTTCTCCGCGACCTGCGTCGCAAATACGGCGAGACCCTGGCCGACGTCATCGCCGAAGCCGCCCGCATCCGGGCCCGCTACGACGAGCTGGCATCGCACGAGGA